>Ga0207419_1002852_pt1 | contig 10874 bp, 6 predicted proteins | sample ElkSloMetagenome_4_FD_184723 | JGI IMG/M metagenome (GOLD analysis project Ga0207419, IMG submission 184723) | Hot spring microbial communities from Elkhorn Slough, Monterey Bay, USA - MD2A (version 2) | ecosystem: Environmental > Aquatic > Marine > Intertidal zone > Estuary: Microbial mat ... | reverse complement strand
TGACGCTGTTTTTTCGGGCTTTTTTCAATTTCTGGACGCGCTATTTTTTAGTAAGTGCAACCAAAATATCTGCATACAATTACACAATAACGTCAATCGAAGGAACTGGTTTTCTTCATGTTGCTTCAAATTTTAACCTGTCAGGTTTTCTGCGCCGGCTACCGGCCCAAGTTAATCATTTTTTATCATCAGCTTTCGATAGTATTTCCGTCAATTCTTCTGTTTTGGCTGGTTTAGACAAATGATGATCAAAGCCTACTGCCATAGATTTTGCACGCATGGCCTCATGGCTATACCCGGATAGGGCGACCATAAGACCATCATATCCTATGTTGCGCAGGGTAGCAGCTATTTCATGACCGCTTACATCCGGCAAACCAATGTCCACCAGCATGGCATCGGGCTTAAATGTCTTCACCTTGGCAATTCCTTCTTTGCCAGTGGCGGCAGTTACTACCTTACAGCCCAGGGCTTCCAACTGCAACGGCATGGTTTCCAGTAGGTCTTCGTTATCTTCTATTAATAATATTTTCATTCCCTCCTTCAACTGGGCACCTTCAGTATTTTTCATATTTTTATCTGAAACTATAGACTGCCTGATGGGTAAACTGACCGTGAAGATTGCACCTTTATTTTTTCCTTCACTTTTAGCGTTAATTGTTCCACCATGCAATTCCACCAGTTTTTTCACCAGCGCCAGTCCTATTCCCAGTCCTTGCATAGCCTGACCTTCCTGCTTTACCTGGTAAAAAGGAGTAAATATTTTGTCCAGAAAATGCTCGGTCAATCCAATGCCATTGTCTTTAACCTCAACATGAAGCATGTCATCCTTTTTCTCTGACAGTATTTCAATATGCCCACCCGGGGGAGTATATTTCACGGCATTGACCAGCAGATTAGTAAAAACCTGTTCTAAACGTACTTGATCACCTATAAATTCCTGATCAATTGCCCTGAGGTCAAAAGTATGATTTCTTTTCTTCAATAAGCTTTCGGTAGACTGAACCACATTTTCCAGCACCTTCTTGATATTTACCTGCTCTTCTTCCAGTTTCACACGATTTTGAGAAACGCGGTTGAGATCTAACAAATCATCCAATAATCTGGACATGTTGCTAATACCATTCCTTGTAATTTTGAGGACATTATCATCTTCTGGCATTTTTTCCGACAAATACTGCACACTGGCACTTACCGAAGCTAACGGGTTACGCAGTTCGTGACCCAGGATGGAAAGAAAAGTATTTTTCCTCTCATCAGCATCTCTTAATTCACCTACGGCATTGGCCAAAGTCAATTCCACCTCCTTGCGTTTGGTAATATCTATAAGGGAATTGATAGTTTTTAATGGCTTTCCATTCTCATGAATTGTCATACCAAATGCTTCCACCCATATGTAATCATTAAGCTCCTGATTAAATACCCGATATTCCGTACGATACCTTTTATTGTGGCCTTCGTTATTGATGATTTTGGTTATAAGGCCTTTGAAAGCAATCAAGTCATCAGGGTGCATTTTACTTTCAAATTGCTGGTTGGTGAAGTGATAATTCCCTGACACCCCAAAAATAGCACGGATCTTTTCATCCACATGAATGTTGCCTGTGGCGATTTCATATTCATAAATGCCAATTTCTGCAGCGTCTTTGGCAATTCGCAATCGTTCTTCACTAAGTGTAAGCTCCATGCGGGCTTTTTCTCTTTCTGTTATGTCATTCACAAAACCAATCATTCTTATCGGCTGATTATTTTCAAAAACAACCGTTGCGTTCGCCCTTACCCAATAAATTTGCCGGCTTTTTTTATTCACAACCCGATAGGTTACTTCATAATGCCCATCTCCTTTGGGATCAAGGGAATGATCAATTGCTGCCCGGGTTTTATCAATATCCTCGCTCAGCAAACCCTCAAAAAAAGACTCTAATCTAATGGGTTCATCAGGGTCCATTCCCCAAATTTCTTTTAACAAGGGCTCCCATTTAATTTCATTTTTTGCAATATCCCATTCAAATATTCCAAATCTGGCTGAGTCCTTGGCTAGTCGCAATCGTTCTTCGCTATGTTGTAAAGCCTTTTCGCGCTCCAGCTTTGCGGTAATATCTGTGTTAGTTCCAAACCAGTGGATAATCTGACCATCACTGTTCTTGATGGGCTTGGCTCTGGACAAAAACCAACGGTATTCTCCAAATTTATTGCGTAAGGGGAAAGTGTCTTCCCATGCTTCACCGGCATCTAATTTACTTTGAAAATGATTAACTACCCTTTCTACATGATCCGGGTGATGAACTTTCTTCCAGCCCCAACCTTCCATCTCTTCTAAATGTGTTCCCGTGTAATCGTACCAGCGTTGGTTGTACCAGAAGATATATCCTTTCCCGTCTGTCATCCAGGCAAGTTGTGGAATGGAGTTGGCCATGGTGCGAAATTTCTGTTCACTATCGTTGATTCGTTCCTGCGACTCACGATTGCGAAAGGCAGTGGATAATAAATTCGCTACCGAAACCAGGAAGTTTGCATCCTCCTGACTAAACTTCCGCTTTACTTTGGTGTGCACACTTAATACGCCATAAGGCGGATCGCTGTGATTGATCAGGCAACTAATTCCACTGGTAACCTGATGTTCTAATAGAAGATCAGGTCCTGAAAAACGCATTTCCTGGTTAAGGTCGTCCACGATAATGGCCTCCTGAGACAACAATGTATAGCCGGCTTGTGAATTCTGATTATTCGGCACAGTAGCTTGTCCCACCAGGCCTTCCTGCCAGCCAATGCCTGCCACCATGATCAGGTTCTGTTGCTCATATTGATATTTTAGTACTTTACAAAAATCTACTTTCAGGGTAAGGGCTACCTGTCGCACAGCCTGGTGCATCAAATCTTCAGGATCTGTACCGGAAAGCGCTTGCATACCCAGTCGTGCCACTACCGATTGCTGTTGCTCCCTAATTTCTGCCCGTTGGCTTAGCTCCTTAATTTCGGTAACATCCTGATAAACGATCACCACCCCCTCTATGCGTCTATCCTCAGTTCGATAAGGTGTAAGCTGCCGAATAAAACAATTCCCCCGGTAATCCTTCACTTCTTTGCGTTGAGGCCGAAAGCTGCGAAGCACTTCTTTACATTCTTCCTCCAGGTTAAAATCTACCAAATCTCTACCCAGCGAGGTGATTTCACGGCCAATATCACGTGGCCCCATTTTTAATAGTTGCTCTGCTGCCGGTGTATATCGCTGAATTTGCAGCTCCGGACTCAGGAAAATTGTGGGTAGATCGGTGCTGGTAAATAAATTTTCTGCATCATCATTGGCCCGTTTCAGTTCTTCAATTTTCTCTTTTAGCTGCGCATTAACTGTACTCAATTCTTCGTTCAGCGAGCGTAATTCTTCTGAAGAAGCTTCTAACTCTTCATTAGAAGATTGTAATTCTTCATTGGTAGACAGTGATTCTTCATGAGAGGCTTTTAGTTCTTCGGTACTGGTTTCCAGTTCTTCTATAGTATTTTGTAGCTCCTCCCTGGTTTCAGTCAGCTCTTGTTCAAGATCGGCTGTAGCTTTTTGTTCATCATCATCGGTAAGAGATTCTTTTTGGCCAATTGATTGGTTTTCAGATGGAGTAAAGACTATCATATAAATTGGTCCATCCATAAAGTCCATTTCCTTCATTGGGGTAACTTCTACCTTAACATTTCGTTGTTCGCCAGTAGAATCCTTTACAGCGACGTGGAAATGTGTTTTATCATTGGAGTTTTTTGCTTTGTAAAGGGCACTGCGCATGCGTGAACTCAATGATTTTTTCATCACCTGTACCAGATCGAAGCGAGGCTCACCTTTAGGAAAATTAATGTAATTATCCAGGTCGCCATGACTGTACAACACCTTGCCACCGTCATCTACCAATAGGGTGGGTGGGGTAGCATTTTCAAAGATTGTTCTGCGTAAGCGCTCGCTTCGAGAAGCAGTATCCCGTTGACTTCGAGTTTCTCTATTTTCTTCGCTATTACCTTTAAGTTCTTTTGTAACATGAAGATGATCCAGCATGAATTTCCTATCCTTTTCTCCGGGAATTTTCTGGTATATCCGCCATTTCTTTGAAGTTGTTTTGAAAACTTCTGCATTTTTGCCGAGCGATTCTGAACTTCCCAGCATTAAATAAGAATGATTATTCAAGGCAAAATAAAAAGAACTTAATACTTTTTCCTGCACATTACGTTTCAGGTAAATCAATAGATTGCGGCATGTTATCAGGTGCATGTGGTTGAATGGCGGATCAGTAGCCAAATTTTGTACTGCAAAGGAAATTAAATCGCGTACCTCTCTTTTAATTTTGTACCGGTGATCATTTTCGATTTTAATAAAATATTTTTCCAGATATTTTTTCGGTACTTCTCTTGCCATACTTTCAGAATACACGCCTTTACGAGCTGTGGCGATAGCCCGCTGGTCAATATCCGTGGCAAATATCTTAATTTCATTTTGCTCCCCGGTTTTTTGTAAAGCTTCTAAAAGCAAAATTGCCAATGAATAAGCTTCTTCACCACTGGCACATCCTGCTACCCATACCCGTACATCATCTTTTTTGCTAAGGTTGTCCAATATATCGGGAATTACTTTTTTTTCTATAACCTCATAGGCATCAGGATCCCTGAAAAAGTCAGTCACATTTATTAGCAAATCCTTGGTCAATTGCCGGCGTTCCTCTTCATCAACCCTAAGTTTTTTCAGATATTCATCATATTTCATGATGTTGGTTAAGCTCATCCTACGGGATATTCTACGTTGAATTGTGCCGGGCTTATACTGGTTGATGTTAAAGTTTTCGTGCGCTTTAAGAATGGCACCAATCTCTTCAAGACTTTTATCAGAATTTTCTACATTTTTATCGTCGTTCTCAGCCTGGTTTTTTTGCTTCAAGGGGTGTTTGGCAAACTTTAATAATATTTCAGACATATCCTCTACCAGGCATACTTTATCTACCACTTCGGCCTCTATAGCGCTTTGAGGCATAGAGCCATGGGTTGCAGTTTCTGGATCCTGGGCCAATACCAGGCCGCCAGTGGCTTTAATTTCACGCAAACCGGCAGTACCATCACTTCCCGAACCGGAAAGGATAATCCCTGCGCAACTATCTTTGTAACCCTTTGCCAGACTACGGAACAGGTGATCAATTGATTTTCTCAGTCCACGGGTTTCTTCCGGCTTTGTTAATTTTATCTTGCCACTTTCGATGGCCAGATAAGCGTCGGGTGGTATTACATAAATATGATCAGGCGCTACCTTTTCATTATCCTTTGCATCGGTTACCGGCATTTTACTTTGTTTCACCAATATCTCGGAGAGCAGACTATCATGGGTTGGATCGAGATGCTGAACGATGATGTAGGCCATGCCGGTCATTTCCGGCAAAGAAAATACAAATTTTTTTAATGCTGCCAGACCTCCCGCCGAAGCGCCTATGCCTACTATGATAAAATGATCATTTTTTTTTGTTGGTTTGTTCATATGAGTTTAAAAAAAATAAAAAACAAAAGAACGGAAAATAAGTGTTCATTTATAAAAATTTTTTGCCAAATAAATATAGCAATTGTTCTATTTCGCAGTTTTCAAAAGTAAAACTTTATTCATTGTTATGCAATAGCCTGATACAGCCGTAATTACACTAAGTGATATGGTAGCATGCAATTTATAACAATTGAACTTTAGCATCATCTTTCTTCAGCCACTTATCACCAGTCATTTTGGAAAAACAAGTATTATCAAACCAATTCCGAAGAGGTGATATAATAAATTGATAGACAATTGAGTGAAAACTCCTGTTGCGCCTCATTATCAGATTAATTACTTTCCTTAGCCTCCTTTACTCCTTCCTCAATGGTTTGAGTTTCTAATTTTTTTGTTTCTTTATTTACTTTCTCAGGCCTATTATCAATTGAAGGTTCATAACTAAGATTAATGTAAATAGGAAAGTGATCTGAATCAATTGAAGGTAATCTCTCAATGGCTATAATTTTAAATTGACCAGAATGAAAAACATGATCCAATGGCCAACGAAATAATGGATTTTTAGCATGATAGGTGTTAAACATGCCCCTGCCAATGCGTGGATCAGATAAGCCACTCACTTGCTGAAACAATTTGGTAGTAGAAGACCAGGCAACATCGTTAAAGTCGCCAGCTACAATGGCAGGATGTTTGGCTTTAGCCACCCGGTTGGCCACTATAATAATTTCAGCATCTCTCATCCTGGAATCCTCTTCTTCTGTAGGCACCGGGGGTTTAGGATGAAGACCATATAACAACACCTTTTCACCAGAAGGCAATTGTACTATCGTTTTTATGGATGGAATATCTCTATCTAACCAATATTTTATCTCAGTATCAGACAAAGGTAATTTGCTATACAAATGCATACCGTAAGTATTATCTTTAGGTATTTTAATCGAGTATTGATATTGTTTCTCCAGGTTTTTCAGTTTATTCTCCCAAATTATATCGGTTTCAAGCGTTAATAATAGGTCTGGTTTATATTCATTAACAAGATCAATTAATTCTCCATAATTATTGTTGTGCATATAAACATTGGCTACTAATAAACTAAGTGAACTGTTGCTTTTGGGGGAAGTTGATTTAGGCACAGTGATTTCTACTAATGGAGTATAGGGTAAAATGTTATATACCTGAAATGTAATTGTTAAAATTAAAATGGGAAAGATGGTTTTGTAAATTAGATCTTTCTTTTTAATGAAAAAGAAAATTGCAATAAGCACAATTAAGGATAGGACAAAAATTTGGATGCGGGGAAAATCAAAAATTCTAATGAACCACTCTTCGAGGGTTATGAAAGGTAAAATGGTAGCGATTATTAAAAATATTGCCAGTATAATTAGTGTATTTCTGAAAGCTCGCACGGGTATTAATTAATGGAATGCAAAAGTAGTAACTTTTTAGGGAATAATAGGGAAAAAGTAGTGCCTTTGCCTGGCTCACTTTTTACCAATACCCTTCCTTCTGCCATTTCCATTATAGAATAAACCAAGTATAATCCTATTCCAAAGCCTTTTTTATCACTATCAATCTGCCTAAAAGGTTTATGTAATAGATGACCATATTCAATCAAGTCGATGCCAATTCCATTGTCTTTTACAGAAATCATCAAATAGTTCTCTTCTAATGAAGTAGATATATCTATATTTAATATTCGATCAGGTGAGCTATATTTATATGCATTTTGTATGAGGTTTTGAAAGATGCATCTTAAAAAAAGCTTGTTATAAAAAAATACTTGGTCAGGGTCAATGTTCAATGAAATTTCAGCAGGCTTTTTAAAGATACTTTTTTGCTCATCTAGTATGTTCTGAACGAATTTTCTTAAAATTATTTTGGTTATACTTGCTTCTGTTTCATTTTTAATTAATGGCAATACACCTCTAATTACAGAATCACAACACTGTGCCGATTGATTTATATTAGGAATAAAATCCAGGTGATCCTCCTTATCAAATTCACCACTACTCATCATAATGATATTATTCAAAGATCCATTTAGGTCGTGAATCAGTATCTCAAGCAATTTTTTATAAAATAAATTATTACTAGAATTTTCAGGATATTGCGCTAATTGATTTTTATTGTTTATCATTCGTTCTTTAAATGTTTGTCTTGAATAATTATACATTTATACAAATATAACCTCTTTAACCTCATAGAATACACTCTAAAAGTAAATGGTATCATTTGCGTTATTAATAAACGGGTTTGCATTATTTGCCAATGAGGCATATATTTATTTTTTGCTCTTTAATTTTATTACTTATGGAAATATTGATTAAAACATTTGAAACTCATTCTGTGATAGAATTTAATGCAAAAAATATTCAAAGTAAAAGTTAAAAAAAATGAAGCAGAATCTTTTAATCATATACCCTAGAGAATAGGAACAGGTTGCTTAATGGATATTAATTTTTACAGTTTGGTCATCTCAGAAATCTTAAATGAAATTCAAAAAAATGCTCATTTGGGCTTCGTAAGGAAAGTATTTGTCGAATCTAAAGCTTTGTAGTTACTTCGTATTCAGATTAAACAATACCAGGATGACTTAAAAAATAAGTCAAAGGAAGAATATTAAGAAGGGAAGAGGTAGACATGATAATAAATGCAAAGAAAATATTGCAAATAAATCTGAAAGCTCGCACGGGTATTAATTAATGGAATGCAAAAGTAGTAACTACATAGGAAAACAAAGGGAAAAAGATGTACCTTTGTCTGGCTCACTTACTATATTAATTTTACCATTTGCGATGTCCATAATGGTATAGACTAAATACAGGCCCACACCATAACCATTTTTAACTACATCAATTTGCTTAAAAGGCATGTGCAACAAATGACCATCTTTTTTAAGGTCGATGCCGATACCGTTATCTTTTATTACCACCACTAAGTAATTATCTGCAATTTTTGTTGAAATATCAATCTGCAATTGGCGTTTGGCTGACCTGAATTTAAATGAATTTTGGATTATGTTGTGAAAGATGTTGTATAAAAAAGGCCTGATGAAATTAATCTCTTGATTTTGATCAATGGTCAATGAAATGTGAGGGTTTATCTCAAAAGCGTTTTTTTGATTCTTAAGTATTTCCTCAAATAAATCAAGCAGGCAAATTTTTGTAACACCTTCTCTTTTTGTTTCATTGCTATTTTCAACGAGTGACAATACTCCCTTTATTGCAGAATCACTATATTGAGCCAATTTATTAATATTAGGGATAAAATCCAGATGTTCATTTGTATCAAATTCATTGCTGCTCATTAAAATAATACTATTTAAAGAGCCATTGAGATCGTGAACCATTGTCTCCAATAGTCTTTTGTAAAATACAACAGCATCATTCGATTCTTTTAAATTCTGCCGAATTTCTTTATTTTCCTGTAGCAATCCTTCTATACTGGATATGGTAAAGGTTATGATTATTTGATCCAACTTACCCAGTTGATCAGGTACAGGATCAATGGAACAAATGAACTGGTCGTCAACAATAGGAACCTGAAATGGGATGCGATGGTAATTGGACTGACTAAGAATTTCTTTTAAGGTAAAGTATAATAGTTTTATATTTTCATTAGCAATATGTTGTTTCAAATTGTTTCCAGGCACTAATTCCACTCCTAAAAGTTGCTTTAAGTTGATAAGCAATTTTCGATTGGCATATACTATTTTTAAGGTATCGTCAAGAATAATGATCATGCAAATTAGTTTTACAGCAAATTTAATATTCTTATTGACTGATTTTTGCTAACTGTAGCAAATGATGGCATTTGCATTATTAATAAACACATTTGCATTATTTGCTGTAAGACATAAATAGTATATTTGCTAATAATTTTTTTTGCACAATGGAAATATCAATTAATACTTTTGACCCTCACTCGGTTATAGACATTATTGCCAAACATTTAAAAGTAAAAGTAATCAACAAAGGTGCCGAATCATCTATAAATCTTCCCAAAAGATTTGGCAGTGGTAGTTTAAAAGGCATCAATTTTAATGAAGGCATAGGTTTGCTGATAATTAATGCCAATTTCCAACAAGACTTAGTTTTGAATTATGGTGATGAAAATCAGCCATTGCGTTGTATGTTCTGTCAAAATGGACGAGTAATACACATCCTTGACCCTGACAATTTCCGTTACAATCTACTTCCTACAGAGGGATCTATAGCTGCATCTACCGATGCTAATTCCCAGGTTATAATGTTACCTGCGAAAACGCCGATTACCTATATATCATTGGAAATAGACAAGGAAAATTTTCATGAAAAGATAAAAGATGAACTGGATAGTGTACCGGATAAGTTTGCCAATATTTTTATGGATGTGGAAAACAAACAGCATTTTCTTTACCAGGGATTTTATAGTTTGGTGATCGCGGAAATTTTAAATGAAATACAAATTAATCCACATACCGGATTTGTACGAAAAGTATTTATTGAATCCAAAGCATTAGAGCTGTTGAGCATGCAAATAAAGCAATATCAGGATGATCTGAAAACTCCCAGTCAAAGACAAATACTAAGACAGGAAGAGGTTGATATGATCATTAAGGCAAAGAGAATACTGGAAGATAATTTTCAATCTCCACCATCAATTAAGGACCTGGCCAGGGAACTAGGTACCAATGAGAACAAATTGACCAGAGGCTTCAAAAAAGTATTGCATAAAACTGTAAAAGAAATGGTTTTGGATATCCGCCTCAAGAAAGCCAAGTTATTACTGGCTGAAAACAAGGAATCGTTAAAACAAATTTCTCATAAAATTGGCTACAAAAATCCAAGTTCATTTTCAAAAAGGTTTAAAGAAAAGTTTGGAGTATTGCCAAAATATTTTTTAGATAAGTACCGGGATAGAAAAAATAAAAATGAGGATCAGGACTAAAAAATAATAAGGCAAAGATGTTTTTATCACTTACTGCCATCTAAAAAAGAGCTGATAAATAATGCCAAAAAGCCACCAAAAGTGCGTCATTTCGACTGCAGGGAGAAATTTCCAAGAGCAACGTAGCTGGTTGCTAAAATTAGCTACTCTAAAAACTTCATTGATAAACGGTGATGTTTGGGCCTACAAAATAAATTAATAACGTGTTCGACTCAGGCGGATGATGATTACAGCATTGCAAATGCAGTGGTTTTATGCATCCGGGTTAGAAACCCGGACGAGTATCGTGCTTTAAAACTTGGAACTGGTCCGGATTTTTAATCCGGATCATTAAAGTCAAGTGTTTTTTACACGTTAAATCACTTACTGCCATTTAAAAATAAGAGCTGATAAATAATGCAGAAAAGCCACCAAAAGTGCGTCATTTCGACCTCAGGGAGAAATTTCC
>Ga0207419_1002851_pt1 | contig 10875 bp, 8 predicted proteins | sample ElkSloMetagenome_4_FD_184723 | JGI IMG/M metagenome (GOLD analysis project Ga0207419, IMG submission 184723) | Hot spring microbial communities from Elkhorn Slough, Monterey Bay, USA - MD2A (version 2) | ecosystem: Environmental > Aquatic > Marine > Intertidal zone > Estuary: Microbial mat ... | reverse complement strand
TGGAAGTTCAATAACTTTTTACATCCCGAATATCAAGATTATTTTGAGGCACATCTAAAAGAGCTATTTGAGTATGATGTTGACGGTTTCTGGTTGGATATCCTTTTCCTACACCCCAAAGGAGGTTGGTCCGAAGAAGGGATAAAGTTCAGGGAAAAACATGGCCTCATGGAAGACAGCCCTAAGAACCAAATAAAGATGGAATCTCTGGCACAAGGGGAATTTGCCGAACGTTTTACAGGGCTTGTCAAGGCCAATAAGCCCAATGCCTCTATTTTTTACAATACCCCGAACAATAGATATGTAGAGGGCAGCGAAGGGATTTTCAGGAAATCGTATTATCAGACCCACTATGAGGTAGAGTCATTGCCCTCTGGTTTCTGGGGATATTACCATTTTCCGCGTATTGCAAGGCACCTCATACACAAAGGTAAAGATTGGAACGGGATGACGGGAAAGTTCCAAAAAATGTGGGGCGACTTTGGAGGGATCAAGCCAAAGGCGGCATTAGAATATGAGTGCTTCAGGACACAGGCATTGGGCGGGGCCAACTGTGTGGGCGATCAGTTACACCCTAGGGGCATTTTGGATAGAGAGACCTACGACCTGATAGGGCATGTTTACAAACAGGTCGCCGTGGCAGAACCATTTTATAAGGGGTCTGAGAATGTTCCGAGTATAGGGGTGATATGCCCAAATAATATAGGGCAGGATGAAAACGAAACAGGTAAGAGTGAGGAAGGTGTATGCCTGATGCTAGAAGAACTCCACTATGATTACGCAGTATTGGACGATGGTGATCCGTTGGACAAATTTGAACTACTTATTTTACCTGATAGTGTTGTAGTGACCGAGGCATTGCATGAAAAACTAGCAAAATATAGCGGAAAAATCATCACGTCTTTTTCTTCAGGTATGGGAGAAGATTGTACCTGGAAGATTGAAAAATTGCCAGCAATACTGGAGGGACCTGTAGATAAATATCCTACCTACTGGTCAGTAAACAGCAACTCAGGCTGGGAAGACATGGGCGAAAGGGTGGTATATCAGCAAGGCATGCAAATAAGACCCCTAGAGGCATCGTCTATTTGGGTAGACCGTATATTGCCTTACTTTAAAAGAAGCGATCTTAAATATTCTTCCCATTTCCAGACGCCACCTGACAGCAAAGATGAAAAGTACCCCGCTGTAATGGGCGGAGATGATTGGGCGGTCTTTGCCGATCCTATTTTTAAGGAGTACCGCCAATCAGGGAATATTTTCGTAAGGGATATTTTCAAGAAAGTGCTGCAAAGACTGATAGGGAACCCTATAGTAGGAGAGGGACTGTCACCGGCCATAGAGGTATACCCAAGAAGAAAAGGGGAAACCCTGTTGTTGACCTTGCTCCATTACATTCCCAATAGAAAAGCACTCGATATAGATGTGATAGAAGAAGGACAGGGTTTTTATGGACAGGTACTAGATTTTGGTAAACCAGTTAAAGTACATGATTTATTGGCGGACAGACCACTTAAAGTCAACGAAGATGGCAAGGTCATACTTCCTGATGTAAAAGGACGATTGATATTGAGTGTCAAGAAAACTTTCTAAAAAAATTAGAATGTATTAGGCTAGATTCAATCTTCAGTTGATTGGTTATTCAGCAAAAAGGCATCGGGCAGACTGACGCTGCTCGATGCCTTCTTTATTTATGTTTTGATCAGTATCTTAAATGTCTGGTTTTCAATAACCCATTTCATTCAAATGATACACGAAATGGTAAAAACATACATTTTTGCAATGTGACCAGTATTCAATAATACCCCATTCTTTTTCTAAATGCAGCAGGGGTCGTTCCATATTTTTTGGGGAAAAGCCTTGTAAGATGGTACCTATCGGTAAAGCCGCATTTTTGGGCTATATCCTCAATGGACAAATCGGTATGGGAAAGCATCTCAGCAGCATGTTTTAACCTCAAATCTAACAAGAACCTACTCGGGCTGTACCTTAGGTTGTTCTTAAATAATCTTACAAATGTTGAAGTGCCCATATTTACTTTTTCCGCAATGGTCCTATCGGTCAATTTAGTGTGCTTTTCCCTTTCCATAAACAGCAGTGCCTCTCTGATTCTTCTGTCAAGGTTGTCCTTTGTCCAAACAGTATCGGGGAGTTCAGAAAGTAATAATACCAATAATTTATACAACTGCATGCTTACTGGCCTGTTAAATTGCTGCCCATCCTTGAGGAGGAAGGAGACTATCTCTTCTAGGATATCTTTTTTTTGTATGTCCATATCTATTTCATAGATGCCAGGTTCACCGCCCTCATAATCATTGCCCAAGGTAAAATGGATAAAAAAATGGAGTATGCTCCCTGACTTTAGTTGTGCATTTTCGCTCTCTTTAGAATGGATCCTGCCACACTTAAAAAAATAGTCGGGATCACCCTTGAGGCTTTGGTCAGAAATGCCATTGGAAAAAGCAGTGTTGGGTGGAATGAGATAAAGTTTATCAGGTGATAAGAATATCTTTTTTTTAAAATATACATAGGCACCCTCATTTTTATTCCAGTACAAACGCCAAAAAGGGAATGACATCTCTTTGCCTTTCCAAATATCAAACCACCAATATCTACAGCATAATATATTGATATCCAATTTCTTGAACTCTTGCGCAGTATCCGATGGATCCCCAGAAGAAGAAAGCTCCCTTGTTATCAACATATATTTTTATTTATCACCCTTGCTAAATTATACACAAAAATAGAGGAAACTACATATTTTACTTAAATGCCCGTAAGTAGATTTAGAAAAAAAGCCATGACAGCCATAAGATTAATAAACTAATAAAGTGGAAATTATCACTTTACCCGTTATTTTCTTCATGGTGGATTATTACTTATTTATTTGAGAATAAACTTGTCTTTGATATGTTTAGTCAAGGATATTTTGGAGAGAAACTAATTGCTTAACATAAATCAGATTTATAATCGCGAAAAAAGTTCTCATTTAGAGAACTTTTTATAAAAATAAATGTTATACTTGATAACATGAAAAGGATAGTAGCCCTTCGGACATTGAAAGAGTTTTGGGAAGTTCATCCCGGAACCGAACAACATCTGAAGACATGGTACCAGATGGTCAGGAGCAATAACTGGAAAAGTCCTAATGAAGTAAAGGCAACATATAGGAATGCGAGCATATTGAAGGACAACAGAGTGGTATTTAACATAAAGGGCAATGAATACCGGTTGATAGTCAAGTTCAATTATGAGAAATCTTGGGCCTTCATACAGTTCGTAGGGACCCATAAGGAATATGACGCAATCGATGCGGAAGAGATTACGTACACACAATATAGTAGGAACAAAAAATAGAGCTATGGCAGATATAAGACCTATAAGGAACGAAGAGGATTACCAAGAGGCACTCGAAAGATTGGAGGTCATCTTTGATTCTGACCCTGACACACCTGATGGGCAAGAAGCAGAGATACTCTGTCTCTTGATAGAGAGATATGAGGAAGAACACTTCCCGATAGGGGCTCCGGACCCCATCGAGGCTATCAAGATACGTATGGAGGAAATGGGCCTGAAACAGAAGGACCTGATAGGTATTATCGGAGGGAAAAGCAGGGTATCCGAAACATTGAACAAGAGGAAGTGGCTCACCTTGGAAATGGTGAGGAACCTAGAGCGGTTCCTGAACATTCCGGCCTCGACACTGGTAGGTGAATATGAGCTCAATAAAGAGCGTGTTTAATATTATATCATAATTTTATTATATAAATGCCATTTATATCAATATATACAATTTTAACCAAATTTTATTTGACATATAATCTTAATTATGTTAAACATAGAGTTTTTTTCAAACTCTGAATTAAGCCCATTTGATTTTTTAGTAAATGTTTCCCTGCCGATCGTGAAACCGGGAGATGATTTTCGCTATTCAATTTCTATATATTTTTATCATCTCTAAGGGTAGTAGCGGTGCTACTCTGATTCACAGCTTTTGGTGCACAAGTTACACTATTGCAAAATCCATAGCTGATTTTTGTAAATGCATAGTAGGGTATGAATCATAAATGTATTAACAAACACCTTTGAGGATGACACTGAATCCTTACTACTGTTCAAAAGCAATTTTATTATGCCATAACTACCAGGATTTATACGCTTTATGACTTTTGATTGGCTACAATAGTTTTACACTTTCGGGATTTTTCAAAAATGTATAGGAAGCACCAAATAAAAAAAATTATTTAAATGTTGCCCTAAACCGTATTTATAATGTCATCTCTCCAAGGTTATACTCGAGTCGTTACCTTTTATTTTCAATAAACCTTGTCATTATGGCGCAATGTATTTTTGTATTGTCCTAAATCTGTCTGCTCATCGATAGTCACCATTTCGATATCCACCATTTCAGCATAGTCTTGCAAGTACTCGGCACTTAAGTTTTGGCTGTAACAAGTGTGGTGTGCTCCACCAGCCAATATCCATGCTTGGGCGGCAACTTCCAAATTGGGCAAGGCATTCCAAAGCACTCTGGCTACCGGTAGTTTGGGCAGTTCCTCAGTAATTTCCTCTCCTACTACTTCATTCACCAACATTCTCATGCGGCCGCCCATATCAACTATAGAGGCATTGAGCGCTTTGCCAGCATCTGCATTAAATACTAAGCGCACAGGGTCTTCCTTCCCTCCTATACCCAATGGGTGTACCTCACAATTTACGGTTCCTGAACAAATAGAAGGGCAAATCTCCAGCATATGTGAACCCAATACCCTATCTCCATTTTTACTAAAATGATAGGTGTAGTCTTCCATAAAACTGTTGCCTCCCTCCAGTCCATTGGCCATTACTTTCATGGCACGTACAAGGGCAGCGGTTTTCCAGTCGCCTTCACCGGCAAAACCGTAGCCATCGGCCATAAGCCTTTGGGCTGCAATACCAGGTAACTGTGCCATGCCGTGTAGGTTTTCAAAAGTATCGGTAAAGGCAGTAAATTTGCCTTCTTCCAAAAAACTTCTTAAACCTATCTCTATTTTAGCGGCCTCTACCAAAGAGTTTCTTTGTTCACCACCAGCTTTTAATGTTGGGTTCAATTCATACTCAGTTTCGTATTGTTCAATAAGTTGTTTTATTTGTTGCTCGGTAGCATTGTTGATGTGCTCTACCAGATCGCCTACGCCGTATCCGTTTATAGAATAACCAAATTTTATTTGTGCTTCAACTTTGTCGCCTTCAGTAACGGCTACTTCTCGCATGTTATCACCGATGCGGGCCACTTTACCGGTTTGCGCATCCAAATGTGCACTGGCCACTCTAGCCCAGATGTTTATCTTTTCAAGTACCTTAGGGCTTTTCCAATGTCCTACCACTACCTTTCTATTCTTTCTTAAGCGAGAGCATATAAAACCAAATTCTCTATCTCCATGAGCAGATTGGTTGAGGTTCATAAAATCCATATCGATGCTTTCCCAAGGAATTTCTGCATTGTATTGGGTATGCAAATGTAAAAATGGTTTATGCAGGACCTTAAGTCCATTTATCCACATTTTTGCGGGAGAAAAGGTATGCATCCACAGAACAAGACCTATGCAATTTTTGGTGTTGTTTGCTGCAAGGCAAACTTCAGTAATTTCTTCTGGAGTGGTTACCAAGGCCTTAAACTTTACTTGTACCGGTACTTGCTTGGCATTGTCCAAATACTGGGCTATTTCTTTTGAGTGTGCTTTTACCAGTTCTAAAGTTTCTGATCCGTAGAGGTGTTGGCTGCCCGTTACAAACCAAATTTCATTTTGCGAGAGCGTTGTCATTTTTATCTATATTCTGAAGTTTATCAATATCTTGTTGTAAATACATCAAGTTTATTATGTAGAAAAGGAAGTGATTTTTACGATTGACCATAATAGGCATTTTTACCATGTTTTCTTTCGTAATGTTTTTGCTGCAAAGCTTCTTTTAGTTTGGGCACATCTGGTCTAATGGTTGTTGATATCCAGGCCATTTTGGCAATTTCTTCTAAAACAGCACTGTGGTAAACGGCTTTTGCTACAGTTGCCCCCCAAGTAAAAGGGGCATGATTTGCCACAAGAACCATAGGTACTTCTTCTGGAGTTAAGCCTTTGTCTTGAAAGGCATTGATGATTTGAAACCCAGTTTCGTATTCATAGTCTCCTTGGATCATCTCATCAGACATAACTGGTGCACAAGGGATATCAGTAGCTAAATGATCGGCATGTGTGGTGCCTAGAATCGGAATGTCTAGCTGGGTTTGTGCCCAAGCCGTTGCATGGGTAGAATGCGTGTGTACGATTCCTCCAATGCTTTCCCAATGCTTATACAGTACTGCATGGGTTTTGGTATCTGAGGAAGGCCGCAGGCTTCCCTCAACTATATTATTATCAAAATCTACGATTACCATGTCTTTGGGGCTTAATTTTTCATAAGCAACACCACTGGGCTTAATGGCAAAAACCCCTTTTGCTCTATCTACAGCACTGGCATTTCCAAAAGTGAACAGCACCAGACCTAGTGCTGGCAATTGCATATTTGCCTCGTAAGCTTCTTCTTTTATGGTTTTATAATTGCTCATTTTTTATTGAAGTTTCAGTGAATTCTCCTAAGGTTAGATACTTCTGATAGAGTTGGTCATATATCTTCGCTATATCCGGGTCAGGGTGGTACGTTCTGTCAAAACCGCCGCCCATACTTTTCATGGCACGGTCTACATTGGGGAAGATACCGGCAGCGGTCGCGCCAAACATGGCTGCGCCAAGGGCGCAAGTCTGCTCAGACTTTCCCACTTTTATAGGTCGGTTAAGTACATGAGAAAGCGTTTGCATTACATAAGCTGATTTTTTGGCAACTCCTCCCAAAGCAATCACACCTTTTACATCTACCCCTTCTTTTAAAAACCGTTCTACTATGGCTCGAGCGCCAAAACAGGTAGCCTCAACCAAACTTTTAAATACACGAGGTGCATCGCTTCCTAAGTTAATGCCACTTAAAACTCCTTTTAAATTTTGATTGGCATCGGGAGTCCTCCTTCCGTTCATCCAGTCTAAAGCAACCATATCATTTGTGGTGACAGGTAGCTTTTCTGCTTCTTCGGTCAATTGCGCAATGATCTGCTCTTGAACCTGTACCTTGAGTGCCTCGTCATTTAAAAGGCCCAAAGGCCAGCTAATTAGATTTTTAAACCAAGCGTACACATCGCCAAAGGCAGATTGTCCTGCTTCTAAACCAAGCATTCCAGGAATTACAGATCCATTTACCTGACCACAAATGCCTTTTACTAGGTTTTCTTCTTCTTGCAAGGGCGCCACCATAATATCGCAGGTAGAGGTGCCTATGACTTTGCTTAGGTATCCAGCTTCAATCTCTCCGCCAACCGCTCCCATATGTGCATCATAAGCACCCACTGCTACTACTACATCTTGAGAAAGCTTTAATTTTTCTGCCCATTCGGTACTGAGTTTACCGGCGGGTTCATCAGCAGGATAAACATTGGATAACAATTTGTAATTGAAGTCTTTAAGCAATGGGTCCAGATTGCTGAGAAAATCGGCTGGTACCCCATTAAACTCTGCATGCCACAAGGCTTTGTGCCCCGAGGCGCAAATACTTCTTTTTAATTGAGATACGTCTTTCCCACCAGTTAATAAAAACGGGATCCAATCGCAGTGTTCTACCCATGAGTGGGCGGCTTCTTTTACAGAAGTATCCATGCGATAAGTATGCAGTATTTTTGCCCAATACCATTCTGAAGAATAAATTCCCCCAACGTATTTTAAGTAGTCTTTTGGAGATTTGGCATTTGCTTCGTTGATTTCTGCTGCTTCTTTTATGGCAGTATGGTCTTTCCATAAGTGAAACATAGCATTGGGGTTTTCTCCAAAAGCAGGCAGCATGGCAAGGGGTGTGCCGGATGCATCTACCGGGCAAGGCGTGGAGCCTGTGGTATCTACACCAATGGCTACAATTTGTTTCCTTACCGCATCGCCTGCTTGTTCTAATGATTCATGGATCACCGCTGTAAGCGCATCTAAATAATCTTGTGGATGTTGTCTGAATCGGTTCTTGTTAGGGTTGCAGTATTTACTTTTCATCCATTGGGTATAGTACGATACTGCAGTTCCTACTTCTTCTCCATTTTGTGTGTGTACGATCAAAGCTCTTACGCTATCAGAGCCAAAATCCAATCCTATTGTATAAGACATGACATTAACCGGAATGATAAGGTTTTTATAAGTGTAATATATACACTTGAAGTTTCATTTCAAAATTTTTAATTGTATTGCCACAAATTTTTTTATGTAGAAGCAATACCTCGAAATGTTTGCCTCGAATCAAACAAGGCAGCTCTTTTCTTGTACTTATGTAAAAATGCTCATAATAAAAACCAATTGCTATACTTGATTTTTAAGTATTTCATGTTTCAGTTAATAGTCCTATTCTAATGATAGATAATGACTGAGGTTGGATAGCCAAATCAGTGACCTTACCATTAATTTCCACTTCCTTTATTTCTGGACTTATGGCCTCTGGGGTCTCAAAAGAATTAACAGTGTCCAAATCTGGGTTTGCAAGTACATGCATCTCTACTTTGTTACCGATTTTTGTACCATCGGGCAGTTCTAGATCTAAGGCCTTAACATTATTGCTTGAATTAACTACTTTTAGAATGAGCTCATTGGCATTTACATCTATAGTAGCAGAAGCATATAATCCTTTTTGGCCTGTTAAAGCCGCTCCATTGCTCTTGAGTGGAACAAGATGTGTACCTGGATTATTGGCATACAGCTTTTGTACGTAATAATTGGCTGTTCCATAAGATGCAAGGTTATTGAACCAAATCAAATCTGGCGTCCATTGCCACCCTTCGGCATGTGCCATAAGCGGTGCGTAAGAAGTTAAGTGCACTACTTCTGCATTTCTTTCCAGCCCAGTCATGAAAGCCGCTTCTGAAAGTGCACATTCCCAGTTGTTTTTATTTTCGGGCGATGCAATGGCCACACTTTGGGCCGCATATTCCCCAGCAAATATTTTAGGGCCGTTGCGATCATAGTTATCGTACCTATCTGCATTTTCTAAGAACCACTCGGGGTTCCTGTAATAATGTTCGTCAATGATTTCAACGTTCATTGCCTTAAGCTCGCCCATGGCGTAGTCGAAATGCTCTCCATCAGGGAAAGGTCCCGAGCCTGAGACAATGATCATTTCGGGATATTTTTCTTTAATGGCTTTATCAAAAACTTTGTAACGCTTAATGTATTCCTGCCCCCACTGTTCGTTTCCAACACCTATGTATTTCATATTGAAAGGTTCAGGATGCCCCATCTCGGCCCTGAGCTTGCCCCATTGGCTGTTTACTGGCCCATTGGCAAATTCAATCAAATCCAGAGCATCTTGTACATAAGGCTCAAGTTGGTCCATGGGCACGAGTTCGGCACTATTAAACTGGCAGGCCATACCACAGCTCAAGATAGGGAGTGGCTCTGCACCTAGGTCTTCAGAAAGCTGAAAATACTCGAAAAACCCTAAGCCAAAAGATTGGAAATAATCAGGGGTAGGCCGGTGGTCAAATTCGGTGTTCCATCTGTTGATCAACACCTCGCGGTCCATAATGGAACCTACCGTTTTCTTCCATTGGTATCTTTTTTCTAGTTCACTGCCCTCTACTATACAACCACCGGGAAACCTTAAAAAACCGGGGTCTAAGTCAGCCAGTAATTGAACCAAGTCTTTTCTGAGTCCTTTTTTGCGGCCCATCCAAGTGTCTTGTGGGAACAGGGAAACCATATCCAAGTCTATCTCGCCTTGGTTTTCAAAAACGATTTGGAATTTTGCTTTTGGTTCCGTGCCTGTAGTATTGATGGTAACCTCTTTGGTTTCCCATGTTTTATTGCCCACTTCAACTGCAGTTTCTCCTAAAACTTTGCCCTCTTCTGTAACTAATTGGCATTTCAGTTTCATTGGTGTGCCAGACTGCAATCGGGTCAGCATAGTTAACTCATAAACTGCATCGGCTTTTACACCCATTCCCCTAAAACCCTCATTGGCAAGTACGTAAGCATTGTCTGCTTTTACCTTTACATGTAAAAAATGTTGGTTCCCGCCGGTTGCTCCTGTGTTCATGACAGTGGCAAAACCCGAATTTTCATTCATAGAGTAGCGATCGCTATTGGGTTGTTCCCATCCCATAGTAGGAGACTCAAACTCAAAAGAACGGTTCTTGATCATCTCAGCATACAGACCTCCATCTGCTGCAAAGTTGATGTCTTCAAAGAATATCCCGTACATGGTAGGTTGTATTTCCGAAATTGGATTGGATACATCTACCACCAAGGTCTCTTTTTCTACAGATGCTGTTTTAGTAGAGCTTATGGGTTCTTGTTGGCAAGCAGCAATGAACAAAACATAGGCCAACAGCAATGGGCTTAATTTGTAAAGTTTCTGGATGTTTCTTTTTCTCATTTTCATAATCGTTTCAGTATTTACCTGTTCAATAGCTAATTATTAGCCGCAAAATCACTAAATAATCTTGTGATTCTTTCTTCAATAAGATAGAGATTTTAAGAAAAAAAACTTGCCAATATCTAACAAGTGCTATTTTCTGAATATTAGTTTTTGGGTAGGTAATGCGGTTATACGAGCCAAACTGCATCGTATTGAAATAATATTTTGCAATATATATATTTAATTGAAATGCGTAACTCATTACACAATCATTTTAAATGTTTGTGGTTCTGCATTTCTTTTGGGCTATTTATTACAGACCTTTAACTAAGCGCTTATCCCTTATTACCCATCAAAATTATTTGATATTTTTGTAGGTAAATAAAAAAATCATTTCCGCATCGATAGCATTTATATTGTACACCA
>Ga0207419_1002850_pt1 | contig 10876 bp, 9 predicted proteins | sample ElkSloMetagenome_4_FD_184723 | JGI IMG/M metagenome (GOLD analysis project Ga0207419, IMG submission 184723) | Hot spring microbial communities from Elkhorn Slough, Monterey Bay, USA - MD2A (version 2) | ecosystem: Environmental > Aquatic > Marine > Intertidal zone > Estuary: Microbial mat ... | reverse complement strand
CTTTGTGATTGCGAATAAAATTGACTGCAAAAAAGATAGTAAAATACTGAACAGAAGCGCATACCAAAACCCATTCACATCAAAACCACTTACCAAAGCATCACAAATCAAAATTATAAGAGCATTAATAACCAACAAGAATAACCCTAATGTAAAAATGGTCACGGGTAATGTAAAAATGATGAGTAAAGGTTTTACAAATAAGTTAAGTAGGATAAGTACTGCAGCAACAACAATCGCTGTTATAAAATTATCGACAAATATACCAGGAAGTATATTTGCCAACACCACGACTGCTACTGCACTCAAAACAATTTCTAAAAGCGTATTTAATGATTTATTTTCAGACATGTTACAAAATTAAAACTGCTAAAGTACAAAATACTTTAGCAGTTAAATAATTTATATTTTAAGGATTTGCTACAGTGAATTATCGCTGGTTGCAATAGTTCTGTAATCGCCTAAATTAACCATTGGTAAATTAGAACCGTAAGTTTCGTTGATTGATTTTATAGTCTCATTGGCTACTAAAGCGTAGCCTCTTGGTGTCAGGTGAATAGCATCTAGAGAAAACGCACCACCAGTAATAAAATCTGAAGTTAAAACACCAGCATCAAATGGAATACCATTCTGTGCTTCTGCAAGTAGACTATCAACATCTACAAAAGCGAGACCATTGCTTGCTGCCAGACCTTCAATAGTAGAATTGTAAGATAATCTAGCATTATTAATCAACATTTGTTCATTGGTTGTGAGAACAAATGTGTCTTCCATTGGTAAGGTAATTCCTCTCACTGAAAATTGCGCAGCAACGGCTTCTGATAGTCCCTGCGAAATCAGAAAACCAACTCTGTTTGTATCTAGTTGTCCGATAGCAGAAGAGGAAGTTAAAGGAATTAAATCATCTGAGGTTGCCTGTCTGGCTTGGCCATAAGTTACTCCTAAAAGACCCGCAACGGTCGGGGCAGCTTCTGGAGGAAGTCCGAAGCTTTGTACTAATGCAATAAATTGAGGATCCGGAGCAAGAGCACCTGCAATAGTTGCAGATAAATCATCTAAACTCTCGTCAAATATCACCACTGGATTTGCTTCCATATCAGAAAATTGGATCACTCTGTTTGGTTGACCTACAGCTACAAATACTTGATTAAGCGCACCAAATAAATTATTCAATGTAGGAATTTGGGCTGCAAAAGTGGGATCAGCAGGATTTAATGGGTTAAAAGGAACCGTGGTGAAAAAAGGTATGTTTGTTACATCTGGAATATTATATAGCACACCGCCTGTTGCAGAAGTGGTAAGGGCGCCAACATAATTTGACATCACTCCAGCAAATAAAGTTGGGTCAGTGATATCATTAGGTCCATATGTAGTTGGATCAGGATTTCCTGATTGGTCTTGACCAGTACCACCTGAAGTCGCAAAACCTAACACGTCATTATTTCCAATCCAAAGACTAAAAAAACTTGGTTGTTGTGCTACTGCATCTTCTATTACACTGGCGTCCGGTGAGGAGGCAAACCTTACGTAGTATGGATTTGCTGAGATTCCCACATTTGAAATGTTTCCGTATCCGTTTAAACCTAAGTGAAAACTTTTCGCTCCTGGTACACCAAGATTGTTGATTGGTCCCTGAACTGTATTACTGATGTCCGTTGTTGGTGTTTCATTAAAAGGAGCTGGAAAAGGTGAGCCAGATTGTGTGGATAGTACAAGTCTAGGACCAAAGTTTGGTAATGGATTACCATTCACTAATAGACCTCCAACATTATCATTCATTAATGGTTGAGTGAATTCACCACCACCAACTAAAGAAAATTGTTGCGCCAGAATGTTTGGGTATGAGTTGTTTTGTGCCTCAACATACAATGCATTGTCGGCAAAACCAGCTGTTAATGAATTTCCTAAACTCACGTAATTAGAAAAGTCAGTATCTCCGGTTCTGTAAACTTCATTGTCTTCTATTGAGCTTTCAAATTCTGATTCACAAGCAAATAAAGCGAGTATGGTTGCAAATAGAAAAAATATATTTTGTGTCTTCATATTTTAATTTCTTTTATAATTTATATGAAATTCCTATACCAGGAATGAATGTTGTTGTTTTATAAGTTCCGCTGAATGGTACTTGTGTGCCATCTTCCACATAAAAATCATAAGATTCATCAATTTCTTTAAATCTTAAGTACAGAAAAGAAGCATCTATAGATAATTTTGAGTTTACATTAAAGGTTAAACCAGCGGTGTAGCCCTGAGCATCATTTCTAGGTGTTTCTGGAGCAAATAACCCTGATTGCACAGGAGTTTCACTATAATAATAACCACCTCTTAAAGTTAATTTTTCCATAGCTTTGTATTCTACACCAAATCTGTAATTACTGGAATTCTCATAATTTCTAGGGTTTACAGAATCAGGTATTTCTGGATTTCCAAACTCTATCACAAGTGCATCATATTCTTCCCACATTGCTCTATTAAAGTCGAAAGCGAATAATAATTTGTCATTAAATTGATAAGATAATCCGATGGTATATTCTGCTGGTAGAGGTAAGGTTGCATCAAAGGTTGTTATGCCATTTGAAACAGGTACAAGCTGAGAATCCGGGATATTAGCAAATACAGCTTCTCCACCTTCTGCATTTAGATCTATCAAAGATCTATAATTGAAACCAATTCTTAACTTCTCAGTTGGTGTGAACATAAATCCAGCAGTCCAACCCCAATTTGTAACTCCGGAATCTTCTATTGAGACATTTGAGCGAACTCCATTTTCGTCAGCCAAAGTCCTGTTTATATTTCTATTGAAACTTACATTACCAGTAGCGAATATAGGTCCACCTCCAATGCTAAAATGTTTTGATAGTTTTACCGAAATTGTTGGTTGTACAAATATAGCAGCAAGCTCAATATCATTTACTAAGTGAGATCCTGCCCAGTCTCGTTCCCATTCTACAGTACTTCCAAAAGGAGTATATGTTGCAATTCCTGCAGTTAACCAGTCGTTAATCCTGTATGTAGCATACAAGTAAAAAGGTGTACTAACATTGTCTTCAACTTCAGAAAATTGACCAGTTTCAGTATTTTGCCACTTGGTTGAAGAAAAAATACCATAGCCACCGGCAGAAACATTTAATCTATCTTCCAAATAAACTAAACCGGCTGGGTTAAAAAATGCTGTTTCTGCATTGTTGACAACGGCAACGCCAGTATGACCCATACCCAGAGCTTGATTACCTTGTAAGCTCACTCTGTAACCTTGAGCAAATACCTGAGTCACAGCAAAACAAAACAAGGCAAATGTTAAAATTCGTTTTATCATAAATTTAATTTTAGGGGTTGATTGTTTACAAATTGTAAAAATATGGAATCAAATTTAAGTAAATTTAATAATTCATAACCAATTTTATAATTTTATTATGCTAGCATAATAAAATTAGGCCGTAAAATTTAACACTGTTTCTAAAAATCCCTTTGGATTTTCTGCATGCACCCAATGGCCAGCATTATCAATTACTTTGATAGAATAATCAGTAAAATGTTTGGAAATTAATTTTTCATCATTATCTCTAATGTAAGCAGAATTTTCACCCTTGATAAATAATATTTCCCCTAAGTATGTAGCATCTTCGGATAATGCTCTTCCAATTTCATGTCTATTTTCCAAAAAGACGTCGATATTTGGTTTTAAGCTAAGTGTGTTATCTGCTTCTCTTTTCAAGTTTTTTAATAAAAATAATCTCACCCCTTTATCTTTTATTTTTTGAGATAAAATATCTTCTGCCTCAATTCTCGAGCTCAAATGACTTTCCTTTAAAAGTTTCAAGCTTTGTAGAATGTCGTCATGATGAGGTTGATACTTTTTTGGAGAAATATCGACTACCACTAGTTTTGATACGAATTCTGAATGCAGAGAGGAAAACAACATTGCAATTTTTCCACCCATAGAATGACCTATTAAAATGATTTCCTTTAAATGGTGATGCTCAATGTAATTTTTGACATCATTTACCATATCTTCATAAGTAAAGTCACTGCTATGAGGGCTTTTCCCATGATTTCTCATGTCTGGAAGATGCACCTCAAAACGTTCTGAAAGTTTTTTTGCAATACTTTTCCAATTGTCGCCCATTCCTAGGAAACCATGTAATATCACTATAGGTTGTCCTTTACCATATATTTGTGTATTTAGTTTCATTGTTTTAGCTTTTTAAGATAAGATTTTATAACGTTTTCTAATCCTTTATAAAGAGCTTCACATATAAGAGCGTGACCGATGGAAACTTCCTTTAGGTTCGGAATGTTTTGTGCAAAGTATGCTATGTTGTCCAAACTTAAGTCGTGTCCTGCATTTATTCCTAAACCAAATTCATTTGCAGTAATGGAGCTTTCTATGTAGGGTTTTATTGCTTTTTCTTTGTTTTTTTGAAAGTCAGACGCAAAGGCTTCTGTGTATAATTCAATTCTATCAGTATCAGTATCTTTTGCATACTTGACCATATCGATTACAGGGTCCACAAAAATAGAAGTTCGTATATTGTAGCTTTTAAATAGTCCAATCACCTCCTTTAGATAGTCTTTGTGTTTTTTAGTATCCCAGCCCGCATTTGAAGTTATAGCATCAACTGCATCTGGAACTAGTGTGACCTGATGAGGTTTGGTTTCCAAAACAAGATCTATGAATTTTTGGTTAGGATTTCCTTCTACATTGAATTCAGTTTTTACAATTTTAGTGAGCTCTCTTACGTCATCATACCTAATATGCCTCTCATCTGGCCTTGGGTGCACGGTTATCCCTTCAGCTCCAAAAGACTCAATATCCTTTGCAGACTCTAAAACGTTTGGCATATTTCCACCTCGGGCATTTCTGAGTGTGGCTATTTTGTTGATGTTAACACTAAGTCTTGTCATAATCATAAATTTATCTTACAAGTTGTAAAAATACATTCTAAAGTATCGGTTAGCTTAAAATTTATATTATTTTGCATACAATTATGATGCTAGATAAAACAAAAAATAAATTATCAACTTTTGACATAAACAGAAATGTTGATGAATTGAAGTCACTATTTAAGGAAAAAGCACAAGAGGTTATTCTTTTAAATGGAGATAAATATATTGGTATTTTAAATAAATCAGATTTTACTGAAATAATAGGTGAAATCAATATTTATGAATTAGTTGGTTTGGTTGAAAAGCCTTTTTTGTTTGAAGATTATACCTTTTTTGATTGGTTGAAAATGAAAAACAAATATGATTTCGAATTCTTACCAATTATTGACTTTGAAAACAATTACAAAAGACAAATAGACACCAATTCGATTATTGGCGATATAAATCGTTCGGGATTAATTCTGGATCATTCAAGCGTTTTAGTACTTAGAAAGGAAACCACTGATTTTAGTTTTAGTGAAGTTTTTCAAGTGGCCGAATCAAATGGGGCAAAAGTATTAGCAAGTTACATTAAGAAATCTGATAAAGAATATACTGATGTAGTCCTTAATATTTATCACACTGGTTTAAATGAATTACTTCAAAGTTATAGGAGGTATAAATATGACGTTATTAGCATACACGATGAAGATCTTCACCATGAGACTCTTAAAGAAAATTCCGATTATTTCTCTAAATATTTAACCGTTTAGCGCTCTATGAAAGTTGCAATTTTTGGTCAGGCTTTCTATCCAGATTCCGCACGATATCTCAATCAAATCATTCAAGTTTTTAAAAAACGAAATGTTGAGTTTTATTTCGAAGAAAAGTATTTTAAACTTATTTTGGACAATAAACACCTACCAAAAACAGAAACATACGAGACTTTCAAGGCTCTTGATGATAGTTACGATTTGTTTTTTTCTTTAGGAGGTGATGGGACAATTCTGGCCTCGGTAAAGTTTGTGAAAGGATTCAGTATTCCTATAGTTGGAATTAATACAGGTCGTTTAGGTTTTTTGGCGACCATCCATAAAGAGGAAATCAGCTCTTACATTATAGACATTCTTCAGGGAAACTATTCTATTTCAGAGAGATCATTGTTAGAAGTAGAAACAATTTCTGACGACATCGAAAAAAGCGGATTTAACTATGCTTTGAATGAAGTAGCCTTAAGTCGAAAAGATACAACTTCAATGATTAGTATAGATGCCTGGGTAGATGATGAGCACATTGGGGCATATTGGTCTGATGGATTAATCATTGCTACTCCAACAGGTTCGACTGGATATTCACTAAGCTGTGGTGGTCCTATTATTACACCACAGACACAATCTTTCGTGCTTACTCCTATCGCTCCGCATAATCTTAATGCACGACCATTAGTTGTACCCTCAAAAACAACCATAAAGTTAAAGGTATCTGGTCGGGAAAAAGATTTTCTCCTGTCCATGGACTCACGAATTTATACTTTATCTCAAGAAAATGAGGTCACTATTAAAAAGGCAAATTTTAACATAGAGCTTGTACTTCACAAAGACAATAGTTTCTTGAAGACTCTCAGAAAAAAACTACTTTGGGGCGAAGACCAAAGAAATTAGAACAATAATTTCTGTATTCTATAGTTGTATTCTACAAACTTACTATAATCCTTTTATGGCTTATCAGAATTGTTATATTTGCGCATTTTTTAAAAAATTAGAGTTTTACTAATGAGGTCTCTATATTTAATCTTGGTTTTGTTTTGTGGCTTGAGTTATACTTATGCTCAGACCTACGAAGTAGGAGCAATATTTGGAAATACGGCATTCATTGGCGATGTAGGGGATACTGAAGTAATCAATACCAACGACCCTAATCTTGTTGGTGCATATCAATTCTCATATGGATTACTCTTTAGATGGAATAAGAGTGACAGGCATTCATATAGATTTTCTGTCATGCAGCATAATACTTTCGGTTTTGATAAAGAGTCCAATATTATCGAAAGACAAAACAGAGATTTGGAGTTTAGGACTAAAATTAACGAATTATCGATCGGTATAGAATATACTTTTTGGGAATGGGATTTACATTCTTCCAAACGACCACAATTTGTTCCTTATTTGCATACGGGTATTGCCTATTTTTTCACCAATCACTTGGCTAGAGCTGGAAATGACTTAGTAGAAGCTGGTGATCTTAATGGTTTTGCTATTCCTATGACATTAGGAGTAAAAGTAACCTTAGGGAGTAGACTGGTCTTATCAGGAGAAATTACACCAAGATATACCTTTACAGACAATATTGATGGTAGTGCACCGTCGGAATTAGATTCTTCAAATGCTTTCCCAGAGTTTGGTAACCCTAATTCAAACGATTGGTATATATTTGCAGGGTTTTCACTAACGTACACTTTCGGTAGAAAACCTTGTTATAATTGTTCATTTTGATATGACTGAAGATCAAATAGATAAATCTAATATACCAAAGCATATAGCCATAATAATGGATGGCAATGGCAGATGGGCAAAAAATCAAGGATTTAAAAGGGTTTTCGGACATCAACATGGAACGGATACCGTTAATAAAATCGTTGAGGCTTGTGTTGATCTTGGTGTAGAATACCTAACATTATTTGCTTTTTCAACAGAAAACTGGCAAAGACCAAAGTATGAGGTAAATAGTCTAATGAAATTATTGGTTTCTTCTATAAAAAAGGAACTTCAAAATATGCATGACCAGGAGATAAAGCTTACAGCAATAGGCGATATACATAAACTTCCCGAAAAAGTAAAGAAACAATTGAATGAAGTTAAAGAAGCTACGTCTTCCTATGAGAATTTGAAATTAACTCTTGCGCTCAGTTACAGTTCAAGAGATGAAATAATAAACGTAGTAAAAGAAATAAGTAAAAAAGTAAAGGATAACGAAATTGATGTTGAAGATATAGATCGTTCTATGATAGATTCTCATCTCTACAGTCATTATTTGCCAGATGTCGATCTGCTTATAAGAACTAGTGGAGAACAAAGAATAAGTAACTTTATGTTATGGCAAATTGCTTATGCAGAATTGTACTTTTGTGAAGTGCTTTGGCCAGATTTTACAAAAGAACATCTTTTTGAAGCGATCAATAATTTTCAGAAAAGAGAAAGAAGATTTGGAAAAACGAGTGAACAACTTTAATAGAATCCCTAAATATATATTGTGTTTAATTTTTTGTTTGACTTTTGGTCTTCAGAACGTTACTGCGCAAGATGTTTCTCTCTCGGGAGGAAGAAAATATACCTTAGGAAGTATTTCTGTGACTGGCGCAACAAGTTATAATGACAAAACTGTCATTGCATTTACGGGATTAAAAACAGGTGAAGAATTATTTATTCCGGGTAAAAAACTAAGTGAAGTTCTAGAAGAGCTGTGGGAACTAGGACTTTTTAGCGATATTAATTTTTACCTCACCAAAGTTGAAGGTAATGTCGCTCACCTGGAACTAGAAATCAAAGAGGTGCCCAAGCTTGTGGACGTAAAAGTAAGAGGTGTCAAGAAAAAGAAAAGAGAAAAAGTTGTTACCGACAATCAACTTAATAAAGGAAAGAAAGTAACAGAAAATGTAATTGCAAATACCAAAAACAGTATTGTAAAAGACTATAGAAAAAAAGGTTACCTTAATGCTGAAGCTATCATTACAACAACTGAGGTGAAAGATTCCCTTGGTCAAGATATTGGTGTTAATATGAATATTAATGTCAAAAAAGGGGATAAAGTAAAAATCGATGAAATTAGAATAGAGGGAAATGAGAAACTTTCTGATGGAAAAATCAGAAAGTTCATGAAAAAAACTAAAAGAAAATTTCCTTTAAGATTTTGGAAAAGGTCAAAACTCATTCCTGAAGATTTTGAAAACGATAAGCAAAGGATAATTGACAAGTACAACGAAAGAGGATACAGAGATGCCAGAATAGTTTCAGATACTGTTATTAAAAAAAATCCTGAAGAAATAGATATTGTCCTTAAAATAAATGAAGGAAACAGATATTATTTTGGAGATATCACCTTTATAGGAAACTCTGCGTACAAAGACGATCAACTCTCTAGACTGCTAGGAATAAAAAAGGGAGATCCATACAATGGAGTTCTTTTTCAGGAAAAAATTGTAAATCAAGAAAAACCAGATGGTCAGGATTTAACAAACCTGTATCAAAATGATGGTTACCTGTTTTCAAGAATAATACCGGTAGAAACCAAAATTTATAACGACACAATAGATTACGAAATTAGAATAAAAGAAGGTAAAGTTGCTTATTTTAATGAGGTGTTTATCACTGGAAACGACAGAACTAATGATAATGTCATTTATAGAAATTTACTGACTAGACCAGGCGCCAGATACAGTAAGCAGGCCATAATGTCTACAATACGAGAATTGGGACAGCTAGGGTTTTTTGATGCAGAACAATTACAGCCCAATATTAAAAATCCAGATCCTAATGCGGGTACGCTAGATATCGAATTCCCCGTAGTTGAAACAGGTAGTAGCCAGATAGAATTACAAGGTGGTTACGGAGGTGGAGGTTTTATTGGAACTCTTGGTTTAAGGTTTAATAATTTCTCCATTAGAAATTTATTCAATAAAGACGCCTATAAACCTGTTCCAATGGGTGATGGCCAGTCAATAGCCATTAGAGCTCAGGCAAGTCAGGCCTTTAGAGTTTACAGTTTGTCGTTTGTAGAGCCATGGTTAGGTGGTAAAAAGCCTGTTCAGTTTTCAGTATCATTGTCTCAAACAACTCAGTTTTTGTTCAATCCATTCACGAGAAGGGCAGATACAGACAGAAAATTTTCTATTTCTGGTGTAAGCGTAGGTTTTGCAAAAAGACTTCAAGTACCAGATAATTATTTTACGTTTTCTTCTGCGTTAAGCTTTCAACATTTTAATCTTGACAATTTTAATGTTGGCTTGTTTAGATTCCCAAATGGTACTTCCAATAACTTAGCTTTCACGCTTGGTTTATCAAGAGATAACACCTTTTCAAATCCAATTTATCCTAAAGGTGGTTCAAGGTTTGGAATTACGGCCAAATTTACACCGCCATATTCAGCTTTTGATGGTAGAGATTACGGAGCTTTAAGAGAAGAAAGAGCTGTAGCCTTGGCCAATAATGACGAAACTAGACTTGCAGAAATAGATCAAATTAGATTTGATTGGTTGGAATTCTACAAGATAAACTTTAATGCAGAATGGTTCAATAAACTGATCGGTGATTTAGTTTTACGAACAAACGTAGAATTTGGGTTTTTAGGAGCTTACAATCAAGATAGAGGAATTCCTCCTTTCGAAAGATTTTTTGTTGGAGGTGACGGTTTAGCTGGTGTAACGCTGGATGGCAGAGAAATAATAAGACTTAGAGGTTATCCTAATCAATCCATCATTCCGAGAACTCGTAGTAATGTAAGCGAGGAAACTTTTAATGATGGTGCAACAATTTATAATAAATTTACGTTTGAACTCAGATATCCAATAACTTTGAATCCTAGTGCATCTATTTATGGTCTAACATTTTTTGAAGCTGGTGCAGCTTTTGATAATTTTAAAACCTTTTCTCCTTTCGAGTTAAATAGATCAGCTGGACTTGGCTTAAGAATTTTTATGCCGGCCTTTGGATTATTAGGGATAGACTTTGGATATGGATTTGATCCAATACCCGGGACTAATTTAGGACCAAATGGTTGGGAGACACATTTTATTATAGGACAACAATTTTAGAATATGCCAAGACTTAACTTCAGTAAGATCAATTATCACCTAGTCCTTTTTATGGTACTTCTATCGACAACTGTTATGCATGCTCAAAGAGGTGTTAGAATAGGTTATATTGATATGGATTACATTTTAGATAATGTTCCGGAATATAGACAGGCCTCTCAAATGTTAGATCAACGAATACAACAATGGAAGAGTGAAATTGCC
>Ga0207419_1002849_pt1 | contig 10880 bp, 11 predicted proteins | sample ElkSloMetagenome_4_FD_184723 | JGI IMG/M metagenome (GOLD analysis project Ga0207419, IMG submission 184723) | Hot spring microbial communities from Elkhorn Slough, Monterey Bay, USA - MD2A (version 2) | ecosystem: Environmental > Aquatic > Marine > Intertidal zone > Estuary: Microbial mat ... | reverse complement strand
AGCGATTAAGGGGCAGTCGGCAATCGGCAATCGGCAATCGGGGGGGAGTGGGGATGAATGCCCCAGAAAGGGGGTCAGAAACTTTGGCCTAGAGGGCAGACTCTAGAAAAGGCTCAACGCTAGAATATATCTGGATTTCAGCGTCAAAAAGCGAATTTAACTTTCTGGAGAGTCATCGCCTCATCAGTGACCCATTGAGGGATTTGGGGAACAACCAATAACTAACAACAAAGGACAAATGACTAAGGACAAATGACTAAGGACAAATGACTAAGGACAAATGACGAAACGATGCTTTAATTTAGAGTGTCATTAGTTTGGGAGCAAATACAACTATGCCGCAGCGTCCATTTCGGATTTTGAGTTTAGATGGGGGTGGGATTCGGGGTATTATTGCCGCGACGATCCTAGAATATATTGAAACCGAAATTAATACCCAACAGCAAGCGATCGCGCCAGGAAGTCCTCACATCTTCTTGCATGAGTATTTTGATTTGATTGCCGGGACTTCGACGGGATCGATTTTGGCGGCGGGAATTGCGGCTAAAAAAATGACTCCTAGCGAGTTGTTAGAGCTTTATGTCAAAAATGGCGATCGCATCTTTCCGTATTGGGGAAGATTGGGTTATCTTTCACCGCAAAGATTCAATTTGCTGTTTCGATATGGCCCATCTTCTCCTAAGTTTTCTAACAAAGGTTTGATCGACGTTTTACAAGCCTATTTAGGCGATGATGAGTTAGAAGAAACTTACATCGAAGGGGAAACTTCTCGCCTTTTAATTCCGGCGTATGATACCAATGCTCGCGAGCCAATTATTTTTAAAAATTGGCGCAAAAAATATCCCCAATTACGATTATGGGAAGCCTGTGTTGCTTCTGCCTCTGCACCAACTTTTTTCCCGGCTTATGTGTTTGAAAGTAGGGGGCGCGTCGTCTCAGCAATTGATGGGGGCATTGCGGCTAATAATCCGTCTTCTTGTGCTATTTCTGAGGCTATTCGTTTGGGTTATTCTCCCAATGAGATTTCGCTTTTGTCGATTGGCACAGGGGAACAAAATACCCCCTTGGGTAATGTTAAATCTTGGGGAGTTTTACAATGGGCGGGACATTTAGTTGATGTTTTTATGGACGGGCCTTTGGATATTTATGAATATATTTCTCGGCAAATTATTCGCTTTAGCGCAGAACAAGACAATCAATATTTACGCCTTCAGCCAAGCTTGAATAATAACTTTAATGTCTTAAGCAAAAAGCAATTAGAAGGTTTAGGGGCGATTGATAATGCTTCTGAGGAAAATATTAAAAACCTGATCAAATTTACCAAAGCTTATATCGAGTATGGTACAGTTAAGCATATTGGCTGGAATGACAGCACGATGATTAAATCAGTCGAAGAAGAAGTAAAATCCTTTGTATTGGCGAATCAAGTTTCTGCTGCAACTTAATTTTTTTATCTTCATGTCAAATCCACGCCAAATTTTAACAACCCTGCTGCCTCATCTTAAAACGGCGGCGTTGTACGCCCATCAAATCCAAAGCGCGATCGCGTCTCAACCCTCCAAAACCGAAGCCGATAACTTTTTTGGGGCAGCGTTAACTGATGCCGATCTTTCCGTACAAACGGCGATTGAAGTGGCTTTATTAGCCCATTTTCCCGATATTCGGTTTTATGGGGAAGAATACGAAAAGTCCTACAATACAAAATATTTCAAAGCGATTGATTTAGGGGCAGAAAATGATTATTTAGTTACCCTCGATCCCATTGACGGTACGCAGTTTTATCTCGATGGCCACAGCAACTATCAAATCATTTTAACCGTTCTAAATCATGATGAATATGAAGCGGTTATCGCTTTAACCCCCGCGCAACAATCCTATTATTATGCTTTGCGCCACGAAGGTATTTTTTACGGCGATTTCGACACCCCATTAGATGATTGTCAGCCCTTCACTCTACCCCCTCCGCAACCTGTCGTTTATTTAAGTTGGGGACTCGGACATCTAGCCGACAAGATTGCCCCCCATTACTCGGTTTTAGACATTGAAAAAGCCTATTCACGCGATCGCCAAATTCCCAACGTCAACGGCATTTTAAGCGGCGATCTTACCGGGGCTATGATCCGCAATGGGAAATGGATTGACGGGGGCGCGATCGCGTTTCTTGCCCAAACCGCAGGCTGTATTGTGACGACGTTAGACGGTTCTCCCCCACCGCCTTTACATACTTGCAAAGATTATCAACGCCCCGGTTTAATTATTGCTACTTCCCCGGAAGTTCACCAACATTTATTAACCGTTTGCAATCCCTAAATTAAGAACTTAAGAACCCCAGTTTCTCGATTTTTATGCCAAATTTAGCGAATAAGCAGACAAGAAACCGGGGTTCTGGGAAAAACGTTAGAGTAGTCACGAAACCCAACACAATCGCGATCTAAAGTTGGGTTTTACTTCGTTCTACCCAACCTACTTTTACTTCTAGAATTAAGATTGGACGGGGAAACCCCGCCCCTACAAATAACCAACAACCAATAACCAACAACCAATAACCAACAACCAATAACCAATAACCAACAACCAATAACCAATAACCAATAACCAATAACAAATCACCAATGAATCTGCCCTAAAATGTAGCGCAAACAATCATAATCATCCTTCAACAAAATACTCAACGTCCGTCCTACCTGAATTAACCACTCGCGATCGCGATTTCGCAAGTCGTAAATCTCGCGAATCGCTGCTGCAATCAACGCTTCTACCGGGACACCCGCCACCTGTAGCAAAATCCGCAGAAAATCCAACTCCTCGCTAAACGCCACCACCTCCGCCGGATCGCAACGATACACCGCTTGGTGGATTTGTGGGGGGCGGGGGGGTAAATATTGGAAAATTTGACCCCCTTGAGAACGACTGCCATTCGGGGACGTAGAAGGCGTTTCAAAGCCCACCAACACCGCCCGAAACTCCGTTTTCAGCATCGCGAAAATCTGCGGTTGCTGTTCTCGCAACTCCTCTAACGACAGCCCCAACGCCCTCGCCCGATGCACCGAATCAATCGGCGAGGTTGTAACGTGGGAAACAATGGCAAATACCGTGTTTCCGGTTTCCTCGTCTTTAGATTTAATCCAACTACCAAAAGGGGGCATTGCCGGAAACTTCAAGTCTTCCGGTTCGAGACATTGGGCTAAAAACTCCGTAGTTGAGGTTTCAATCACCTCCGCAATATGTTCCGGGGCGCGATCGTCGCTGTTAAATTGAGGGAGAGGTAAGCGCATTTTTGTCCTTTGTCTTTTGTCCTTCGTCCTTTGTGGTAGGTCACAAACGACCCATCACTATTAATACAAGTTAAGCTAAGTTTTTAACATAGACTAAAATTCTCGTAGGAATTGCGACGATGGTTCTCTCAGCAGCCCAAGCATTTATCAGTCCAGAAGAATTTATCACTCAGTACGGAGACAATCAACGCTACGAATTGATTGACGGGGAACTTATTGATAGAGAACCAACTGGCCTACACGAACAAGTAGCGGCTTGGATTTGCCGCAAACTTAATGCGGAAATAGACCGCCTTGATGCACCGTATTTTATCCCGCAGCGTTGCTTAATTCAGCCATTAGGAACATTCAACGCTTTCAGACCCGATGTGGTTGTTCTCGATGAAAGAGAACTGGTAAACGAACCCCTTTGGACAAGAGAACCTGTTGTTACTTTAGGTACAACAATTAAGCTTGTGGTGGAAGTAGTAAGTACAAATTGGCAAAATGATTATGCTCGTAAATACGAAGATTATGAAGCTTTGCAGATACCCGAATACTGGATTGTGGACTATTTAGGGATTGGCGGAAAATACTTTATTGGTAGCCCCAAACAACCCACTATAACCGTCTGCAACTTGGTTAATAATGAATATCAAAAGGTCATGTTGCGTCGAGGAGATTGCCTCCAAACTTCCCTTTTTCCCAACCTCCAACTGTCTACAGATAAAATATTCAAGAAATAGCTGTAGTGTCGTGACACACCTTAAGCGGTGGGTTACGGCAGTAGGTTGGGTTGAGGTGACGAAACCCAACAACATTTCATGTTTCTAGTAGGGGCGGGGTTTCCCCGTCCAAGCTTAAGCTTTGTTGGGTTTCACTTCGTTCTACCCAACCTACAGCTACATTTTTACGAAAGACAATGTAGAAGAAATTATTAATATTCAACCGAAGGGTAGTGAAGCGAAAAGTTATCAAGTTAAGCAGGTAAGAAATCTTGTTTTAAAGTATAGTTTAGGAGATAGTGATGTCAGTGAAATATGAACTAATTATCTATTGGAGTGAATCAGACCAGACTTTTGTTGTGGAAGTCCCTGAATTACCTGGCTGCATGGCAGATGGTCAAACTTATGTAGAAGCGGTAACTCAGGCTGAAATCGTTATCCAAGAGTGGATAGAAACAGCGCAAGCGTTAGGCCGTGAAATTCCCGTTCCGAAAGGAAGATTACTTTATGCTTAGTTGATTTTATGAATATTCAAAAACCCCGGTTTCTAAGATGGTATCCTCAATTTAGCGGATAAACCGATAAGAAACCGGGGTTCTGTAACACCATTTAAGGACGAATTACAACGCCTCAAACGAGGATACTTGTAACACCGGGCCAATCATGGCAAAGGTCATCACATCCTCGCGAATTTCACCCTCCACCGAGACTTTTAGCCCGGATTGGCGTAACCCTTCCGGGGCATCCTTGAGTTCGTAGGTGTCGCCAGAATCAGCGACTAACGCCCAAGTTCCTGGCCCCATGCCTTTGCGTTCGATGGTTCCTGAAATTTTCATGCGGTCTTATTTTCTCCTTGACTCGCGAGTTGGGCTAAGGCAAAGCAGAGAACAGCATTCATTACCAAAAAGCCCCGCGCCCAGATGCCATCGCCTAAACCCCAGAGTTCCGGGGCAATGACGGCGTTTACGGCTAAACAAGAAGCAACGCCCAAACTCGAACCAATGGCAAACCATTTCCAAGATTTGTGACCCAAAAACGCCACAATCAGTAAAGCGGGAATGGCTACACTGGCGAAAATAGGATTAAGGCTAGATGTACCTTGAATGGCGTTACCGAGTTCGGGAATGGAACTCCCCGCGACGCGAAACGGCCATTGAGGCAAGTCGAAGATATACAAGCCCCGCAGGAAAAATAAACCGGAACTGCCTGCGACTAAACCGGAAGTCAGCGACCAACTCCAAGCGAAGGGGAAATAAGCCCGTAAAAACCAAGCCAAGATATAAGACCCCAAAACCATGGCCACTTTTGGCAATAAAGCAATTGTGCCGCCATCAATCCAAAAACGGGGATTAAGGTAGCCATTCTCCCGCAACCACCGGAAAAAGTCTTTAAAGCTGACTTGACCCTGCATCGCCAATTTAACGGCGGTTCCCGCGTCTAATTGACCCGCGCCGTAGTGGTTGAGGGGGTCTTGTTCGACTTTGCGGGAGGATTCTTTGAGGATGCTTAAGACCTCATCGGGTTCTTTGATGCCTGCGGCTTTGATGAGGGCGGCGACTCCGGCTACATGAGGGGCTGCCATACTGGTTCCTTGGAAGCCGAGGAAAACTGCTTTCCCGTTTTCGGGGTCGATGGTGTTTTGCAGGATTTTACCCGCTTCACTGCCTCCAGGGGCGGCAATATCAACTCCTGCCCCAAAGTTGGAATAGGGGGCTTTGTTATTGGCGGCATCCAGGGCGGAAACGCTGATAACGTGGGGATAGCGGGCGGGATAGGAGGCGGAGTTGCGGTTTTCGTTTCCTGCTGCTGCGATGACAACCACGCCTTTTTCGTAAGCGTAATCGACGGCTTCTTGCATGATTTTGCTTTCCCCCGCGCCGCCTAAGCTGAGGTTGATTACGTCAGCGTCATTATCTGCGGCGTAGCGGATGGCTTCGGCAATATCGGCAACCGTACCGCCGCCTGACCCGGAAAGCACCTTCAGGGGCATGATTTTGGCTTCGTAGGCAATCCCCGCGACACCATAGTTGTTATCGGTAGATTGGGCGATTGTTCCGGCGACATGGGTTCCATGACCGTTGTCGTCGTAGGCTTCGATGCGATCGCTCACAAAATCATACCCTTTGACGAACTTAGTTTGTTTAAGATCGGGGACGGGGGTGACTCCGGTATCAATCACCGCGACGGTAATGCCGTTGCCTTTGGTTTCTTCCCAAGCGGCTTCGATGTTGATGTTGTGCAAGTTCCACTGCTTGCTGTATTCGGGGTCATTGGGCGCTTTGAAGGCGCGATAGAGATAATTCGGTTCGATATATTCGGTTTCTTCGGTTAACCCGGCATTTTTGAGGGTACGAAGGGTGTTTTTATCCCCGGAAACAATGTAAATATTATCTTTACTGGAAAACTCACTGTTGAGTTGAGGGGAGAGGTTTAAATCTTGCGCGAGATGGTTTAATTCCCGTTGCACTTCAGCAACCGGGATATCTTCGCGAAAATCCAACACAATCGATTCAAAATCGCCTTGGGCGGCTAATCCTTTAAAGTTAAATAAAGAGAATGCCAGCCCGACGATAAACAGGCTTATTAATAACAGCTTTTTCATTACCACAAGTCTCGTAGTTGTAGCGCTAAGTTCTTACTACCTTAGCTTATGGGTTCTCAAACGGCACGACATCATGAAAATGAGTATAGTCGATGGCGCGATCGCCGTTGTCGTAATTGGTCACTACATCCACAAATTGATAATTCCAGAGAATTTCTGAGGCTAAATACAGTTGACGGGCGTGAAGAATTTGCATGACGGTTTCATCTAAGCCGTTTAACGTTACGATAATTTGCGCCCCCATTTCCTGCAAAGAGGTAGCGGTGTGACCGTAAAGAGGGCTTTTTTCGTCTATGGGGTGCAGAACCAGCCAACTGAGAATAAATAAAGGATTGCGCGATCGCGCCAACTTCAAGTCATACAAACGGCGGATTGTATGACCTTCTGGGGTAATTTCTGGAATCAACAAACTGACATTAACTTCAGCTTCGACAATGAGATTGCTTCTTTGATTTGCCGCCCGAAACATTAATGTTGGCATTTTATTATAAGGACAAACTACCACACTTTTACTAAATAAAACTCTTGCGGTAGGTTGAGAGAAACGGGCAAACATTAACCCTGTGGCAATGGCTACCCCCAACAGCCCTAAAAATACTTCAATCACGACTAAAGTATTCGCATACGCGGTGCGGGGATACATCGCCCCATAGCCAATCGTCGCCAGGGTTTGGACGCTAAAGAAAAAGGCATCACTAAACGATCCCGGCTTGGCATTTTCGATGCAATCTCCCCCTAATAAATACGCCCCCGCAAACAGCATATTTATGACTAAAAAACTCAGGGTAATCAAGCCCAGCAATTGTAACATGGGCATGGTAAACAAATGATGATATAAATCATCCCAATGAAAACCATTTGTATTTTTTTGTAATACTTTAAAGCGCCCCAAATTAACGGCTTGACGCAGGGGACGGCGTTTTGGTTTCTCATTCATGGGGAAGGTTGTATCCAAAAATGCGATCGCACTCAGCAACGCGATCTAAAATCGACTTAATCGCTATTATCCCAAACAACTATGAAAGCACAATTTTTGACCAAGAGTAGTTTCGCGATCGCCACCGCAGCAGGCTGTCTGCTTCTGTCTCAACCCCAAGCCGCAGAAGCCTGTATGCGCTATAAATCCCAGATTACCTCTCCCCAGACTACCATCCCCGCGATCGTCGGTTGGGGCGCGATCGCGGCCATTGGTGGTGCGGTTGTTGCAAACGAAGCCACTCGATAGCTTTTTTCAGTCATCAGTTGTCGTTGTCAAATTGTAGGTTGGGTAGAACGAAGTGAAACCCAACATCGATTTTATAAATCAATCCCGAAAACAGTTATTTTCTGAACCTCGTAATTTGGATTGACCAAAGTAATTTCGATGTAGATTTGGGTTGATGTTGGGTTTCGTCCCTCAACCCAACCTACTTTTTCAGTTATCAGCCGAATCGCGGGAACGTTGGTGCGAGGATTGACTGGTTCTTTGTTATTAGTTATTGGTTATTTGTCTTGATGGGAGGTGTTCTCCAAAAAGAGGGTCTCCAAACTTGTTCCCTAAAAGGTGGACTTTTAAAAAAGTTAAACGCTATGTTAGACAAGGATTTCAGTAGTAGTAGGTTGGGCAGAACGAAGTGAAACCCAACAACCAACAACCAACAACCAATAACCAATAACCAATAACTATGAAAATTCTAGTATTAAACGCCGGGTCAAGCAGTCAAAAAAGCGCCTTATATAAACTCGAAAATACCTTACCCGCAGAACCTCCTGTTCCCCTGTGGGAAGGTAAAATAGACTGGCAAAAAGACACTGCTCAAATCAGCGTTGAATGTCAATCGGGGGCAGAATTAGAACTAGAATTACCCAGTCAAAATCGCGAAACCGTAATGGCAAAACTCCTCGATACTTTATATCAAGGAGAAACCAAAGTTATTGAATCTCTCAGCGACATTGATGGGGTAGGACATCGGGTGGTACATGGTGGCGAAAAGTACCGAGAAGCCGTTAAAATTACGCCAGAAGTCGAGGATGCGATCGCGTCTCTCATTCCCCTCGCTCCCGAACATAATCCCATTAATTTGCAAGGCATTCAAGCCCTGAGACAAAAATTACCGGATATTCCCCAAGTTGCTGTTTTTGATACGGCATTTCACAGCACAATTCCGCTAAAATCAGCCGTTTACCCCATTCCCTACCAATATTTCGAGCAAGGGATTCGTCGCTACGGTTTCCACGGCATTTCTCATCAATACTGCGCTCAACGAGTCGGGCAAATTATCGGCAAAAAACCCCAAAATTTAATCACCTGTCACCTGGGAAACGGGGCTTCCCTCGCAGCAGTGCAAAATGGCGCTTGTATCGACACCACAATGGGCTACACGCCCCTCGAAGGCTTGATGATGGGAAGTAGGTCGGGTTCTCTTGACCCTGGCATTCTCATCCATTTATTGCGCCAAGGAGAGAACGTTGAAGATTTAAACCGCATACTCAATAAAGAATCGGGATTGAAAGGGGTATCGGGAATTAGTAACGATTTACGGCAGATTTTAGCCGCCATTGAAGAAGGAAACACCCAAGCCAAACTTGCTTTTGATGTTTATCTCCACCGCTTGCGTCGTCAGGTGGGGGCTATGTTTGGGGTATTGGGAGGCTTAGATGCCTTAGTCTTTACTGGAGGTTTAGGAGAGCATAGCGCCATAATTCGCAGCCAAACCTGTCAAGCCTTCATCAATATGGGTTTAAAGCTAGATGAAGCCAAAAATGCTGAAAATCCCGTTGATGCAGAAATCTCCACTTCTGATTCTACCATTCGGGTTGTCGTAATTCGCGCTCAAGAAGACTTCGCGATCGCGACGGAATGTTGGCGTTTGTTATCTTAAATCGGCATAAGATAATTTGGGCATCTTTGTGACCAGAGAATCAAGATTGCAGCAAACCAAACAATAATACTTTCAAGACAAATAACAACAAACAGTAAGCCCCTCTACCGTGGGAGAGGGGTTTGGGGTGAGGGCAAAAAGCCAGATTGCATTAATTCTCAAGTCACTATTCACAACTTAATTTAATACTGAATAACTATATTTTGAATCACAAACACTCAAAATCATATCAAAACGATTTATGACTCCTGCCAAAGTTGAACCCAAATTATACAGCTTTGACGAATTTATTAGCTGGTATCCCGAAAACTCATTGTCTGCTCAGGAAGTTTTCAACCTGGGTTCTGCTTAAACTCAGAAGTCTAAATATCAATTAAGGATTCACTTTTGATAAGTAGATAGTATTTGAGCCTCGTTCCTAGGTTGTACCTGGGAACGAAAAAACAAGGCTCTGCCTTGATTAGGGCGATAGAGATGTTATTGAGAAAAACGTAGATTCGAGTTTACGTTCAACATGAAAATATTATATTAAACTTCAAACCTCAAATCAAAGAAGCTATTTATTAGGAAGTCAACATGGTTGCTGTATCGAATTACCACCGAATGAGTCCCCCAGAATACTTAGACTGGGAAGCCCAACAACCCCTGAAATACGAATATTTTAAGGGGGAAGTGGTAGCGATGACGGGGGGAACAATTCCCCACAATGACCTCGCGGTGAATTTGACCACTCTTTTGAAAAACCATCTGCGGGGAAAGGGATGCAAGGTGCAGATGGCAGATGCGAAGGTAGAGATAGCCGCAGCAGAAGCTTATCATTACCCTGATGTGATGGTAACTTGCGATGAGCGAGACCGACGCGCTCGGATGGTGATTCGTTATCCTTGCTTGATTGTTGAGGTTTTGTCTCCTGGGACAGAAGCAGTCGATAGAGGCAAGAAGTTTCAAAATTACCGTCAGCTTGAAACGCTCAAAGAATACGCTTTGGTCAGTGTAGAGGAGATGATGATTGAGGTGTTTCGACGGAATGAGACAGGGGTGTGGGAGCTTTATGTTTACAAAGAAGGGGATGAGGTGACATGGGAAAGTGTGGGTTTGCGTTGTCCGATTGAATTGATTTATGAGGAGGTTATTTTGGGAGGGTGTAATTAAAACCGACCTCAAACCCCAAATCAAAGAAGCCGTTATCCGCGAAGCCATCTATGTCGCGTAATCTCAGCCTTTATCAGCAGCATCGATAAGATTCACAGATACACCACTAGACCTGACCTATAGTGACTTTTGTGCAGATGACAAAACCCTGTAGTGGCGTGACACAGCTAAAATGAGGCTTTAGTAGTGGCGTGACACACCTTAAATGAGGCTATAGGTAGGGTGTCGTTAGCGCAGCGTAACGCACCAAAATACAAGCATTTTAACGATGGTGACTATCGCACAA
>Ga0207419_1002848_pt1 | contig 10885 bp, 13 predicted proteins | sample ElkSloMetagenome_4_FD_184723 | JGI IMG/M metagenome (GOLD analysis project Ga0207419, IMG submission 184723) | Hot spring microbial communities from Elkhorn Slough, Monterey Bay, USA - MD2A (version 2) | ecosystem: Environmental > Aquatic > Marine > Intertidal zone > Estuary: Microbial mat ... | reverse complement strand
GTAATTAAGTATTTCCTATCTAGTTTGTATTCGCTCATTCCAAATTATCTCCAACGATGGCGCTAAATAGCGTTGCGAACTTCGAAGCTCTGAAATATCAATCCGCAATGCCTTTGATTAATCGTTTTATCATTCAATTATAGCACTTTCCTCGCAATGAAATTTAGCGCGTGTTAGCAAACGTACTTATCTTGAGGTAGTATTGATTACAAATGTTAATCTAAATTGGTCAATCAGCATAACTAGCGTATCATTACTAAGTTGATTAATCTTAAATTCTTTCGATTCATCATTTAAACTTATTTTTATAACGCTATCTTGAATTTGCCAATTTCCTCTATGGGGTTTTCCGATACCTGAATTCACAATAATATCTTTATTATCTATGAAGTTATACGATTCATTCGGAAGAATTTCGACTGGAATTGGGGCATAACTATCAGACATAATTTTTATAAACTTTTCCTTCTTAACCAAATGCCAATCGCCTATTAAAGTTTTCTCTAATCCTTGGCTAGAACAGGATGCAATAAAAACAATTAAAATTACAAGGTACCTCATGATGATTTATTAATATGGTTTATATGTTACTTTGCAATAGGGCAATAACCTTTTTAATCCTGCCTCATCAATTTCTTGAAAAGCATTTAACTTAATCCACAAATACCTTAGATTTACTAATTGCGAAATGCAAACAGGTAGTTCTGAAATCTTATTGTATGTTAGATATAGTTCTTGGAGTGCAACCATATCACATATTACAGATGGAAAAGAATTAAGATTATTCCTCTCTAAGTTTAGTAGCTTAATTACAGGGAATGTTTTTAGATTGACAGGTAAGGTTTTTAATTTATTACGACCTAGGTACAAATGAGTTAATGATTCAAAACCATGAATTGACTGAGAAAAATTAGTTAATTCATTGTCAGTTAAATCAAGAAGTTTTAAACTAGACAAAGCCCCTAAACCACTTGGTAGCTCATTGATTTTATTGTATTCTAACCTCATTTGCTCAAGATTTAAGAGATTACAAATTGAATCAGGGAGTTTAATCAAACGATTATTTTCAATCCAAAGTTCATGAAGATTAGATAATCTACCAATTGAATTTGGAAGGTAGGTCAATTCGTTATTGTTAAGTTTAAGCGAATATAAGTTCTTTAGTTTCCCAATTGAAGTAGGTAATTCTTGAATTTTGTTACTACTTAAATCTAGTCTTGTCAAATGTTTTAATCCATAAAAAGCATCAGGAATATAACGAATGCTACAGTTCTTTATATCTAACAAAACTAGTTGAGTTAAATTACTTATGACATTAGGAATCGAATCAATTAAGTTGTCACTTGCTGTAATATACTTTAAATTCTTTAGCTCGCCTATTGTTTTTGGCAACTCGACCAATTCATTATTTGAAACATTAAAGGATTCTAAATTTACAAATAGGTTAATAGAATCAGGAATTGATTTTAAACCTTGGTTATCTAGTTTTAACCAATATACCTTTCCTGGTGATGTAAAGGCCTCCTCCAAAGAGGTGTAATATTTATCAGTTTGCCCAAATAAATCAAATGTAGATATGGTAATTATAAATATAACAATTATATATTTCATTATGTTGTTCTTGGTTTCTATCACTGTATGTTTGCTAACATTATTATATCCAGAACCCTAAGAGTTCCGAATATTTACCTTATATCTTAGCTAATATAGTAAATTATTTAAATCGCCAAAAGAATTTGTTGCCACATGGGTGTAAATTTCAGTAGTCTTAATCGAATTATGACCCAGCAGTACCTGTATCTGGCGTAAATCTACGCCTCGCTCCAGTAAATGGGTGGCAAAACTATGGCGTAAGGTATGCACTCCCACTTTTCTCCTGATACCTGCTCTTCGGGCAGCCTTTTGTACCAGTTTCAATAAGCTACTCCCGGTGTAGGCCCCACCCTTCCGTCCTTCAAACAGGTATTTTACAGGCCGGTATAGTTTGTAATACTGCCTCAGTTGGTACAGCAATTGTTCACTCAGTAGTGTATAACGGTCTTTTTTGCCTTTGCCGCCATTTACTTTTATAGCCATACGCTTACTGTCAATGTCTTTTATTTCTAAGTTCAACAGCTCCTTTCGGCGCAAGCCTGCCGTGTAAATTAAAGTCAATATACAGCGATGCTTCAAGTTGGCCGTACCTTCTATCATGCGTTTTACCTCTTCCTGGCTGAGTACTTCGGGTAAGATATACTCCTTTCGTGGCCTGTCCAGCTTGTAAAAACGGTTGGGCATGCCTTTCACGATTTCAAAGTAAAACTTAATACTGTTCAGTACCTGATTAAGCAGAGATGTAGAGCAGCCTTTCAGCGACAATACCTGCAGGTAATCCATAATATCGTTTTCATCCAGGGTATCCAGGAGCTGATCCTGATAGTATTTTAGAAAATAATTAAAGGATGACACATATGACTTTGCCGTATTCACTGCATAGTTTTTTACCTGCAATTCTCTGAAATAGCTTTCTGGTACCAGCAGATAAGTTTTCTTTAGCTGTTCAATCTGTTCAGCCAGATTACCATCCTCCTCTATCTGCTTGGCACCCTGCTTTTTAGTTTGAAATCGGCTGCCACTGATCCAGGCAATGCCTTTAAAAGTTTGGTAAATCAATTGTAAATTTTGCTGGTTTGCCGGAAGGCAATACATACTACTTTCATTATCCCATACAATTTGGGGCAGGTTTTTACACAATACTTCCAATACATCATCTTGTTTAAAATAAAGTCCAATCATGGCCTTTGAGCTGATTTGCACATGGTGTAGCGTAATAATTTTGTTGTTTTTATACATAAGCCAAAAAGTTTATAGTTTGAAATTTTGACTAATTACGCTGATAATAGTATCTTGAAATTGAAACAGTGTATTTTTATACGTATCGTAAACGTGTAGCAAAACGTATTGTAAGCGTGTAGCTAAACGTATCAAATACGTTTAAAATACTTTTAATTGTTGTTTATTTAAAATATTTTGATTATGCAGGACATTCGCGAATGCCTACACTGTGGTAAATTTATTGAAGGCAGAGTCGATAAAAAATTTTGTGACCATTATTGCCGCACAGCTTTTCACCGCCAGAAAAATGAAGGGTATGACAGCTTATTCTACAAGAAAATTGATAAACAATTAAAACTTAACAGAAAAATTTTGAAAAAATACAATCAGGCAGGTTACGCGCTGGCGCCGAAAACTACGCTTGAAAGAGAAGGCTTCAATCCTGTTTTCTTTACTTCGGTATACAACAATCATGATGAAAAAGAGTATAAATTTTGCTATGAATACGGGTTTCATTTAAGAACTATTAACGGCATACTTAAATATGAACTCATCACTATCAGGCCTCAAATGTTCAATCTTTAAATAGTCAATTACCGAATTGTAAGCATAATTTAGTACTTTGTACCTCAATCATTCAACCCTCACGCCTTTAATTCGCACGCAGCTTCGCCTCGTCAGGCACATCGAAAAGTATCTGCACCTAAATATAAATATTTATCTGAATATTTTCGTACATCATGCACCCTTTTAAATTTTTAAATGAATGAAATAATTACCCCTCATATTGGGGGATTTTATTGCAAAATGTCAATTTTCTTAATATTTTATTAGTTCAATAATTACCGAACAAACTGTTTTTGCTATATTTGTAAAACATTTAGAAATAAATGAATTCATTATGAATAAGGAAGAAGAAAAAATTCATCGATACATTGAAGACATGGCCATGTCGTTTGAGGAAAAAGGTTTTCCACGCATGGCAGGCCGCGTCATGGCATGGCTGATGATTGCCAACCCCTCCCACCAGTCAATGCCTGAGCTGGTAGAGGCGCTACATGCCAGTAAAAGTTCGATAAGCACCGCTACCCGAACGCTAATCAATTTTCAACTGGTAGAAAAAGTTAGCATGAGAGGTGAGCGTAAAGATTACTACCGGCTTAAGCCAAACATTTGGAAAGACAGCATTCAACTGGCAGTAAAAAAGATGACCGATTTTAAAGAAATCGCCTCTCACAGCCTGGAGGTTTTAACAGATGTAAATATTCCTAAAGACAAACTGGAAGAAATGTATGATGTATACGCGTTCATGGAAAGCCAGATGCCATTGATTATGGAAAACTGGGAAAAGCAGAATAAGAAGAAATAACCTCTATAATTTATTATCGGTAATGGTGAAACTTTCCCTAAATTTTAATCGTATAGCTTTATGACTGACCGTTTAGTCATTATTAAAATTAAACAATGAGCCCCAGATCTAAAGAACAAATAGAAAAAATAAAGACTAGCAGAAAGATCCAAATTTTGGAAACGTCTCTCCGGCTTTTTGCTCAAAAGGGTTTTCATAATACTTCCATAGATCAGATTGCCCGTGAAGCAGGTATTTCGAAAGGCTTGATCTATAATTATTTTAATAGCAAGGAGGAGTTACTGCAGGAGGTTTTTGAACAATGCTATAGCGAATTCGATCAATTTGGCAATTTAATTAATAGCAAAAACCCCAAAAAAATTCTGAGTGAAGTGTTCCAACTCTTCTTTCATTTACTGGAAGAAAAAACTGACATGTATTTATTAGTAAGTGAACTTTCACTGAGAGTGCATGAATTTCCTTTTGTACTTCAATACGTAGAAAAAAAATATCAACAATATCTTGATTTACTAAAAACACTGCTTACCAACATAGGCTTTAGCAATCCTGAAGATGAGGCTTATTCTATATTAGCACTCATGGATGGTATCATTAGCCAATACCTGGTATTTAAAGCAAGTTACCCATTAAATAAATATAAATCTATTTTAATATCTAAATACTGCAGCTGAGATGAAAAACTTAAAAATTTTAATTATCCTTCTAAGCTTATTCGCGATTAATGGCTATGCCCAGAACGCGACTGAAATAGTAAAAAAAGCCGATCAAAAAATGCGGGGTCAGTCCAGCTACGCCGAAATGAGCATGACCATCATCCGGCCTGACTGGACCCGTGAAGTAAGTATGAAAACCTGGGCGGTGGGAACAGAGTATTCCCTGATCCTGATTACAGGTCCGGCACGAGACCAAGGGGTGGCCTATCTTAAAAGAGGGAACGAAATCTGGAACTGGCAACCTACTATTGACAGGGTGGTTAAACTGCCTTCCAGCATGATGGGCCAATCCTGGATGGGTTCCGACTTTACTAATGATGATCTTGTACAAGAGTCATCAATCGTAACAGATTACAACCACAAAATGATGGGAGACTCTTCAATAGAAAATATTCCGGTCCATAAAATTGAGCTGATACCAAAACCAAACGCCGCGGTGGTGTGGGGAAAAGCTATCCTTTACATTAGTAAGGACAATTACTATCAAATGCTCACCAAATTTTACGATGAGGATATGGAACTGGTCAATACCATGCGAGGTTCTGATATTCAGCAATTTGATAACAGAAAAATACCGGCAAAGCTAACGGTGATACCCGCTGATGAAGATGATCAAAAAACAGTTCTTACTTACCAGAGCATGCAATTCAACATCGAGATTCAGCCTTCTTTCTTTTCTATTCAAAAAATGAAAAGCCTGAAACCCTGATTTTTTCAAAAATTTTAAACTAAATTGTTATGCAATTAAAATTAGCCTGGCGCAACTTATGGCGCAATAAAAGGCGCACCTATATTACCATTGCCTCCATTACTTTTGCAGTATTTTTTGCTTGTATCATGCTCAGCATGCAGTCTGGCACTTATGACCGAATGATTGACAATACCGTAAGGTTTCAAACCGGGTACATACAATTGCAAAAGCAAGGATATTGGGATGAAAAGACCTTGAATAATTCCATGGAGTTGAAAGATAGTTTATTGAAAGCAGTTGAAAATACACAGCTTGTCTCTACCGTGGCACCCCGTTTGCAATCCTTTGCATTGGCTTCTTATAAGGAAAAAACAAAAGGTGCATTTGTAATTGGTACTGATCCGGCACAGGAAAATAAAATCACCAACTTAAAATCGAAATTAATAGAAGGGGCCTACCTGCAAACAGGTACGTCCGGGGTTCTGATTGCCAAGGGCCTGGCCGATTATCTCAACCTGGGAGTACACGATACCCTGGTAATGATCAGCCAGGGTTTTCGTGGAGCCAACTCGGTAGGCAAATACCCTGTGGCCGGTATCATTAAAATACCATCACCTGAGTTAAACAATCAGGCCATCTATATGCCACTGGCAGAAGCTCAATACTTTTACGCCGCCACCAGCCGTATTACAGCTTTAGCCATTATGGTACCAGAACCTGACGACATGAAAGTAGCACAGAAAAATCTGGAGGAAAAATTTGGGGATACCTATGATATAATGAGCTGGCGGGAAATGATGCCCGAACTGGTACAAAACATTGAACTGGATCGTGTAAGCAGTCAGATCATGATGTACATACTCTACGCCGTAATAGCCTTTGGCATTTTTGGCACCTTTCTTATGATGACCAGCGAAAGACATTACGAGTTTGGCATACTGGTTTCTATTGGCATGAAAAGGTTTAAATTAATGGTAGTAATGCTGGCAGAAACGATATTGATGGGAATACTTGGAGTTTTAGCCGGTTGCCTTTTAAGCTTTCCCATCTTACTATATTTTTATAATAATCCTATTGAAATGGGTGGCAAATACGCCAAGGTATATGAACAATTTGGATTGGAACCCATCCTTCCATTTTCGCTCGACCCTCAGATTTTTATAAAACAAGCCATTGTGGTATTAATTATTTCATTGCTAATCGGTATTTATCCATTAATAAAAATATGGCAATTAAATACCGCGATTGCAATTAGAAACAAATAAGTTACAAAATATTAACAATAAAAATATGCTAAGTATCATATCATGGCGAAACGTATGGCGTAGTAAGGGCAGGAGTTTTGTAGTAATAGGTGCCATCGTATTGGGAATTTCTGCACTCACATTTGCATTTGCTTTCATGAAAAGCTTTATTCAAGTGTATATTGACAATGCCATCAACAGCCAGTACGGCCACGTGCAACTACATCACCCGAAATTTTCTGCTAATAAAGATGTTGAATTTCAAATTGATAACGCGGAACAGGTAATTAACTCTCTGCGCCAAAATGAACGGGTAGCATCAGTTACTTCCCGAACATTGATAAGTGGAATGGCCAATACTGCCGAAGGTACCAGTGGAATTCAGATTCATGGTATCGTTCCGGAAGATGAAGCCAAAGTATTTAGGTTGGAAGAAAGTGTAGTGGAGGGCGCTTATTTTGAAGAAGTAAAACGTAATCCAATTCTAATTGGCAACGATCTGGCCGAAAAACTGGATGTGGAAGTAAAGTCAAAGATAGTATTAACTTTTACTGATGAAGAAGGAAATTTAACTTCTGCCGCCTTTAGGATTGCCGGCATATTTGATACCAACTCTCCCCTATTAAATCAGGCAGGAGCTTTTGTATTACAAAATGATTTACATCGGCTGCTTGATTCTGAAATGATCAATGAAGTGGTAGTAAGATTGAATAACCCTGAAAATCTATCCGGGGTTACCGAGCAATTAAGCAGTAGCTTCCCTATCCTGGAAGTTAAAAACTGGAAAGAACTGGCTCCGGAATTGGAATTGATCATTACCCAAACCAGTACGGTATTATTCATCATTATGGCTATCATCATGTTGGCCATGGGGTTTGGTATTGTCAACACCATGCTGATGGCGGTATTGGAACGGATGAAAGAAATTGGGGTATTGATGGCCATTGGCATGAATAAATCACGAATATTTACCATGATCGTGTTGGAAACTATTATGCTGGCGCTGGTTGGTGGACCCACGGGTTTGCTTCTAGGTTTAGCAATTGTAAAGCATTTTCACCATTATGGTTTCGATTTATCTGATTATGCCAAGGGGCTGGATAAGTTTGGCTACGATACCACCGTGTATCCGGATCTCGCGCCGCAATATTACTTTTATCTGGCTGCTGGTGTAGTAGTCACTGCCATTATTGGTGCTATATATCCGGCAATAAAAGCCATTAAATTAAAACCGGTTGCAGCCATTAATAAAATATAAATCAAGCAATTAACGCATTTTAAAAATACAATCATGAGTGTAATTTCAGCATCAAAAATAAATAAAGTGTACAATCCTGACAAAGTACCTGTACACGCGCTAAATGGAGTAGATTTAACAATAGAAGCCGGTGAATTTTCCGCTATCATGGGTCCATCGGGCTCTGGAAAATCCACTTTGCTCAATATCATTGGTGGATTAGATAGCCCTACCGAAGGTCAAATTGAAATCAATAACATTGACATTACCAATTTAAAAGAAAGCGACTTAATTGATTTTCGCCTCAATAATATTGGTTTCGTGTTTCAGTCATACAACCTGATCCCTGTGCTTACCGCCAAAGAAAACATTGAATTTATAATGCTTTTGCAAAAAGTAGACAAAAAGGAAAGGCATAACCGGGTAATGGAACTGCTGAAAGCGGTAGGCCTGGAAGATAAAGCCGATGTAAGGCCGTCACAGTTATCAGGAGGACAACAGCAACGGGTAGCGGTGGCCAGGGCATTAGCTTCCAAGCCAAAGTTTATCCTGGCCGATGAGCCTACTGCCAACCTGGATTCCAAATCATCTGCAAATCTGCTGGATCTTATGGCAGAGATGAATAAAAAAGAAGGAGTGACCTTCGTATTTTCTACTCATGATCAGCGCGTAATTGAGCGGGCCCGCAGGGTAATGGTTTTAGAAGATGGTAAAATTGTATCGGACGAAAATAACAACTAGCCCAGCCATTGATAATTCCTGCGGAAACACAGAATTTTTACTGAGTCAGCTATTTTAAAAAAATGCCAAATGAATAACACTGCAACCATCATCAGATCATGCACATTTACTTTCACTTTCGTGGCACTATTGGCAGCTAGTCTTCATCCGGCGAAAGGACAGGTACCCGGAGTTGCGCCTGAGAAAAAATGGTCACTAAAGGGATATGCCAAACTGATGCAAACTTTCAATGTAGCTGAAGGAACTGATTCGCTGTTGGTAGATAACCTGATACATAACCGGCTCAACTTTCAATGGTTTCCCGATGAGGAGTGGACCGTTCGGGTAGAAATGAGAAACCGAATGTTTTATGGCGATTTTGTGCAATTGATACCGCAATACGACCGGTTTATAGATGTAAATGACGACTACTTTGATTTATCATTCTTTCCCGTAAAAGGAGACAACTTTCTTTTTCACAGCATGCTCGATCGCGCTTACGTGCAATGGCGTAAAAATGACTGGGAAGTTTCGCTCGGGCGCCAACGCATCAACTGGGGAGTAAACCTGGCCTGGAACCCGAATGATATTTTCAATGCCTACAACTTTTTCGATTTTGACTATGAAGAAAGACCGGGGAGTGATGCCCTGCGGGTGGTGCATTATACCGGGTTTGCCTCCAGCATCGAATTTGCGGCAAAAGCAGCCGATAGCTGGGATGAACTGGTGGCAGCCGGTCTTTGGAAAATTAACCAGTGGAATTACGACTTTCAGTTTTTAGGTGGCGTTGATAGAGGCGACGTGGTGATGGGCACCGGCTGGGCCGGCAATATTGGACAGGCAGGATTTAAAGGGGAAGCTTCCTATTGGCGTCCCTACAATCGATATTGGTACAAAGAAGCGGAAGACATTTTTGTAGGTTCAGTAGCCTTTGATTATTTATTTAAAAGTTCAATATATTTGTACGGAAGTTATCTTTACAATAGTGGTGGTGAAACTGATCCTAATTTCGGATTGGTAGGTTTGGCAGCCAACCAACAATTAACAGCCAAAAACTTGATTCCATATACCCATACATTGCTACTTCAGGGAAGTTATCCTATTACGCCATTGCTGAGTGCCAGCATGTCCAGCATCTATTTTCCGGGAGCCACCAATGGCTTATTTATCAGCCCGAACATAAACCTTTCGATGTTTCAGAATTGGGATTTGGATTTATTTGCTCAGCTATTTTTCAATGATACAACTGAGGGTTACAAAGCTTCTTCCAAATTTTTTTACTTGAGGTTCAAGTTTAGCTTTTAAAAATTAATAGGAATGATGCGTCAGTTAAGTTTTTCTATTTGTTATCTCGCATAATAAGGCCAAGCTTGTCAAAAATATTATCGGCTTTTGCTATTTCACTGTCTATGGCATTTAATCTCTGATGTAAAAAAGCTTCAAGTTCCGTTTTTGAATTAGTGTCGAGATTGTTCTTTTTCTTCGAAATTTTAAACTTATGAGCACTTAAAGCATCGAATATTATTTTTGCTTCTTCTTTGGAAAAGGAGATATTTACCTGGTCATCATCTTTAGATGGAATTTTATCTGTTTGGTTCATTTTAGGATAAATATTAGTTGGCCATTAAAATAGTAATATTCTATGAAGAACAAAAATAAATACTCATCATATTTTTAATTATTCTAAATAGAATGTGAATTAAACTTTGTTAATAACGCTTTCATAATCAAAAAGTTACTAAAAGTTTAATCGTATTTCTATTTGGCAACGATATAAAATCTGTCATAACAATGAATACCTTTTCATGTAGTAATTAAAAAGTCATGCCTGAAAAATTTGAAATGAGTGAAAAAGTAAAAGATAAAGAAAAGGAATTTCAACATTTGGTAATTGGCTACTTAGCCATCAAACACCGGTGGGAAATTTGTTAAAACCTGATCTAACACCAGATCTAGTTTGCTTTTATGCCTTTAACCTATAGATAAAAAGACATAATAATCAAGAAAATGAAAAAAGTTTCACAATTAGAATTAGATGCCATTCTAAGCAAAAAAAAACAAGCTTATGAAAAGGGAGATTTTGAAGCTAGTCGTTTG
>Ga0207419_1002847_pt1 | contig 10888 bp, 11 predicted proteins | sample ElkSloMetagenome_4_FD_184723 | JGI IMG/M metagenome (GOLD analysis project Ga0207419, IMG submission 184723) | Hot spring microbial communities from Elkhorn Slough, Monterey Bay, USA - MD2A (version 2) | ecosystem: Environmental > Aquatic > Marine > Intertidal zone > Estuary: Microbial mat ... | reverse complement strand
ACCAGTCCCGGCGGTACAACCATCGCTGGTGTTGCGGCGTTAGAAGACAAAGGGTTGCGATCGGCGGTTATTGAAGCGGTTTATGCCGCTTATAGGCGATCGCGAGAATTGGGACATTGACAATGGCACAAGTTTGTACCATCTAAGATTTAAACGCTTTCCAGATTTGCCCGAAAATCACCGGGACAAAGCTAACGCCGAGGATAATGCCCCAACCCTGCAAACCGGGGCGAACAATGCCCAAAACGCCAGCTAAACCGGGGATATAAACCGCAAGGAGGAGTAACCCTGTACAAATCACCAACGCCCCCCAGACGTAAGGATTGGTGGTGACTTCGTTGCGAAATATCGGTGCGTCGTCGTCGCGCATATTAAAAACGTGCCACAAGCGACCCAAGGCAAGGGTAAGGAAGGATACGGTCACTGCCTGGTTTTGCCCGTAGCCCAGGACGTGCAAACACAGGAAGAATGCCCCTAAAACAACCGCAGCAATCACCACGCCGTAAACGCCGATAGCCGTCCAATGACTGCGGGTTAAAATGGCTTCGCTTTTATCCCTGGGAGGATGCTGCATTTGTTGGGGGTTGCCTTCTCCGACTCCGAGGGCTAAGGCGGGGAATACGTCGTTAATGGCGTTGAGAAAGAGGATTTGTAGAGGAAGTAAGGGCAGTGGGGCGTTGATGAGGGAAGCTACACCGACGGCGATAATCTGCCCCATATTTCCCGAAAGCAAATATACGGTAAATTTGCGAATATTGTTGAAAATGGCGCGACCTTGGCGGACGGCGGCGACAATACTGGCAAATGCGTCGTCTTGTAATACCATGTCGGCGGCTTCACGGGCGACTTGAGTACCTCGTTGTCCCATGGCGACCCCGATATCGGCTTTTTTGAGGGCGGGTGCGTCGTTTACGCCATCCCCAGTCATGGCCACAATGGCGTTGTTGGCTTGATGCAGGGCGATGAGGTTGAGTTTTTGCTCAGGGCTGACTCTGGCGAAAATCGGGACTTGTTGCAGGTTTTGTTGTTCTTGGGAAGATAAGTCTGCGAGGGGTTTGAGGTCAGACCCTTTGCGGGCTTCGGCTTCTTGGTCATTGGTAAGGCCGACGGCTAACCCGATGTTGCGGGCGGTAACGGGTTGGTCGCCGGTGACCATAATAACGCGGATTCCGGCATCGTGACAGTCTTTGATGGCGGGTTTGACATCTTCGCGGGGGGGGTCGAGTAAGCCGACAATACCCACGAGGGTAAGGTTTTTGTAGGGTTCGGTGTCGGGGTTATCAACGGTTTTTTGGGCAAGGGCGAGGATGCGGAGGCCTTCTTGGGCGAGTTGGGTGCTGCGTTCTTGCCATTGTTCGCGATCGCGCATTTCTTGTTTACCGTCAGTACCGAGGTAATGGCTGCAAACCTCAAATACGGCTTCGGGTGCGCCTTTAACAGCAACGCGAATCCCATTGTCGCTTTCATGATAGGTGGCCATCATTTTGGTTTCGGTATCGAAAGCCACTTCTCGCTGTTCGGGAAATTGATTCAGTAGGGCTTCGTGACGAATCCCCGCTTTGGCCCCGGCGACGAGGAGGGCGATTTCCATAGGGTCACCAATGGTTTCGTCTCCTTCGCCTTCGTCGGGGAGGGAGGCGTTATTGCACAATACACCGACTTCTAAGGCAGTTTTGAGCCGTTGGTCTTCGTTGGGGTCAAAAGTGCTGTCTTCTTGCTTAAACTCGCCTTCTAGGGCTAATCCTTCCCCGGTGAGGGCGATTTCATCTTCGAGTCGGGCAATGCGAGCCACGGTCATGCGGTTTTCCGTGAGGGTTCCGGTTTTGTCGGTGCAGATGATGTTGGTTGCACCGAGGGTTTCGACGGCTGAAAGGCGGTTAATGAGGGCGTTACGCTTGGCCATGCGCCACATACCGCGAGCGAGGGCGACTGTGGCCACGATGGGTAAGCCTTCGGGGACGGCGGCAACGGCGAGGGCAATGGCCGTTTCTATCATTAAGAATAAGTCTTTGCCACCAATAATGCCCGCGATCGCGACTAAAACCGCAACAATTAATGTGACCCAAATTAAGGTGCGTCCGAGTTTATCAAGGCGTTTTTCGAGGGGGGTAATTTCGTCTTCGGCTTCGGAGGTAAGTTTGGAAATATGACCTAATTCGGTATTCATTCCCGTGGCTACCACAATACCTTCTCCTGAGCCTCGCGTTAGGGCTGTACCTTTGAATAGCATATTAGAACGCTCGGCCAAAGGCACATCGTCTTCGATGATTTCGGTGTCTTTGGTAACGGGGACGGATTCTCCGGTGAGGGCTGATTCGTCTACTTGCATTTTCGAGGCTTCTAAGACGCGCAAATCTGCCGCAATCACCGCCCCACTGTCTAAAATGACAATATCGCCGGGGACTAATTCTTCGGCGGAAATTTCTTGGATTTTCCCTTCTCGTCGCACGGTGGCTTGGGTTTGGCTCAATTCTTGTAAAGCTTGCATCGAGCTTAGGGCTTTGAGTTCGGTGGTAAAACCAATGCCTGCGTTGAGTAAAATGGCGATAATGACCGCGACTCCTTCGACCCATTGCTGAAAAGCGAAAGATAACACGGCTGCAACCGCCAGTAAGGCGATAATCGGGCTTTTGAACTGAGCAATGAGGATTTGCCAAGCACTGCGTTGTTTTTTCTCAGCGAGGCGGTTTTTGCCGTATTTTTCCCGGCGTTGCTGTACTTCTGATTCGCTTAAGCCTTGGTCGGGATTAACGTCGAGTTGGTCTAAGGTTGCATCGGGCGATCGCCCACTAAATTCTAAACTATCGGATTCTGGCGATTTTGTCTCGGTGGCGCTCATATATATTGAGGATTAAAAAATTAATCTGTAAGGTTTTATTGGGGAGAAATTGTTTAGATATTAGGATTTTCTGATTTTTTTCAACTCTATCAATTTATAGATTTATCGAGAGAGATAGAGATTTACGATCGAAAAGAGTATTATTCCCATTTTTTCCATGAAACAGCGTCGATCCTCAACTTATCGCCCTAATCCTTGGAAACGCGAGTTAAAAGAATTAGCCGGGGGTGCATCGGGGGGTTTTTTATTTGGTATTCCCTTGCTCTATACCCTGGAGGTTTGGAGCATTGGCTCTTATGTGCAACCGCCGATTTTGTTAGCGGTTTTGGGGTTAACTTTTGTGGTGATTTTTTTGTTAAATCAAATTGAGGGTTTTCGGGTCAGTCGTCGCGATGGCTTACTCGATGCTGCCGCAGAAAGTGTGGAAGCGTTAGCAATTGGTTTGATTTGTGCGACGGCTATTTTGGTTTTATTGCAACGTATTACGCCGCAGACTGCTTTGATGGAAGCGTTGGGAAAAATTGTCTTTGAGATGATTCCTTTTGCGTTGGGAGTAACGTTATCTCAGGTAATTTTAAGTGGTGAACCCCAGTTTCAAACTAAGGCCGAATCTCGCCAATTTTCACGATTGGTTCAACGTCCTCAATCGCGAAAATCAGTTAATTTCTTAGAAACTTTGACTGATTTTAGTGCGACAGTAATCGGCGCAACTATTATTGGCTTTAGTATCGCCCCGACAGACGAAATTACCTTGTTAGCGGCTCCGACTTCGCCGCCGTGGTTACTGGCAATTATGGGCAGTTCGTTACTGATTTCTTATGGGATTGTTTTTGCGTCGGGGTTTACGAATGAATCGAAACGCCATCAACAAAAAGGCATTTTTCAACATCCTTTGGCCGAAACGGTTTTTTCTTATTTAGTCGCTTTAATTATGTCGGCGTTGATGTTATGGTTTTTTCAACGTTTATCTTTTCACGACCCTTTGCTTTTATGGATTAGACATACAATTTTACTCGGTTTACCCGCTACAATTGGCGGTGCAGCAGGACGGTTGGCAGTATGACAGATACACCAAAAGAATTGCGCGATGATCGCGAAAATCAAGAAATACAAGAAACAGCAGAAAATCAACGTTCTTCGGCGGAGTGGATTAGCTTTAGTATTGCTTTAATTTTACTCGGAGTTGTGGTGAGCTTTATTGTGTATAGCTGGGTCAGCCAAACCTATAAGCCGCCCATTTTAGAAGTCGAGACTTCGGCTGATATTCGACAAGTTAACGAACAGTTTTATGTGCCGTTTACTGTTACGAACGAAGGCGGTCAAACCGTTAAATCTGTAGAAGTAGTAGCAGAGCTATGGATAGAGGATAAGCTACAACAACAGGGTTCCCAAGAAATTACTTTTCTATCGCGGGGTGAAGTTCAGTCGGGAGCTTTTATTTTTAATTACAATCCTGACGGGGGCAAATTAATTGTACGAGTCGCGAGTTACCAATTGCCGTAAAACTGAGTGCGTTGTCAATAATATCCTGGGATTTGAAGTTTTAAAAATCTATCTTAAGTTATAGGAAAAAGAATCGCGATCGCTTTATCGTTGAATCTAGTTCGGTTCTCATCGGTTCTCATCGGTTTCTCTCTAGCTTTTACTCTTCTCCAGTTTAAAGCTGTCCGATAGATGTATAACCATGAGATTTTTTCTTTAATCTTTTGATTCCCCACCCACCCATCGCACTCTTAATAAAAGGACTCGGAATTATTATGATTTTTGACCTTCTGAGCTTTCCCTCTTTTTCACCCCAAGTATCTCAAAAATCTCTAAAAATGGTCATTTTTGAAATGGTCGATTGGGAATGGCAAACCTTAAAGAAACTAGAATCAGATTATGATTTAATCGCACTCCAGGATTGCCTGACTCCTGACAATGCACTACACTACAAAGATGCAGATATTATTTCGACTTGCGTTCATTCTGAATTAAATAAATTCGTTTTACAACAGTTTCCGAAGTTAAAGTTAATTGTGATGCGATCGCCAAATTATGAAAATATCGATCATCAGTATTGTCAAGATTACCAAATTAGTATCTGTAACGTCCAGTCTTATTTTCCCTTGCTGTAGATTCGTTTAAAAAATAGTTTATTTTTGCTGTTATTTTCCTGCAAAATTTAACCTAAATAAAATTCTCCAAAACTTTGAACAATCGCAACACGCTCCATACTGCAATTGTTCCTACCAACGCAAACATCCACAACCCACAACCCACTGCAATTCCTAGGGACGCAGATACCCAAATTGCTGATGCAGAGGTTAAACCTCGCACTCGCTGATTTTGATTTTTTTCCCGCAAAATCGTTCCTGCACCAATAAACCCCACTCCAGAGACAATTCCTGAGATAATACGAGCGAGCGTATCGGGGGTTTGAGCAGCTATTTCTAACTGAATTGGAAGCAAAACAAACAAAGCCGAACCCAAACTGACTAATGTATTGGTTCTGAGTCCTGCGGGTTTGTCTTTGGCTTCTCGTTCCCCTCCAATCACTAAACCAATGAGTAGTGAAGCCCCAACTCTGAGGATAAATTGTAATTCATTAATAGGAGCAAGATGCGAGAGAGTTGCAAGCAATTGTCTAGATTCATATTCATTTAGCAACTTTACAATTTAGCAATAGATATTGATTTTGACTTCATTACAAAGATAGAAAAACGAGCCAGCTTTCCTCTATCTTTGTGCATAGTTATCAACGATACAGAACATAACTTTTCAGAAAAAAATAACCCAATCCTAAAACAGTTTGACTATTGCTGATAGGGGCATTTATGGATTTCGCGATCGCGAATTTCTACCATTTTCTCAATAATACTTCTTTGGAGTTATGGCAAGTCTTTATTACATTTCTTAATATAGAACTAATCTCATTCAGCCCCAGACCGAGAAATGCTGCCGTCAATCTCCCCGGTTAAAGCTGCATGAAACAACGATTTAGTTTATGGAATAATACTTATGAAAGAGCAGCAAAATATAGAAAAACTTTTGTTCCTCAATACTCTCCGTCGGGGATTATGGTTCTTTGGAATCTCCTCTTGGTCGTTTGGAATTATCGACCGCAGCATTGCCGCTTTAGCCGATGGTTTTCTCTCTGCGATTGATATTGTGCAGTTGTTTACCGCGTCTTTTTTCTTTGTGAGTTGGCTATTCCTGAAACCCAACTCTAAACTCAATTTGTAATACTAAAGTTGTATTGAGGCTTTGTTCTTTACCCTCTTACTGGATTCGATTTTTCTCAACCCTCTTAAGTTCAAATCCCAGACATCAGTTAAGGCTTAACGCAATTTAACTGATGTCCTTCCTCTGGGAGAGGAAAACCAGACCAAATCCTCGCTAACCTTGAGATAAAGAGCGCGAATCTATGTAGTAGCAAAGTTATCGCAAGTTTAATTTGTTTAATTTGAATTCTCAGTATTTACAAACATTTCAAACCCTAGAAGTTCGTTGGTTTATCGATGGAGATATTCCCTCAGAAATCAGCGAGTGGTTTCAGCATCGTTGTCCGGGTGAGCCAGTGAGTTCTTATGAACAACGAACGGATTATTATTTTTGTCTTCCCGGTGGTAATGGCGTTAACCTCAAATTACGCCAAGGTAATTTAGAGTTAAAATGGCATCAAAAACACTTAGGGATTCGTCAGTTTGGCGAAATATTTGGTACAGGAAGTAACCGAGTAATCTGGCAAGGTAATCTTGAACGCTGGCTGAAATGGAGTCATCGAGAGATTCCCGGTTTTTCTGATACTACTCAATTCCATTGTATCCCCGTTCAGAAGACGCGATCGCAACGAGTTTATCATAACGCTTATTGCGAACTCACTCAGCTACAAGTACAAGATGAACGCCATTGGACATTTGCTTTTGAAATGTCGGTTGACCAGACAACATCTGAAACTGATTTCGAGAAAGCGATTAATTGGATTGCGAAAACCAATCCCAATCTTTCCTTGAGTAGCTATCAGTCTCGCTCTTATGCTGAATGGCTCAATGCTAACTTTTTCTAGTTAATTTTTTCCATGTCTAATTTACTCAAAACTACTTTAGATTTTATGATTGATCCTAATCCCCCGCAACCCGTCCCGACACCCCAACCGCAACCCACACCAACCCCGACTCCCCAACCGACTCCTTCACCGATTCCCCAACCGACTCCTAATCCGCAACCGCAGCCGATTCCTAAGCCAGAATAATAATTAATAATTAACAATGTACAATGTACAACGAATCATCAATCTAAAAACTAATAACAAATGACTAAGGACAAAGAACAAAAATATATTCGCTGGTTTGATGACTTAAACTCCGAAGCGGGGTTTCCCCGCCCAATAACCAATAAACAACAACCAATAAAGGGCTAAAGCCCTTACTACAAACTAATAACCAACAACAAATGACCAATGACTAAGGACAAAGAACAAAAATATATTCGCTGGTTTGATGACTTAAACTCCGAAGATGTCGAGGAAGTGGGGGGCAAAAATGCCTCCCTCGGTGAAATGATTAGTAACCTCAAAAGCGAAGGAGTTAGCGTTCCCGATGGCTTTGCAACTACTTCAGAAGCTTATTGGGAATTTATTAAAAGTAATGATTTAAAATCACAAATTCAAGATTATTTAAACAAACTAGAAAATAATTCAAAATCCCTCGCGGAAGTGGGGAAAGGGATTCGTCGTTTATTTCTGCAAGCGGAGTTTCCCGAAGCGGTTAAAAATGCCATTCGAGACGCTTATAAAACCTTGAGCGATCGCTATAATACAGAAGAAGTAGATATCGCGGCTCGTAGTAGTGCCACGGCTGAAGACTTACCCGAAGCCAGTTTTGCCGGACAACAAGAAACCTTCCTCAATGTAACCGGAGCGACAGAAGTTTTAGAAGCTTGTCGTAAATGTTACGCCTCATTATTTACCAATCGAGCGATTAGTTATCGTCAAGAAAAAGGCTTCGACGATATGCAAGTTGCCCTTTCGGTGGGCGTACAGAAAATGGTACGCTCGGATAAAGCGGGGGCAGGAGTCATGTTTTCCATTGACACGGAAACGGGCTTTCCCGATGCAGCCCTGATTACTGCCGCTTGGGGGTTGGGGGAAAATGTCGTGCAAGGTAGCGTTAATCCCGACCAATACACGGTCTTTAAGCCCTTGTTAGAGCAGAACGACTTGCAACCCATTATCGAGAAAACCAAGGGCAGCAAGACGAAGAAAATGGTGTATGCCAGCGAGGGCAGCGAGACGATTCAAAACATCGATACTCCTGGCAAAGAACGCGATCGCTTTGTTTTAAATGACGAGGAAATCTTACAATTAGGGCGGTGGGCTGTGCAGATTGAGCAGCACTACGGCAAACCGATGGACATGGAATGGGCCAAAGACGGCGACACGGGGGATTTATACATCGTGCAAGCCCGTCCTGAAACCGTCCAGTCGCAAAAGTCCTCTGGGTCGCTCAAGACTTATAAACTCAAGGATAAAGGCGAGGAAATCTTAGCTGGTCTTAGTATAGGGGATGCGATCGCGTCCGGGAAAGTCTGCCGCATCCTCAGTGCAGATGACATTGATAAAGTCCAAGACGACAGCATCCTTGTCACCGAAATGACAGACCCCGACTGGGTTCCCATTATGAAGCGAGTTGCCGGAATTGTCACCGATTACGGGGGACGCACCTGCCATGCAGCCATTGTCAGCCGGGAGTTAGGCATTCCCGCCATTGTCGGGACAGGAGTGGCAACGCGAGAACTCGAAGCCGGGCAAGAAGTAACGATATCCTGTGCAGAAGGCGACCAAGGCAAGATATTCGCCGGATTATTAGACTATGAAGCCGAAGAAGTCGATTTAAACGACGTTCCCGAAATTGAAACCGCAGTTATGATGAATGTTGCCAGTCCTGCGGCTTCTTTTCGTTGGTGGAGACTTCCCGCAGATGGGATTGGTTTAGCCCGGATGGAGTTTATCATCAACAACATCATCAAAATCCACCCGATGGCCTTGGTGCATTACGATAAACTCGAAGACCGAGAAGCCTGGCAAACCATCCGCGACATGACGCATGGATACGAAGATAAATGTGCGTACTTTGTGGAAAATCTCGCCCGTGGGATTGCCAAAATCGCCGCCCCCCAATATCCTAACCCCGTTATTGTGCGGATGAGCGACTTCAAAACCAACGAATACGCCAATCTTATCGGCGGCCCGGAATTTGAAGGCCAAGAAGACAACCCCATGTTAGGCTTTCGCGGCGCTTGTCGTTATTATAGCGATCGCTACCGCGAAGGATTTGCCCTGGAATGTCAGGCTATCAAAAAAGTCCGCGAAGAAATCGGTTTCGACAACATTATCATTATGATTCCCTTTTGTCGCACCCTCAAAGAAGCCGATAAAGTCCTCGAAGTCCTCGCAGAAAACGGCTTAAAACGGGGCGAAAATGGCTTGCAAGTTTATGTGATGTGCGAGCTACCCTCTAATGTATTATTAGCACGAAAATTTGGCGATCGCTTTGATGGTTTCTCCATTGGTAGCAACGACCTCACCCAGTTAGTTTTAGGGGTTGACCGGGATTCGGCTGACCTTGCCGACCTTTTCGACGAACGAGACGAAGCCGTAAAAGAAGCCATCAGCATGGCTATCGAGGTAGCCCACGAAGCAGGCTGTAAAGTCGGGATTTGCGGTCAAGCCCCCAGCGATTACCCCGAATTTGCTCAATTTCTAGTAAATCAGGGAATCGATTCGATTTCCCTGAATCCCGACAGCGTGATTCAAGTCAAGCGGCATTTGGGTAAATAAGCGTATAGTCTAATCTTCTAGAACCCCGGTTTCTCTGGTCAAATCTTAACTTGATTGGTCAGCAGATAAGAAACCGGGGTTCTGAATGTTCGCATTGAAAAAATTACACCAAATGGGAGCTTTTTGGCTCAACTTGGGGAACTTTAGGATTGGTGTATTCTTAAAAACCCTCCATGTCAATCGAACTACAACACGACGATGTACTGCGCTTCGAGAAGTATAATCACCTTCTCAGCACTAACATCTGTGAAGCCCAAAAACTGCAAGACTTTCTCAAAGGACAATTAACCTACGGAGACCAAACCTTCCTCGGTGAAGGCTTAGAATGCGAACACCTATCAGCCCAAAAAGGCGGTGGTTGGCAAAAAGTACGGGTTCGCGTTCGTGTTGAGATTATCCCCGTTGAAATGCAACCGGAAAATGCTTTAGTTGCAATCGAGGATAACCAATATGAATAAAGAACGTATTTACCTCGACAATGACGACGTTTTGCGGTTTGAATCGAGTCAGGGTTTATCTCTGGGTACAACTTTCACGGGTGACCAACTGAAAGATTGGCTGACGCAGAGATTGGGAGGTTCTAGCAACGCAAATGCAGCCTTTGTAGATGGAATTGTAGGAAAATATCTTTCTGCAAAAGATGGTGGAGGCTGGAAAACTGCCAAGATTCAACTATGTATTGAAGTCGAAATCAATGAGTCATATTCAGAAATAGATGAAATACAGTCGTAAATCAGGGAAAAAATAATGAATCAAAAGCGAATTTATCTCAGCAATGATGATGTTTTAATGTTTAATTATGCTATCGGGGCAGGAAAGACTTTTACAGTTGCTCAATATCGAGACTGGTTATCATCTCAGTTTCAAGGTGTTGACTCTAATATATGTCAACGCGGTCAGGAGGGAAACTTTCTCCAAGCCCTCGAAGGGGGTGGCTGGAAAAAGGGTAAAATCCGCGTTTGTATCGAAGTAGAACTTGAAGAAAATCCCGAAGCTAACCAAGTAGAAACATAACTTAAATGTAGGGTGGGCAGCGCCCACCATCATCATATTTCAAGACACAACAACCTGTTAAATTAGGTTGTTTTGATTGAGAAATTAAATTTATAGTATTAAGATGGTGCGTTACACTTCGTTAACGCACCCTACTGCCGTGACACAGCTAAAAATGTGCTTTATTGTAGGGTGGGTTAGGCGGCTAGAATCTAGGCTATGACTGCAATCTAGTT
>Ga0207419_1002846_pt1 | contig 10891 bp, 11 predicted proteins | sample ElkSloMetagenome_4_FD_184723 | JGI IMG/M metagenome (GOLD analysis project Ga0207419, IMG submission 184723) | Hot spring microbial communities from Elkhorn Slough, Monterey Bay, USA - MD2A (version 2) | ecosystem: Environmental > Aquatic > Marine > Intertidal zone > Estuary: Microbial mat ... | reverse complement strand
TGGGTAAAGATTTCGGGGCTGGAGTTTATACTCCTGCTAGAATCTCCCTATGACGCGAGAATCCCCGACCGTTTACGGCGGGGAGTTGTCAAAACAAGCCAATTTAATTAATGCCAATCTCCGCAATGCTAATTTACGCAACGCCGACTTGCGGGGAGCAGTATTGCGAGATGCAGACTTAGAAAATGCCGATTTGCGGGGGGCCGATTTGCGGGGGGCAAATTTATATAATGCTCGTTTAGATGGGGCAAATTGGCGCAATGTTCGCATTGACGAGCAAACAATTCTCGCTCCGAAATGGCGCAGGGCGTGGCAAATTGTCAATCAACCGAGTACAACTCCCCAAGATTTAGAGAATATTGATTTAGCCGGAGCGAATTTACGCCGAGCCGATCTCAGCGATGTTAACCTGAGCAATGCCAATCTGAGCGATGCGATATTGCAAGGAGCGCAACTGCGACAAAGTAATTTAAGCGGGGTAAATTTAGAAGGGGCAAATATCGCGATCGCGTCCTTTGTGAATGCTAACCTCAGCAATAGCAATCTCGAAAATGCCCAAGCCATTACCACCGATTTCCGTAACGCCGATTTAACTCAAACCACCTTTGTTGCGGCTAACTTACAAAACAGTTTGCTGCAACAAGCCAACCTCAACCAAGCCTTACTGCGACAAACCAACTTACAGCGAGCCAACCTCAGCCGCGCTCAACTTGCTACAACTCAGTTAGAAGGCGATAACATCACCACAGCCAACTTTTCTCGCGTTAACTTCGAGAATTTAACTCAAAATCCCGTTAATTTACCCAATGCCGACTTAAGCGCCGTAGATTTGAGCGATCGCACTCTAGAAGCTTGGAATCTAGCCGGGGCCAATCTACAAGGAGCAGACTTCAGCAATGCCATTCTCGACGGCACAAACCTCAGCAACACCAACCTCGAAGGGGCAAACTTCCAAGGGGCAACCCTGCGTAACGTCAACCTCCGCAACGCTAATCTCCGCAACGCCAACTTAGACAACTTAACCCTGATTGACACTAACCTTTGTCAAGCAATGATGAATAATCAAGTCCTGTGTCAGTAACACATTATTGTTTTTTCTAGCCACGGTTGCCTCAAACCTTTGGGTTGAGTAGCCTCAATCCCACCGACTCAATCCCCAAGCCCCAACCAAGGACAAAGGACAAAAGACCAAGAACAAATACTGAATTTTTTAAGAATAGAATTGCCAGAAATAGCCCACTTCCATACACAATAAATGCAGTGGTCGATGGAGCAACGCGCTATGGCAGCAAAAAAACGGATTGGTATCCTCACCAGTGGCGGCGACTGTGCTGGACTCAACGCGATTATTCGAGCAGTCGTTCATCATGCCAGCAGCTACGGTTGGGAAACCATCGGAATTCTAGGGGCAACCAATGGCTTAATGAGCCGTCCCTGTCAGTATATGGACTTCAAACTGCACAAAGTCGATTCGTTACTCACTCAGGGAGGAACTATCCTTGGTACGACGAATAAAGGCGATCCTTTTGCGTTTCCGATGCCCGATGGTACGGTTAAAAACCGCGCTCAAGAAATTATTGATGGTTACTATGAATTGGGATTACACGCCCTGATTGGCATTGGGGGCGATGGTAGTTTAGCAATTCTGCACCGCCTCGCCGAACAAGGGGGCTTTAACTTTGTCGGCATTCCCAAAACCATTGATAACGATGTGGGGGTGACGGAATTATCTATTGGCTTTGATACGGCGGTGAATATTGCCACCGAAGCCATCGATCGCCTACACTTTACCGCCGCGAGTCACAATCGCGTGATGATCCTAGAAGTGATGGGACGGGATGCGGGGCATATTGCCTTACACGCCGGGATTGCCGGAGGCGCTCATGTGATTTTAATCCCGGAAATGTCCTATTCGATTGCCAAAATCTGCGAGAAAATCCAAGAACGGCAAGAAATGGGTTTAAAACACTCGATTGTGGTGGTTTCTGAGGCGGTTTGTACCGAAGCGGGAGAATCGATTACCAAGATCGAGCAGTTTGGCGAATGTCGTTTGGGGGGCATTGGGCAATATTTAGCCAATGAAATCACCAAGGGAACCGGGGCAGAAACCCGCGTTACCGTGTTGGGTCATTTGCAACGAGGGGGGATTCCTTCGCCTCACGATCGCCTGCTGGCTTCTTGTTTTGGTGTCGCGGCGGTAGATTTAATCGCTGAGGGTAAGTTTGACCGTATGGTAGCTTGGCAAGATCGTCAGGTGGTGAGTGTCCCCATTAACGAGGCGATCGCGGGTTATCGTGTCGTAGATACCGAAGGCACTCTCGCGAAAGCGGCTCGCGGTTTGGGCATTTGTTTGGGCAGTTAGCCGTTTAACGGATTACTGTAGCGTCAGAAATCGGTACAATCAAAACCGATCGTTCGGTAATCCGTTTTACACTTCGTTATGTCTGAATCCAATCCTCCTTTACTCCCCACCAATGCGATCGCGGAAAAAGAAGCCCTCAACGCCACCACCGAGCGTTGGTTTGAATATCCCGTGAAAGCCCATCCCCACCACACCGACTATGCCGGGATTGTGTGGCATGGTTCTTATCTGGCCTGGATGGAAGAAGCCCGCGTAGAGTGTTTGCGCTCTATTGGCATGGATTTTGAAGAATGGGTTAAGTTGGGCTGCGATCTCCCGGTAGTCGAGCTTTCAGTGCGCTATCATCGTGCCTTGAAAATGGGGATGACGGCGATTGTCAAAACCCGGATGCTCGAAGCGGCGGGGGTGCGGATGCACTGGGATTATCAAATTCAATCCCCTGATTCTCAGGAGTTGTATGTCACCGCCAGAGTGACGTTAGTGGCGGTAGACCGCGAGAAGGGCAAGATTTTACGCAAGTTACCCCCCTCTGTGGAAGCGGCTTTAGTGAAGTTGTCTCAGTGAGGCTTTCGCGTCATTCGTCCTTGGTCATTGGTCATTGGTTATTGGTCATTGGTCATTGGTCATTGGTTATTGGTCATTGGTCATTGGTCATTGGTTATTGGTCATTGGTCATTGGTCATTGGTAATTTCCTCCAACTCCTCCCACTCTGGACGAGGGCATAGCGCTCCTATAGACCCACTACCCTAAAAACTGATGACTGATAACTCTCTTTGAAACGTTAATTTTACTTTTTGAGGCTGAAACCCTAGTATAGTCTAGTGTTGAGCCTTTTCTAGAGTCTGCCCTATAGGCCAAAGTTTCTGACTCACTTTCTAGGGCTTGCATCTCACCTCCCCCCCGACTGCCGATTGCCGATTGCCGATTGCCCCTTAGAGGCTGATGACTGTCAACTGTTGATAGCCCACTCTCGTAAATGCTGACTCACCAAAATATTTCCCTGGGGGCTGAGGTGAATGCGATCGCGATAGAGAATTTCTGGGTTGGCTTGGCTTTGAAACAGGGGCAGAAAATCAATAAACGCCAACGAATGACTTTCAACAAACTCTTGTAACCGTTGCCTGGCTTTGTGTTCGTAGTCGCGACCGCGATCGCGCACTTCTCGCTTCAGGGGCGTTAAAGCTAAGAGCAAATCCGCATTGTGGTGTTGGGCGATTTGTTGTATCTGGGCGATCGCGTCGAGGTTTTTTCCCACGCGATCGCCTTTTTCTTGAGCAATGGCAGCCAACTCTGGGATTTCCGGTGGTGGTAAAAAATAGCGCTGTACGGCTTCAATCAGGGCTAAAGGTGGTTTGTGGTCGGGGTAGTTGCGATCGCGCCCCACAGGTAGCGCCGAAGGCTGTGTACCAAACAAATCATCGGTATTGATCAGGACAATAATGCGTTGCGCCGCAAACGTCCCAAAACGCTGAAGATAAGCCAACTCATTGCGGGGATTCCAAGAATTAGCCGACGCATTCAAAATTTCTAGGGTTGAGTCTTCGGGCTGCATTAAAGCCGAAATCGTTTCATCTTGATCGGTCCACCAACCGCCATTAGCCACCGAATCCCCCAACAACAAAATGCGTAAACCCTCCGTCGTAGTGCGATCGCGCAAAGGCTCGCTTCGCATTGAATATTCATTAATCCGAATCCGTTTGCCCCAGCGATGGACATTTTGGTGAGGCGCGAGATAATAGCCAATGTCAGGATCGGCAAGATAAAGCAACGGATTTCCTAACCCCACAATCGAGCGCAATCCCATCTCTGCGATCGCCCCTAATCCTAGCATTCCCGTCAAAATTGCCCATCCCAGTTGCATGAATTTGGTTTTCTCCTTACTAAGCGCCCCTTTGATTTAAGGTTAAATTCATAGACGTTCGCTGCCAAGGATCGTTACTCTAGAACAGTAGTATTTTTTTGTTGTCCTTAGCTTCCTCTCAAAAACAAGGAATAATGGCTTATGTCAGACCTCAATCGCGGAATCATGAAGTTCAAAAACGCCGACAAGCCCGTTGTGGTAGTGGCTTCGGCAATTTTAGTTTTGGGTAGTATTGTGGGATTAATTGGTTGGGCGCTGCAAACAGCGTACATTCTGAACTGATGACAACTGTATAACTTCCATCCCCGGCGATCGCGTTTTCTGCCCATCCTAACTCGGTTGAGGCGCGATCGCGATTGAACAAATCCCTAACTTTTTTGGGGGTTTCCCCTTTCTTGAAAAAAACTTGAGTCAGGGGTTTGCATTTTTTTTAAACTGTTGCTAAGATTATAAATCGTGGGATTAAAAGGGTCGATGCCCGAGTGGTTAATGGGGGCGGACTGTAAATCCGCTGGCTACGCCTACGCTGGTTCAAATCCAGCTCGGCCCACCACCCACCCCTTGCCCGTGTAGCTCAGTGGTAGAGCACACCCTTGGTAAGGGTGAGGCCACGAGTTCAATCCTCGTCACGGGCTTTGGTTCAGAAAAAAAGAGATGAATTTAGCTGTCTGAGCTTATCGTTCAGGCAGCTTTTTGATGGGGATAGAAAAAAAACGGGTGCGGCAGGACTCGAACCTGCGACTCGCTGCTTAGAAGGCAGCTACTCTATCCACCTGAGTTACGCACCCAATCATGGCCTTGGGCTAACTTGAGGCATTGTATACGCACAGCGTATCTTTGTGCAATGGTTCTTTAGTAATAGAGTTTAGCGTTTTTGGGCAGACAGCGACCGGAAGATCGCGGTAAACTATAATGCAATCCTTTGTAATGGCAAGACAAGGGCGCGATCGCGGGCAACAACTTCTCATCTGTTAAGACGAGACAAGGCATTGGCTTTAGCCTTCTCCCTTGGTCAACGCCTTGTCTTTAACAACTGTCCTTTATTATATTTTAGCCTCTGCAACCCTGTCAGGAGTAGATGTATCCAGATTATGCTTATTTTAAAAAGACAGGACGTTGAAATATCGAGTATTCAGCATCCCAAGCGCGAGCAAAAAATCCCAATTTTAAAATATCAGGATCAAAGCTTTCGCTTGATTAGCGTGTTTGCTCAAGATCAAGCCGAAGAAGCCAAAAACTTTTGGCGCGAACTAACCGACAACCAAGGCAAGTTTTGCATTCTACTCGAAGAACCCAACCGTCACAGTGTTTGGGGACGGATTCGCCTTGACCAAATTGGGATTAAAGAAGCAGATTTAGAAAGCGACCTTAATACCACTCCTTTGGCTCAGGCAGGTTTGCTGTTATTACAAACTGTGTATATTGATGTCGAAGATCTATTGGGAAATCGGCAAGCCAAGCAGTTTCAAAAAGATATGGGTCAGGTGTTGAATGAGTGGAAGTTTCCCCAAGTGGAAAAACCCGAAGCGATTGGCCGCTTGTTGGTGCAAGTCGATCCTTTGGATTTAGCGCAAATTCCCCCTTGGGAAGAGCATCATGTGATTACCTTGCTCCAAGAATTGTATCGTTTGGGGAAAGATTATTTTGGTAATGCCACCTTCGCTGAAGAAGTCGAAGATATTTTACAAGATCAGCCAGCCCAAGAGCGAAAGCAGTTTTTGAGTTGGTTGCGACAATCTCCCCTAGGGAAACAATGGCGTTAAGCACTCAGGAGTCCGGGGGAATGCTGCATTTCGTTAAGATCGAAGCGCCTTTTCTCAAAGGCCGACAAAGGAAACGATAGACTACTAAGTAAAATCCTTCGCGATCGCCAGCACCATGAATAAGGGGCATTTTGATTGTCCGGGTTGATGGTATCGCTGAATGTCCAATGTGATGATGACTTAACTTCTTTATTTTGTTGTGGTTTAATCCCAAAAAAGTCTTATGAGCAATGCTGTAGAAAAAACATCAGACACCGAGTCTTGGCTTCGGGGTCGCACTGTTATTTATTTAGGCGTAGCCTGGGGGGTTTTATCACTGGGATTATTTTTATTTGGCGCTTTTTCCCCCGAAAGTGAAGAATCCCTTTGGTATTTGATCAGCACATACATCGCTGAATTAGTGCCATTTTTGGCGGCGGTGGCTTTGTGTTATCGCAACTGGCAAAGTCCGAAAATTGCCAGTGGTCGTAATGTCTGGTTGTTGTTGGGGTTGGGAACCCTAGCTTACTTCTTGGGCGATTTATTATTTGGCGTTTGGGAAGTGTATTGGGGGCTTGACCCGGAAATTTCCCCGGCAGATTTCTTTTTTACGGCCTTTTATTTGTGTTTAGGGGCAGGGATGCTCGTGGCGGTGTTTTCCCGTCGCTTGAATTTAGAAAAATGGCAATGGGCGATTCTCAGCACGATCGCCGCGATCGGGATTAGTATAGCCCTGTGGTTATCTTTTGCCGAACCCGCCGTTTCAACAGAAGTTCCCAACGCCGGTCTCGCCACCGAAGAACCCGCAACCGCCCCTGCTTCGACCGAAGCAGGCTTGATGATCCCTTTGTCGGCGGCTCCCACCTTCGGCGGCGAAGATTTAAGCAAGATTCCGCAAGGGGTGATTAATTTACAAGACTATTTACTGCAATTTGCCGAACCCGTCAACATTTTTTACATTATCTGTGATGTCGGTTTACTAATCATTTCTGCTATGCTGTTACTTGCCTTTTGGGGCGGTGCTTTTTCCCTATCTTGGCGTATGATTGCCGCAGCAGCCCTCGCAAGATATCTGGCGGATATGTGGTTCAAGTATGCAGCGACATTACCGACAGATTATGTGAGTGGCGGCTTTTTAGAAGTGTTTTTTGTCTTTAGCGGCATTCTGTTCGCGATCGGGGCTGCCCTAGAATATGACGTGTCTAGTCGCCCCCGGCAACGGCGCAGACGGACAAGCAAGAAAACGGAAGTCGCATGAGTCCCAGAAAATTAACCGAGTCAGATAAACAGGAAATTCTCGAATTATATCGCTTACCCCAAGAAACAACATCCACCTTGGCCGAGCGATATGAAGTGAGTAGTTCAACCATTAGTCGCTTTCTCAAAAGCCAACTGCCCGGATCGGAGTACGAAGACCTGATCCAACAAAAACGTCTGAGTCGGACTCCGACCGGGGCAGCTCAGGTTTTGAATGAATACGCGAAAAAATCCCAAGACAGTCCCCCTTCGTCAAAGCCTAAACCGTCTAAAGCTCGTCCGGAGAAGGCGAAGCAGGTAATAGAAGAAGCCCCAGAAACTGAAGAAGCCAAGCCTTCTAAGAGTAGTAAGCGATCGCCCAAAACCAAATCAGCCCCAGAGGAAGCCCCCGTTCCCCGGATGCGGTCGGGTACGCCGAAACCCCGCTTGGTGGAGAAGGAAGTCGAAGAACCCGAAGAAACCGACGAGGAAGAAAATAAAGTTCACGTCTTACAAGGAATGTTAGGCGAAGATGTCGATGACTTCGACGAGGAAGAAGACGAATTTGACGAGGATGATGATTGGGATGAGGACGAAGACGAGGACGACGAAGACGAAATCGAAGCCCCGATACCGCGATCGCGCCGAGAAGCCCTCCAGGTTCAAGTCTTGCCGTTAGAGCGAGCCAGTTTGCCCCGAACTTGTTATTTAGTCGTAGACCGAGCGGCTGAGTTGATTACTCGTCCTCTGCGGGATTTCAGCGACTTGGGTCAAATTCCCACCGCCGAAGTCCAGCAGAAAACCTTACCCGTCTTTGACAATCATCGCGTTGCCCGACGTTTTTCTAACCGTTCTCAACGGGTGATCAAAGTGCCGGACGGTCGGATGTTGGATAAAACCGGAGATTATCTCATGGCGAAAGGAATCACCCGGTTGTTGATTGACGGTCAAGTTTATTCTCTGTCTTAAGAGGGGCGATCGCCGTCAAAATGTTAAGAAGCATCACAAGAATGTCCGCTTTTTGTGATGCTTTTTTGATCGGAATTTAAAGTATTCTAACGAAGCTGGGGATTTCGCCACAAACCGCGATCGCGGGGTTTTACAATAAAATCAGCAACGGCGAACTGCCTAACCTTAAGGTTTTTCAATTGGCATTCAACCTATTTAGAGGCATCAACCAGAACGAATCGTCTTTCTCTCACCCTTCCCAGAACGGAACAGATTTGAACAATGAACGTAAGTGAACTACTGAAGCGTTATGAACGAGGCGATCGCGACTTTTCCGGCGTAGATTTAGCCGGGGTCGATCTGCGGGGCAAAACCCTGATTCAAGTCAGTTTTAAAAATGCGAATTTATGCGGTGCAAATTTCAGCCGCGCTTTTTTGACCAAAGCCGATCTCAGTGGCGCAAATTTGAATTGGGCTGATTTGAGTTTCGCTAAATTAAGCAATGCCAAATTTGTAGAAACCGACCTCACCAAAGCCAATCTAGAAGGGGCATTTATGGTGAAATCGAAGTTCGCGCGAGCGAAATTGGCTGGCACGAAGTTAGCCCATAGCAACTTACGCGGCTCGAATTTGTGGGGCGCAAATCTATGCGGTGCGATGCTGCGGAAAGTGAATCTGCGCGAAGCCAATCTAAGCGGTACAAACTTGAGTTGGGCCAACTTATATGAAAGCCGTTTGAGTGCGGCTCATTTGTATGGGGCAACCTTGAATGGCGCGAATTTGAGTCAAGCCTTTTTACGGAATGTAGATTTAAGTGGCTTCGATCTCGAAGACCTAAACTTAAGCGGAGCCAGACTCAATTATGCGAATCTAGAAGGCGCAAGTTTAGAAAGAGCCAACTTGCAGGGCGCTCATTTGCGTCATGTCAATTTACGTCATGCGAATCTAACCGGAGCCAATTTAACCGATGCGGTATTAGAGGAAGCCGATCTCACCGCCACACTCCTCGAACAAGTCGATCTCAACCACGCCAACTTGGGTAAAATTGCCCCAAGAAATGCCGAAGAACAAGAATCTGTGATGTGGGATCGTTTTTTGGCTTACGGTTGAAATCATTTAAGTTAACTATGGATAGTTACGGCGTTGTTTTGGTCACAGTGGCTTCTGAGTCTGAGGGAGACGCGATCGCAGCAGCTTTGTTAGAGGCAAAGTTAGCCGCTTGCATTAGCATGACCCAGATTAAATCGATGTATCGCTGGCAAGGCAAAATCGAGAATGAGACAGAATGGCAATTAATAATTAAAACGGATTTAAGCCAATTTACGGCACTCGAAGCGAAAATACAAGAAATCCACAGTTATGATGTGCCAGAAATTATTGCTTTGCCAATCACGGCAGGTTCAGCCCGCTATTTAAGCTGGATTAGCGAGAATGTGAGCAAATAACTAACCGTGACAAGTTAAGGTTTTGTGCCTATTGTCAAGTTTCTCGTAGGGGCGGGGAAACCCGGTCCAAGTTTACGTTTTAGCGAGGCGGCTGAACATCCCATCGTCAATTTCCCCAAAAGTTGAGATTGGGCGAGGAGACCTGTTCCCCGATACAAAGGTTTAGAATGTTTTTGACATGAGGATTTTGGGCCTAACTTATAAACTAGAGGCATATCGACGACTCGGCATTTCTGACGATCGCTCTCTTTGCGAACGAGAGGTAAACTCAACAGGAACACCCAAAGCATCGGCAACAGTCAAACCGATTAAGCCTGAGACAATAGGGGAATACTGGGAATATTGCGATCGCAGAGATTGATTCATGAAACAACCTTTTCAATTTTCAGGACGTTGGACAGCAGCGATTTTTTTAACCGGACAGGTATTGGTTCGTTTATTTAAAGGTCGCCTCTATCGCCATAAAATCCTCGAACAGATGGTCACTGCCGGGCCGGGGGCATTGTTACCCGTTTTGTTGGTTACGGGGGCTTCTGGCATGATTTTTACGCTGCAAATGGGACGTTATTTGAGCGAATATAATGCCTTAAATGCCTTGGGGGGTGCATTTGGCGAGGCATTTTGCCGCGAACTTGCTCCGATTTTGACCGCTTGTGTTGTAGCCGGCCAAGTGGGATCGGCTTTTGCGGCGGAAATTGGCGCGATGCGAGTTACCGAGCAAATCGACGCTTTGCAGATGTTACGCACCGATCCGATTAATTATTTAGTCATTCCCCGCACCATTGCTTGTTGTTTTATGGTGCCGATCTTGACGATTTTTGCCCTCACGGTAGGATTAGGGGCAGGAACCGCGATCGCCGTTCAGTTTTATCAAATTAGTACCGGGGCGTTTCTCGACTCGGTACAGGCGTTTTTATCTCCTGGGGACGTGGCTGCTACCTTGTTTAAAGCCTTTATCTTTGGGGCGATTGATGCTTTGGTGGGTTGCAGTTGGGGGCTAACGACGCGAGGCGGCGCAAAAGAAGTGGGACAATCAGCAACCACTGCGGTTGTCACCGCCTGGATTTTGATTTTTGCGTCGGATTTGGTGTTGTCTTTGCTTTTATATGGCAACCCCATCTAAGTTAGAGTCATTCGTGCTTGCATCGTTACAACTTGGTTGTTTGTTGTTGGTTGTTTGTTGTTTGTTATTGGTAGGGAACAGGGAACAGATTGTTTCTCTTTCAATTGGTAATTGGTCATTTCTTCCCCCTCTTCCCCCTCTTCCCCCTCTTCCCCCTCCTCCCCTTCACTGGG
>Ga0207419_1002845_pt1 | contig 10901 bp, 10 predicted proteins | sample ElkSloMetagenome_4_FD_184723 | JGI IMG/M metagenome (GOLD analysis project Ga0207419, IMG submission 184723) | Hot spring microbial communities from Elkhorn Slough, Monterey Bay, USA - MD2A (version 2) | ecosystem: Environmental > Aquatic > Marine > Intertidal zone > Estuary: Microbial mat ... | reverse complement strand
AACTGGTTGATCGCATACACGATATCGACAGCGATTACGACCCGGTGGACCTGGAAGCCGTACTGCAGCAGATCGGGCCACGATCGTTCGGCACCATATTGCTATTCGCCGGTATCGTTGTGCTTGTCCCGCTCATCGGCGATATCCCCGGCGTGCCGACAATGTTCGCTGTGCTGGTCGCGATAACCTCAGTGCAGTTGCTGGCTGGCCGGCAACACTTCTGGCTGCCTGGTTTCCTTCTGAACCGCTCGATCTCGCGGGCCCGCCTCGAGAAAGCGGTGAAGTTTGTCCGAAAGCCGGCTCGATTCGCAGATCGCCTCACGCGCCGGCGACTGGAGTTCTTTGTTAATCAGACCGGCACTCGCATCGTGGGCACCGCGACGCTTGGTTTGGCATTGGTAATGCCGATACTGGAACTGATTCCATTCAGCGCCAACCTGGCCGGAATCGCGCTGTGCTCATTCGGCGTCTCCCTGATCGCACGGGATGGTTTGTTCGCGCTGATTTCGCTTCTTACAACGGCTGGCGTGTTCGTTGTCGCCGGCTACTGGCTTGCGCAGATTTAGGGAACCTCTGAACAACTCTGCACGGAGCGCGAAACAGCCAGCGCACACTGGCACTGCTTGACCCGCCTGGATGCGACGATGTAAATTAACCGGCCGCGCTTTCAGGTCACCCTTTGCGACGCGAGCACCTTTCGGGCTCGCGCCAGGGAGGGCGATCTTGTGTTCGGCACGGCAGCCCGTAAACCGTAATCGAGAGGCACCGCATGACCGGCAATTATCTGAATTCCGAAACCTTCAAGAATTCCTGGCGGGTGTTTTCGCGCAATCTGCTGCCCTGGCTGTTGGCCGTGCTCGTTACATCGGTGCTGGGTTCCCTGGTGCAGTCCCACCTGAACCTCGTCAACGTCCTGGAGATGGGTTCATACGCAACCGGGGAGGAATGGCTTAGAACGATTATCAACGATCTCCTGGGCTTTGCACCTTTTTACGCGCTGCTCGTCGGCGTGACATTCCTGTTCGCCTTTCCCGTTACGTTGTGGCTGGCAAAGAAATTGCCGCGCGGCCGCTCGGTGCTTTTGGGCATCAGCGGCGCAGCCGGGCTTGCAGTGGCATTCTTTGTCGCCAACAAGCTGACGCCGATCTCTACGCTGATCGCGGCCACGCGCGATGTGGTCGGCCTGATCGCAATGCTGACAACCGGCTTCATCGGCGCCTGGGTATTCGCCAAAACCAGCGGGCGGTCGGAGTTCCAATCGCAGAAGAGCTTCACATGGACCCATCTCGCATTTCCGGCCGTGGTTCTTGGGGGCGCCCTCATCCTTCACCTGGCGATGCGCCCGGAGCGCAAGATCGAAATTGACGACTACCCGATCGAGAACTATCGCGTCGCCATCGTGGTCGATGGTCTCGATCACCCATTCAGCATGGTCGAGCTTCCCGATGGGCGGCGGTTGATTGCCGAACGCGGTGGCAACCTGCGCGTTATCGACACAGAAGGGGCGCTGCTCAAGCCGCCCATGGATGGCGTACCTGAAGTTTTCGTCGGCGTTCAGGCCGGGTTACTCGACATCGAGCTTTCACCGAACTTCGAGCGAGACCGAACGCTCTTCCTGAGCTATGCCTGCGGCTCCGAGGATGCCAACAACCTCTGCGTTGGCCGGGGCGAGATTCGCGGCAACCGGCTGGAGAATTTCCGCCGCATTTTCCAGGCCCAACCGCTGAAGGCCACCGGGGTGCAGTTCGGCTCGCGCATCATGTTCCTTCCCGACGACACCATGCTGGTATCGGTCGGCGACGGCTTCGACTACCGCGAAGACGCGCAGGATCTCGGCAGCCACATCGGAAAAATTGTACGACTGAACATGGATGGTTCTGTACCAGACGACAATCCGTTTGTCGGCCAGCAGGGTAAACGACCCGAAATCTACAGCTACGGGCATCGAAATCCGCAGGGTCTGTTCTACGACGCGGAGTCCGACCGGCTGTACGAAACCGAACACGGGCCGTACGGCGGTGATGAAGTCAATATTATCGAGCCCGGGGTCAACTACGGCTGGCCGCTGGCGACCGAAGGGGTCAATTACCCGGGCTCCAGCATCTCGCCGCACGAGAATCTCGACGAGGTGCGTCCACCCATCAAACATTGGACACCTTCTATTGCGCCGTCGGGTATCACGATCTACCGCGGCGATGCGTTTCCCGAGTTCAACGGCGATCTTATGGTCAGCGGACTTGGCGGTCGCGGCGTGTTCCGCCTGGACCTCGAGGACGGGGAACTCGTTGCCGATCAGCGGCTGTTCCATGAGCTGGACAAGCGCATCCGGGACGTGATCGTGGGCGAGGAAGGCGAACTCTATCTGCTCACCGATCATGCCCCAGGCCAGCTTCTACGAATTGATCCGCTGGACACAGACGGCACGGATTGACAGCGTCAGGAAACCTCTAAACAGCTCTGAACGAAGCACGTTTTATTCGGCGCCCGCGCCGCGTTGTTCAGGGATTTCCGACCTGACGCGTTCAATAAGGGAAGACGTTATCCTGATGGGCCTTCGCTGGAGCCGTGAGGGCGCCGACCTCCCGGTTTCGATCCCGGCTCGCCGCCCTCCGATTGCAGGACCGTCCAGGGGAGCTCCAGCGCGGCTGCCCAGGCCATTCCCAGAGCCAGCCCCAGCACGATCCCGGAAGGTGCGGCCCAACCCGCCACAACCGTCCCCAGCGCCACGGTGCAGAGAACGAACGCGCCAACACCGCCGCAGGCAACCGCGGGCTCCCAACCCCGCGTTCGATGGGAGAGGGCCGTGGTATGAACCAGCAGTACCGCAGCTACGGCAACCGGTACCGACGGATACTCAGCCCCGGGCACGTGGCCCTGGAGCATCATGCGGTCGAGGAAGAATGCGCCGCCGGCCGCACCGACAAGACCAAAGCCGATTCGAAGCGCTGCGGCCCAGCCCGCCCGCCACAAGACCAGACCCATAAGCGGCACCGCTACCATGAAGATTCCGGGCCAGTGGAACGCCTGAAGGCCACCGCGTGCGATCGCCACCGCTTCCTCGGTGCGTGTGTCTCCCATCCACTCCAGCACCGGGAAATCGATAACTGCCAGCCCCCGCGCCACCTGGTTCTTGCCGGCCATCAATGCAATGCCGGCGATGGCGACCAGGAGGGCAACAAAACAGATCGTCAGGCTCAGCCCCTTGGCGACCCCCGGGTGGAGTCGCCTGCCCAACCACCGGAATCCGGGGGCAAGCATTCGCGCAATTGCCCGAGTGCCTGTGGCCCGAAGCGCCAAGCGGAACACGGCGCCCACCCGGCGCTGATTCGCCGCAAACCAGACCACCAGCCACCGAATGAGAAGCCCGGCAACAAAGAGGATCAACACAAGTAGCGCCGCTGTTCCGCTTACGTCCTTGATGACATTCCAGGATTCGCCCAACACGAAACCGAGCGTGATCCACACGACAGCCCAGATCAGACTCGCCGGCACATCGAGAAGCACGAAACGACGGTAGCTGACGCCCGAAGCACCGGCGAGAAACGGCGTGATGATTCTAGTGGGGGTGGATACCCGGCCCAGCACGATGGCCCACTCCCCTCTGCGATGCATGAACTCCTGTGCCTTCCGGATCGAACCGCCGAGAAACCGCTGGAGCGGCGCCCATTCCAGTATTTCATTGCCCCAGCGGCGACCCAGGTAGAAGCCCGTGGCATTGCCTGCAACGGTTGCCGGCACCACGACGCCCAAAAGTATGTCAATCTCGATCTGGCCCCGCGACGCGAGTATGCCCCCGGTCACCACGGCAAGCTCCCCCGGTGTTACGAATCCGAGGAAGAATGCAGCCTCGGTCCAGCAAAACACCCCGATCACCAGATAGACGGTAAAGGGCGAAAGCTCAAAGAGCGGCTGGAGAATTTTTTCCATTAGTTTTTTTCTGTGACTTAGGGCCCCTTTTTCTCGGCTGAAATTGAGAAGTACCGCCAATTACTGCCGCCAGACCGGATGACTGGAAAGCCAATTCCAATACGACTCCTCAACCACAGACACCTTTTGTAGTATAAACACGTTCTGCGCAGTTATTTGCGATCACCTTGCAAGGTGGTATTCTTTTATGCCGCCTGAACCACGACGCCAGCTACTCATGAGTTATTGGCCGTGCATCAACGAAAACGGGATCTCGCACTCGGGCGAGCACGCGCCTCTTATTAATGAAACTGTAATCCAGTTGACTGGACGGATCCCTCCGCGCGGAGGATAATAATTTCCACAGCAGGAGGGAGCCGAATGCCTGAAACATGGATTGACTGTCTGCCGGGCGCCAGCGCACTGCCGCGCGAGGAGCGGGAGCGCGTGAATGCGGTTCCTAATCGCAAGCGCAGTTATAACGCCGGTCATGTTCTGCTGTTCGAAGACGATAATGCCCCGATGCTATTCGTAGTTGAGAATGGCTGGGCAGCAGCACTACGTAACCTTGCTGACGGCGCCGAGCAGATCCTCGACTTGTTCATCCCCGGCCAGATCATTGGCCTGCGTGAAGTCAACTCGGACGAGTCGGTTTTGACGTACCGCGCACTGACGGACCTCGACGTTCGACTCGTCAGGAAGAGCGATATGCAGGACCTTGTGAAGGGCTGCCCGTCCGTTGGCGCTCTCATATTTCGTGCAATCACCCGCGAGGAGTCGTGGTTGCTGGACCGCATCACGGCCCTGGCCCAGCGCGACGCGGCCCAGCGCCTGGTCCACCTGTTGTTGGAGCTGGCCGACCGAATCTTGATGGACTCAGACGAAGTCACTGGAAACGATTTCCAAATGCCGCTGACCCAGGAGCAACTGGGCAGCATCGTCGGCATTACACCTGTCCATGTCAGCCGAACGCTAAAGAAGCTGAAGGAAGAGGGGCTGGTGAGCTTTGACACCGGAACGGTTCGAATCCTGGATCGCGACCGATGCCTGACGTTTTCAGAGTACGACGCACGGCAAATGCGGATGCATCATTCAAAACCGGAATAAACGACGCTGGACCGCAATGGCCCAGCGTCTATCCTGCAAGCGGTATCCGCATGCGAAAGCTATTTGACACGGCAGCTAGACTCTTGCATTTAGCAGTCATTTAGCAGCCGAAATCTAACAGTCATGCGATGCGACTCAGACCCGCGGGCGTCGCCCCATAAGAAACAGCACCAAAGCAACAATAAGTCCTACAACAAACAGGATCCATGCGATGTTTGCTGCCGCTCCTGCAATCCCCGTAAACCCGAGAACCCCGGCAATCAAAGCAATGACTAAAAATATAAGTGCCCAATTCAACATGTTGACATCCTCAAAGATGTGAGTGAAGTACGCCGGACGCTTAGGCGAAACTCAACCATACAGCTCCCCGGATTTTTCGCCTTAACGCAGATTAACTTTGCCGGTTAACCTCGATAAATTCGTCAGGGCATCGCGTCTATTAAGATATGTTTAGGTACTCGTCATTATTGCTGGCTCAAATAGGCCTCTGTTCGCGCTTAAACATTTGTTAATCAGAATCTAGGATTCGGCAGGCTGCGACCGGAGGGCGATCAAAGCAATATGCTGATATTCGAATACTGGTTCCTGGGGGTTATCATGGAATCATCTGCCCATCGAAATATCTTTAAGCGCGACTGGTTGGGGATACAACGAACTGAACAACCACCCTCGACGCTAGCCGTTTTCCGCTACCGGACTGTCAGTCGGGCGGGCAATGAATGTCTTGTCCACCTCCACCTGATAGAGACGAAAGATGAGAACTAAGAACATTCCTCGAAATCAGCCGTCCCGCGTCGAAGACACCGCTGGGCCGGCGCTACCACGTCGCGCAGAATGGCTGTTTTTCCTGGAACATTACGCGGCCGCTGGCGGAGCGCCATCACTTGCAACGGATCAGGTCAGCAGTAATCCGCTCGGCATCCACGACTGGGCACAACGTCTTGAGGCCGCTGTAGGCGTGGTCTTGCGGTCCGGCCATAAGGTCACGCCTTTTCGCAACGGTGTCGAAATCTTCCCGAGGATGCTTCGGGCGATAGCGTCGGCTTCCGTCAGTATCGAGTTTCTGTTTTTTATTTACCAGGACGGAGAGGTCGCCCACGAGATTTGCGATGCCTTGATCGATCGCGCAGAATCGGGGATTAGAGTCAAGGTTCTGCTTGACGGTTTCGGCAGCAAGCCCATGCCGAAGAGCATTCGTCAAAAATTCAACGAAAGTGCCGTGGACCTTCAGGTTTTTCATCCCTTGCCGCAATGGAAGTTCTGGGCCACGGACGCACGCACACACCGCAAGATTCTGGTCGTCGACGGCAAGCTCGGATTCACCGGCGGGGTCGGCATTTCACACGAGTGGTCCGGGGACGCAGAGGGTCCGAATCAATTTCGTGACACCCAGGTCTCGGTCCGGGGGCCCGCCGTAGCCTCTCTGCGCGCTGCGTTTTTCGGCAACTGGGCCGCTGCCGGCGGAAGACTTCCCGAGAATCTCGACGTTCCTGGGCATTCCGTGCCATTCGAAGGCGGCACGTGGGCCGGGGTTCTGGCCGCGACCGGCGCCACTCAATGGAGCGAAATTGCACTGCTGTTCCAGCTGCTCACGCTGCACGCGCGGAGGACGCTGGATATCGTAACGCCGTATTTCGTGCCCGGCCCGGCGCTCGCCGCAGACCTGGCCAACGCGGCGAAGCGTGGCGTGGATGTCCGCATCATGACCAGCGGAAGGAACACCGACCAGCGCATGTCCCGCTGGGCCGGGCAACGCTATTACTCGAACCTGTTGTCCGCGGGCGCGAGGATCTTTGAGTACGACCGCACACTGCAGCATGTCAAGGCCGTAGTAGTCGACCAGCGAATGGTCTGTATCGGCTCTCCAAACATGAACCAGCGGTCCACCAGCCAGGACGACGAAATCGCCTTGCTGACTTTCGACCGTTCGCTGGCCAATGAATTACGAGCCGACTTCAAAGCCGACCTGAGCGATTCCCGCAGCATCGACGGCAAAAAGTGGGCCAGTCGCGGCTTTATTCGGCGCGCGCGCGAGCTAGCAGCGTCCGTGCTCGAAGCCCAGCTCTAGTGAACCTGGGCGAGATGGGTCCGGGTTTTTCATCAGTCGGGGTTTAACCTGGGTTAATGCACGCAGATCCGCAACAATTGAAAATTTTTTTTTCAAAAGGTATGAGCTATGGATATTCTTCGAATCATTCTTGCCATTATTCTTCCGCCCGTCGGCGTATTTCTGCAGGTCGGTATTGGCGCCCAGTTCTGGATCAACATCCTGCTTACCCTTCTGGGCTACATCCCGGGCATCATTCACGCAGTTTGGATTATCGCGCGGCGTTGAGCTTCATTTTTCATCTTTGGGTGGCCACATAGTCTTGAAAAGCCATATCGATTAAATATCGCGTGTGTTAGAGATCCGGGTATAAACAGGAGGTCTAATTACATAATGCGACCGACGAGCCACTGTCCCGAAAAATATAGTGCAGCGATTATCGCGGCGGCAACAAGGGTGCTCAATAAAGCGTGGCGTTTCCAGAGGCGAAGCGCATCTTCGCCGAACCGATAGACCAGCCAGGCCAAACCGTAGTAGCGGAGGCCGCGTGCGATCACGGCAGCAAGCACGAACAGGGGAAGAGGATAGCCGGAAAGACCTGCTGTAATCATCGCCACCTGAAAAGGAATTGGAAGAATCCCCACCAGCAGAATAGCTCCGAACCCGTACGAATCAAAGAACGTCTTGAACGAATCATACGCCTGTTCGTAGCCCATCGTTTCGATGAACCACGTACCGATTGATTCATACAGCACCATCCCGACTGCATACCCGGTCACCGCGGCCAGAAGGCAGCCAACCGTGGCCGCGGTAGCAAGCGCAATGATCCTATCCCTGTTGATGGCCATGAGCGGGATCAGAATCACCTCGATCGGGACGGGAAGGATGATTGTTTCCAGGAACGACACCAGACCCAACAGCCATAGCAGGTGATTCGACTCGTTGAGCCGGTCGAACCAGCGCTTTGAGCGGGCGCTCACCATGGAGCGTCCCGGCGCATATCATTGGCGAAGGGGCCATCGATGCGACGAAAAGCGGCTTCCAGAGTACTGTAGGTGCCGAACGCGAACAAACCGATGGCGACAATGCCGAGCAAGATACGGCCAAAAGGCTGAGATCGAACGGTAGAAAATACTTCTCCCAGACCGCCGGCTTCCGAAGGGTCGGCCTGATAGGCGGCGAGCAGAAAGAACCCGCCTACAATGACAAGAACGACTCCGCGCGTCACCAGCCCGAATCGGCAAATATGCTGAGCACCCGGCTGGAGCGATTCGGGAATGCGCATATAGCGCTCGAACTTTGCGTGATAGCCCTTGATGCCGTGGGCGACACCGGCGCCAACTACGGCAAGGCCAATCAGTGCGACCAGCCAGATACCAAAAGGCTGCTGCAGAAGCCAGGCGCTGAAGTTTTCCTGACCACCACCGCCGGAACCACCGGACGAGTTCCCGCCGAGCGTAAACACCAGAGTTATTGCGAAAAAACCCAGCGATACATGAAGGATTGCGCTGATGACCATCGAGGCCCTGATGGCAAGCCCCTTGCCATCCGTGCCATGATTATCGGGGTCGAAAAAAGCCTGGATGACGCGCCAAAGCGAATAGCAGAAAAGCCCGAGGCCAACGATAACCAGTAGTGTGCTTCCGAATGGTTGTCCCAGCAATGATTTCAGCGCATCACGGCTGCCGGCCGTCTGCCCGCCGGAACCGAATACTGCGAGGGTGGCCAGGCCACCAATGATGAGATAGACCACACCACGAGCCGCGTAGCCAACGCGCGCTACAACGGAAATGACATTATTTGGCCGCGAATCACTTTCCATGACCGAACCTCTCGAGTGCTTGAGTGTGATGTTGGAGAGTACCGTAACCTTCCCACGGTGTGCTTGTACTGAATGAACGAGGCTAGGCAAACCTATTCAGCTGTCGAGGGTCAATCGGGCTGCGCCCGTGAGTAAATTGATACTGCATAGCAGCATTATATGCAATCAGCCATGTCCAAATGGCCTCGTTTCTCCAACTTGGCTGTCTTGCTAGCCAGGGCACATTTGCGTGTGGCCGCTATGCAGTTTTCGGACTGAACATGGCGCGGCGGTGTGCCTGCGATCAAACGAAAGCGGCTCTGGCTGTAGCTGGCGGGAACAGGGTTCCAATCCCGCTCAATCGCCCGACAGTGCCTCCAATCGAGCAAGCGTCCACACAACGTGCTCCCGCAGCGCCTCAAGCACGCGCTGCTCGCTGCCGTTCCATTTCAGCTCCAGCGCTTCCTCGATTGATTCCAGCCACGCCTTGTCCGCCTCCCGCAATCGCCGGACAGTGCCCCCGGTATCGCCCAGTACCTGTTCGCGCGCCCAGTCGCTGATCGAATGCAGGAAAACCAGCTCCGGGTCCCCCGCCTTTGGAAGCTCACCGCGTGCGCGCTGCATCGCCGCCAGGCATTCGATCATGCCATTTCGTTCAGACAGAACATTTTGCAAGACAACGCAAATTTCATTCGACAGGTCCGCGCTGTCGAGTAGATCCCGATAGCGTTCGACCAGCTCTGACCCGTAAGAACCCATTCCCGCCAGGCAGGCCTGGTGCTCGTCGCGCATGATAGACATATCTATACTCTCCCGGCTCTTACCTGCCGGTCAGTCTTCGTTCGGTACCCGCACGCGCAGGGCGCCGACGTGGATCTCGATCTCTACCGGGGTGTGCCCGACTTCCTCGCCGTCGGCGGTGACCGGTTGCGGGGATTCGGTCTCGATCCGGCAGTGCCGGAAGCGACGATGCTCGAGCAATTCCGAAGACCCTTCCTCCGGGCCCAGCAATCGAACCTTGGCGTACTCAACCGCCAGGTTCGCCGCATGATCCGGGTGGACGCCGAAGAAGTTAAGCACGCCATCGTCCGGCATCGCGCCGGGAACGCGGTGGCCCCCGCCGTAAAATGACCCGTTCGCCGCGCCGATCTCCAGCCACGCGCCCTCCAGTCGCTCATCATCGATGTGGACCGTCGCCGAAAAACCACTGTCATCTCCGAGCTTTTCGACGAGGCTGCGAACATAACTCAGATCGCCCCAGTCGGACTTTGCGGCTTCGTCTACATGAGCGCTGGCCTCCGCGCCAAGACCTACGTGGATCATGTTGATGAACACCCGCCCGTCGACGACGCCAACGTCCACGCAACGCTCCGGGCCGTCGGCAGCAATTCGGCACGCGGTTTCGGCGTCCGCCTCGACACCCAGACTCCGGGCGAAATCGTTTGCCGTCCCGGATGGCAAAACCGCAAGAACAGCATCGGCCTCCACGCAGGCCCCGGCCACCGCGCTTATGGTGCCGTCTCCGCCGGCGGCCAGTACAAGCCGATCTTTTTGGACGGCGTTCCGCCAATCGCCTTCCTGAAAGTCCACCTCGTCGAAACCGCTCAGGCCGGCGGCTTGAAGATACCGGCGCCAGAACCCGAGGTCTTGCTCTGCATCACCGGATTGCGAATTGATGATCAGCACGGTCATGATAATCACCCATCTGGAACACGCTTACACAATACCAGCATGCCGCCAGGACGGAGCAACAACAGAGAATCTGCAATACGTCCGCTGGATCTCCAGGTTCCGCCAGGTTTCGAGCGACTCCGGCCAATTTGCTTCTCCTTAATGACCCATGAATTCAGCCCTTTGAACCAGAATAGCAATCTGGATCATGCGTGCCCGAGGTTATCCCCGCAATTAAGAGATTTTCTAATCCTCTATCTGTAGACCCTTGTCTGACCAGGCCGAGAAGGATCCCAGGTAGAGATCGACGTCTCCGAATCCATGGCGACGCAGCAGACTCGCCGCGATGGTGGCGCGGCTGCCGCTGCC
>Ga0207419_1002843_pt1 | contig 10910 bp, 9 predicted proteins | sample ElkSloMetagenome_4_FD_184723 | JGI IMG/M metagenome (GOLD analysis project Ga0207419, IMG submission 184723) | Hot spring microbial communities from Elkhorn Slough, Monterey Bay, USA - MD2A (version 2) | ecosystem: Environmental > Aquatic > Marine > Intertidal zone > Estuary: Microbial mat ... | reverse complement strand
TATCGTAACACAGGTTTCTTCCCCTGCCAAATAAATTTGGCTCTCTCGCAGAGCAATCCCCCGATTAAAATGCGGGGGCTTTACGCATCGCCACCGTAATATTTTCTTTATTTTCTTTTCTTTAAGGCTTATATATCTTTATCTACAATTGTGAAGTTATGTTACTTGGACTGGGAGGAACGACGGCTCGCTCGGTTTTCCAGGCGAAACAGCCAAACCATCAAAGCGACAACGCCGACTTGAAGGGCTAAGTTTGGTAACGCAGAAGCAACTTCTCGCCCTGCTAAGACTTGGGCTAAAAAGACTAAAGCCCCAATAAAGCCAGAAGCCCCAAATCCGACATAAATAAATTGCCGTAGCCCTCGATAGGGAGTCTTAAGTTCGGCTTTGAGACGGGCGTACTTTTCGGGTGAGAGTTGACTTTTAGGAGACTGACGATTTGAGTTAGGGTTGGACATAAATTTTGCGAAGAGTTGCTCGGTATATTTTACTATTCTCTGTCGAGAACTGCATCCCAACTCAGAAAGCAAAATCTCCCAATCTCCCTATCCGTTAAACAGTTTAGCGAACTAAGAGTAGTATCGTTTGCAGACAACCAATAACCACCCCTAACACCCCTCCTAAATTAACAATGGCTTGTAACTCATTTTTAACAATGCCATTCACCGCCACTTCTAATTCTTGGGGAGAAGTCGCCATAACGCGATCAATAATCACCTGATCAATATTTAAAATCGGAATCACCTGAGCGACAATCTTTTCTAAATCTCGTTCGAGATAACGTTCTAAAACCAAAGCTAATTCTTGACTGACTAACTCTAAAGAATTGCTAACGACAGGTGAAGTTTGCAGTCGCTTTAAAATCAAAGTAGAAACATTTTCCCAATCTATCGATTGACTTAAACCTTGAATAATATCAATTCCTCGTTCTTGCAAATAATGACGAACTGAATCTCTCGTAGTTTTGCGAAGTTGACGGACTGTAGAAACAGGTAAATTTTGCAGGGATAAATTTTGCAACCATTCTTGCAGCCGTTGTCGCATTCCCAAAGCAATAATTAATTCTGCTAATCGTCTATTTGTTTCTTCTCTTTCATCTAAACAAAAAGTTCGTAAGCGTGTTAAGCTATTTCGCAGACCAAATAAATTGGCAACAACCCAATAAGTACCACTTGAGCGTTCTCGAAAACCTTCATCAATAATAGAAATATTGCGATCAGTGAGAAAATCTATTAAAGCCTGTCGGATGACTTCTGGGGGAATGACAACTTCTACTAACCAGTCCGAAAGCTGACGAGCTTGTTTATCTGTTAACTGAAATTCCAGTAAAACTTGATCAAAAATTTGATTGAGTTGAAGTTCGAGAAAATCTTCCCGTCTCGCCCAAATTTTCAGTATTCGAGGTAAAGATTCTCCAAGTAAATCACGTAAAACCCCGGCTAAAATTTTAGCTGTTTTTTGTTGGGTATCAGCTTGAACTTGATCTAAAGCTAACCGGAGTAGCCAATTAATCGTCGCTTGAATTCGTTCGAGTTTTAACAAGCGACGGGCTAAATTTTGTAACTCCTCTGGTGTGAGGAGAGAACTCATAATTGTATCTGAAACTCGTTTAGATAAGCGTTCCTGGTTGCGGGGAATTAAACCGGGTGTAAAAGGAAGTGTACGTCCACCCACTTGGATGGGGCGATAAGGACGAAATAACATTTTTATGGCTAAATCATTCGTGAAATAGCCGATAATTCCACCTAAAATTGGCGGAGCAATTAAAATCCAAAATTCAAACGAGTTTGCCATATTGAGTTATCAGCGATCAGTTACCTGCTTCATAACACTGATACAACTAACGGATTACTGCTGACTATTCACTGTTTTTGTAACCACCAATACTCCCATCATACCGCCTGCGATCGGATAATGGGTGGCTTGTCGGAAGCCGGCAGTCTTAGCTAGAGCGACTTGTTGACGACCGACGGGAAATTGCTCAAGACTCGGGTTAATATAAGCATATTCTTCCCTAAAACCAAACCGTTGAGCAGTCGGCACCACCACTGTATTTAAGTACCACTGCTGGAACCTTCTCAAGCCTAAATCACTCGGACGGTTCATATCTAGAATCGCTGCGGTTGCACCCGGTTTGAGAACCCGATAGAGTTCTTGTAGACTGAGGGGAATATCAATAACATTTCGCAAACCATAGCCCATGGTTGCACAATCAAAGGTATGATCTGCGAAGGGGAGATGCAGGGCATCTGCTTCTATCCAAGAGATCGGGGCAAGTGGAAAAGTAAAAGGTTTCTTCCGACTTTGAGCGATCGCGAGTTGTTCAGCAGAAAAATCTACACCAAACACCTGACCTTGAGTTTTGATCCGTTGAGCGAGCAATAAGGCGAGATCTCCACTCCCACAACATAAGTCTAAGCCCGTTTGTCCGGGTTGCGCCTGACTCCAATGGAGAGCCATCTTTTTCCAGATGCGATGGCCTCCCCAACTGAACTCATCATTCATCTGATCATAGACGGGAGCGATGCGATTAAAAATGCCTTGAATTTTCTGTTTGTCATCCATCAGAACTCTGCTTTTTGACATCCTCCCTTGTTCAACCCCTGATTATACCAGGGAATTCTAGAATCACTTCTAAAGTTTTCGATCTCAGCTATAAGTCCAGATCTCCCCATCTATTCGGATGAATCCGTGCATTTTGCCCAGTGATCAGGTAAAATTTATGTATCGTAAGTGGGGCTGGGCGTGTCCTCACTATAAAATGCTCGAATCCTGCACTTTGGTAACAGAGATCGTTTAAGATGCAGCAGGTGGGAGAAGCCAGCAGCTTGTGTTTGCATCGCTGTTGGGAGTACGTCACTTAGAGATAGACAAAAGTTAGCGCACTTCTCAGGATAAGTTTAAAATGCTCCATCGCAAGATCTATCAACTTTGTTGTGACGGTCGTGAAGTTTCTATCTTCTTGCGGGATCAGCAACGCTGGATAGAGAAAGCCCGTATTCTCGACATAGAGGGAGATCTAGTCACCCTGCGTTATGAAATAGAGGAAGATGACGAAATCTCTTCTTGGGAAGAAATGGTGCGTCTAGAAAGTATTGGTGCTGTCAGTCAGCAGTTAGCCTCGGTATCGAGAGGATATTTTGATCCTCAAATTGCAGAAGATTGTCCAGAAGCCGAACAAATTCGTAATCCTTCTTCTGACTCTAATCCAGAATAATCAGCGATGCGATGCAGCGATGGTGAACAGCAAACCCGAGTAGATGATCATGACTAATGATTTCTTGCTGAGTTCCATCAACTCTCGCTCTTTTCCATCGCCCTGTACTTTCGTCATCGCTCACTAACTAATCACGATCTTCAAACTCTTGACTGGCTTCAAATACCGGACAGCAACCATCTGGTGTCACTTTAAAGTTGAAAAAAGCCGAAGCGGGATTTGTACAACGTTGGCCGCGATAATAGAGGCAGTTTCCGCAACATTCTAATTGAGAGGGAAAAATCGGATCACTCCCTTGATTGAGTAATTCTCGTTGTGAGACGCCCCGCAATACCAATTCCTCACCTTGCCAACGCACTTCCACCATTCCGGTATCGGCAAAGCTCTGCCAGCGCGGATCGGTGGTAATTGATTGAGAAACCACAATATTAATTTCTGTGGCTAACTCAGCGACTTCCGCCTCATAATGGGTTTCGGGTAAAGCAGGCTGTATAAACATTTCACCCACAGGCAATTCTACTAATGTCCCCGTAGAAGGATAGTGAAGTTGATAGCGGTTGCGTAACTCATCAAGGTTCGTCAAGTCTGCCAGATATAAGGGAGAGCCATGCACAAAAATAACGTGTTGGGGACGCACATTATGAATTAGTTGCGTGATACCTGCCCCATCACTATGTTCTGAGAGGAAATAAGTTTCCACTCGCTGAAACTGAGACTCAAGTTCTGGCGGAATCTTTAAAGCCTTTCCGGGTCTTTCTGGCCAAAATAAAACCCAAGATTCGCGTTGATAATCAACATATTGTTGTCCCCAGGTTTCGCGTTCGGCAATGACCACACAGGGAGACTCACTCAAAGTTGGACTTTGTTGCGATGTTAGGCGTCGAACTCGGGGACGAATACGTTCATCCCAAAACAAGGGTTGATGTTGGGCAAAATTCTGCACACTGGTTGGAAAATAGGGCAGAAGTTCTAGATAAATATCACAGCCTTGAGAGACTTGGTGATCAACCCAAATATCAATATCACGACCTGTAAAATAGTGATGGCTGCGAAGCAACATCAACAACTCTTGTCCTAAGCCCAGGGGGGGAGTCGGAAACAAGATTGAATATCCAGACGTTAAAGCCTGTTCAATACGCTCTGCTAACTGGTTTTCAAGCTGGCGTCGATGGGGATGACGGGCGGTTCCGTAAGACCCTTCTAAAATCAAAACATCCGGTTTGAGACTCCGTAACTCTCCGAGGGGTAATCCTTCTACGAGTCGAGAATTGGACAGGAAAAAATCACCCGTGTAGAGCAATTTATAGGTTCGTTCGGGAGCATGATATTTCAGTAAAATCGCTGCTGCACCGGGTAAATGGCCAGCCGGAAATAAGGTAGCAGAGAGTCCCTTTTGGAGTTGAATCTCAGATTGCCAAGATAAAGGCTGACAAAATTGTGGCATCTCCTGCGGGGAAATTTCTGGCCAATTTAAAGGCAGGAGTTGAGCCGTGACTTCACTGGCGTAAATCGGCAGTTGAGGATAGGCTTGATGGAGTGCGAGTAAACCAATGGCATGATCGGCATGAGCATGGGTACAGAACACAAAATCAGCAGGCTGGGAGCGTTTACTCGTTGCTAATAAGGGTGAAATATCCTGTATGCCACAGTCGAGTAAGATTCGATGAGGCCCCATTCGTAGCATCAGACAAATCCCCTCATCAGCATGGCCAACGCTATAAGGGAAACATTCCAGGTCAATCACAAGGATCAGTCAATATTAAGAATTTAGTTTAGATTTTAATTCGGCGATCGATTTTTGATAAAAAAATGTTAACAAGTGTTTCAAGCCAGGAGCAGCAAATTGTTATGTCTATTGCTCAATTTCAAGAATTTTTTGACCATTGTGTGGGAACTTGGACAACCGAACGCACCTATCACTACTTGACTCATCAGGAGGTTGAACGCTCACATACTGAGTTTGTGATCTATCCAATCAACTCGGAGATTAAATCTCAAGTGCTAGCGGATAACCAATGTTCTACTGAACATAACTTAGAGGAGTTACCGGGATATCGACTGGCTTTTGAGACGGTTTCAGAGAAAGGTGACAAGGTATCCCAGCAGTTGAATATTCTGTTTGTTCCTCAAAAGGTTGAACTTCCCTACATTGAAGGGGATTATCTTCGAGATAAAGCCTATGAAGAAGCTAAACCCATGATTGCTCATTTTCGGTACAATGTTCACACCCGAGAGCTGTTAATGACGACTCAGTATAGTCGTGTGGTTTCTGTTGATTCGATCACCTTGATTAATCCTCAGTTACGCATTCGGAAAATCTTAAACTACCAGCGTCCTTTAGAAAATCAACCCCTAGAAACAGTTGTTTTAGCAGGGTTTGGTGTTGAACAAAAACAAACCGTTAACAGTCAACAATAAAGTTAAAAATTGTAACTTCCTGCATAGCGACTGTTCTTGTGAAATTATCACTTTAACATTGACTTCAAACGTTCCAAAACTGATTACTTTGTAAAGACTCAACTGCCTAACTGGGTCTGACAGGGAAACCAGATAGGGTAGTTAACACACTCACCCTATCTGCTAGAGAAGGCAGGGTACAAGAGAGCAGAGGAGAATCTAAACCTCTTGCTTTCACTTATCCTACTATCAACCTTAAATTTCAAGCAGAATGCAATGATTTCTTAAGCTTTTACTGGATGACAAACTGAGTTCCCCGATAGCATCCTTGAAAGGAAGTTAATTGAGTTCCGGTGAGTTGATTGAGTTGAGTCACTAAAGCCGGAGTTCCTTTGTTATCTGCGGAATTCCAGCTATAAACAAAATCTCCTAAGAATTTTTCAGTTCCTTCGTGACTATACTCCTCAATAGGAATTCCAGAAATACCCGTCACTTTTTGATCATGGTATCCATTGACAATAATTTTCTCAATCTCAACACCGGGTTCTACCTGTATATTCCAGTTAACAGGTTCGTAGGATGACAACGCCAAAATAATCGGTTTACCTTGACGGGTGACTCTCACCTGGGCTTCTCCAGTCGGATGATTATTACCGCTATGATCAGAGTGAGATTCATACACTCCCACCAAATGCAGTTCTTTATCCCCAGAAGCAGAAGTTACAAAAGCTGAAAAATCCTGTGAACCTCCCACCCCACAACTCGCAGTCGGAGAAATGGGAGTTACAGGTATCGGTTGAATGGCTTGTTTTTGTTCCTCTCTAGGAGATAATAAAGAAGACCAATTGGCAATTCCAACTCCTGCAATTAAAGCCGCACCCAAACCAATTGGAATGAGTCTTAGCCAACTACGAAGGGGATTGAAATGAGTCAGTTTTCCGAGGGTGTAGCGAGTATTACCGAAAGGATTACTGTTTCCATCCAAAGAAGCTAGCAACCCTAAACCTTCGGGCTGATCTAATAAACCTTGAATAATTTTACCCTCACCCACATACAGATTGCGAGTTTTGCGATCCAATAACAACCAATACCGATCAACTTCGGCTAATTGGTAGTTGTGTAAATCATAGCTGACTTGGGGATGTTCGAGAAACACTTGCCAAGCTAAACTATTAGAAGTTCCTGTGGTTTGACCATCGGTATAAAAGGGTTGTTCAAGATCCGGTTCCCAACGCCAAGCAACCCAGCGATTTTCTGCATTGTAGCCTAAAGATTTTTCTAGGCGAGGATGAGCAGAAATGTCTAAGCGTTTGATTAATTTAGACATAGTGTGTAGGAGTCAAATGTGATAGTGTGAATAGAATCGTTTTGGATGGGATGAGTCTGATTGTAGATGATTGTAGAGAGACACTGTTCTAGTATCTCATTTTGTCACGGATTATTCAAGGTTGCCAACTTTTTAAGACATTTAAAATGGCTCTACAGGAATAACGGGATTTGATACAATTCAACGTGACAGGGAACTCGGATAAGTTTTAGCGATCGCTGGGTTCTGAATTTTCTTATAACTTTTACCTTGTGCCTTCTTTAAAATGATTTTTGAGACTTTTAAACCCCAAGTTATTTTTCTTGATGCTGTTGGAACGTTATTTGGTGTACGAGATAGTGTAGGTGAAGTGTATGCAAAACTCGCCAATCAGTTTGGTGTCATCGCTGAACCAAATTCTTTAAATCAAGCATTTTTTCAACAGTTTGCTGCCTCTCCTGCAATGGCATTTCCGGAAAAAAATCCTAAAGAAATTCCTCAGTTAGAGTTTGAATGGTGGGAATTAATTGCGATCAACACCTTTAAACAGGTTGGTTTATTTGAAGATTTTAAAGACTTTTCACAGTTTTTTAAGGCTCTTTACGCCTACTTTGAAACCGACGGGCCATGGTTTGTTTATCCCGATGTGCAACCCACGTTAAAACAATGGCAAAGTCAAGGGATTGAACTCGGAGTTGTGTCTAACTTTGATTCAAGATTGTATCCTGTTTTAGAAGCACTCAACTTGGCTGAATATTTTACCTCTGTAACCATTTCAACTCATGTGGGTGCTGCAAAACCAGACCCCAAAATTTTTACAATTGCATTACAAAAACATCAATGTTCTTCTGAGGTTGTTGTACATATTGGGGATAGTTTCAAAGCGGACTATCAAGGAGCAGAAGCCGCTGGAATTCGAGGGATTTTAATTGATCGTAATGAACAAGGAAAAAGTGCTTCTTTTGAAAAAGAACCTGAATCAAGCAAATGTAAAAGTTTAAAAGAATTGCAATTTTAAACTTATAATTAATTAATCTGTAATCCTCTCATTAACAGGGTCAAAAAAATATAAGAGGAGAAGTATTTTTATTGTCAGTATACCGCGCCTAACAAATAAAATTTTATTAAAAACAAATAGCTTAATTTTTATATAAAAAAAGCCTTTGTTTAAGTCTGATGGTATTGTTGAGCATTGAGACTATTCTTTTTTTTGACCACAGATGGCTTTAACGACCAACTTATCAATCTCCTAGTCCCGTTGTCACCCCATCAGTTAATATTTTTCTTCAGGTCAAACCGGGTGTTAAACTAAAGGAATGAAAAAAAGTTATTTTATCGTCATTGATAACTTAGACTTGCCTAAATCCAAATGGTCAGGATTTCTAGTTCAACTAGAAGGAGGAGGTCGCAGTTCATCAGATCGAGAAAAGGCTAGACAAATTATCGAAGATTTGTGGATGGAGGGGAAACTTCCCCAACACTACTTTGTTAACGGATTCAGTGAGGATAATATTATTATGGCTAGAACCAAGAAAGAACCTGATCGCGAACTCTTACCTATCGAAGAAGCCGGACATCGCTTGATTGAGTTGATTGAGTTAGTTGCACTCAAAGCCCAAGCTCAACAAGAGTATAGCACAATTTCTTCAATGGTGGAAAAGATTTTTACAGGTCGAGAAAACGAATTAACCACAGAAGAAATTGCCCAAGCCCAAGACAGTAAGATGGTAAAAAATATTATCTCCAGTTTGACTAAAAGTATTGCAGATGTCGAACTTACTCGCCAACAATGTGCTGAACAGTCTGAACTGATTATGGGGATTATTGCCATGGGTCAAAATGGAAACTATGGTCTAAAATCAACAGAAGAAACGATTAAGGAAACAGAAAACTCTGCCTCATCCGAGAGTAAAAATAATAATGCCAAAACCTCAAAAGCAGGGGGAAAATAAGTAGATCATCAGGGAATACAAAAACAGTAAGTCCCCCTCAATCTCCTTTAAAAAGTAGGTTAAGGGGGATAAATTTAATCCAATTTCAAAGAGAATTAGGATTAAGTGTTGAAATATTTCGCCACCGGATGATAAGTCATAATCGCCGTTGTTGACTGTTCAGGATACAACTGTTCACTTTCATCCATATACATCGCAATTCGATCTGTTTTTAACAAGTCCAACTGCTTGTATTGATCCTGCATATTCGGACAAGCCGGATATCCGAAACTATAGCGAGAACCGCGATAACGTTGTCGCAAAATATCCTTAATATTGTCCGCATCTTCGCTTGCAAAACCCAACTCTTGACGAACTCGCGCATGAAGCCATTCCGCCATTGCTTCTGCTGTTTGTACCGCCATTCCATGAAAATAGAGATAGTTGGTATAGTCGTCTTCTGCAAACAATTTTTGGGCAATCTCTGTCGCAATTTCTCCAACCGTTACAGCGTGCATCGGGAACACATCAATAATTCCGCTTTCTTTGGGTGCAAAGAAATCTGCAATACACAACCGCTTTCCAGAAGATTGACGGGGAAACTCAATGATTTTAGCAGGTTCAGTGGGTTTGAACTCTCCAGAAATCATCACTTCCGGGTCATAAATCAACAATTTATTCCCTTCTGCTTGACAAGGAAAATACCCATAAACCGCTTGCGGATGTAATAGATTTTCCTCCAAAATTCGCTGTTTCCACTCTTTCAAAATCGGATAAACCGTCTCCGCTAAAAAGACATCATATTCTTCGCGAGATTGGTCTTTGGGTTTGCGGAATTGCCACTGTCCAGCAAACAACGCCTGTAAATCTAAATACCAGAAAACCTCATCGAGAGGAATATCTTCCGGTTGCAAAACTTTTGTTCCCCAGAAAGGCGGAGTCGGACGTTCGATATCAACTTCAACGACTTCTGAACGACGGGTATCAACTTCTACCGGGGTTGCAGGTTGTTTTTCTTCTTCTGATTTTGGCTTCTCTTTAGTTGTCGTTTCTGACTTGATCTTTCCGTTTCCAAAGAAATCATTTTCTTTAGCGTATTCTTCTAGAAACCCTTGACAATCATCCCACTTTTTAGAAGTTTTTGCAGGCATTAATCGTTCCATAAAGTTAAGGTCAGAAAAGGCATCTTTCCCATAAACGACCTTACCTTTATAAGCATTTTGACAGTCATCATAAACAAATTTTGGCGTTAACGCTGCCCCTCCCAAAATCACGGGAACTGAAATCCCTTCTTTATTAAAGGCTTCCAAATTATCCTTCATAAATGCAGTAGATTTCACTAACAAACCACTCATGGCAATACAATCGGCATGGTGTTCACGGTAAGCCGAAATAATATTATCAACGGGTTGTTTAATCCCTAAGTTAACAACCTTATAACCGTTGTTCGACAAGATAATATCCACCAAGTTTTTACCAATGTCGTGAACATCACCTTTAACCGTTGCAATTAAGAACGTTCCCTTACCACTATCATTCGAGTCGTCTTTCTCCATGTAGGGTTCTAAATAAGCAACCGCCGCTTTCATCGTTTGGGCAGATTGTAATACAAACGGAAGCTGCATTTGACCCGAACCAAACAATTCTCCCACAACTTTCATCCCATCCAATAAGTAAATATTGATGATATCGAGTGGGGGATATTTTTCTAAGGCGACAACTAACGCATCTTCTAAACCAATCCGTTCGCCATCAATAATATGCTGTTTGAGACGTTCTTCGATGGGTAGACTTTCAGTAGCAGCCCGATCTTTTTTGGTGGTTTTTCCTTCAAAGAGTTGAGTTAACAAAGTTAACGGATCATCAACACAAATCTCTCCATCAAACTGACGTTGATCATAGATTAATCGGCGACAAATCTCTTGATGTTCGGGTTCAATTTTAGCTAAGGGTAAAATCTTACTCGCACTAACAATGGCTGCATCTAAACCCACCGCCATACATTCATGTAAAAACACCGAGTTCAACACTTGACGGGCGGCAGGATTTAACCCAAAGG
>Ga0207419_1002842_pt1 | contig 10914 bp, 5 predicted proteins | sample ElkSloMetagenome_4_FD_184723 | JGI IMG/M metagenome (GOLD analysis project Ga0207419, IMG submission 184723) | Hot spring microbial communities from Elkhorn Slough, Monterey Bay, USA - MD2A (version 2) | ecosystem: Environmental > Aquatic > Marine > Intertidal zone > Estuary: Microbial mat ... | reverse complement strand
GGCTCATTCGCGAGCCTCTGCTGCCGACACTGGACAAGCTGATCGATGCGCTTACCACCAAGGAGGCTGAGTTCAGTGCCTTAATCAAAAGTGGCAGGACGCACATGATGGACGCGACCCCGGTGACTCTCGGTCAGGAATTCGGTGCCTACAGGTCGCAGCTTGACAACGCCCGCAAGCAAATACTGGCCAGCGTGGAACCGCTAGGCGAACTGGCTATCGGCGGCACCGCGGTAGGCACCGGATTGAACACCCGAGTGCGCTGGCCTGTGACTGTAGTCAGCCACATCAATCGTCTTTCCGGATTTAACTTCCGACCAGCGGAGAATAAATTTGCTCAGCTGGGCGCACACGATGCCCTGCTGGGCCTGCACAATCAGCTCAACCTGCTGGCCACGGCCTTGTTCAAGATGGGAAACGACATTCGCATGATGAACTCTGGACCACGCTGCGGTTTAGCCGAAATTTCAATTCCTGCCAACGAACCCGGCAGTTCGATCATGCCCGGCAAAGTGAATCCAACCCAGGTTGAGGCGCTCACCATGGTGTGCACTCGAGTCATGGGCAATAACACCACCGTGAGCATCGCCGCCAGCCAGGGGCAGTTTGAACTGAATGTGTACAAACCGGTGATAATCCATACCGTGATTGAATCCATCTTACTGCTAGCGGATTCCCTGCGCAGTTTTACGAACAACTGTCTCAAAGGGATAACTGCGAATGAGGACAATCTGCAGCATTACACCGAACGCTCGCTTATGCTGGTAACAGCGCTTACTCCACAGATTGGTTACGACCAGGCCGCCAGCGCCGCCAAACTGGCCCATGAGAAAGACATCACTTTGCGCGCCGCTGTCATCGAGCTCGACCTGCTCTCAGGCGAGGACTATGACCGCCTGGTCAGGCCAGAGGCGATGCTCCGCCCAGGCTGAAGACTTTTCGAATAACTCGCACTGACCCCTGGAGTCAGGCAAACACAGGAAACCAACTTGATTGAACTCCTAGCCAATCCCGAGACCTGGGCAGCGTTGCTGACTCTGATTGCCCTCGAGATCGTCCTTGGCATCGATAACATCGTATTCATTACGATTCTGGTTGGCGCCCTGCCGGAGCATCAGCGCAACCGCGCCCGCCAGATCGGACTGGGTCTGGCGCTGCTGATGCGCCTGATACTCCTGTTCACGCTGGCTTGGATAATCGGCCTGGTGGAACCCTGGATTACTCTCTTCGGCGAGGAGCTGTCCGGTCGTGACCTCATCCTTATAGCCGGCGGCCTCTTTCTGCTCGCCAAGTCCACACACGAGATTCATGACAGCCTTGAAGTCGTTGCCGACAGCGACGCCTCAAGAGTCCACCAGAGTTTCCTGGGAGTCATCAGTCAGATCGCGATCATTGATATGGTGTTTTCACTGGATTCCGTGATTACGGCAGTGGGGATGGTTGAAGATCTGCGGCTGATGGTCATTGCCATCATCGTTTCTATGGCGGTGATGCTACTGTCTGCCCGCGCTATAGGAGAATTCGTCGATCGTAACCCGACCTTCAAGATGCTGGCACTGTCATTTCTGATCCTGATCGGCTGCACTTTGCTGGCCGAAGGTTTCGATTTTCATGTGCCGCGTGGCTACATCTATTTTGCCATGGCCTTCTCGATTGGCGTCGAACTTCTGAATATGCTGGTCCGGCGCAGAAAATCTGCCGCCCACATGCGGCTACATAAAAAAATCAATAGCTCGCAACTCGACGCGGAGAAAACTTAGCATTCCCAACTCCCCTGATCACAACAGCCTCACGAGAGAAGAAGACCGCAGTGCTGCCAAGAGCCAGACGAAGCGGCTCTGGTTTAATCTCTCCTCCGAACGATCGTCCTACCTGACGATCGTAACCGGGCAAGGCGCCTGGTTGGCGACCGCCTGACTGACGCTGCCAAGAAAAGCCCGGCGTATTCCGGTTCGGCCATGCGACCCGACAACAATAAGGTTAACTTGTTGTTCGGAAGCGAACCGGCAAATCTCGTCTGCCGTGTTGCCCCAGGCTATCTCGAGAGCGGGATCTGCCTGCAGCTCCCCCAGCGCTGTGACGGTTGCCGGTAGCTCCTTGTCGCGAGACTGTCTCTCAAGCTGGGTTCTCACCTCGTCAACCGACATGGTGTCCCGCGGCGATCCGGCCGGATTGATGCCCGCACCCCAGGCGCTGGCGACAATCACATCGTCCTCATGCACGACCAGAAGACTGACGCGCGCCTTCATTGCACGCGCCAGGTCGCCCGCAAAGGCAGCCGCTTTGAGCGCATGTTCGGAGCCATCGGTTGGTACAAGAATATGTTCTATCTTTGCAGTCATCGAACTACCTGAGATTTAGTCGAGTTGGCTTAAAGAGACCCGCCGCTGCCTTCAGCCGGCGCGGGTCGGATGTAATAATCTAAGCAGGAAATATATAGAGATCACCTAATTCTGTCTAGGCGAGTGCTTGTAAATCGCTGCAATATCCTGTTGACTTTATAGCTAAGGATGCTTTGGTCTATACAGCTATCCCTAACTCATTTAAGGCAGCGAGGCAGCTATGAGAAGAAACCTGAGCTTGAGCGTTATTTTTGCCCTGTTGCTCAGCCTTATCGGCGCTGCTAAAGGCGCCGAGGGTGATTGGCCCTACTGGGGCGGGAGTCACGCATTCCAGCGCTACTCCCCGCTCCGACAGATCAATGCAGCCAACGTGGCAGACCTGACGATCGTCTGGCGGCGCCCAGCGGTTGATGCCTCCATCACGCGCGCATTCCCCAACTTGCGTATCAACAGCAATCTGCGATCCACCCCCCTCCATATCAATGGTTTGCTTTATGCAGCCAATGGCGTCGGGCTCGTAGAAGCCTTCGATCCAGGGAGCGGAGAAACCGTCTGGGTCCAACAGCTTGATGAGAATACTCTGGAGGCCGCACGCGGGCAGAGCGTGCGCGGAGTCGAGTTCTGGGCTGACGGCACCGATGCCCGCCTGCTGGCGATTCGAAAAGGCTTCCTCTACGCGCTTGATCCCGACAACGGCAGACCGATTGCGAGCTTCGGCGCCAGCGGCCGCGTTAACCTGATTCCAGCCGGCGCCAGTAATTTCAGCTACAACTCGGGCGGCCCGATAGTGGTCAACGATGTTGTCGTGGTCGCCGGTACCGTAGACGGCGCCGGCGACAGTGGCGCGACCTGGCGCGGCGTCGCTTCCGAAGACGTGCGCGGATATGACGTACGCACTGGGGAACACCTTTGGACTTTTCATGCGGTGCCCAGGGCCGGCGAATTCGGTTATGAGACCTGGGGCAATGACTCCGCGGCAGATTCAGGAGATCTGGGCGCCTGGTGTTGCCTGAGCGCCGACCCGGAGCTTGGACACGTCTATGTGCCTTTCACTGCTCCAACGGCGGCCTACTACGGGGGGCACCGACCGGGGGACAATCTATACTCCAACAGCCTGGTGGCAATCGATGTCGAGACCGGTGAACGGGTCTGGCACTTCCAGATGGTCCATCACGATGTCTGGGAATACGACAACGTCGGGCCGCCGGTGCTGGGCGATATTGTAGTGGACGGCCGTCCCGTCAAGGCGGTGATGCAGGCCAATAAGACCGGGTGGATCTATACCTTCGACCGGGTCACGGGTGAACCCGTATGGCCCATCGAGGAGCGCCCTGTGCCGCAGTCTGATGTGCCGGGGGAACAACTGTCACCAACTCAGCCCTTTCCGACCCGACCCGCACCCATCGCCTCCCAGGGCATCTCGCTCGAGGATATTATCGACTTCCCTGAGCTCGGTCAGATCGCTCGGGCGACGGTGGCAAATTTCCGCATCGGGCCGATCTTTACGCCGCCCTCTCTCTCTGGCGCTGGCCCGGGTGACAACCAGGGTACTTTGACCTTGCCGGGATCCTGGGGATCGGCAAACTGGAATACCGGCGCTTTCGACCCCGAAACCGGCTATTACTATGGCTTCGCCAACGACATTCCAAGAATTTATCGCCTCGAGGAAGCCACCCAGGACGACGCCGAGATGGCCTACTGGAGTCCGAACCGGGAGGCACCCTACATCGACGGCATTCCCATCACCAAGCCCCCCTGGGGCCGTATCACTGCCATCGATATGCACCGGGGCGAACACGTCTGGCAGGTGGCCAATGGCGATTCACTGGGCGATCATCCGGCGCTCAGCGATCTCGACCTGCCAACACTAGGCATCGCCAGCAGGCCTGTAGCCCTGGTGACTGGTTCTCTGCTATTTATTGGCGAAGGCAGCAACAACCATGGCGGCACCATGCCCAATCAGTGGGGCCGCAATTTCAGAGCTTACGACAAACAGACGGGTGCAGTGCTGTGGGAGACTGAACTGCCTGCCGGCACGACCGGAGGCCCCATGACCTATGAGCATGATGGTCGGCAGTACCTAGTGGTCGCCGTCGGCAATCTTGGTGCCGATCCGGAATGGGTCGCACTGGCCCTGCCCGGGGAATAAGCCCTCGGCCCTGAGCTGCGGTTCGTGGCCAAACCAACATTGAAAGTCAGCAACTTCGCTTTATGCTCTCGCCGGTTCGGCAACGCAATCAGCCCGGGGCTTTCCGGCACCGGCGCAAGTTCGTTCTGAGCCGTCCTGCTGGCCAGAGCGGCCAGTGAGGAAAAAGGATCAATGACGATCGCCACTATCAGCCCGATTGTGGCCTAGCGCTCCACCTTATAGGTCAGATCGAGGCTCTGATATTCGCCTGATTCTGCGTGCAGAGTGAGTCTGTCGTTGATACTGTAATCTACTGCGACCTTGGATTCATTATCAAAAAGCCCGATGCCGTAGCGAATAAACACTTTCGGCGTAAGGTACTTACCGACGGTCAATTCACTGCTGTCGACGTCACCGTCGCTGGTAATGGCGAAGGTATCAAGCCCGAGCCTTTGACCGATCTGCTGACTCAGCGACTCGCTCTGGCGCAAGCCAAGGGTGGTGATTGCTCCGATAACCGAGGTCTCCTCGCCGGAGCGCAGCTCGGAAACCGGCCGGCCGGTAATCAGGACAGAGACGATGTCGCTCTCCGGTAAAGTAGGCGTCGAGAAGAGTTCGCTGCGGATATTGTCCAACGTACCGTTCATGAGTACCCCGACAGTGAGATTATCCACCTCCCGGACTGCTCTTATATTGAGGGCGGGATTGTTATAGTTTCCTAAGAAGAGCAGCTCTCCGTCGTAAAGCCGCAGTTTCTGACCATAAATCTGATAGCTGCCCTGGACTATAGACAACTCCCCATAAGTAAGATTGGTGCCGTTATAGCTCTGCTGAATACTAAGATTACCAGCAAGCTCTGCCTGCAGACCGAAAGCGTCAAGAGTCACGTCTTCGCCCAGCAGCAGATTCAAATCCATAACCACGGGCAGGCTCATGATGGAAGTCTGTCCGGTGGTGAAGCTGCGCTCCAATTCCGGTCTATCCTCGGGGAAGCTGGTAATGACAACGTCGCGGGAGATATCAACTGCTGACTCAGGTAATTCGCGTAAGGCCAGATTGAGAGTGGGCAGTCGCAGGTCTCCGCGAAGGCGAATCTGCCGGGCATTCACCTGTAGCTCGAGCTCTGGCGTCACCCTGAGCTGCAGATCCGGCCTATCGGCAAGCTGCAGATTTTCACCCTCAAGTTCTGCCGTTAGCTGCCAAAGCGGTGTATTGAGTTGTTGAATTTCGCCACTGAAGCTCATGGCGCCTTGGTCGGTTCCGACGCTGCCCTGCAGCCGAGCGCGTTCAGGCGAATCACTTATAAAATTGAATTCCAGATCGCTCAGCATCACCCCGGTTCGATCCACCAGCAGAGATCCATTAATCACACTCAGCTCGCCCGTGAACTCTGGTGAATCCAAACTACCGACAAGATTTACCTGGCTTCGCAGACTGCCAGTGACAGAGGAAACGTCTGGAACGAAGGCTGCCACCCAGCCTAAGTCGTTGAAGTTAGCGCTAGCCGTGCCGTTCAGCCCCCCATCTTCGTCTACGACCAGGTTGGCTGACAGGGCTCCGTTGAGATCGTTTGAAATATCCTGAATGAGGCGCTGGCCAAGACTGGCACTGGCGTCGAGGGCCCATTCACCATCCTTAAGACCACCTGCCAGGCTGAGTTCTCGCCAGGTATAGGTCTGCTCCAGCACTTCAGCCTCAGTCGTTATTGCACCAAACTCGTCGGTCTCTACGGTTCTCAATATTAAACTGGGTGACATGGCCCTGGTATCGAAATTAAGCTGTGGCGCCTGACCTGGCACCAGTCGGGCAAAGAGGTTGGCGTCTGCAGTTCCGGCAAGGGTCACATCGAGGGGTAATCTCGGGATGGACGCGATCTCGAGAAGATGCTCCTGCCCGGCATTGAATTCAGAAAGTGGAAAACCCTGCAGCTCTCCGGACATGGCATATTCACCCCCGTCGCCCGGGGTCACGGTAAAACAGAGCCGGACGGAATCGAGCCGCCAACACCCCTGATCGACGCTAACCTGACTGTCCCGCCAGGCGATCTGGACGGCCCGGACCAGTTGCCAGTCGCCTGCATCGCCACCAAGTGCCGCCCGCTTCAGGCTCCCCTGCCAGTCGAGCGCCTCAAGATCTTCGAAGCCACCATCGAGCTCCAGGGAGAAGCTACCTCTATCCGTCGCGATATCAGCAATGAATTCATGCTTGTCGGCGCTACCTATGATGCTCGCATCGACGCTGTGAATCGTGCGAACTGGACTGTCCTCGATAACGCCATCGCGCATAGCCAGATTCAGCTTATAGTCACCTTCGACTCCCGCAACCTGCAAATCGAGGTTACCGATTTGGAATTCTTCTCGGGACAAAGAGCGCAGGCTCAGGTCCGCTTCGATATCCGGTTCTAGCGGATATCCGCGAGCAAAGCCAGAACCTTCGAGACTACCGCTGAATCCGGGTACGAATTGCTCAAGCACCGGGGCATCAATCTGCCACTGCAGGTCGATCTCATCGCCGTAGTTGCCGGTGATGTGCAAGCGATTGTCGCTGCTCAATAACGTCAGTGAGTCAATCAGCAGGAGGCTGTCGCGCATCTCAAGCAGCCCGTTCGCTGAGACCTCATATTCATCGACCTGGGCGCTGAGGCTCTCAATTGCCACAGCGATTCGGCGCGATTCTTCCTGCAGGTTGGCCTCGTAAGTCATCTCACCATCGAGCCGACTCAGAGACACCGGCGCCTCGACCGGGACATAGGCTAGCGGATTCGCCTCACTGAGGCGCAATTGCCCTGTCGCGGTCAATCCGTTTTCCCAAGAAACATTCGAGCTGAAGTTCACTACGCCTGTGTCTGTGTCCAGCTGTGCCCGCGTAATGTCGATGCCACTGCCATTGAGCCTGGCCGCGATATCGGCTTCGACGTTCGGCAGGTCTTCCACCTGTATCGAGCTCGAGAGTGTGAGGTCGAGCGCAGAGAAGCCTCCTTTCATATTCAGACCAAAATCTTCGAGACGGAGCGGGTATTCTGGTACGGCGATTTCCAACAATGCGCTCTCGTGGCGCAGTTCAAGCTCAGGATTGGGGCCAGCCATGGCCTCAACGCGGCCATTGCTGATCAGATTAAACGGCTCTTTCAGGCGATGACTCACAGTCAGTGAATCCAGTGAGCCTCCCAGCACGAGTTGCCCGGAGGCCGATTCATAGTTCAGTGGTAGGCTGCCTGCATATCGCCAATTCAATTCGGAGGTAATCGGGAGTCCAGGGGCAAGTGAGAGCGCAACCAGGCCGTTCAGCTCCGCGTCCGCTGCCTCGAACTGTAGTTCTGTCACGTTGAGTTCAGCGGCATCGAGTTCTACCCACGCCGAGAGCCGGCGAACGACACTGGACTGGCCGGCTACCTGCAGCTCCAGGTCGCGCAATTCGAAGTTCTCTATGGTGACAGCCACGGGCAATGGCGTGAAACTGAAATCAGCGATGGGATTAGTCGGCGATGACTGATTCGGTTCCGGATCGGACTCAAGCTGAACCACAGTGATATTTTCAGCCCGCAACTCCGACAGTACGAGCTGTCCTGCAAACAAAGAGAATGGATCCCAGGCCAGGACCAACTCGCTGATCGCTACCGTGACGCCCGCACCAGTGAAACTAATATCGTCGAGTTGTAGTCCCTGCAGCATATTGCCGCGGATAGAACCGACGCTGACGTTCAGTTCCTCTATTTTGCTGATCTGTTCAGCGGCGAAGTTGACTACAACCCGACTGCCGCTCTCAGTAGCCAAAAACGTGCTGAGACCTGCCGCCAGCAGGATTACCAGCAGCAGCACGCAGACCATACTGTAGAGGGTATAGCGGCGAAGCCTGCTCCTGCCTGCCTTGCTGGGGAGCTGCGAGCCGGCGCCGTTGCGAGCTACAGTTGTCGGGGCGGGGTCTTTTTTGCTCACAGATCTGGCCCCATGGTTATGTGCAGACGCAGTTCATTGTCGTTGTCGAGGGCGCTGGCCAAGTCCACCCGAATCGGACCTACGGGCGACATCCAGCGAACTCCCAAACCGACACTTTTCCTGAGTTCGAAGTCATTGAAGTCGTTGAAAGCATTACCCGCGTCGGTAAAAACGGCCAGTTTCCAGTTCGGCATTACGGTGAAATCGTACTCGATGCTGCCGGTAAGTCTGTGCTTGCCGCCGAGCACCACTCCATCTTCATTTACCGGCCCCAGCGTATCGTACTTATAACCACGTACGCTCTGATCGCCACCGGTGAAGTAGCGAACCGTGGCGGGCAACTCGGCAATATCGTCCATCAGCGAGGTTCCCACGTCGAAGCGTAAAAGAAATCGACCTGGCCCTATCGATCGGATTGCTTTTCCGGAAAGATTGAGTTGCAGAAAAGAGTCCGAGGACAACAACGCCTCCGAAGCACCTTTAATCTCGCCGAACAATCGCCAGCCCCTGGTCGGGTTAAGCGCGTTGTCCGTACGTGTACGGTCGAGACTGATACCGCCGATAAGCAGGTCACTGTTTTGGCTCTCACTGCCTATCACAGACTTATCGTGCTGCAGGTTAACGAAATAGTTCTGACGCCAGTTCCAGGCGTTAATAAAGCTATAGGTGGCAGCCAGCTTGGTGGTTTCGCTTTCGAAAGAGTCGGTTTCCTCCCGGAGAAAGCCGCTGGAAAGGTTCAGGCTCTCCGTTGCCGGATCAGTCAGTGGAATCCGGTATTGCATGTCCAGATTTTGCTGCACAGGCGAGAAACCAATCAGACCATTGAGACTATGGCCCCGCCTGTTGAGATAGCGATCTGTGTAGTCCATCCGCACTCGAGGGCCGGTATCGGTTGTCGCTCCCAAACCAATGGCATATCGATGTCGCCGCCGCATCTGTAATTCCACATCCACCGGAATGCGCCTTTCCACCGCTTCAGTGATGGCCGGAGTCACGGCAACACTGTTGAAATACTGGCTGCCGTTAAGAGACTGGCGCAACTGCAGCAGCGCTTGCGAAGAGTAGGCATCACCTGGTTCCAGGTTCAGGAAGCGTTCGATGAATTCAGGTGCCAGCGCATCCAACTCTCCCATGCGAATCGCACCCAGCCGGTAACGCTCCCCCGGCTCAAAGCTGATATCGATTTCGGCAACATTGTCCACCAGGTCCAGACGCAGCTCTGAGCGGGGAAAACGAGCATCGAAAAACCCATTTTCTACCGCCAACGATCGCAAATTCGTCTTGATACGCTCATAGTCGGACTGATTGAGCTGCTGGCCTGTGCTCACAGGCAGGTCATTCAGCGTCGGCTGGAAAAACTGCTGCTGACCGCTTACTTCGACATCAACGGCAGTAATAGTTACCGCTGGGCCAGGTTCTACGTCAGTGCGCAGCTCCCAACAGGACTCTGTCTGTTCGAAGCGGGTTACGTGCTCGAGTCGGTAATAGCCTAAAGCCCTGCCAGCGCGAACTATATTTTCCCTGATACCGGGTAAATTCCTGGCGAGCCGGTAGCCGCCCTGATCACAGCCCAGTTCAGGCAGACTCACGTGGGCGCGAATATTCCGTTCCAGCTCCGGACCAGCGCCATTGATAACGAAGTTCGGGCTCTGTGCCAACCCTTTTGGCGGCAAGGTCAGCAGCGGCAACACGCAGCAAAGCGCAGAGATAACCTGTCTTTTAGCGCCCATGAATGATGAACCCCCAGCCTGCGGGGTAGATAAAACCGGATGAAAACCAGTGCAGCATGTTCTCAACTATATCAAACAGCCTCGGTACGGACAGTTTTTGCCGCCCTATCAATGACATAAGAATCAGTTATTCCCAGGTTCGCAGTGAATGACTGACATAGGCGGGCAGTACTCAGGTATCCCTGGTATTTACTGGCATTAGGTCCAGGCAGGATAATGCGTGACTGCAGAAGGACTACGACTCTTTCATCGACCTTACAGTTAGCAGTTTAACCACAACTGAATGAATGGGGCGTCGAGCGCCAGGACACATGCCACTTACGCTGAATGACATTAAATCGGCAGCTGATCGCATTGGTGCGAGCATAGACGATACGCGCTTTGAACTTTCACGGACTCTATCAGGGTTCGTGGGTTCGCAAATTTTCCTCAAGTTCGAGAATCTCCAGTTCACCGCTTCCTTCAAGGAGCGCGGGGCGCTGAACAAATTGTTGCTTTTGACAGCAGCTGAGCGCGAGCGCGGAGTGATCGCCATGTCTGCGGGTAATCATGCCAAAGCGGTTGCCTACCACGCTCAGCGGCTGCAAATTCCTGCAACTATAGTCATGCCTCGCAATACTCCCAACGTGAAGGTGGAGGACACGGAAAATTTTGCGGCGAGGGTCTTGCTGCACGGAGCTAATTTCGATGAAGCTTCGGAGTACACCAGGGAGATGGCCGCCCGTGAACAACTGGCGTTCATTCATCCTTTTAATGACTACGATGTCATGGCCGGCCAG
>Ga0207419_1002840_pt1 | contig 10919 bp, 5 predicted proteins | sample ElkSloMetagenome_4_FD_184723 | JGI IMG/M metagenome (GOLD analysis project Ga0207419, IMG submission 184723) | Hot spring microbial communities from Elkhorn Slough, Monterey Bay, USA - MD2A (version 2) | ecosystem: Environmental > Aquatic > Marine > Intertidal zone > Estuary: Microbial mat ... | reverse complement strand
AGTAGAACCATAAGCAATCAGTTGTTGCGCCAATTGACGTGCGGCTGCATCCAGTGGTACATGGTCTTCTAGGTCTAACGTATTCCAAATCAACCGCCCCTTTCCATAGTCCAGTTCCATCAGTGGCGTGTAGGCTAAATCAAACTCAGACTCCAGAATCGGTCGCCAAGAACTATGGTGGGGCTTTTCTACCGCCGCACTACTAACCGCACCGCGATTTCCCCAGTGCCACCCATATAGTAAGGGATTACCGTGAGAATTAGGGTTCATGTCTCCCTGAGTTGTATCCGGATAAGCCTCAACCAGAGTACTCTCGCCTCTCCAGTCCCGTAAATCCATCTGATCCAATCCCTTCACCACTGGATGAGTTTGGTCAACAGGGAAAACTCGGCGACTCAGATGGTGGGAAACCCGCCAACCGATGGTGCGACGTATCCATTCCGGGTTTTGCGGGAAAATAATCGCTCTACCCCCCTGACGGACAAAGGTGGCTAAATTTCCAGGGAGTTTGTACCCATCGGACAAAACCTCCCGACCAATCACCAACAGTGACTGGGTCAATGAACCATCCCATGGGACAAGATTGTATCCTAACTGTTTGAGCATCTGGCTAGTTTTACCCACCGGGTCAAATACAGCGATTGAGGATAGGGTGCAATACTGTTCGGTTAACCTCTCCCCCGACCCCTCTGGTGAAGAAAAGGCTTCTTCCTCTGTCCTCTCCCCTTGTAGGGGAGAATGAGAGGGGTGGAGAGGGGAGTCCAACTCCCCCCTTCCCTTGCAGGGAAGGGGGGCTGGGGGGGTTAGGTTTGCCTGATCCGATTGGGATGGAGTGTGACTGAACACTCGAAACGAAAAATTGTCTTGATGTTGCTGATTGCCAATCTCAGCGCTGAGGCGAATTTCTCCGTCAACTTTGCCCTTGACATTGGGTAAATCTAATGCTATAGGAAAGAACAGAGTTTGAGCCGTCTCAATCGTTCCCGTTTCTTCACCCGTGGCGATAGGTTGACCTGCCAACAGCACTTGCCAGTTGTAGGAAAAATCTTGCGTTGCCCGGGTATCATTAATCAGGAGAACTTGCTTTTGCAGTTTCTCTCCCCCTGAAAAACTGTGGTCTTTCGCCGTAAATGCCTTGGCTGCTCCGGCAATCCAAGCTAGAGTAGGGCGATTGTTTGCCAAAATCGCTTGTCCCCCTGGATGGATAATATTGCTCTGGGGTTGAAAATTATACCATAAAGATTTTGGCACTTGCTTGAGGTAGGGTCCCCGTTGTCCAGGTTCAAATGCCCCCAGATCCACTTTTTCTCGTCCTGCGTCCGCAACCTCCCAGCCGTGACCCTGATTCCAGGGAATCATCCCACCCGTCATGCCAAAGGTGCGCCAACTACGCCAAATGTTCGTGCTGAACAATTTCTGTAGCTTTTGGAAAGCCGGGGCAAAATTGAGTTCCTGGTTATTGTGCCAACTCTGATATTCCTGCTCCTGGACAAATAATTCACGGATTTTCCGGCGGTAAGCGGGAGTCTCTAGCTTATAAGCTTCTTTGCCTAGGTAAATGGCGCTAAACTCAGTCATCAGGGGTTCACTGGTGATAGCTCCCCTAAACCCATTGCGGCTACGCATCATTGTCGTGTGCAAGGGCGTGCCGAATTCCACCACCATGTAGGGCATATCGCCGTATTGCGTCCAGTGCGAAAGCCACTCCTCTCTTTCTTGCAGAGGGATCAGATTTAAATAGGAGTTCAGGGCATAGACATCGCCAACGGACGCCCCTTCGTGCATGAGGACAGGTCGTGTGGGATCATGGCTTTTGATGGTTGCTACCGCTTCCTCACCAATGGGATATATCTTGCGGATGCGCTCGTCTGCAACCCGATGAGCTAGGGAACCTTCCATATTTTTTTTGCCAATTCGTCGTGGGTTTTGGTCATCACCATGACCGAAAAAATTGGGGCTATTTGCCCACATCAAAATGGATGGATGGTTGCGATAGCGACGCAGTTCAGTGGTCATGCGCTGCTCCCAGCGCTTTCTTTTATCCTGTTGACGCCACTGTTTCGGCGAACCAATGTGAGACATGCTCAGAGCTGGGGCGATAATTGGAAACCCTTTCAAGTCAGCGCGTTCAGCAAAGAGTTCTCGGAAATGCCATCGCCCCCGCTCATCATGATCCCAGGGCCAAAGTTCGGCAATATTGAAGCCAGACCAGACATAACCCTCAATCATCCGGTCAGCTACCTCTGGGATACCCACTCCCCAACCTTGCCATTGATCCTGGTGGAGAATCGGACGCAGGCGAATCTCCGTCCCGTTTAAGTAAAATTTTCGTCCTTCAATCCAAAACTCCCGAAAGCCGAAGGGCTGGTCATATTTATCGTCAAGTCCTGCGCCCTGGATTTCTAGGCGCAGGGTGTAGAGATTGGGTTGGTTAATGTCCCAGAGGCGGGGATTAGACCAGTCCCAAGCGAGTTGTAAGACTTGAGTGGGTTTGGCTTTGACTTGAGCATTGGCGGTAAATTGCCGCTCAATTTTGCCTTGCTCGTTGAACAGTTTAGCCACGAGTTCAACAGTACCAGTCTGGGTGACATCCGCCAGTTCTACATCAAGTTTGAGTTGCTGTTGTCGGGTGGAGGGTTGGACAAAGATATCACTGATGTGGGAACCTTGGGGCAAACTGAGCAACCGCACTTCGCCAATGAGTCCCCGGGAGGCTAGCTGGGCTTCGGTGGTATAGGTTTCATTAGGACTCATAATCACAGTCTTTGCCTGCTCATCAGTGGCAGCTACAACCAAGAGGTTGAGGGTGACTTCTGTACCCGGTTGAGCCATGGAGGTGATGTCTACAGCGCCGTAGGGCCACTCTACCTGACCACATTGTTTACCGTTAACGTAGAGAATTGCATCGGTACTCACTCGCTGTAGGTCAAGCAAAATAGAGCGCCCTTGCCAATCGGCTGGGATTTTCACCGTGCGTTGATACCAGGCTTTGGAGAGAGATTTGCCATTGAAGTTTTGCCATGCGGTTCCCGTTCCCCGCGAAATTAATCCAGGTACGGCAGCATAGTTCTCGTGCTGCCAATCCCCTGGCACCCAAATCGAACCCCAGTCGTCCTGTGGCGGTTGGGGTTCGCTGGTATCCATAGCTGGCATAAATTGCCATCTCCCATTCAGGTAGATTTGCCCCCGTTGGCTGTTGGGGATTTCCAGTGAACCCAGGGTGGGATAGATACTGAGTTGTACTGTAGGACAGGGGGTGGTTTTGCCTTCTGGAATAAAATAACTAATGCATCCAAAGACAATGGCGGCTAAGACAAAGAGTCCGAATAGTTTTGCCAGCTTAGGGTTCATTGGTTGGAGGAGGAACGTCCCGAAAGAACAACTTAGGACTTACGCACATCCCTAAAATGTAAAGACGTTGTCAAGCAACGTCTTTACATTTCCAGGGAGAACCTGGTTGGTCACCCGACTTCCAGATTAGCTGATTTCAGTAGGAAGGTCAGCTAGACTACGATCTAATACGGCAAAACCTGTTCCTTTTAATTGGAAAATGTTCTCCGTGGGTAGCAACTCATTGACGGCTCGTTGCACTTCTAATGCATTGTAATCATCCCAAATGATGATTCCTTTATCGTTGATTAACTTCAAAGCATTTGCTGAATCGCTTTTACAGGTTGAATAGGAATGATCTCCATCAATTAACACAATATCCATTTGTCCCACGTAAGGACTATAATCAAATCTTCTGGAGTCGCCATAGAGTTGGGTGATCTGTTGTTCGTGGGGCGTATTTTTCCATCTCATTTTATTTTGATGGGCAACGGTATCGTCAACGGGTAAATCTAAACTGAAAATATGGTTATCCTGATTAATTCTCGCCATCGCGTAGCTGGTTTCCCCATGGGCGCTGCCAATTTCAAAAATTTTGGGCGCTTGTCTCATGGAAATGAGAGCTAATAGATAGAGCGTTTCCAGCTCGGAAAGCGACCAGCGTTCGTCTCTGTGAAGATTCATCAGAATCTCCCGACCCTTAGCTGCTGGATAAACTGACAGAAAATTAAAGACTTTCACCTTGGGAAATCGAACAACATAATCATAGTTGGCGTAGATTAGTCCCCGTAAAAACTTGAGTTTTCTACTGGGTTTTGTCACATCAATAAAAAATTCTTCTATAAAGCGAGCTAACCCAGTCAATCCGTGACTCCAAATTTTTTGTTGAACTAAACTCATAATCAAATCCTCTGAATTAAATGACAATAAATAGCTAGATTAAACTTACAACATCGATAGCTTAAACTCGGCTCCAAGTCAATACCTAAACTTGTCAAAAATCCAGGTAACTCAGTTGCCACTTGAACAGACTCCAGAACAGCTAGCTAGAAAAAGCCTCCCAAAAACTCAAACAGTCTGAACACGTTAAAAATACCACCGACGGCAGTTAGGGGTGTTTCAATCGTATCGGCAATCCTAGCGACGCCAGAGCGATTAACCACAATGATGTCGTTATTGCGAACAATGGGATTGCTTTGCTCATTGATACCTTGGGCAAAGTCAATCGGTATCGTTTGTTTAGAAACAGTACCATCTGGATTAAGACGAATCAATTCCACCGAACTTTTCCGCGCTCGCTTCTGATCAAATCCACCTGATGCTAGCAATGCCTGATTTAATGGAGTATTCGGGGGAACTTCGACAAGTCCAGGTCGAGTCACTTCGCCGACGACACTCACTTGAATCGTATCGGGGGAAAAACTAGCGGTTGCTAGTTCAGTGGCTTCAGCTGGACTCACCTCACTAGCGGTTGGTACGATAATCGTATCTCCCTCCTGCAACACAGTGTCTTGCTTGAAATCCCCCATTTGCAACAGTTGCCACAAATTGACCGGAATCGTATACTCTGCCCCCGTTTTGGTCACGCGGCGTACCGAAATTTGGCGAATATCAGCCATGGGTTTAATCCCACCCGCGCGTTGAATCGCCCGACTGATAGTCGGTAAGCCCAGGGTTCTTCCATCGCTTCCCGTATTTCCGCCAATGATTGTATAAGTCCCCGGACGGTTCACTTGACCAACCACAGCAACGGTAAGGGGTTCTTCGGGGTCAGGTGCAAGACTACTGGTGGCAATTTGCCGTGCTTCAGCTAGGTTAACATTTGTTAATATGGGGACGAAAACGGTATCTCCATCACGCAAGAGTAAATTTTGACGTGGATTCCCAGTCTGCACGAATTCCCAAAGATTAACAGTACTCACTGCTGGTGAACCAAACTGTTGGCGTCGGCGAACTTGGACATTGCGAATATCGGCAGAGAGGGTGACTCCCCCAGCTTGCTGTATGGCTTGGGTGACAGTCGGGTATTGTACGCCTGGAGCATCTCCGACACCACCTGTAAAGGATAGAGTATAAGCTCCTGGGCGATTTGCTTCCCCAGAAACGGACACATTAAAGGGACGAGGACTTAGCAGGGTGACAGTGACTAGGGGGCGTTTGAGAACGCTTTGATATCGAGCCGAAATGACTTGGGCAGCCTGTTGTTCGGTAAGTCCCTCCAGTGATACACTCCCAATCAGGGGCAGGGTGAGTGAACCACCAGGCGGGATTTGATAGTCTCCGCTATATTGAGGAACTTCCAAGATATCCAGGCGAATGCGATCGCCGCCGCCTAGGGTATAGTCAGTTTGGGATTGTGCCAAGCTCCTTGGTGGGGGTTGAGGTTGTAGATCCTCAAAGGTGGGCAGTTGCGCCCGAGTTATAGAACCGGGACAGATGAGCGTCAGGGAAACCCCTAACGACACAGCTGCACCCACTGGGCGGGTCAGTTGCTGAGGTACATAGCGCATAGGCTATCTCTTGGCTGTAGACTGGATACTCTCCAATTTTATCTGTATAATGAATTTTTTGACCTTGGTTCAAAAAAATTAAGGATTATGTACCGCCTCACGTCGGGGAATCAGCGTCCATCAGACTTCTAATGGTAACGTTCAAGCCTTTGAATGGCTTGAATCCTGATACTCTCAAGGTTGCTCTATCACAGGTCATTAAATGAAAGAGCTAATTTTACATCCCCTGATTTTCACTTTACTCTTTTTAGCCGGGTCAGTCTATTTTGTTATCGCCTTTCAACTGATTAATTCCAATAGTCGATGGTCTAAGCTATTTGAACAAGCCTGTGCCACTGTATTCATCATGATTATTGGCGGCATCAGCGTCGGACTGATGAAGAAGTTCCATCCTCAGGTTTTATCTCTGAGAACTACGACGTTGCCGACTCTGAGCCTGACCCTAGCGGCTTATGGTGCTTGTCTTATTTTATTATCACCTCGGTTAACTACTAATCTCAAAGATACCGTTTATGTATTCTCGTCTTTCCTGAAAAAAAATTCATTTTTTTGCGCCTATCTCCTGATAATGCTTTTTTCTTTTGCATTTTCTAACATCCCCTTATCTACATTTAAAGCAAGTATCGTTCATATCGGAGTGACCCTGGCACTTATCTATATAGGTAAACAATATAACTGGCAAGAATTATTAACACTATTAACTTTGTATCATGGCATGGCTGTTATTCTTTTCTTAGTATTTGGTCAGCACCATTTGGGGCATAAAAATTATGCGGGACCCACCATGGCTATGAGTGCAATCATACTTTATTTATGGTCGGTAAATTTATCTAGAAAGTATAAGTTAATTTTCATAAGTTTAGCCACATTAGCAGTTGTCTTCGTGCAACAAGCTGAGAGTGGTATGGGAAAAGCTTTACTATTTATATTGATATGTCTTTTAGGATTTCTCCGATTTCTTAAGCGTCTACCACCAAGAACGGCTTTTGCCTGTATGGGTTTATTTCTAGCACTTGCAGTGTCTCTAGTGATTTTGATTACAGAAAATGCCGAGTATATTATCGTGGAGAAGTTGGGTAAGGATATGACCTTAACCGGTCGCACATACATTTGGGCACAAGTCGTCGATGCTATTAACAAGTATCCTTTGCTTGGCTATGGATATGGAGGGTTTTGGCAGGAGTGGCGAGGACCTGATGACCCTTCATTTAACATCAGAACTCCTAGTGGTTTTAAAGCCATGCATGCTCACAATGGTTTTTTAGACATGGGCTTAGATTTTGGCTGGTTTGGATTAATCTTATTTAGCCTGTCATTGTTAGTTAATATTTATTATGGAGTGCTGCATCTAATTCGCACTCAAGATGCTACAGCCGGATTGCCTCTAATAATTTTTACTTGGTTAATGATCACAAATTTTACGGAAACCACTCTAGTTTCCATTTCTAGTGGTTGGGCGTTTTATGTTTTGATGACAGCAAGATTGACTATGGACACAGCAGAAGATATCAGCGATAATGCCCCTATCCAGCACAGTTTAGCATTTGAGTCAACGTCTTCGTCCCCCCCGATAAGCCCGGAGGATAAGAATCACTATACTGATTGAACCAAGTCATCTTTGTCCGCAACAAGCAATCCTCAATCACTAGAGTTTAATCAGGAATGCCATTCTAATGCTAGAAAAAATCGCTTCACTCACTCAAAAGCTTAGTCCAGGTTTACGCCAAGTCCTCAGCAATATCGGGTGGCTGGTTTTTAGTAAATTTCTACAACTTGGACTGAGCTTAGTGGTTGGAGTATGGGTAACTCGTTATCTCGGACCAACCCAGTTTGGCATGCTCACTTACGCCATAACTTTTGTGAGCATGTTTAGATTTGCTAACCTACAAGCGTTGCAGACTATTGTCGTGCGTGATATTGCTCGCACTCCCACTAGTAAAAATGAAACCCTAGGTACAACATTTGCCCTTCAATTAACTGGTGGTTTAGTTACCCTAGTGACAGCCGTAGGAATAATTTATTGGCTACAGCCCAATGAACCTTTAACTCACTGGCTAGTTGGAATCATTGCCGCCGGAACTCTTTTTAATGCATTTAGGACAATTGATTTTTGGTTCCAATCCCAAGTCCAGTCAAAATATACGGTTGTTGCCAGGAATTCTACCTATGTGTTGGTGGCGGCGATGAGAATTGGACTGATTCAGCTACAAGCCCCTCTGATTGCATTTGCTTGGGCAAGATTGGCGGAGATGGCGTTGGCTTCAATCGGGGTAGTCATTGCTTATCAAAAACAGGGAAATCGCATTCAGGCATGGCAAGTAAACTGGAAACAAGCTAAAGAATTGCTACAAGAGGGATGGTTGCTGGTTGCGGCGGGAATAGCTGTTTATATTTATGCTGATATCGATCAGTTAATGCTTGGTTCAATGTTACCGGATAAGTCAGAATTGGGATTTTATGCAGCGGCTGTTAAGATATCGCGAATCCTAGATTTATTCCCCATGACATTAGCGTCATCGATTTTGCCCAAACTGACGGCACTTAAGGAGAGAAATCATCAGGATTATCTCGATAAACTTCAGGTTTACTTTGACATATCAACGTTGATATGGCTAGCTTGTGCTATTCCGGTTTCACTCTTGTCTCATTATATCGTTCAGATTATCTATGGCTCAGATTTTACAGCAGCTAGCACTCTGTTGTCCGTCTATGTCTGGTCTCAATTTAATGGTTGTTTTGGCGTAGCAAGAAGTACTATCCTAACTATAGAAAGGAAGTTAAAATTTAATTTAGTTTTGACTGTCGTAGGTGCGATAGTTAATTTAATTCTTAACTATTTACTGATCCCAACTTATGGAGCAATGGGAGCAACAATTGCGACAATTATCACTTATTTAATTGTGATAATTTTAATAAACTTTTTGATTAAAGAGTTGAGATTTATTGGCACTCTAATTCTGCGTTCTTTCAATTTGTATGCGGCTATTTCAAGGATTAAGACAATAGCGTAATAATTATCTCTCAATTGAAGTGGATAAACTCTTTTTTTATGTAGTCCTTCAATTTAATTCCTAATTTAGGCGTAGCCTTATGACCACTTATTCAGGAGAGATAGAGGCAAGTTGACCCAGTTTTCTTAGCTTGCTACGGATACCCAACACAGAACGTCCTGTTCTCAATAAAACTTTTGTAAGCGCTAACCAAAATTCCTGTTCACCTAAATAATCTTTAATCAACTTGTGATTTAGCCTAAGAGCCTGATATTGATAATTGATATGCCTTAAATAGTTATCCTTCGAGAGTCCCGAGTTAGTTTTGCGGTAATAAATACCAACACGACCAGAATGCATCCATGAATTTGCACAAGCCGCCAATCGAATTTTCAACTCCCAATCTTCATATTTTTTTAGACTCTGCCTAATTCCTTCAACCTCTAAGTATAGTTTTTTCGCAAAAAGCATATCTCTAGGAAGTTTGACCACATTATTGATGATCCAGCGCAATCGTTGCTGCTGATCAAAAATCGAAAAGAAAGCAAGATCTAAAGAATGGTTTTGTTCTCCCCCTTGTTTAACTATGCAAAGATCAGAATAGGCTATTGAGTTTTCATGCTTGTTCAAGGCTATAAACTCTTGCTCGATCTTTTGTGGTGAGTACCAATCATCCCCATCAAGGGTGGTAATTAGCTCACTCTTCGCTGTTCTAATAGCCAAGTCTCTGTTGGTCGCTACTCCCAGATTTTTTTCTCGAAAAATTGGCTGTATCTGGGGGTATTTGTGAGCAAGAGATGTAATCAAGTCTCTCGAACCATCGGTCGAACCATCGTCAGTGACAATAATTTCATTGACAGGAAAAGTTTGATTGACTACACTTAGTATAGCCTCTGCTAAGAACGGTTCATTATTATAACTGACAATAACACAGCTAATAGTAGGCATATATCAGGAGTTGATTTATGATTGACAAGGTATGCTGTTATTGTACTACAGAAGTAGAATCTTTGACCTAGTGATAAGCTTTGCCCCTGTCTGTCCCTTTTTTTCTAACAGGTTTTTGAGGATACGTCCTCTACTTACTCAGATGTCTCTGTCAATCAACAATTCTTAACAATCGCTCAAACAAAGCTGAGTGCTGTTAATTACGTCAGATGAGAACATAATAATTTTTTCGGTTTGGCTTTAAGTCAGCGATCCATAACTTAGCCAAACAAGGGTAAAAGCAAGCGATAAACTTTGGTTCCAATTGTCACCCAGTCCGGGTAAAACTGGCTTAGGGTGGCTTAAACTATTGATGAGTTTACATAACTATATATTTATTCATTATATTTAATTGAAAATATTTTAGTTAATGGTAAAATAAAAATTATAAAGTGATAAGTAAGTATTGCTTGGAGGTTAAGCGATGATCAATAGAGTATTTAATAAATTAGGATATAGTATTCAAAATAATCAAGAGATATCTAGATATCCTTACAAAAAGAGATACGATTTTATGGATACAGAATTTGATTTTTGGATTCCTGATTCAACGGGTAAACAATGGTACGATCACAATTTTTGGGAGCAAGCCGTCGAGTTGATAACGATCAAAGAAATGCTAGACGCCAATGACTCAATTATAGAGTTTGGTGTTCATTATGGTTTCTTAGCAGTTTTTATTTGCAAAAACTTAAATGAATTCGGAAAATATTTAGGGGTAGAATTATTGCCCAAAGCTGCCCTATACTCCCAAGCCCAATTAAGTTTAAATAATCTCAACTCAACTTGTCGTGTAATTAATGCTGCTGGCGCAGAAACCAATAAAAAAATATACTGTCGCTATGATGACGGAGGAAATGCGTTTATCAAAAGAAGTAACGATGAATCATTAATCGTTGATGCTATCACAGGCGATAGCTTGTTAGAGGAGCAGGGAAAAGTTGATTTTCTGAAAATTGATGTTGAAGGATACGAAGTTCAAGTATTGGAAGGATGTAAAGAAATACTAAAATCTCTGCCTAAAATTGCGATTGAATTACATTTAGAGTCTATTACCCAATACCAAAGAGTAGTGGACGACGTATTCAAAATTATTCCTATA
>Ga0207419_1002839_pt1 | contig 10920 bp, 8 predicted proteins | sample ElkSloMetagenome_4_FD_184723 | JGI IMG/M metagenome (GOLD analysis project Ga0207419, IMG submission 184723) | Hot spring microbial communities from Elkhorn Slough, Monterey Bay, USA - MD2A (version 2) | ecosystem: Environmental > Aquatic > Marine > Intertidal zone > Estuary: Microbial mat ... | reverse complement strand
TGAGAACCGCCCGGCAGGACAGTGTACCCTGATCGAAGGCGGCCGGGGTCTGGAACACCAGATTCCGCTTTTCGTAGAGTTGGTGATACAGGGCCCGCCGTATGCGATCGGCTTCCTCTTTCAGGTGCCAGGCGTCAAGTTGCGCTGCCAGAGAGAAATTGAATCCGGGCTGTATCTCGGCTGTCTGAAAGCTCGGATCGTCCTGATGAGGCAGCTTCGACAGGGCCGCATCGGATAATCCGGTAAGCGACACCGCGCCTTCCCCGTGGCCGCCGTGCACGAAATTGCGCGTGAATATCTCTCTGAGGGCCGAGCGGGCGTGGTCTTCAGGGACAATATCACCAAGGCCGAGCCGCCGCGCCAGAAAGACGCCGAAGAGCTGTTCAATGAAACAGGCGTCCGACAAAGGCCCGTCCGTGTCGACCCTGTACCAGGCCCCATTGTAAAGACGTTGCTCGAAGGCTGTCTTGGCGGCCTGTGCCTGCTCGTGCCACGCCTTGGCAACCGCAGCTTCCCCCGCCTCCGCTGCGAGCGCACCCCCGGCGAGCAATGCAGCGATCCAGAGGCCGCCGCAGTAGCTGGAGGGGCCGGTCATGGGGATATTGTCGAACGTCTGATCGGGTGTTCCGTCATTCTCGATCAGGCCGTCGCCGTCCCTGTCGAATTGCTGAAGATGGTCGATCGCCGCCTTTACCGCGGCGAAGCGGTCAACACGCCAGTCACGGCCCATGCGCCGACCCTCGCGATAGATGCAAAGCACCAAATCGCTGTTGAGGTCCTTCCAGAGCGTGCTGTCACGGTAGGTATAGGAATTCGGGACGACGAACGGGTCCTCACCGGGACCGCCCAGATCGTGCGGGCAGGCACCGCGCGGGTTGAGCCGGAACAGGCTCTCATCCCAGCGGTGACGCCGTTTCGAGACATCGTCGGCAAGCAACAGGTCGGCGAAGTCGCGCGCCACACTTGCAGCAAGATCGGGGAAGAACCGTCCCACGGCTTCGGCGGCATACACCCAAAGGTCCATCGTGTTGTAAAGCGCGTAGTCATGGCACTCGATGATGCCGAAGTGCGAGACGCCGTCGGGGGCCCCTTTGGCGGAAGTCGCCACCGTCAGGCCGTCGACCAGAAAATAGGCCTCGTTGATGGCCATGCCGGCCTGATGCGGCTCGTGGCCCAGATCACTCTGCACCCGTTCGTGCCAGTCTGCGATGCGCCGCTCCCAGTCCGACGCATGCCTATGAGCGTGCGCTGTCATCTCGGCTGCATTCCGCCCGCTCTGCCCCCAGGTGTCGGTATGGGCGCGCAGCCAGTGTCGCCCCTGACCGAAAGAGATGACGGGCAGGTCCCATACAAGGGTGGCGCGCATTGTTCGGGTTTCACCGGGTGCCAGCGTGACACGCGCCGCGACCGCGGCAGTCGGATGCCCCGGCGGTGTTTCGCGAAACCCGCTTTCCGAAACCCAGCCCTCGCCCAGGTCTGGTGCGTCACCGCTTGCCACGAACGGGGCCCAGAACGGGCTGCCATTGCCCGCCCCGTCGAAGCAGACCGTCCGGCTATGGGCCGCGTCGATACCACCTGCCAGACTGATCGCCCATTCGCCGGTGCCCTCCGGCGGGCGGTCGGACACGCGGCGGCGGTCCAGTGCGACCGCCGTACCCTCGGCGATCTCAAGCGGACGGTTGAAGCATCCGGCGGCGACACGTGGTGGGCGGGTCTCGGAAAAACTATCGAACCAGCCGTTGAGATTTGCAAAGGTGAAAGCCAGCGAAACCTCTACGGGCTGAGCCCCATGATTGGTCAGCCGCCAGTCGAAGACGGCGACCGGCAGAACGGCGCTTGGCAGATCGCCGGGAATGACCGGCGAAAACGACTTGCATTCCGCGGCGACCCCATCCTGCCGCTCATGGCGGTGCCAGGCGAAGGGAAACAGCCCGCCCCATTCGGGTGTCGTCGTCTCGTATTCGAAGGCGGACAATTCGGCGGTCCGGGGGGCAGGCTGCAACGCACGCGCCTGAGGTGCGCTACCCGGGGAACACGTGCGCAGGATGAAACCATTGGCAGGCATTGCGAATGTCGCAACACCGCCCGCCTTCAGTGTCCAACGGCTGAAGCGGCCGTCCGAGGCCCGTGTGATGCCCCCGGTGCCAATGCCGCCCAAGGGCACGCCGGTGGCTGCAAGGGGCTGGAAAAGACTTTTCAGTTTCCCTTGCGAGGCATGAAGGCGATGACCGGGCCTGCGCACAAGGCAAGGCTCTGGAAATGAAAAGGGATCGTTGCGCATCAAGTACTACCTGCCTGCGCGCAGTCTGGGTCAGGGGCCGGGTTTCTGCAATACGCTGCCGGATGAAAGTCGAACACTCGTTTCCGACAAGGGCTGGGACATCACGCCCGACCCTCATGACGTCAGGAGCCTGCCCAATCCTGCAATTTGGCAACCACCGGCCTTCCAAGTGAGGCAAGGGCGCTTTGAACCTCCGGCTGCCGCGCTTTCTCGGTGGCGGTTTTGAGGTCGAAGGCGTGTGCTGATGTCACTGCCGCAAGCTCTTGCCAGCTGACCGGCACGGCGACCGGTGCCCCCGCGCGTGCCCGGACCGAGAAGGGGGCGATTGCTGTCGCGCTGCGCTCATTGCGAAGCCAGTCGATGAAGATCCGCCCCTCCCGGCGGGCTTTCGAAATCGAAGCGGTGAACCTCTCCGGCTCGTGGTCAGACATGATCGCCGCGAAGGTCTGCGAGAACGCCCTGACGGTTTCCCATGTCGCTGTCCGGCGGAGACGAACGATAACATGAATGCCCTTTCCGCCCGTCACCATGGCATGGCTGTCCAATCCGAGGTCCGAAAGACGATCGCGGATATCGAAAGCCGCCTGACGGACCTGACCGAAGCGGACATCCGGGCCCGGATCAAGATCGAAAACCATCCGGTCGGGACGTTCCAGCCGGTCGCGGCGCGCGCCCCGGATATGAAACTCGATGGTTCCCATCTGGACTGCGGCAATCAGACCCGAGACGTCCTGCAGATGCATGAAGTCCTCGCCGGTTTCATCTTCGTCTTGCAGTGCGGTCGTCCCGATCGCGTCTGGAAATCCCTTGCCGGCATGTTTTTGAAAAAAGCCGTGATCGCTGAGCCCGCCAGGGTACCGCAAAAGCGATAGCGGCCGCCCGGCAGTCGTTGCCAGCATTCTTTTCGCCACCGCCTCGTAGTACTGCGCCAATGCACCCTTGGTGATCCCAACGTCGGGAAAAACCTTTCGGGATGCACTGGTGATATGAATGCCCGCGATGCGGCGGGCGTCAGGGTCCTTGGCACGCCGCGCGACCTTTTCGGTGGCTCTGGCTTCTTTCAACTGCGAGAATACGCCGTGCCTGATCCTGCCGCTGTCGGTCAGCTCGGTATAGCTTACTTCCGCGACAAGTTCCGGCTTGACCCAAACCGTATCACGTGGCGCATCTGCTGGACGTCGGGAAAACACGCAATGCCGGCTATGCATTCGCCGCAATCTTTCGGACAAATCCTCCAAGGTGCTTTCATCGAAACCGGACCCCACACGCCCGCGATAAACCAATGCACCGTCGTCGCGGCTTGCCATGATCAGTGATGCGAAAGGGCGGCCTTTCTTGTCGGAAGGAACATACCCCGCGATCAGGAAGTCGGCCCGTGCGCCGCATTTCACCTTGACCCAGCCTGACGTCCTGCGACCGCGATAGGGGGCATCCGCGCGTTTGCAGATGATCCCTTCGCCACCAGCCTCGCAAAGGGTTTTCAGAACGCGGCGGCCATCGGCTTCGACAACCGGCGACAACCGCAGCGGGGCCAGGTGGGGCACATCATCGAACAGCGCTTCGAGATGGGCGCGCCGCTTGCGCAGCGGTTCGGACTGCAGATCGACCCCGTCGAGGTGCAAGAGATCGAAAGCATAAAACACAAGGGGGCCGCCCCCTTTCAAAGCCTGTTGCAACCCCGAGAAAGTTTCAGGACCAAGGCCGGATACCACCTCGCCGTCCAATACCGCTGACGCGCAGGGAAGCTCCGCCAGATAGGGCGACAAGGCCCCGAATTTATCTGTCCAGTCATGACCATTGCGGGTGAAAAGCCTCGGGCCGTTCTTGCCCAGGCATATGATTGCGCGATAGCCGTCGTGCTTTGGCTCATACCACCACCTGGTTCCTTCGGGCACGTCTTCGCGCAGGGTCGCAAGCTGCGGCTTCGCAAATGCTGGGTTCTTGCCCCGCTTGCGGGTCTTCGACGGCGTACCGTTGCCGATGTCATCCAACGACCGGCCCGTCGCGATACTGGTTTGATAGATCCGGGTCGGGTCCGTCTTCGTGTCGACGGCGCTGTCCTTTTCTTTGATCAGCAACCAGTTTTCCCGCTTGCGGTCCTGCGCGGTCTTGCCCTTCATCCGCAGCAGCATCCACGCCCCGGACAGACGGTGTGACAGGACGCGAAACTTGATCCTGCCTGCTGCCAGATCATCTTGCATGTCTCCAAGCGGGCGCCACCACCCGAGATCCCACAACATGACACGTCCCGCGCCGTAGCCATCGGGAATGACACCCTCGAATTCGAGGTAGCTCAACGGATGGTCCTCTGTGCGGACTGCCAGCCGTTTGTCCGAGGGATCGAGACTGGGTCCACGGGTCACGGCCCAACTGAGAAGCACCCCGTTCCATTCCAGTCGCAGATCGTAGTGGAGACGGGTCGCTGCGTGTTTCTGGACCGAGAAACGCAGGCCATGGGACGAGGCAACGCCGCCGTCGTAAGGCTCAGGTGTGCGGTCGAAATCACGCTTGGCACGGTAGGTGGCCAGCCTGTCCATCGGCTCAACCGGCCTTGCGGGCTGCCGACTTCGATTTGGACCGTCCCGCCTTCGCCTTTTTCGCAGCCGGCTTCTTGGTGGACTTCAGGCTGTCATTCAGGGCTGCCATGAGGTCGACCACGTTGGTGCTGTCACCCGTCCCTTCGGATCCATCGTCCGAGGATACACGTGGCGTTCCGGCATTCTCGCGCTTGCGGTCGATCAGGTCACGCAGGGCGATATCGTAATGATCCTTGAACGCACCGGCATCGAATGCGCCGGTCTTGCGCTCGATCAGCTGGGTCGCCACGGCAAGCAGATCGTCTTCGACTGCATCATCTTGAACGGCTGTGAAAAGCGGGTCCGCCGTCTTGATCTCGTCTTCGTAGAGCAAGGTCTCCATCAACAGCCCATCACCGCAGGGTTTGACGGCACACAGATGTTCCTTGCCGCGCATGGTCATTTGACCCAAGCCCACCTTCTCGGATTGGCGCAAGGCATCGCGGACCACGCGGTAGGCATCTTGCGCCAGATCGTCGCTGGGGACGATGTAGTAAGGCTTGTCGAAATACAGAGGAGGGATCTCACAGGCTTCCACGAACTGGACCAATTCAAAGGTTTTCTTCGTTTCAAGCCGGATGTCATCCACCTCATCCTTGTCGAGCAAGAGGTAGCCGCCGTCGCCCAGTTCATACCCCTTCATAATCTCGTCTTTGTCGACGGGGCCTATTCCGGGTACTGTCTTTTCGTATCGGACGCGCTTGCCAGACGGGCCGTGTATCTGGCGAAAACTCACCCGCGCTCCGGATTTCCTGGCCGAGTGTATCTCGACGGCGATCGAAACCAATGAGAGGCGAAGTTGCCCTTTCCAGACAGCACGCGACGCCATTTATCGCCCACCGCCCTTGGCGGGAAAAACGCCGAAAACCACGGCTGATTGCTTGCAGGGCTTTGCGGCGAGGTCGCCTGGCACGACAACACCGAGCGCTGCATGGACACAACTTTCAGTCGCAAGCAAGACGGCTGCAACTGTCACCGAGACCTCGGCCCACATCAAGGTCACGACGCGAAATGCCGCGTTTGGGCGAGAAATCTGAGTGTCGCTCATGGATTGGCCTTCATTGATTGCGCGCTTGTTCGGTTCTTGTTCAATTAACCAAGCGTCAACTCGTTTGGTTCCAACCAGATCCCCCGCTTGCAGGATGGCATCAACCGGACAGGCCAGCATTCCATCCCGAGGTGGCGCGAATGTGCATTCACCGCCGCCGGGCCATTGCGAGAACCCACGCGCCAAATACTGCGCCAAGGACAACGCGCACCGGAAAGTACACCAGTGCCGGAAGCGCGAAAAGCCAAGCGACAACAGGTTCCGGCATGACGTAGAGTGCGAAACCCTTGATCCAGTAAAGGAAGCCGAGAAAGCCCACGAGAAGCCGGTCGACCGTGACGTCGATTTCGGTCAGCCCGGATGCCACAAGCCCAACCGCATAAGCCGCGATTGCCGCGTCCAGCGCGCTGCCGATCACCGAGGCCCAGCCGACGAAAAAGAGAAATGGCTTCATCCGCGCACTGGCCCGACAATAATGACATTTTCTACGGGTCGGTTCCGGCCCGTGTCGTTTTGTTTGCTTTCGCCTGTTTGCCCGCCGGGCAACGGATCAGGGCCGCCAGACATATTCGAGCTGCGCTGCAACGAACGCCGCCGTGCGTTCACCGTATCGCTCTGAAATCGCAGCGAGGTTGACGTCCAGAGCTGCGAAGGGCGGCCCCGCTGACGGCGTGATGGTCGCATCGGCCCGGCCGCCTGTCTCCGTGACGAAACTCACGCCCTCGGCTGATACCACTGCGCCATCAGGATTGCGTGCCACCAGCCGCGAGCGGTACGTGCGGGACCATGCATCGGCCTGCAACGCAAGGGCGATCCCGTCGAAACCGTCGACGACGGGTGCAGCAAGCACTTCGTGCCGCCAGAACCCGAGCAGGTTGCCCGCCGCCAGTTGCACCTTGCCGATGTCGAGCGAGAAGAGCGAACTGTCGTGCTCCGCGCTCCAGTCATCCAGCCCAAGCCCCGCGGCGGTGGCCTGCGCCGTTTCCTCGCCCGCGAAAATCTCGAGAAGCTTCAGCGTTACCGGCACCGAGGCGGAGACACCCGAAGAACTCATCACCGGGCCGTCGATGACATACCGTGTGTTCTGGACCCAGGTCGTGTCGGGATAGCGCCGGTTCAAGCGATCCTGCGCGTACCAGTGGGTCGTGGCGGTTCGTGCGTCGAACAGCCCCGCGCGCGCGACCGGCTCGGCCCCTTCACAGATCGCGACGACCAAAGCGCCTTTCGCAGCCTGGCTCTTGATGAAAGCGGTAGTGGCCCTCGTGCCACGCGAATGGAACGCGGGAACGATCACCACATCCGCGCCACGGGGATACGCCGCGTCGAAGGCGCTTACGGTCATGTCGGGCATGATCGTCAGCGCGGGCATCAGGTCCACCGGCCCATTCTCAGTCGCGACGATCAGAACATCGGCAACCCCGCTGCGCTTGAGGATCCCGTGCGGAACAAGAAGGTCCGTCGTCTCCGTACCGGTATTGTCGGCCAACAGAACGACGAGACGTCTCTGCGCATCCGTTTCGCGGAGTTCAGCAGGATCCGTCTCAGGCATCCTCACGCCACCGGCCACTGTACCGCCGGCATCCAGCAGGGTCATCGGGGTGGCAGCAAGCACGAGGGCCAATAGGGTCATGAATATGCGGGGCATGGGTATCTCCTGTTTGACCGACAGATAGCGATCTCCTAGATTGGCGGGAATGACATATGATACGCAAATACCGCCAAAATCCCGGTCCGTCGCTTTTTTTGCCATGGACGGTGTCCAGAGCCTGGATGTGACCGGTCCGATGGAGGCATTCGCCGTGGCGGGCCTTTTCGGTGGTGCATATGATTTGGGCCTCTACGCGCTGACCGCTGCGCCAATTCAGACGAATGCCGGGATTTGCCTCGGGCCCGTGACGCCGCTCCATGACATGCCGGCTGTCGATACCCTCGTGGTCTGCGGCGGATCCGAAAAAGCCATGACGGCCGCATGGCAGGACGGGGCGACCCTCGATTTGCTCCGGACTCATGCTGCGCGCGCGCGGCGCGTCGTCTCGATCTGCACGGGCGCTTTCGTTCTGGCGGCAGCGGGGTTGCTGGACGGCCGCCGTGCGACAACCCATTGGAAAACAGCGGCCCGGTTCCAAGAGATTTTTCCCGATGTCGTTCTTGACGCCGATGCGATCTACGTGGCCGATCCGCCCTTCTACACCTCGGCTGGTGTGACCGCCGGTATCGATCTTTCACTTGCTCTGATCGAGGCGGACCACGGGCCGCGCGTGGCGCGTTCGGTCGCACGCGAGCTGGTCCTGTTCCTGCGGCGGCCCGGCGGACAGGCCCAGTTCGGGGCCGGGATCGACCTGTCCGCGACGACACCCGGGCCCATCAGCGAGCTGGCCATGAAGATCCTCGAGGATCCCTCCGGGCGACACCACGCCGAAGGCCGGCATGTCGCCGCGCTCGCCACGCTCGTCAACATGAGCGAGCGAACCTTCCTGCGCGCCTTTTCCAAGGCCATCGGCATGACACCGGCGAAATTCGTTGAAGAGGCCAGACTTACCCGCGCAAAGACGCTCCTCGAAGACACCACGCATCCTCTCGAAAAGATCGCCTTCGAGGCTGGTTTTGGCTCGGTCGATGCGCTCGTGCGGTCTTTCCAGAAAAAGGTAGGGATCACCCCCGGTGCGTATCGCAACAGGTTTCGGTCGGGAGGCGGTGCCGCCAAGTAGAACCGGAACTTCTGCGTCTGGGCAATTTCGGCCGCTACGAACTCATGGATTTGGCGAGAAATCGGCCAGGATCCGGACCAGCATCCAAAATCTCGCGCTTGAGCCCCCTCACGCGACACACAAACTTATCCCTACGGATTCCTGTGCCTCAACGCCCGGTATCGCGGCGGCACGGCACGAACATTTCGTGCTTCATCCGCTTCGGCTTGAGCGCGCGCACCTTCTAGTGTGCCTCGAAATTTGTCAGCGCACCTTGGAGCAACGCTACTGCGTTTTCTCCGAAAGCCATGATGCAAGTGCAGATGCGGCCGAAAGAAAAGTGCCATGTCACAAAGACTGATTTCGGAACCACTGCGTGGCGCAGGGGTTGGCAGAGCGAGCATCTCAGGAGAAGCCACGTGTACCGTTTCCCCCAAACCGTTCCCAAGGGCGTCGAAACCGAGGACGCAATCCCGGTACGGCTTGTCATCAATGAAGAGCCGATGGTGCTTGACGTGCCGCCCTGGACATCCCTGCTTGACCTTCTGCGTCACCGCCTGGCCCTCACCGGCACCAAGAAAGGCTGCGATCACGGCCAGTGCGGCGCGTGTACGGTGCTTGTGGACGGCCGGCGCATCAACAGCTGCCTCAAGCTTGCGGTCTCGCTCGACGGGGCCGAGATCACCACGATCGAAGGCATGGCTGGCGAGGACGGTGCACTGCATCCGTTGCAGGAGGCCTTCGTGCGGCATGACGGTTTTCAGTGCGGCTATTGCACCCCGGGCCAGATCTGCTCGGCGCAAGGACTGCTCAACGAAGGCCACGCGGAGAGCCGAGAGGAGGTCAAGGAACTGATGAGCGGCAACATCTGCCGCTGCGGGGCCTACCCCAACATTCTCGACGCGATCGAGGACGTCCTCAACGACCGGGTCAGCGAACCGAGGATGCCGGAATGAAACGCTTCAGCTATACGCGCCCCACCGAAGTGTCCGAGGCGCTGGCCGAGGCGGAAGGCGAGGATGTGTACTTTCTTGCAGGTGGGACCAATCTTGTCGATCTCATGAAAGAAAACGTGGAGCGGCCCCGGCACCTTGTCGATATCACGCACCTGCCGCTCGACCGGATCGAAGAGGTCGGATCCGGTCTGAAGATCGGCGCCCTTGTCCCGAATTCCGATCTTGCCCACGATCCCCGGGTTGCAGAGCGCTATCCGCTTTTGTCTCTGGCGCTGCTGAACGGGGCAAGCCCACAGTTGAGGAACAGCGCGACAACCGGGGGCAATCTGCTTCAGCGGACGCGCTGCTACTATTTCTACGACGTGGCCACACCATGCAACAAGCGTGACCCCGGCACCGGATGCCAAGCGATCGGCGGTCTGACGCGGCTTCACGCGATCCTGGGCGCCAGCCCGCATTGTATTGCGACGCATCCATCGGACATGTGTGTCGCGATGGCCGCGCTCGATGCCGTCGTGCATGTCGAGAGCGCCAGCGGCGCCCGGACAATCCCGTTCGAGGAGTTCCACCGCCTACCCGATGACACGCCAGAGCGCGACACGACGCTCGAGCCGGGCGAGTTGGTAACAGCCGTCGAATTGCCGCCGACGCGGTTTGACAAGCACTATACCTATCTCAAGCTGCGGGACCGGCAGTCCTATGCTTTCGCGTTGGTGTCCGTGGCTGCGGCGATGCATCTGGAGGACGGCGTGATGACGGACGTACGCCTCGTGCTGGGCGGTGTCGCCCACAAACCCTGGCGCGACAGGGACGCCGAGGCATTTCTGTCCGGCAAGGCGCCGGAGCGGGCGCACTTCTCCGATGCGGCGGATGTGGTTCTGGCCCAAGCTCGGGGACAAGGCGCCAACGACTTCAAGATCGAACTTGCACACCGTGCCATCGTGCGGGCGCTCGACCAGGCGGCACGCGGATCGCCGCAGAGCATCACCGACAAACGCATCGCCTGAACAAGGATCAGCCATGACCAATCTGACACGCGCCGGATTCGGCACCCCGCTCAGCCGCGTCGACGGCCCCGCCAAGGTCACCGGACAGGCGCAGTACGCCGCCGAGTTCCAGCCCGAGGACATGCTTCATGGCCATGTGCACACGGCGAGGATTCCGAAAGGGAAGATCAGGCGGATCGATGTCTCCCGGGCGCTGGCCGTTGACGGCGTGATCGAGGTGCTGACGCACGAGAACCGGCCGAAGGTCGCGTGGTTCAACATGAAGTACAAGGACATGACGGCGCCGCTGCAGGGCAGTCCCTTCAAGGCGCTCTACGATGACAACGTCATCTTTTCGGGTCAGCCCATCGCGCTTGTCGTGGCCG
>Ga0207419_1002838_pt1 | contig 10921 bp, 9 predicted proteins | sample ElkSloMetagenome_4_FD_184723 | JGI IMG/M metagenome (GOLD analysis project Ga0207419, IMG submission 184723) | Hot spring microbial communities from Elkhorn Slough, Monterey Bay, USA - MD2A (version 2) | ecosystem: Environmental > Aquatic > Marine > Intertidal zone > Estuary: Microbial mat ... | reverse complement strand
GTCAGGATGTAACTGAACAATATGTTGATCTTGAAGGAAGACTCCTGAATAAACGAGCAGAAGAGCAGGCTTTTCTTGACCTTCTTAATCGAGAAGACGATAAGTTGAGTGATGTTATTAGCGTTACGCGAGAACTTTCTCGAGTTCGCGGAGAAATAGAAAGTATTCAAGGGCAACTCCGCTACCTTGATTCAAAGACAGATATGTCAACTATTACCATGACTCTTTCTGAAGATCAGACAGTAACGATTATTGATACCTGGCGCCCACTTCAGGAGCTTAAGAATTCTATAAACAATCTCCTCTCTTCTCTTCAAGGATTTGTGAGTTTGGTTATTGTTTTTGCTACCTGGTTTTTGCCCATGGCTTTGGTTTACGGTATTACTTTTGGAATCCTTTTCTGGATTGGACGTGGAATATATCGTCGTATGAAGAGAAAGAAGGAGTAAATTTTTCTTTCTCAACGCCTCCGTAAGGGGACGTTTGGTTTCTATGGAGAAGGGTATTGGTGGCATTGGCTAGTATATCCTTTCATCTGCTGGATCAAATGGTTTGGGACCTTCGTGTCCAAGACCGTCACAGCCGAGGCGCGAGAGGGAAATATGCCGCTCACGAACGATGGTCGACCACAAGAGTGGTTCCCGAAGTGCATCTTCCTGGACTGGAAACGGTTCTGGAAAGGTGGGATGCTCAATGTTGTGGGGCTGAGCAATTTTGGGATCCTCCAACATTTTTTCTGGTTGAGAATGCAGCAACCGCGCCGGCCGTGGTTTTTTTCGGTCATGCCGATGGGCGCGACACTCGACGAAAGGCTTGAGGAATGTCGTGTATTGGCAAGGGGGATTGCATTCCGTAGGGGACGATTTCATCACAAACCGATTGTGGTCATGAATATTTCATGCCCTAATACTGGCGAAGCAATTGCTTGCATTGGTGATGACGTACGACGCATGCTCGGCGTCTTTGACTGGGAAGGTCTGGATGTTGTGGTTAAAGTCGCCGTTACTATGCCGGTTGAGCAAGCGCTTGAGATCGCCAGGCATCCGAACTGCGCTGGCATTCACGTGACCAATACGATTCCGTGGAGTGAACTTCCAGAAGACATCCTTCGTCGGGTATTTCCCGATTGTTGGGATGAAGATCTCGAAGAGTGGGTTTCGCCGCTCGCTGAATTTGGCGGTGGCGGATATTCTGGAAAAGACCTCCTCCCTATGGTCGCTCGATGGGTGTATAGCGCTCGACAGATGGGCATGGAAACATCCATTATTGCTGGCGGAGGGATTTTTTCTGGTGATGATGTATTTCACCTCCGTAGTGCTGGAGCTGATGTGGTTTCCGTGGCGTCTCCGGTCATCTTGCGTCCATGGAAAATTCCTGGCATCGTGGTGGCTGCATGGCTTTACGATGTCGTGGAGAAACGTCGCGCCTAAACGGCGTGACATGTCTTGTTCGGCGCCTTCGGGCGCTGACCAATCTTGCCGTACAATACGGCGCAACTCTGAAAGAGGATAACTCTGATGGCAATGCGAGTAATGAATCGTATTGAGGTTCCGGCATTTAATTCTCATGTGCATTTTCGCCAAGGGGCGATGATGCGAGCGGTGGTACCGTTTACTGCAGCGAATTTTACTGAGGTTATCGTTGAGCCTAATCTCGAGATCCCGATCGTGAGTGTTTCGCAAGCAGAGGTCTATCGCGATCAAATCTTGGCCGCAGTCCCCAAGGGCCTCGAATTTGAGCCACATATAGCGCTCTACGCATGTAAATATCTCGATCCGGCTGAATTTCGAATTGACACATCCTTTATGACTGTGGTTAAGGTGTATCCAGCACATGGGACCACGCAGTCGGAGTATGGCGTCAACTTCGAGGAATGGTTGGCGAATCCCTGGTTTATGGAGATTTTGGCACAGGCTGAGCTTTGGAGGGTTCCCGTGCAATTTCATGGGGAAGTTCCTGTGTGGAGAGGAAAAGAAGTGGATCCATTCGATCGGGAGCCCATCTTCTATGGGGAGATTGCACCCGAGATTCGTAGTATGTTTCCAGGGTTGCAAATGGCGTGCGAGCATATTTCCACGCAAGATGCTGTGGAGTGGGTGCGTGACCAACATGAGGATCTGGTGACGGCATCAGTGACGCCACATCACCTCCTCAAGAATCGTACGGATTGGCTTGGCTCAGGTTCGGACTCGACTATGGAGTGCAAGCCACCTCTCAAGCGAGCCAATCCGCATCAAGAAAGTCTCATTGAGTTTGTCACGAGTGGGGATCCTCGAGCGCAAGCAGGAACAGATAGCGCCCCGCATCCACTGAGTGCCAAGCACGGCGTGCGGACAGCGTGCGGGGCATTTGTCGATCACGCGGCGCTGGCCATGTATGCGACCGTATTTGAGAGGGAGGACGCCCTGGATAAACTTCCCGAATTCCTCTCATCTAACGCGAGACGTTTCTATGATTTGGAGCCGTCCAATCGCAAGATTGTACTCATCCGTGAACCGCACACGATTCCCGAGATGTATACCCTTGACGGGATTCAGATCCGACCATTCGCTCACGGGGAAACATTCCCGTGGCGTGTGGAAATGCCCAGTGCCGAGTAGAGTGCTTTGACCGACCCAGGGAGAAACAAGAAAAGGATGTCTTGTTTCTCCCGGGCGGTTTTTTGTTTGATTTTTGGCTTGTTTTGAGATAGAGTGGGAGCATAACAACAAGCACTATGACAAAATATCAACCAGGAAAAATTGAGAAAAAGTGGCAGAAACGATGGGAAAAAGAAGGGATTTTCAAAGAATATTCAAAAAAAGAGAAATTTTATGCTCTCGACATGTTTCCCTATCCTTCGGGTTCAGGGCTTCATGTAGGGCATCCCAAAGGATATGTTGCGACTGATGTTGTGGCACGATTTGAGCAACTTCGAGGGAAAAGCGTTCTTCATCCTATGGGTTGGGATGCCTTTGGACTTCCCGCAGAAAATTATGCTCTCAAAAATAAGATTCATCCTCAAAAAGCAGTCAAAGAAAACGTGGCTCGTTTTAAGGAGCAATTGCAACAAATCGGATTTACCTATGATTGGGATCGAGAAATCAACACCACCGATCCGCAGTATTATAAATGGACGCAGTGGATTTTCTTGAAAATGTTTGAAAAGGGTTTGGCTTATGAATCCGAAGAACCCGTTAATTGGTGTGCCAATTGTAAGACCGTACTGGCCAATGAAGATCTCGAACAAGGAAAATGTGAACGATGTGGCGGAGAGATTATTCAACGACCACTTAAACAATGGGTTCTCAAGATGACAAAATATGCTGATCGACTTTTGGAAGATTTAGAGAAGGAATCTCTCAATTGGGAGTCTTCTATTATTGAACAACAAAAAAATTGGATTGGGAGATCAGAAGGAGTAGTAGTAAAATTTCCTCTCGTCATTGCGAGGAATGAAGAGTCTTCGACGAGTGACGAAGCAATCCATCTGAACAGAAAAAGAGACTTCGTAGAGGTATTTACTACTCGAGTAGATACTATTTTTGGCTGTACGTATGTTGTACTTGCTCCAGAACACACATGGATAAGAGAGAATAGAGAACAGATAACGAATTGGAAAGAGGCTGAAATGTATGTTGAGCAAGCGAAGAAAAAAACTGCGATGGAACGCGGAGAGCTCAATAAAGAAAAAACCGGCGTGAAACTTGAAGGCATAGAGGCAATAAATCCCTTCACCAAGAAAACTGTTCCCGTGTTTGTCGCTGATTATGTTTTGGGATCGTACGGAACAGGTGCGGTCATGGCTGTACCTGCTCATGACGAGCGGGATTGGGAATTTGCGAAGAAATATGAATTGCCTATTCGACATAGCATCGCACAAGAAACGGGAGAAAAACGAGAAAATGCAGGAGAAAGAAAGTGTACATACGGTATTATCGAGAATGATAAAGGAGAGGTTTTATTGCAATTTTTAAAACAATATAAGCGATGGACTTTGCCAGGTGGGGGAATTGAAGAGGGGGAGAGTAATGAGGAAGGTCTTTTGCGAGAAATTCGAGAAGAGACGGGGTACGTTGATTGTGAGGTTGATAAAAATATTGGCTCCGTAGAAGCATCTTATTTTGGCAGACACTTTAAACAAGCTAAATTAGCAAAAGTTTCTGTATTTACAGTGAGACTCTTTTCTCGTACGCAAGAAGAAGTTATGTGGGATGAAGATGAAAAGGAAATCGGAATGGAACATAGTTGGGTTTCTCCTAGAAAGGCATTGCAATATTTCTCTCAAGATAGTGTGAGTGAAGTGGTATTGTATAATCTCTTTGAAAGGTATTTATCTGAGAAATATTGTTTTACAGGAATTGGTATGCTTATCGATTCTGGAGAATTCACAGGACTTACTTCGGAAGAGGCGAGAAACAAGATGGCTGATTGGTTGGAACAAACAGGCAATGGAAAACGAACTGTGAAATACAAAATGCGCGATTGGGTATTTTCACGACAAAGGTATTGGGGAGAACCTATCCCTCTTGTTCACTGTGAAACATGTGGCGTTGTTGGTATTCCTGAAAAGCAGCTTCCTGTAGAACTTCCTGAAGTCGTTTCGTATGAGCCGACTGATACGGGAGAGAGTCCCTTGGCTACTATCAAGGAATGGGTTCATACGACATGTCCGAAATGTAATAAGCCCGCCAAACGAGAGACCAATACCATGCCACAGTGGGCAGGATCGAGCTGGTATTATTTGGCGTATATTTTAGGAGAGAGTATACAAGAACCCGTAGGAGAAAAAGGACTTGCTCAGTATAAGAAAGATTTTGATACGTGGCTTCCCGTAGATCTTTATGTAGGTGGAGCAGAACACGCGACACGGCATCTTCTCTATGCTCGTTTTTGGCATAAATTTTTGTATGATATTGATGTAGTGGGAACAAAAGAGCCTTTTAAGAAATTGATGCATGTTGGACTTATTAATGCTGCTGATGGTCGCAAGATGTCCAAACGTTGGGGTAATGTTATTAATCCTGATGATGTGGTAAGAGAATTCGGAGCAGACTCATTGCGTCTTTATGAAATGTTTATGGGACCCTTTACGCAAAATATTTCGTGGAATACCGAAAGTGTGAGTGGAGTGTGGAGATTTCTTGATAAATCCTATCGACTCTTTGATAGAGTTCATGCGGAAGATGCATCATTCAAGCAAGGGAAAGACATTGAAATTCTTCTTCATAAGACCATAAAAAAAGTAACAGAAGACATTGAATCATTTCGTTTTAATACGGCGATTTCTTCGATGATGATTTTGATGAATGCTTTGGAAAAAGAAAAGAATATTTCTTTGGAGAGTTATAAATCATTTCTCGTTCTTCTTGCTCCTTTTGCCCCTCATATGACCGAAGAGGTATGGGAAAAACTGGGAAATGTTAAGTCAATATTTTTGGAATTGTGGCCTGTTTGGGATGTGAAAAAAATAGTTGATGAAATGACAACGCTGGTTATTCAAGTCAATGGCAAGGTTCGCGAGACGAGAGAAGTATCGGCTAATATCTCTGAGGAAGAGGCAAAAAAATTGGCACTGGAGAGTGAGAAAATACAGAAATTTCTAGAAGGAAAGGATGTTAAAAAGATCATTTTTGTGAAAGGAAGACTTATAAATATCGTCGTGTAAGGAGGACATAATAAAGGAATTATTATAGGAATTTTTGATACCAATAAGGAGAAAAAATATCTTTATAAAGAAAGTGTCGAAAAAAATAAATGTAGAGAGTATGATGTCGATTGAAAAACAGTTTAGTCCAAGGAATCCGTCAGAAATCAGAGATGGTATAGATGAATATCATGAGGAATTTGGCGAGAAAAGAAGTCGACCTGAGCATGATGTGAAAAAAGAAGGTGTCCCAACGAAGCCGAACTTTCATGAGTGGGCTAAAGGAGATCCAAATCCAAAAGAGATTTTACGAATGAAAAGAGAAGATAGGGAGGCTGCTTTGCGTGCATTACATCGTGTGATCCGCATGCGATACCAGGGTGTGGGGGATTTACGACAAAGAGTATTGGCCACAGTTGAGAAAGACCCTCATGTATCACAAGAAGAACTTCTCAGTATAGTTACTGGATATGCAAAGCGATATGCTTTGAATAGAGAAATACTTGCCAAGATGCGAGAGATTATAGATGGATGGATTTCTTGGCGAAATGATCTACATGAGCGATACCACGCAACAGATCCGGAGGTTATCATCTCTCAAGCACTTCGCCCAGAACAAGGAGAGATAAAAGAACTACTGAGATCAGAATTAGTTGGGCAGGGAGAGTCATTAGGAATACATTCTTTAGAAAATAATCCCATTGGGTTTCAATGTGTACTGGGGCCACACTGTGCCAAGATTCGAATATCCTCAGGAGAGGCAAGGAAAAAATTATCAAAAGATGGTCTGAATGTTGGATTTTTTAGTTCTGTGACACAAGCAGCTTTTGATCTTAAAGGGAGATATGCATGGGAACCTCCGGGGGATTCATTAACTATGTTGCATGAAGAAGGACATGCTATTTTTAATGCAACGCAACCATTGAATCAAGAAAGGGAGGTGAAAGGGAATGAGAATGAAAAAGCTTTCTTCATGTTTGCATTGTATGATGCGAGAAATGAAATCCTTGCACGTTTGCGCGAAAATAAAACCAGAGGAGTTTCAGGGGGGTTGGAACATCTTGAATATATGATGCTTTATGGTTATAAGAAGCGATTTATTCCAGATATTCCGGAGGAACAATGGAATCGAAATACACCACCCTTTTCAGAAGAATTACTTGAAACGCATCCGTTAGAAAGAGGAGAAAGCTTTGGAAGCCCTTAGTCCTACGAAAAGTTTTATATGATAGAAAATCTTTCACTAAAAGAAAAGCAAGAGTATGAAAAAATTATTGTTCGTGCAATCGCCGCGGCAAGAGATCTAGAGAAACGACATAGAGTGGAAAATCTTATAGGTATACTCCAGAATGAAAGTTTGCGAGAATGGCCAAGAATTGCTAGGAGAGTATGATGAAATCCTAGGAAAAATTGTCATAAGGTAGAGAAAGATATAAGTAATGAATAGTGATATGCAATGTATTATCTTAGCTGCAGGAAGAGGGACGAGAATGGGAGCGCTTTGTGATGATACTCCTAAGCCCATGCTTCCTATTGAGGGAAAGCCAAAACTTGCGTATTCGATTGAGATGCTTCCTGAGGAGATTACGGAGGTGATTTTGATTGTGGGGTATCTCAAAGAAAAGATCATGGATTTTTTTGGAGATTCCTATAAAGGAAGAAAAATTCGATATGTTGTTCATGATACTATTGATGGAACAGGAAAGGTTCTTTATAGTGCAAAAGATATTTTGGAAGATCGATTTCTCGTAACTATGGGGGATGATTTTTACCAAAAAAGTGACCTAGAAAAACTCATGCACAATGAATTAGGAGTGCTTGCTTTGGAGATGAAAGACGTCTCGTCTATGGCCGTGCTCGAGATTGATGCGTTGGGTGCTCTGGAACATATTTTGGAAGCACCTCACACTTCCTCTTCTCATTTGGTCAATACAGGAGCCTATATGCTTACCAAAGATTTTTTTCACTATCCTCTTGTGCCAAAATCACCGGGAAGCAAAGAATACGGTTTACCACAAACAATGATGCAAATGAGAGATAAAAAGAACATCTTCGTTGTACGAGCAACTGATTGGTTTCCTCTTGGAGACCCACAGGCGTATAATAAAGTGGAGCAAAGATTGCAAGATTTTTTGTAATCATTTTTCTTAGATAAAGAGAACGGATGAAAATATGAAACGAAAAAAGATTGTTACGATTGGAGGGGGAACAGGATCATACACGCTTCTTTTAGGTTTGAAAAAATATCCTGTTGATCTCACCGCTATTGTTTCTATGGCCGATGATGGTGGCTCGACAGGACGACTTCGTGATGAGTTAGGCGTGCTTCCGCCAGGAGATGTTCGGCAGTGTCTTGTTGCTCTATCGGATTCATCGCGAGATCTTCGAAGGTTGATGCAATATCGATTTGAGTCAGGGGATCTCAAGGGGCATAATTTTGGAAATATTCTTTTGAGCGCTCTTGAAAAAACCTATGGAGGTCTTTTTGCAGGCGTAGAAGAAGCGGCAAAGATTCTTAATGTTCGGGGAAGAGTTATCCCGGTCACAGAAGGAGATATGCGTCTTAAAGGAACACTAGAAAACGGAGAGGTGCTTTTGGGAGAAGATGCTTTAGATGAAAATGTATCGCTTCGAAAAAAAGGAATTCCTCTTGTCGATATTCAATTACAAAAACCTGTTCGCATTCACAAAGAAGCGCGTAAAGCCCTTAGTGAAGCTGATGTCATCATCTTTGGTCCCGCAGATCATTTTAGTAATCTCGTACCCATGTTGTTAGTACAAGGATTTGCAAAAGAGATTGCTCAATCAAAAGCACAAGTTTTCTACGTAGCAAATCTCACGAATAAAAAAGGACTCACTCAAGGATGGACACTTGATGATTATATTCAATCATTAGAAAAATATCTGGGAAAAGGTCGCTTTGATGCTGTTTTTTATAATGTAAGTCCGTTTAATGGGGAGCTTCAAGAGCGTTATGAAAAAGAAGAAGGAGAGAATTCTATAGTGACCATGGGAGATCTTCCAAAAACATATCGTCTTGTACGATCGCGCATTGTTTCTTCTCGTGCTATTAAAGAGGAAAAGGGAGATCTTATAGCTTCTACAAGGTCATATATCCGCCATGATAGTGATAAACTTGCTAAAGCCATTATGCTTTACCTGGAGGTAGAGGGACAGAAAATTATTGAAGATATTATATGATAGTATTTTTTGACTTTGATGATGTTCTCTTTCACACGAATCAATTTCGAAAAGATTTGAAAGGTGTGTTCAAAGAGCAAGGAATAACAGAAGAATTTTTTGTACAATCGTACATTGCTATAAAAAAAAGTTTTTCTGGAGGAAAAATGAGAACCTACGATTTTGATAGGCACGTGAAAGAGTTACATGGGTACACTTCCTTTGATGAAAAAAAACTTCGTGACTCGGTAGATGTTTTCTTAAGGGGTTCAGGGAAGTATCTTTTTTCAGATAGCCTTTTGATTATTAAAGATATAAAGAACCGAGGGGATAGGGTAGCTATCGTTTCTTATGGAACGGCTTCATTTCAAGAAAAAAAGGTTCAATCTTCTGGTATTGAAAAATTCGTTGATGAGAGTATGGTAGGAGATATTCATAAAGGAAAAGCTATACGAACGTATCTTGAAAATGAACGTGATGGCGGACGGAATAGTTGGTTTATTGAAGATAGAGAAGAACATATTCGTAATGTCAAGGAAGAAAATCCCCATATCCAAACAATACTCCTTACGCGATCAGAAGGGCGGTATGGGGATAGTATGTCCAGGTATTGTGATTTTGAAGCAAAGAATATGAAAGAGGTTAAAGATATTATAATTCGATAAGTGTATGTTTCTAAAACATATTGAGGAATATATTTTAGAAACATACTTTCAATATATATGTGTGGAATAGTAGGATATGTTGGAAAAAAAGAAGCTCGAGAAGTGCTTGTGGAAGGGTTAAAACGACTAGAATATCGAGGATATGATAGCTCAGGAATTGCCTTGATAGATGAACGCGTAAAAACATCTTCAAAAGAAGGGTCTGCAGTAGTGCGTGTAATAAAGTCCCTTGGGAAAGTTGCTTGTTTGGAGGAAAAACTTCTCAAAAATACCACATCTTCTCATGTGGGCATTGCTCATACACGTTGGGCAACCCATGGAAAGCCTTCAGAGAAAAATGCACATCCTCATCAAGATGACAATCGTCGAGTTGCTATTGTGCACAATGGAATTATCGAAAATTACAAAGAGCTTAAGGAGGCCTTGCAAAAAAAAGGGCATCGTTTTGTTTCTGAAACGGACAGTGAAGTGATAGCACAACTTATTGGAGATAAGATGAAAAAAGTATCTTTCGAAGATGCTTTTTTCTTAGCCCTTAAAGAACTTCAAGGTGCCTATGCCGTCGTAGCGGTGAGCCCGTATGATCCCGGAAAGATCTTGGCAGCACGACTTTCGAGTCCTCTTGTTCTTGGGGTTGGTAAAAAGGAATATATTCTCGCATCGGACGCTTCCGCTATCGTGGAGTATACTGACAAGGTTGTTTATATAGAAGACAATGAGGTGGTGAGACTTACTTCAAGTGGATACTCTCTTCGAACATTTTCAAATAAAGTAAAAAAAGAAAAAGAACCGCAAACATTAGAGTGGTCCTCAGATCAGGCGAAGAAGGGGGGCTTTGATCATTTCATGTTGAAAGAAATTTTTCAGCAACCTGAAGCTCTTTCTGATACGATGCGAGGGCGCGTACTTCTTGATGAAGGAGTGTCCCGTTTAGGAGGCTTGCGTTTAGTTGAGGATCAACTTCGAAAGATTGAAAAGATTGTCTTGGTTGGGTGTGGAACAGCGCGGTGTGCGGCACTCGTTGGTGAATATATGCTGGAAGAATATGCGGGTATTCCTACAGAAGTGGAGTATGCTCATGAATTTCGCTACAGAAAGCCCATTCTTGATAAAAAAACAGCAGTTATTGTATTATCTCAGTCAGGGGAGACGGCTGATACTCTTGCGGCGGTTCGAGAAGCGAAACAAAAAGGCGCCCTTACCTTGGGGATTGTTAATGTTGTGGGGTCAACTATAGCAAGAGAGACTGATGCAGGAATCTACAATCACGCAGGTCCTGAGATAGCGGTTGCTTCTACAAAGGCCTTCACTTCTCAGCTCATTGCATTAGCACTCCTTACAGTATATTTGGGGCGACAAAGAGCAATGTCTTTGACAATGGGGAGGAGGATTCTTCGAGAAATAAAAATGCTTCCCAAAAAAGCACAGTCTATTTTGGAGGACGCTCCGA
>Ga0207419_1002836_pt1 | contig 10933 bp, 6 predicted proteins | sample ElkSloMetagenome_4_FD_184723 | JGI IMG/M metagenome (GOLD analysis project Ga0207419, IMG submission 184723) | Hot spring microbial communities from Elkhorn Slough, Monterey Bay, USA - MD2A (version 2) | ecosystem: Environmental > Aquatic > Marine > Intertidal zone > Estuary: Microbial mat ... | reverse complement strand
CTAAAATCACTGCAGTTAGAACCAAAAGAAGGTTTTGAGCTTTTGGGGCCGACTCAAATGGGGTTTTTGATTTTAATTCAGGTAATTTTTTAGAAAAATGAAATAGGGCAGCGGCGGCCAAAAATAATCCACCAACCCCCAAATACAAACCTTGTATGGTAATTAACGTAATTTGGTTACTAACAATCATTGCTGCTAATTCTTCTGTGGTCCATGTCGCTGAGCCAAAAATAACAAGGCTAACAACTATAGGTCCTATGGTCGTACCAAATGAATTTATACCACCAGCTAAATTGAGACGATGAGAACCTTTCTTGGGGTCACCTAGAGCTATAGCAAAAGGATTGGCTGCTGTTTGTTGAAGCGAAAACCCTAAACCAACAATAAATAATGCAATTAAGACGAAATAAAATACGCTAGTTTCACCTTGCTGTGCGCCTGCGGTAGCCGGATACATTATAAAAGCACCGACAGCAGATAATACTAAACCGTAAACAATACCATTTTTATAGCCCCAATTATTTAAGATATCGCGCTTTAATGAGCCAGATAAGATAAAAAGTAATAAGGCACCAATATAATAGGCTCCGTAAAAGGCAAAATCTACTAATTGCGATTGAAATTGGTCAATATTGAAATAGGTTTTACAAAACGGAATAAAAACACCGTTTGAGGCTGCAATAAAACCCCAGAAAAAGAAAACACTTACCAAAGTGGCCAGCGCAGAATTGTTGTTGGGTTGCTTCATAATATAAGTTTAGGTTCGTTTAATTAATGGCTATTTCGTCTACGAAAATCCAGCTTTTACCACTCATATCGTGGCCAATATGCCAAGTTGGTAGATTACCAAGTTTTTTCGCAATCACTTTTACATATCGTGCATTCCCGAGTTTGGCAAGCTTTACTTTTTCAATTTTTATGGTGTCATCCTCTATACTCGATTTAAATTTCCAGTTGGTATGTTTTGTGAAATTTATACCGTCAGAAGAAGTTAAAATTTGTACTTCCCTTGGAAGAAAAATCCAGGCCCCTTGATCTTGAAGAAACGCTATTTCAACTTTATAAATAGTTTGTTTTTCACCCAAATCTACAGTGGCAATCATATCTGTATTCCAGTAACCCTGCCAACTTCCAGTCCTGTAATTTTTAGTGCTTCTAATGCCGTCTATTAAGGCGTCATCACCACCAGCACTATATTGATTGGCATAGTCACTTTCTAATATTATGCTGAGATTAGGGTTGATTTTATAAAAAGGAGTGGTCAAAATAGGGCTTTTCAATTGATCTTTTTCAGCATACATTTTAATTTCGGTATGACGCGATATTGTAAATGGTTCCTTATATAATTGAAACTTACCATCATTTAAAGCGTAATATATTTGTGCGCCCTTGTCTGAGTTATTTAGAATGACCTTAGTCTGATCTCTAAAGGTAACATCGCCTCTTTCAATATACGGCGACGGTAAGATGAGGTGCTCTTTAATTTCGGTTTTGGGGGCTTGTTGCCATTGGCTCCCCCAATTTGAAGGTTTATCTGTCATAAAAAACTCTAAAGTTCCTCCTTCCATGATTTCTTCATGATTAAGAAAGGTGCGGTTCAATGGTTTATTATTAAGAATAGCACGGCTTATATACTTATTGGTGTTAGTCAGCTCATGTGCTTCGACCGTAAAGTTCTTACCGTTTTCTAAATATATCATTGCTTTTTTAACGGTGGGAGTTCCTATAGTATATTGATTATTTCCAGGGGTAACTGGATAAAATCCTAAAGAAGAAAACACATACCAAGCACTCATTTGTCCGCAGTCTTCATTACCTGAAATTCCATCTGGTGAGTTGTGGTAAAGGGTGTTTATAATCTCATGCACCCTTTCTTGTGTTTTGTGGGGTTTGTTTACAAAATTATAGAGATAAGCCATATGATGGCTTGGCTCGTTACCATGGGCATACTGGCCAATGAGCCCAGTAATGTCCGCTTGGTCACGGCCAGAAGTTGTAGTTTTTGCAGAGAACAGCTTGTCTAAATGGGTTTCTAGTTGAGTTTTTCCTCCCATTAAATTCATAAGTCCAGAAATGTCATGAGGTACATAGGTACTGTATTGCCAAGCATTAGCTTCGGTATAATTAAAATTCACCTCAAAGGGGTCAAATGGTGAGAACCAAGTATTCCTAAAACGACCGCGCATAAAATTCGTTTCAGGGTCAAATACGTTTTTATAATACTGAGCCCTTTTCATATAAGTTTTGTAGTCTTTAGGACGATTCATAGCTTTAGCCATTTGGGCAATGGTCCAATCATCATAAGCGTATTCTAAGGTTTTGGATACGGATTCGCTCTCTTCGTCTACAGGAATAAACCCATTAGTTCTGAAACTTCGTAGTCCGAATTTATTTTGGTTGGAAGAATGCTTCATAGCCTCAAGGGCTTTGTCAGCATCAAAATCATCAATACCTTTCAAATAGGCATCTGCAATAACAGGTGCCGCATGATACCCTATCATGCAATTGGTGTAATTCGCCGCTAAATCCCACATAGGCAACCGACCGCCTTCCTCATATTTTGCTAAAAAGGTATTTATGAAATCATTGGTTTTTTCGGTTTCAATAATCGTGTAAAGCGGGTGTGTGGCTCGGTAGGTATCCCAAAGAGAAAAGACGGTGTAATAATCAAAATCAAAAGTTTTATGAATATTGAAATCCATACCTCGGTAGCGACCGTCAACATCTTGATAAAGATTAGGCGCTATCATAGTATGATAAAGTGCTGTATAGAAATTAGTTGTTTTATTAATATCATCACTTTCAATAGTAATTTTACTGAGTTGATCTTCCCATGCACGTTTCGCTTCGGTTTTTACCGTTCCAAAATCTTTTTGAAGTATTTCTGATTTTAAATTTTTAAAAGCACCAGCAGCATCAACAGCAGATATACCTACTTTGATGGTGACAGGCTCGTTGTCTGGATTTTGAAACAAAAGCGCTGCTTTTTTTGCTTTAGAATCTTTATTATTTAATCTCGTTTGGCCTAGGCTATCCTCATAGATAATTTTTTCGATAGGATGAGACAAAACCATGTGATAATACAAGCGTTGATCTTTAGCCCAAGCTTTAGAGTGTCTATAACCGTTTATCTCAAAATTATTAATAAGATTAATTTTATGATTTAGCAGTTGATCGCGATGTTGTAAATCTAAAATCACATATTGATTTTGAGCTTTGGGAAAATGATATTTATGTATGCCACTCCGCTTTGAAACGGTTAATTCAACGTCGATATCAGTAGTATCTAAATGTACTTTATAAAACCCAGGCTCGGCGGTTTCATTAGAATGACTAAAATGAGCTTTATAACCGGGTTTTCCGTCGGCTCCATTTTTGAATATGATTTTATTGGTGGGCATAAGTAGAACATCTCCATAATCGCTTATGCCCGTCCCGCTGAGGTGGGTGTGAGAGAACCCATAGATATATTCATCTGAATAATGATAGCCAGAACAGCCGTCCCAACCCTCTAAACGTGTATCTGGGCTCAGTTGCATCATACCAAAAGGCATAGTGGCACCAGGAAAGGTGTGTCCGTGACCACCTGTTCCTATAAATGGATTGACGTAATTAATAAGTGTTAGATTGTCCTTAGGCTTATGTTCTAAAGGAACTTTATTACAGGCCAAGAGGCAGAATAATAAACCATAAGCTAAGAAATGTTTCATCATAAATCGTTAATGGCTGAAATATAGCAAATCTTAACGTATAGTTATATACCTACAAGTCTAGAGATTGTATTTTATTCTTTTATCTTTGAGTAAACGTTTTTCATGCTACGCTGGATATTATTCATTTTCATTTATGTCCTTATCGGATTTTACGGATTTCAGGCTGTAAAAACCGTTACCAGTAAATTTTGGGTACATGTGTTTTTTGCAGTTATAGGACTTTTAGTTCTCGGCAATTTTATATTTCAGTTTACAGTAAATTCAGACGGTCGGAATTTGAGTCCAATCAAGGCTTACGCCATCGGATTTTTGTTATCCTTTTTAGTTTTTAACTTAGTAATTATTCCAATACTTTTAGGGGAAGATATCTACCGTGTTATTTTAGGTATTTATGACAAATTTGTAAAACCCAATACTGTTGATGGGCTAACTTCTAGACGTAAATTTATAAGTCAGATTGCCCTAGGTGTGGCAGCTATTCCATTTTTATCACTATTATACGGCATGTATAAAGGGCGATACAATTTTAAAGTATTGAGGTACAGCCTTTATTTTGAGGATTTGCCAACGGCATTTGACGGTTATAAAATTACTCAGATTAGTGATATCCATTCGGGGAGTTTTGACAATAAAGAAAAAATAGAATATGCGGTACAACTCGTAAATGAACAAGAATCAGATCTGTTGCTATTTACGGGCGATCTCATTAATAATAAGGCTACAGAGATGTTGCCATGGATAGAAACTTTTAAAAAGTTAAAAGCTAAGGATGGCAAATTTTCTATACTAGGCAATCATGATTATGGTGATTATATAGATTGGCCTTCTAAGGCGGCAAAAGAAGCTAATCTCAACCAATTAAAAGATATACAAGAAGAACTTGGCTTTAAGTTATTATTGAATGAGCACACCTATATTAAAAAAAAGGAAGATAAAATTGCGTTAATAGGTGTTGAGAATTGGGGTAAAGGTGGGTTTAAAAAAGCAGGTGATTTAAAGAAAGCCGTAGCTTTAATTAAAGCAGATGATTTTAAAATTCTTATGAGTCATGATCCTAGCCATTGGGAAGAACAAGTAATCCCTGATGATTACCACTATCACTTAACCTTAAGTGGGCATACACACGGTATGCAGTTTGGTATTGAAATTCCTGGCTGGATCAAATGGAGTCCTGCAAAATGGCGTTACAAATATTGGGCAGGCATATATCAAGAAATGAATCAGTATATAAATGTCAATAGAGGATTTGGCTACTTAGCCTACCCAGGACGCGTGGGCATTTGGCCAGAAGTTACGGTCATAGAACTCAAAAAAGGAACAAAACCTGTATAATTAAAAATATTGTATTATTTTTATGTTGCTTGTTACGAATATCATACGTAAGTGAATGAGAAAATTTGCGTAGGTTTGTAACTGAAATATGACTCTAAATAACAAGTATGTCTAAATTTGGGGAATTAATTGATGTAGATGTTCCTGTTTTGCTAGATTTCTATACCGAATGGAATGAGCAAGCTGTTGCAATGCATCCGGTCCTAAGAGATGTGGCCGCCGCCTTAGGGGATAAAGCCAAGATTATTAAAATTGACGCCGACAAAAATAAAGAATTGGCCGAGGCTTTAAGAGTTAAAGGTTTACCCACCCTAATCATCTATAAAGATGGTGAAATGAAATGGCGCCATAGCGGTGAGCAAGATGCTAATACGCTTATAGGCATAATAAAAGACTTTTTATAGTAAGGCTTTAAAATCATAACCTTCATTAGAGAAATGCTCAAGTGTTTGAGGCAATAACTTTTTAAGTTTTTTTTCGGCTTTTAAACTATCGTGAAAAACTACAATACTGCCTGGCTTACAATACTTGGTGATATTTTTAAAACTAGTATTTAAAGATATCGTAACATCCCAATCAAAAGACAAAACATCCCACATAATGATTTTATAATTTAGCCCATCTAATTGTTTTGCTTGAGCAGTCGTAATTTTTCCATAAGGAGGTCTAAATAGCTTATTCTGGTTAAAGGCCTTATTCGCTTCCAGAATATTTTCAGTCTGTTGAATGTCGTTTAAATAATTCTTTGCCTTGTGTTTCCAACCATTAAGATGATTATAAGTATGGTTGCCAACCGCATGTCCTTGTGATATGACTTGCTGAAACGTATCAGGATGTTTAGCTATATTATTTCCTATACAAAAAAAGCTTGCTTTTACATTATAGTCAGCTAACAGATCAAGCACCCAAGGGGTAACTTCAGGGTTTGGGCCATCATCAAAAGTTAAATATAAATCCCTACTAGAAGTCTCTATATCCCAAACAAAGTTAGAAAACATTTGTTTTATCAATAGAGGTGTTTTTGCAGGGATAAGATTCATGCCCTTATTCTTCCAATCTGTTAAGATTAGTATCTAAATTGCTGGGCATCAAATCTGGATCTTCTGGGATTTCCTCTTCAAGCAACTCTTCTGGCTGTCCTAGTAGCTGATTAAACAACTCCAAATAATTATTGAATTTTTTTGTTTCTTCAAGAGCAAAATCTTTATCATTATAAATGACCAGTATATCTACTAAGGCTCTATACCTCTGTATATCCGTATATATTTCTTCTATGTAGCGTTCTTGATTCTCTATGGTCAAACCACTTAAATAGACCAAATTTTCTTGGTATTTCTCACTTACCTTTTTATAAAGTGCTCGTCCTTTTTCGGGTTTGCCTACCTCATAATAAGCACTGATGTACGGTTCTAATAATGAATAAAAACCAAACACATCTACGGGCATTTTTTCTAGAGCTAAATCGGCTATTTTTTCGGCTTTTTCAGTCTCTCCCTCATTAATAAGTTGTTCTATTAACCGAGCTAAATTACCTCTGTATGTTATACCATTTCTGCGTGTTTCTATATCGTGATAAATGTCTTCACCACTTCCGCCCCAGTCCCAAGACATGACTTGCTCATACATAGCCTCTGCATCAACTCTACCCATATCGTAAGGGTTGGCTCTATCTACAGATGTTTTTATAGGGACAAGTTTGTAGCACATACCATCAAGTTGTAGATAATCTTTTAGCCAAATATAATCTTCATCACCAAAGGCACCACCAGTAAAGTATATGGGGCGTTCCCAATTATTATTAGCTAAAATATCTAACATAAGTAATCTGTTCTTATAGATGTAATTATTGCTAATCTGCGTATATAGAAAATCTTCAATTTTGTCTGCATCTTTTGGTTTTACGATGCCATTCTTTAAAACCTCGTCTTTATTTACGGGGATTTTAATATACTTTGTAGGAAAATAATTAGACTTCAATAAATTAGATGGGTAAGCCCTTGGGTCCTCTCCTCGTTTTTCTATGAGAAATTTAAACTTAGTGGATTCTTTTTCACTTGATATAAAGTCCATAAAATCTTTAATATGCATAGTGTCTTTCGCAATCTCTTTTGTAATTTCTCTATAAATAATAAAGTCTCGTGTACCATCTCTGTATTGCGTATGGGTTAATTTTGAAGGAATAGGATCGCTTTCATAGGCTTGGCGTTTCATTTGGTCGATGTACCAGTCGGTTTGAAATAAACTGGTATTTACCACTCGTACATCAGTTCTTACGCCTTCAATTTCCTGTAAATACCATAAAGGGAAAGAATCATTATCACCAATGGTAAATAGGATGGCATTAGGGGCGCAAGATTCTAAATATTTACGAGCCATCGCGTTAGCCGTATATTTCCCTGATCGGTCATGGTCATCCCAATTATTCGCAGCTAAAATACCAGGTACCAGAACTAAGCAAATGACGGTAATACCTGGTGCCAACACCTTGGGATTAATATGACGTTTTAAAAAATCGTAAAGTGCATAAACACCAAAACCAATCCATAAAGAAAAAACATAGAATGAACCCACGACAGAGTAATCTCTTTCTCTAGGTTCAAAAGGTCTTACATTGGTATAAAACTGAATGGCCAATCCAGTCATTAAGAAAAATACTAAAAGCACCCAGAAGCGTTTTTTATCTGTAGCTATGAGGTAAAACAAACCTATAAGACCTAATAATAACGGTAATAAGTAATAGGTGTTTCTGGCTTTGTTTTCTAAAACGTCGGTTGGTAAATTATCTTGAGACACACCTAAATGCCACTCGTCTAACCATTTTATTCCAGAAATCCAATTTCCATTAAAGGTGTCGTACTTTCCTTGAATGTCATTTTGTCTACCCGCAAAATTCCACATAAAATAACGCCAATACATGTAACCGAACTGATATTGAAACATGTAATATATATTATCCATAAAGGAGGGCTTTTCGACCTCAAGATATTGCTGGCCGTAGGTTCTTAGAAACCGATCGTAATCATCATAATCTACCTCACCTTTAGACAATCTTAGTCTAAACTCATTAACAAGAGCATCAACACTACGTTTTTCTTGTGAAGCATAAAAATTAGCTTGTTCTTCTGTAGCGCCGGCGTTTAAAGCTTCATTATAAGCATTGGACTGAAAACCTGGGTCAATTTTAAAATCAATTAATCCAGTAAACATCATATAATTGGCAGCGTGTTCACTGCTCCACATTCTAGGTAATACTGAAGCGTGTTTGTGGTTGTAGTTTTGCTTGCTGTTTTTCCAATCATTTATGACTTCATATCTTCCGAGTTCTTCATTTCTCTCGTAATTTTTTTTGTCATCTATAAAAGGCTCGTTTTCATCTTGACCTGAGTATATTTCTGTAAATAATGGACCGTAAAAAAGGTGAGTTTCTGGATATTGTTCAAGATTATAATAAGCCAATAATTCTCTGGCGTCAGAAGGGTTGTTTTCATTAATTATGACATTAGCATTTGCTCTTATGGGAAGCATCATCCAGGATGAGAATCCGATGAAAATAAACAACAAACATAGAATCAGAGTGTTGATATGAACATACCCTTTCTTTCTGGTATAAGAAATGCCATAATAGAATAAGCCAATAAGCAGTACACCAGTAATGATGGTTCCAGAATTAAAAGGAAGCCCTATGCTGTTTACAAAAAACACTTCGAGATTGCCAAACAACTTCAATGTAGAAGGCAGTAGTAATTTGAAAATAAAAAGAAGTATGGCTGCAGAGATAATATTAGCAAGAATAAAGTTCTTTGGGGTAATGTCTTTGTAGTTTTTAAAATAGTAAATAAGGCCAATGGCAGGAATAGTTAATAGCCCCATAAAATGAACACCAAAAGATAACCCAATAATAAAAGCAATTAGAATAAGCCATTTGTTTCCTCGGGGTTGGTGCATATCTCTCTCCCAGCGCAGGGCGAGGTAAAAAAGCACAGACATAATTAAGGTGGCCATGGCATAAACTTCTGTTTCAACTGCATTAAACCAAAAAGAATCGGTAAATGTAAATGCTAAACTTCCTACTAGCGCACTACCTAAAATGGCTATAGCTTTGTTGTTTGAAGGTGCAGATTTGTACTTTGAAAGTTTTAAGAGTAGCATGCTAATGGTCCAAAACATGAATAAAACCGTAAAAGCACTTGCTACCGCACTCATCATATTCATCATCATTCCTAAATATTCGCTATTTCCAAAGGTGAAGGTCGAGAAAAAAGCGCCTAACATCTGAAAAAGAGGAGCCCCGGGCGGATGCCCTACCTGTAATTTAGATGAGGTTAAAATATACTCACCAGCATCCCAAAAACTAACTGTTGGTTCTACCGTTAAGGTATAGGTGACTAAGGCAATAGAAAAGGCTAACCAACCCAGAATTCTGTTCCACTTAATAAAATTAAACGCTGTCATTAATTACAATTTTACTTTGCTGGCGAATTTAAGCAATATTCTTATAACGCCTTATCTTTTAGATTAACGTTAAGTATTTTGAATTATTTTTTTATTTTTTTTTGTCTGTCAGAAACTTTGTTTTAAATTTGCACCCTCAATTTTGAGTAATTGGCCCATGGTGTAACTGGCAACACGTCTGGTTTTGGTCCAGAAGAGTCTAGGTTCGAGCCCTAGTGGGCCAACAAAAAATCCTTACTTGAGACAGTAAGGATTTTTTATTTCAATGCAGTTATAATAGTAGTAACGTTACAAATATCAAAGGTTTTTAAAATGAGCTTTAACACCATGAAACATTGGGGTGAAGCTTGTAAAAATCAATTTATTTGTATTATATTTGCAGCGTTGATTACGAATAAGAATACGTGAGGGGACAAAAAAGTCCCCTCTTTTTATAGTAAAAATGTTAGAAGAACAAGTCAAATCATTATTGAGCGATGCTTTCGCAGAACGAGACGATTTATTTCTTATAGAATTAAAAGTGTCGTCAGATAACGCTGTAAAAGTAATTATTGATGGTGATAAGGGTGTAACGCTTCAGGATTGTATGTTCGTAAGTAGAGCTATTGAGCATAATTTAGATCGAGAGGAAGAAGATTTTTCTTTACAAGTACATTCTTCTGGTGCAACAGAACCGTTAGTAATGCCAAGACAGTATCATCAGCATGTTGGTCGTGAACTTGAGGTAAAAACTAATGATGACGAATCGTTTCAAGGTCGGTTAGACCACATTTCAGATAACAAAGTTATTTTAAAATGGAAGGCACGAGAACCAAAACCTATAGGTAAAGGGAAGCATACCGTTCAAAAAGAAGCGGTTATAGCGTTAGACAATATAAAACAAGCAAAAGTTAAAATAAAATTTTAATTCATATACAATATGGAAAATGTAGCGTTAATTGAATCATTTTCAGAATTTAAAGATGATAAGCTGATAGATAGAGTAACCTTAATGGCTATTCTTGAAGATGTTTTGCGTAGTGCATTAAAAAAGAAATATGGTGACGATGATAATTTTGATATCATTATAAATCCAGATAAAGGAGATTTAGAGATTTGGCGAAATAGAATAGTGGTTGCTGATGGTGAGGTTGAAGATCCAAATCAGGAAATTGAACTTTCTGAAGCTCAAAAAATTGAACCAGATTTTGAGGTAGGTGAAGATGTTGCTGAGGAGGTAAAGCTGGTTGATTTGGGAAGACGATCTATTTTGGCACTTAGACAAAATTTAATTTCAAAAATTCACGAACACGACAATACCAACATATACAAACAATTTAAGGAACTCGAGGGTGAAATATACACTGCAGAGGTGCATCATATAAGGCATCGTGCTATTATTTTGTTAGACGATGAAGGCAATGAAATTATTTTGCCTAAAGACAGACAAATACCAT
>Ga0207419_1002834_pt1 | contig 10938 bp, 12 predicted proteins | sample ElkSloMetagenome_4_FD_184723 | JGI IMG/M metagenome (GOLD analysis project Ga0207419, IMG submission 184723) | Hot spring microbial communities from Elkhorn Slough, Monterey Bay, USA - MD2A (version 2) | ecosystem: Environmental > Aquatic > Marine > Intertidal zone > Estuary: Microbial mat ... | reverse complement strand
CCATCAAATTTTTGAAAAAGTAGAAACAAGTTAATAATTATTTAGCAATAATTTCCTTGCCGCGAATCTTAATGGGTAAGGTTTTTATACTAAACGTATAAATTGATCAATGCGTGAACAGCCCCTTTCAGGGGCTTTTTTTATGGATGGCGGAGCTTCACTTACAAATTATTTTATCGCAATATCAGGCTTAAGAACCTCAGTAAATTTAATTATCAATCTTAAGTTTTCTGTGTACTAAGTAATGGTATAGCTTCTGGATTTATTTGATACATTTTTTGCCAGGCGGGTATTTCTAATACTGGCAACTGATGAAGCTTGATTCTATCAAGGGGTATTGATACTTTCTTCTGTTGCACTGTAAGCTGGTATTAAACTTTTATTGTTACAGTATAGCACCATCCTTTGGCAACTTTACCAAATCTTTTATGAAAAGCAAATCTGGCATTGTTAGATACTTTTTGTACCCTACCGCCATATCTTTGGCCGCTACAAGCTGCCAAACTATAAAATGGCCTATTGTCTCCCCACGGGTAAGTATTAAAACCTGCACTCATAATCAGCTAACGAGTATAAAGACTTTAATAATTACAATAATATTTTTTAAGTTTGAAATATTATTGCGTATGGCAAGTTTATTAATCGAGAACAAAAATTGATAATGAATTATCAGACTTTAATACAAAAATACAATGTTCAAGCGCCCCGATACACCAGCTATCCTACAGTACCTTTTTGGCAAATAGAACAAATGGATAGTAAAAGTTGGTTTGAGGTTGTTAAGCGGGCTTTTGAAGAGAGTAATGAAACTTTGGGCATAAGTCTTTATATACACTTGCCTTATTGTGAGAGCTTATGCACCTATTGTGGATGCAATAAGCGAATCACAAAAAACCATTCGGTGGAAGAAACTTATATTGCTGCTGTGCTAGCTGAATGGAAAATGTATTTACAGCAGTTGTCGGCAAAACCAGTCATTAAAGAGATACATTTGGGCGGTGGCACCCCTACTTTTTTCAGTGCTAAAAATTTACAATGGTTGATAAACGATATATTACAAGAAAGCATCGTGCATCGGCACCAAGAGTTCAGCATAGAAGGGCACCCGAACAATACCAAGGCAGCACATTTAGAAGTATTAGCCGATTTAGGTTTTAATCGAGTGAGCTTTGGCGTGCAAGACTTCAATGCAAAAGTACAAAAAACGATCAACCGTATCCAACCTTTTGAAAATGTTGAGAAAGCAACAAATACCGCTCGTCAACTCGGCTATCAATCAGTTAATTTTGATTTGGTGTACGGCTTGCCTTTTCAAACAACAGCAATTATAACTCATACAATCGATCAAATAGCCAAGCTAATGCCTGAGCGTATTGCTTTTTACAGCTATGCACATGTGCCCTGGAAGGCCAAAGGACAACGCGGGTATACCGAAAGTGACTTACCAGACAATGAACAAAAGAGAGAGCTTTATGAAACGGGTAAGCAAAAATTACTAACGTTAGGATACGAGGATATAGGCATGGACCATTTTTCACTACCAGGAGACGAATTATTAAATGCTAAAAAAGAAAACAGACTACATCGCAATTTCATGGGTTACACCACTTCCCAATCTACGTTACTACTTGGTTTAGGGTCATCTTCAATAAGCGATGCTAAATATGGATACAGCCAGAATAATAAGGTAGTGGAAGATTATGTTTCAAAAATTAACAATGGAGAAATGGCTTTGACTAAAGGCCATATTTTAACAGCGGAAGACCTTGCTATAAAAAACTTTATTCTCGATTTAATTTGCCAAAATAATGCTAATATAAATGCAGAAATAAAGCAGACATTGAATGAAGTAGCCTGGCAAAAACTAGCAGAAATGCAAGAGGAGGGAATAATCACAATTGATAAAAACCATTTATCACTACAGGAACTTGGCAAACCTTTTATTAGAAATGTCGCGATGATCTTTGATGCGTACTTACAAAGAAAACACAAGGAAAAGAATCTATTTAGTAAGTCTATTTAAATTGGCTTAATCACTTACAGGCTACTTTTCCCTGCAATCGATTGATAAAAAAAGCTTTTGTCTTTACAAAAGCTTTTTTTGTGAACCAATATTTTATGCTACCGTTCCGTGCTTTACTTTTGAGTGACCGCTCCGGGCAGCCTTTTTGGCATAAATTTCAAAATTAGCGCTAGCGCTAGAATCAATTTTATTTTTCCTGTTAGCATTGGTTATAGAATTGAATATAGCCAAAGATGGAAAATATGCTTCGCTACTAGCTAGTAAAGCGCTATCTTCTAGCTTTGTAATCAGGTCTTTTAAAGGCTTGTACACTTTATTGATTTGAGTAATTAAATCAACATCTTTTTGAATTTCTCTTAAATCAACTTTCTCTGGAATTAATTCAGGATTTCTTTCAGCTTTTTCAAGTACATTAAATACAAAAGAAACAGTTTCGTTTCCCATATGTGGAATTGCATGCTTCTCTTCTTCAGATAAGGTTACAAGGTTTTCGAGTTTTTTATCAATTTGTATAATTTCAGATAATATCTCTTCTATGTCGTTATTTGTTATAGAAGTGGAGATTTTGTTGGCGAAATGCATGGCGTAAAGTCTTTAATGTTTAAAATTTTTAACTATGTTAGTTGGTAACATTTTTATGCAAATAAAAAGTTCTAAAAAACAGATAAATTTCTACAAAAACATCAATTTTTATTTTTATTTCGGCTATTGATTATATAAATGCTAAATATAATAGTTACCATTCCAATCAAATGATACGATAATATTTTCTCTCCATCCAGTAATCCCCAAGCTACGGCCACTACAGGAATTAAATAGGTAACGGTACTGGTAAAGATTGGAGTAGTGAGCTGCACCAATTTGTTAAAAATAACAAGCGCGAAACCTGTTCCAATAACTCCTAAAATGAGTATAAAGCTAAGTGATTGTAAAGCTGGTGCAGGATTATCGAATCGAGTTGTAAACTCAGTCATAGAAAAAAGGTAGATGAAAGCAATTGGCCCTACCAGCAAAAGACTTACGCTGGTTATTACCCTGGGCGATAAATCCTGTAGGTAATGTTTTATCAAATTTAAGTTAGTTCCATAGAATATAGTAGCCAACACAACCAGCAAAGTAAATACGTTTATGCTATACCAAAATGCATCAGACGAACCGGAAAATATAAGAAGAAAACTACCACCAAATCCAACACCTATTCCAATTAAATTTCTGCGAGTTAGATTTTGTTTGAAGAATAAAACTCCTAAAATTAACACGAACAATGGAGTGAGCGCATTTAATATTCCGGTAACTGAACTAGACAAACGCGTTTGTGCGGTTGCAAATAAGAATGCTGGAAAAAAACTACCCACTAAACCTGAGAAAAAAAGTAATTTCCAATGTTCTTTTTTAAGTTTTTTTAAAGCGGGTATAGAAAAAGGCAATAAAACAGCTGCAGCGGATATAATGCGTACAGCACCCACTTCACCAGCTGAAAAAATCTGCAAGCCTTTTTTCATTAAAATAAATGAACTACCCCAAATCAATGCCAATGACATTAATAAAAACCAGCTGAAAAATACCTGGTTAGCTTCCAAAACTCTCCTCATTACTCTACAAAACTTATCTCACTAAATCGCTCAATTATTTCATCTAAAATATCATGCAGTTCTACAATGGAAGCCGATTCTACCAATTGCTTTCTGTATGGCTTAAAGTCGGAAATTCCTTTAAAATAATTGGTGTAATGACGACGCATTTCAAAAATACCAGTCTTTTCACCTTTCCATTTTACAGAAAAATCGAGATGTTTTTTTGCTACAGCTACTCTTTCTGCTAAAGATGGAGGATGTAAGATTTGACCTGTTTTGAAATAATGTTTGATTTCATTGAATATCCAAGGATAGCCAATTGAAGCCCGACCAACCATGATGCCATCTATGCCATATTTATTTTTATATTCTAAGGCTTTCCGCGGAGAATCTATGTCACCATTACCAAATATGGGGATATGAATATCCGGATTATTTTTTACTTCAGCAATAAAACTCCAATCAGCCTCCCCTTTATACATTTGCTTCCTGGTACGGCCATGAATAGTAAGCGCTTTAATTCCTGCATCCTGCAGCCTTTTGGCAACTTCTACTATTTTTATGGTAGTATCATCCCAGCCAAGTCTGGTTTTCACAGTTACCGGCAATTCCACTCTTTTTACTATCTCTGCTGTCATGGCTTGCATTTTGGGCAAATCAAGTAATATGCCAGCGCCAGCTCCTTTACAGGCCACCTTTTTTACCGGACATCCGTAGTTGATATCTACTAATTCAGGTTGCGCCTCCTCGGCAATGGCAGCTGCTTCTCGCATAGAGTCGATTTTATCCCCAAAGATTTGTATCCCAATGGGCCGTTCATCGTCATAAATATCCAATTTTTGACGACTCTTGACAGCATCTCTAATCAATCCCTCAGAGGAAATAAATTCCGTATACATCAGATCCGCACCGTTTTCTTTGCAAACTGCTCTAAAGGGTGGATCACTCACATCTTCCATAGGTGCGAGCAAAAGCGGGAATTCACCTAATTCAAGTTTTTCTATTTTAACCAAATTATTCAAATTTTACTGTAAATTTACGGCAATTATGGAAAACTACACGGAAAAACCACCGCTAACCGGCAGTATGCATCCAATGCTTTCAATATTATCAATGGTATTAATTGCTGTTGGTTTTTTAGTTATTGGCCAACTACTAGGCCTCGCGATCGCAACTGCTACACTGTCTTTTTCCCTTGAAGAGTTTATGCAAATGCTTGATTACTCCGAAATATCAGAAAAAGAACGTTTGGCATTATTTATTTTGCAAGGTTGCATTGCATTATCAGCATTCATAATTAGCCCTATTTTTTATCTTAAAATAATAGAAAAAAAATCGCTGTCCAGATTATCATGGAGTAAACTTTCGCTTTTGGCCGTGGTGTTAACAACAGTAATTACTTTTTCGTTCATGCCGGTAAACTCTTTCATAATTGAGTGGAATATGGGATTGGATTTTCCCGATTTATTCGAAAGCTGGTTTCGAGAAAGAGAGGATGAAGCCCAACAAATTACACAAGCACTTACTAATTTTACTTCACCAGGTTATTTCATGTTAGCTTTTTTGGTTATTGCCATCATTCCCGCCATCGGGGAAGAGCTTCTTTTTAGAGGACTTATTCAAAATAAACTTTGGGAAGCTAGCAATATACATGTTGCTATATGGGTAACAGGAATATTATTCGGAGTTATCCACCTACAATTTTACGGTGTAGTTCCACGAATTCTACTGGGAGTACTTTTTGGGTATTTATATTATTGGTCGGGTACTTTGTGGGTACCTATCATTGCTCATTTTTTCAACAATGGAATCACCCTCATTGCCTTATATATGTATAATACAGGAGCTATAAATTTTGATTTGGAAAATCAAGAGATGCCATTATTTATTTTAATTCCTTTTATATTAATATTTATAGCTGCACTGCTTTATTTTAAAAAAGTAATGGAACAAAAGAAAAATGAAGGATTGGCGCAGGGTTTATAATACAAATTTGGAACACAGGGCTGAAATTGTTAAATCCATAATAATTGAAAACCAAATCATGGCTGTAGTAGTAAACAAAAGTGACAGCATGTATAAAATGTTTGAAACATATGAAGTGCATGTTGCTCCTGAAAACTTGCTTAAAGCCCTAAAAATAATTGAAGATGATATTAGTTTTAAATAGACTTAGCGGAATTAACAATCTTGCATTAAGAATAATAACAGCTTTTGTTGGTGCCGTTATTGTAATTACAAGCATAATCTATAGTTCCTGGACTTATTTTGCAATATTTTTTCTCATTTGTTTATTTTCAATTCTTGAATTTTACAAGCTCGTGGGAGTAGATGGCATGGTGCCATTGAAAACATGGGGTACGCTTACCGGACTGGTAACCTATACCATTACCTTCTTGGTAGAAGCCGGATTTATTGAGACAAAATATTTTTTTATAATATTCCCATTATTGTTTTTAGTGTTTTTTATCAAACTTTACCGTAAAACCGATAAAAAGCCTTTTACAAACATTGCATTTACTTTTTTAGGTATTTTATATGTGGCTGTACCCTTTTCTCTGTTGCATGCAGTTGCATTTTGTAAAGAGGATTATGGTTTTGAAGTTATTTTGGGTATTTTTCTAATCAATTGGGCCAATGACACAGGCGCCTTTTTTGCCGGTACTAAATTTGGCAAAACCAAACTATTTAAGAGAATATCACCTAAGAAAACCTGGGAAGGCTTCGTAGGTGGCATGCTACTTTCACTTGCCATGACAATTGGCATAATTTCTTACACTGAATATTTTCAATTTTGGCAATGGCTGGTTATATGCACTATAGTAGTAGTGGCAGGCACTTATGGCGATTTGGTAGAATCCCTTTTCAAACGTTCAATCTTAATTAAAGATTCAGGTGCAGCTTTACCTGGTCATGGAGGCTTTTTAGACCGTTTTGATGGGTTATTGTATTCCTTGCCCTTCATTGCAGTATTCTTAAAACTTTTCAATTAATAACAATAAGAAAAGGGAAAACCTCCATCAGATAGTTTAATTTATTTTAAAAATAAAAATTTAATCACCTATTTGCTTTGGTATATTAAAAACTTTATAATTTAGCGGCCTGATTTATGATTAACAAATGAACAACATGTATATAGAGCCAGCTCCAATTACCGATAAAGAAAATCCCTTTGAATCGATGATGGTTCGATTCAGGATTGCAGCTCAAATCCTGGGTTTAGACGATGAAATTTACAACGTGTTAAAATCGCCAGACAAGCAAGTAATTGTTTCTCTACCGGTTACTATGGATGATGGTTCCATCCAGGTCTTTGAAGGCTATCGGGTTATACATTCCAACATATTGGGCCCCTCTAAAGGAGGCATAAGATATGACATGGGAGTAAACCTGGATGAGGTAAAAGCACTCGCTGCCTGGATGACCTGGAAATGCGCTGTGGTAGACATTCCTTATGGCGGTGCCAAAGGTGGTATTCGTTGCAATCCACGAAAAATGACTGCCGGTGAAATAGAAAGGCTTACGCGTGCCTATACTACAGCTCTCACCGAAATATTTGGACAAGACAGGGATATACCCGCCCCTGATATGGGAACCGGCCCTAGAGAAATGGCCTGGTTGATGGACCAATATTCAAGAGCACAAGGTATGACTGTAAATGCGGTAGTTACCGGCAAACCGTTAGTATTAGGTGGTTCATTGGGTAGAACCGAAGCCACGGGTCGAGGAGTAATGATATCGGCCTTGGCTGCTATGGTTAAGCTAAAAATCAACCCTTATCAAGCATCTTGCGCGGTACAGGGTTTTGGTAATGTAGGCTCTTACGCGGCCTTGTTGCTGGAAGAAAGAGGGGTGCTCATTAAATCCATCAGTGATATTTCTGGCGCTTACTATAATGAAAAAGGCATTAATATTAAAGAAGCTATAGCGTACAGAAATACAAATGAAGGCACCCTGGAAGGATTTGACGGAGGCGATAAAATTGAGCCAAATGATTTACTCACCTTAGAAGTGGATGTACTGGTGCCTGCTGCCAAAGAGGATGTGATAAATGACAAAAATGCTTCGCAAATAAAAGCTAAGTTAATTGTTGAAGGGGCCAATGGGCCAACATCAGCAGTTGCAGATAAACTCATTAATGAACAAGGAATAACTGTAGTACCCGATATATTGGCCAATGCCGGTGGTGTTACAGTATCTTATTTTGAATGGGTACAAAATAGGCTTGGGTACAAATGGACCCAGGAAAGGGTTAGCCGTAGATCGGATAGAATAATGAAAGCAGCTTTTGACAATGTATTCAATAAAGCAAAAGAATTTGATATTTCTATGAGAATAGCCGCCTATGTAGTAGCCATCGACAAAGTAGCCAAAACATATAGGTATCGTGGCGGTTTTTAATTAGTTCCACATTAAAATTTATTTATGAATATTCACAAAGAAGGGCACAAGTTTTTAATAATATCTTTTTTATTGTTGCTAGTTATTAATCTGGCTGTATTCTATTTTTTGCCGGATTACTTATGGATTAAAAATCTAATATTGATTGGCACCGCAGTGCTATATGTTTTGTTTTTGCAATTTTTTCGCAACCCCAATGTAATTTCAGAAATCAATGACAAATATGTAATTGCTCCAGCTGATGGCAAAATAGTTGTAATTGAAGAGACAGAAGAAAGTGAATACTTAAATGAAAAAAGGAAGCAAATTTCTATTTTTATGTCGCCGGTAAATGTACATGTAAACAGAAATCCTGTGAGTGGAATAGTTAAATACTTCAAGTATCACAAAGGCAAGTACTTGGTAGCGTGGCATCCAAAATCAAGCACCGAAAATGAACGCACCACTATGGTTTTGCAATTGAAAAATGGTATAGAAATACTGGTTAGGCAAATTGCCGGAGCAATGGCAAAGCGGATAAAATTCTATATAAAAGAAGGAGAAGAGGTAAAGCAAGGTGCCGAATTTGGGTTCATTAAGTTTGGATCGCGGGTTGATGTTTATTTGCCTCTGAATGCAGATATAAAAGTAGATATCGGTGATAAAACCAAAGCTGGAAAAACTATTCTTGCCGTTTTAAACGAATAATGTTTTTGATAGTTAAATTGGTTTACTGAAAAGATTCATTGCTGCCAAAAGTTTCTACAATGGCAAACCGGGCAAATAATTCTTCGCTATACCAATTGAGTTGCCTGGTTTTTTTTACTGCTTCCGCATGATTCTTGCCCTGATAGGCAAATTTTTTAATTGCATCCTGATTGGGCCATATGCTGAAAGTTGCCTGCTCAATAAGTGGCGCTTCACCAATGCCTTTGCTAAATATAACTTCTTGGTTTTGGCCAATTTGTTTGCTAACCTCCGGAACAAATTTCCAGAATTGCCACATCAATTTCTTTTTGATGGATGCCCGGGTGATCACACCTACCTGCTGATTAGTTTGTAATTCTGTAACGCCCGTGGCAAAAGGTTGCTGCTTATCCCAATATCCATGAGCTCCGATGGGTTGCATCATTACATTCCATTGTGCTTTACTTTCATTGGCATACAATTGATAAGCGGCATTAGATAAAAGTTTCTGCTTATTTTCCTTATCATCTTTGAAAACCAACAGCAAACAATAAACATTAAAATCTGGCCGCACACTAAAACCTCTTCCGGCACCGCTGCCCATGAATTTTGCGAAAGTTAATTCAGGGTTATTTTTTAGTAGTGTTCTGGCTGCAGGAACATTTTTAAATGCCCACCACTTTTTTCCTTTGCGAAATTTAAAAAACGAAATGCTAACCACTACTTTTATTTGATTATAATTAGTAAGATAGCTAAACAAATAATTTTGAAATGATGTTTAGTCGATTAAATAAATAAGCACATTAAGTGAAAAAAGTTGGAATTGTAGGTGCAGGAATTGCAGGCATAGCAACCGCCATAAGGTTAGCAACCAAAGGCTATCAAGTAGAAGTATTTGATGCTAACAGTTACCCTGGAGGTAAACTTTCGGAGGTCAAGGCTGATGGGTATCGTTTTGATGCTGGCCCTTCCCTCTTTACTATGCCCCAATATGTAGATGAACTATTTAAACTGACCGGTAAAAATCCGCAAGATTATTTCCAATATCAATCATTAGATATTGCCTGCAGGTATTTTTACGAAGATGGAACAATAATAAATGCCTACACCAATCCTCTAAAATTTGCCAGAGAGGTAAAAGAAAAACTGGGCGTTGAGGAAAATGTGATACTAAACCATCTCAAACATTCTGCTAAAATTTACAAGGCGGTAGGAAAACTTTTTCTGGAAAAGTCATTACACAAAATTGGTAACTATTTATCATTCAATACTTTAAAAGCGCTGTTTTACCTACCGGGAGTTGACTTGTATAAAACACTGCACGAATCCAATAAATCCCGCCTGAAGCACCCCAAACTAGTGCAGCTGTTTAACAGGTTTGCCACTTACAATGGCTCTAGCCCGTATTTAGCGCCCGGCATACTCAATGTGATCCCAAATTTAGAACATAACATTGGCGCCTATTTCCCCAAGGGTGGCATGTATAGCATTACCAATAGCCTGTATGCATTGGCCAAAGACGTAGGAGTGCAATTTCACTTCAATCAACCGGTGAAGCAGATTTTAACCGAAAGCAAAAAAATAAAAGGTTTAGCTGTTGGCAATGAAAAAGTCAATTTTGATAAAGTTGTCAGCAATGCAGACATATATCCTACTTATAAAAAGCTGCTAAAAGTAGATAAAGACCCAAAAATTTTACAACAAACCAGATCAAGCTCTGCATTGATCTTTTATTGGGGCATCAAAAAAGAATTTAAGCAACTGGAATTACATAATATTTTATTTTCCCAGTCCTATGAGGAGGAGTTTGATTATATTTTCAATCAGGGAAAAATTCATCCTGACCCTACTGTTTACATCAACATTACTTCCATTTATAACCCGGAAGATGCACCCCAAGGTCATCAAAACTGGTTTACCATGATCAATGTGCCCCCGAACACGGGCCAGAATTGGGACGAGATGATTGACGAAGCCAAAAGAAATATTATTAAAAAAATAAGCAGAATGTTGGGTGAAGACGTGGAAAAACAAATAGCAGCTGAAAGTATTTTGGAGCCCAGAACTATTGAAAGTAAAACCTCTTCTTACCAGGGAAGCTTGTATGGTGCCAGCCATAATCAAATGATGGCTGCATTTTATCGCCATCCAAATTTTAGTCAGCAAATAAAAGGGCTGTATTTTTGCGGTGGAAGCGTGCACCCTGGCGGGGGTATTCCACTTTGTTTATTATCGGCCAAAATTGTAGAGGAGGTAATTACATAAAAAATGATT
>Ga0207419_1002833_pt1 | contig 10943 bp, 10 predicted proteins | sample ElkSloMetagenome_4_FD_184723 | JGI IMG/M metagenome (GOLD analysis project Ga0207419, IMG submission 184723) | Hot spring microbial communities from Elkhorn Slough, Monterey Bay, USA - MD2A (version 2) | ecosystem: Environmental > Aquatic > Marine > Intertidal zone > Estuary: Microbial mat ... | reverse complement strand
TATCACGCTATTATACGACAGAATGGCACACGGCATGAAAACCTTCGAAAATTGAAAGCATAATGTGGCACTCACTGCCAGAATATGCTTAAAGTCACATCGAGCGACGGTATAGGTGCCGATCGCGGTGCGTCCGGCGTGTTGGTCTGGGTGTTGGTCTTGGTCATAATGATCTCCCGTTCCTTGCTGGCGGAAGTCGCCAGTATAACACAAACGTTCGTTTGTTCGTACGGGACACCATGGACACAATCTATTGTACAATCTCGAAATTCCCACTTTGATGGTGGCAGAATTGTCATTACACTTGTCCTCCCGCCTCCTCGCTCCCTGCACCCCCGCCTCCTCGCCTCCCCGCTCTACGCTTGCGCTTGTTCACATGAAACAGGACATATAGGGGAAGCCCGACTTCGGTGATTGGCATCGTATGAATGCGTAGGCTTATCTCACAACTATGGCGTTGTATCGGCTCATATGAGCCACCGTCTGACGGATACCACAACAAGCTCCAGCAGTGCCATTATCCCAAATGAGCCTGTTTTTCCTGCTGCACCGCGGTATCCGGTTCAACGCGCCAGGAGGGCAATCACCGAGATACAGCTTCCCAAATGTGTCTCATGTCATGTGGCCAAGCGCATACGCTCCCCGCCTCCCCGCCCCTTCACCTCCCCGCCCCTCACTCTGCGCCCTCAGCGTCTCGTCGGTGAGAAAAACATCTCGTTGGTGTACTACCACGCCCTTGCGGGCGTGGTCCACAGACAGCGTCTGGCATCGTCCAGGCGCTGTTTCGTTGTTCATGCCCATTCGCACCGCCGAGAGCTGACCGCCTGCCGGCGCTATCGGCTATCAATTATCGGTTATCGGTTATGCCAGGAAGGAGCCAGACCCATGACCTACGCACCACCCGCCGCGTCCCCCATCCGCCTGCGCGAACTGCCCGCCGACGAACATCCCCGCCAGCGCCTCAACCACGCCGGTGCCCCCGCCCTCAGCGACACCGAGTTGCTCGCGTTGATCATCGGCAGCGACACCCTGGATCTGCCCCGCCACATCATCCAGGAGTTCGGTGGCTGGCTAGGCCTGCAGCGCGCCGGCCTGAACGACCTGCAGGCGGCCTATGGCATCGGCCCCGCCCGCGCCGCCCAGCTCAAGGCCGTTTATGAGGTTCATCGCCGCCTGCTCCTCGCCGACCAGGGCGCGCGCTTCCAGATCAAATCCCCGGCCGATGTCGCCACGCTGATGCAGGCCGAGATGGGGACGCTGGAGCAGGAGCATCTGCGGGTTATCTGCGTCGATACCAAAAACCATGTCCAGGTCATCACCACCGTCTACATCGGCAGCCTCAACGCCTCCATGGTCCGCGTGGGCGAGGTCTTCCGCGAGGCCGTCCGCCGCAACAGCGCCGCCATTGTGGTCGTCCACAACCACCCCTCCGGCGACCCCACGCCCTCACCCGAGGATGTGCTGGTCACGCGCGAGATTGTGCAGGCCGGGAAGCTCCTGGACATCGACACGCTCGATCATCTGGTCATCGGCACCGGGCGCTATATCTCGATGCGCGAACGCGGCCTGGGGTTCTCATAATCGTGATCATGTGGTGCGTGACTTCAGTGGTCAGTGGTCAGTGATAAGATGGGCACAGGCATAGGTATGTCCACCTGCCTTCTGGTCACTGGTCACTGACAACGTTTGAGCACATGGTAAGATGGGCAGAGACCATTCCGGGTTCACCTGCTTTTCTTGTCACTCGTCACTCGTCACTGGTCACTACCCACGAAAAACAGAGCCGAAAGGAGCGCGCCGTGTCCGCCGACCCCGATCAGCAGCTTACGATCTATCGCCACCAGATCGAAGACCAGGCCCGCAGCCTGGCCGCCCAACTGATGGAGCCCTACGAAGCCGTTGAGGAAGCCCTCTGGCAATGGGTGGTGCAGTCCACCCTCGTCCTGGTCCACGACAGCCAGATCGAGATCCTCAGCCAGGGCGGCTGGAATAACGCCATCTTCCGCGCTGCCCTCGCCGCCTGGAAACAGAACCACCCGCAGCGCTATCTGGACCTCCGCCCGGAGGATACCCTCGAAGACTAATCCCTGAGATCCAACCGAACCTACCACTCCGGCCCTGCCGGAGCGGTCCCACCGACAGGTGAGTCATGCCGACTCGCCTGTTTTTTTGTTGTCCCAAATTCTAAGTGACCAGTGACCAGTGATCAGTGACAAGCGGGCAGAGGCCATGCACGGTCCACCTGCCCATCTCATCACTCATCACTCATCACTCATCACTCACCACTCATCACTCATCACTAAAAACACTGACCACTGACCACTCACCATTGACCACTCATCACTTCAACAAAGAAAGGACGATCCCATGCCCACGCACAGCACCCGCATTGCTGCTACCAGCATCATCCTGGAAACCGCCGCCCGCCTGGCCGCCATCATCGAGCGCTCCGGCGAGAATGTCCTCGCCCGCTGCAACGCCATCACCAACGGCGCGGGCGACCTGCAGGCCGCAACAGAATGGACAATGGACAATGGACAATGGAGAATGAACGCAGTCGTGTGTGTGCGGCAGTACCCCGTGGGATGTGCATGCGTTCCATTCTGCATTCTCCATTCTGCATTCTCCATTCCCACCTGCGAGGCCGGCGCGCAGGATCTCCCCTGCCGCCACGTTGCCGCCCGCACCATCGCCGAGCGCATCATGGCCCGCCCCGACGCCGCGCAGGTCTGCGCCTGGCCGCGCGACACGCCATCCGAACCGCGCCCCTATCCGGGTACCGACATCACCAGCGCGGCGGAGGCCGAGCGGCGCTTCTGGCGGCGCTACGGCTCCAAGGTTGGCGGCACCACCTGGGACGCCGTCACGCGCTTCCTGGGGCGGGAGCTGCCCAAACCCACCACCATCGCGGCCTGGCTCGCCGTCGCCCAGGAGGTGCGCGACACCCCGGTCGATCCGGAGACCGCCGCCGCCCGCGAAGCTGCCCGCGCCAAAGCCCAGCGGGAAGCCGATGAGTTGTACCCGCCGCAGGTGTAGGGAGGGCGACCATGCGCGGCACAACGCCCGGCACGATCTACCTGATCCACTTTGACCAGCCCATCGGTAATCCCGCCACCCCGTACGGTCAGGCCCGGCACTATCTCGGCTGGGCCTGCGATCTGCCCACCCGCATTGCGCAGCATCGGCGCGCCCGTGCCCGCGCCGCCCGCATTATGCGCTACCTTGGGTGGAAAGGCATCGGCTGGCAGGTGGTGCGCACCTGGCGCGGCACCCTGCGCGACGAAGACCGGCTCAAGGACTGGAAGAACAGCCCGCGCCTCTGCCCGATCTGCCGGGCGGCCCAGGGCCAGGCGCCGGTCAGGATCTGGCTGGAGGAGACCACCGCCACAATGCTCCCGCTCCTCATTCCGGCTCCGCCCCCGCCCCCGCCACCCCCAGCCGGTATCATCTTCCCGAACCAACCACCCCCGCGTTCCCCATACGCACCCCGCCCCCGCCGCCGCTTACATCCACATCCACCCCCGTGATCGTCCCTTCACCCCTTCACCCCTTCACCGCCTCCCCAGAATATTGACACCCCTGTTAGACGGTGTATAATGCAACGCAGTTCTTTTGCTCATGTGGAGGGAACCTATGCCCACGACCACATCCCGTGTCACCCCATCTGGAGAAGCCATGCGCCCGCGCAAACGTCTGAAACTCGCCCCCGATTTCGTGGAGACGCTGGCGCAAGCCGAGATCTCGATTGCGCAACTGACCCGCGAGTCAAAGGTATCGGAAACGACTATTTATCAGCTACGCAACCCGTCGCTCCATCCGGAGCGCAAGGGCGGGATGCAGCGCACGACTGCCTGGAAACTCGCCAATGCCTTTGCGCGGTTAACACAGCGCGAGCCCAAAGATGCCTATGCACTGTTGATTGTTGAGGAGACGGAGCCGCCGGCCATCGATGGGAACGACCACCGCTGATCAGCCGCGTGCTGCGCACTGAGGAGGAGCATGGACTACCCGGATCAGGATGTCATCGCCGATCAGATCACCCGGCTGGCCCGGGGGTGCGCCGACCCGCTGATGGTTGCGGCGCTGGATCTGGCAGCCGCGACGCATCAGGGTGATCCGGCGGCGCAGCGGGACAGCCTGGCCCATCTGCTCTCCCTGGCAGGCGAGCGGCTGCTGCCCGAGGCGGATCGCGTGGGCCGTGCAGCACTGGCCGCCGGCACCGGCGCACTGCGACACAACGGGCTGCTGCTGGCCGCCGGCACGCGCCTGCTCATTCAGTATCAGGCGCTCAGTACCGCGGATCTGATCGAGACGACCGGGATGCGGCTGGAGCTGGAAGCCGTGACCAGCGGCGCAGACTGGGTCGCCCAGGTCGCCGGCCGCGTGCAAGCCGCCGGGGTGCAGTATCAGGAGCAGGCCGGGGAACATGACACAGGACAGTAATCGGACAGACAGAAACGGACGATGACAACAGAACACCGGCCTGGTGCTGACTCCACCAGGCCGGGGCGGGGAAAGGGGCCACCCAACCCCGCCACCCAATGGTACCAGATTTTATGCGACGGAAGGGGCCACATGATGCCTTTGCACAACGAATCGGGAGCCATAGCCATCTCCACCGCTGATCGGCGCACTTCCCCGCGTTCCGCCCTGCGTGGGGACGCATTGACGCTATATCCGGTGCCGGCGCCTGCACGCTGCCACCAGGCGCGCTCGCGGAGGCACCCATGAGCGGCGGTGATGATCTGCTGAACACGCTGCTGGGGGGAGATGATCCGGGGAAGCAGCGCCAGGCCGAAGAACAGCGCCAGGCCGAAGAACGCCGCCGGGTTGAAGAACAGCGCCGGGTTGAAGAACAGCGCCAGGCCGAAGAACGCCGCCGGCAGGCCGTGGCGATCCGCCAGGCCGAGACGGAGGAACTCCGTCGCCTGCAGGAGCAGCGGCAGCGGATGGACGCGGAAGCCCGGCACCTGGCGGAGGAACGCAAACAATTGGCGGACGAACTGCGCCGCCAGCGGGCACAGACCGCCACTCGCCCGCTCAAGCCGCGCCGTGCCCAGCAACGCGTCTTTGATGCCGTTCGCCAGGGGTACGAGTTTGGCGGGTTGCTGCTGGCCGAGTTTGCCGCCTTTGTGCTCTGGTCTATTTTCTGGGTCGCCAACGGCTTTTTTACGGCGCTGTTTGTCCAGGCAGTGGCGCTGCAGTTGGTGGGCGGGCTCAACCGCTTTATCGCCGGCGCGATCACGCCCGACTTTCAGCTTACTCTGTCGGTGGCGGCCGCCTGGGGGCTGGGCGTTCTGGTCCATATCATTGTCACCCTCATTGAGTTGCACCTGTGGCGCTCCGGGCGGCGCAGCACCTACCCGACGATTATTGCGGTCGGGGTGTTCGATGTCTATACCTCGACCCGCGGTATCCAGGCGCTGGCGGCTGCCTGGAGTCTGCCGACCACCGGCTGGGTCTGGCTGGTGCTCTATGTCATCCTGGCTGAGGCGATTGCGCTCTTCCCGGAGCGCCGCATGGTTGATCACGGAACCGCGATCTGGCTGATGCTCCGTCCGGCACAGCCGGCGACGAGCAGTGGATAACACGGAGGGGAATCTATGGAGGGCTGGCTGCTGCTCCTGTTCTTTATTGCCATAGGCATGTCCCTGGTCACCATCGGGTTGCGCCGGCGCGCCCATCTGGTCACCGGGTTCGATGACGTTATTGATGAGCCGCTGCACCGGGGCCCGCCAGCGCTGCCCCCGTCCGACCCAGTTCCAACGCTTCCACCCGATCTGATCTGGCTGCGGCGGCTGCTCTTTGCCCTACACGCCCTGATCATCGGGCAGACCCGCGCGGGCAAGACCACGATTACCCATTTTATCGCTACCTCCCGCGCGAAGCTCGGCCACCGCGTGATCGTCTGCGATCCCGATGCCGCCCCCGGCATGTGGCCCGGCTGTGAGGTTAGCGGCTACGAAGACGACTTCGCGGCTATCGAGCAGACCCTCCAGGCGCTCCAGCCAGAGCTTGCCGCCCGACGGACGGCCCGCAGCCAGCGCGACAAAGCCCGGCTGACCCCGCTGACCCTGGTGCTGTCCGAGGCGGGCGATATTATGAATCGCTGTGACAGCGCCCGCGATGTGTTCGAGCAGGTGCTCCGGCGCGGGGGCAAGCTCAATATTAGCCTGCTGGCGGATGTGCAGGATCGACAGCGCGATACGCTGAATATTCCGGGCGCGACCCATTTGCTCAAGAATTTCGAGGAGCAGGTCGAGGTCTACCGCGACGCCGGGCAGCGCCGGGTGATCTACCAGGGACAGGACTTCCCAGTACCGGATCTGCCCGACCCAGAGGAGTTGGCCGACACCTACGTACAGACTCATCCCGCCGGCGCACTGTCGGATCAGGCGACTCTCGCGGATCTGCTGGCGGTTGACCCGGACACACCACTGCCCGGATCACCCCCTCAACCGCAGCCTCAGCCGCCCCACCAACCGCAGCAGAACGGGCAAAACGGGGCCGGTGTACCCTCAGCCTCAACCGCAACCTCAGCCGCAACCTCAGCCGCAACTGCCCTACCGGCGGTGGATATGGCGGACGACGCAGCGGCGCTGGAGGTCGTCACTCCACCGGCCTGGGTTGATGAGATTGCCTGGATCTGTCCGGACAACGACCGGCGCGCGACGAAGGGGGACGTTCTGGAGTTACTGCGGCAGGCCCGCACCGAGCCGGCGATTGTGAAGGAACTCTGGCAGATCGACGGCACCACCGGCGCGCGCTACAAGAAGGCGTTGGAGGTCGTCGCAACCATCCGCGCCGCTGCCCTGCTGGGTACCCTGGAACCGGCACCGGTTGCGGTACCGGATGGTGCCGATGCCCGGTAAGCGCTGTTGAGCTGAGGAATGCATGATTGAACGAGATAGCGGAACTGAACGCCGGCCCCTGCCGGGAGCCCGCCTGGATGACCTGGATCTGCATCTGGTGCGCCGCCATATTGCGACGGCCATCGAGCGGCGTGGCTACGAGGGCCCTACCGAGCCCCGCGACTATCTGCACCGCTACCATTGTCTGACGGAAACCGGCTCCGAGACCGTCCCGACCCTGGCGGGAATCCTGACCTTTACGTCCGAACCGGACCGCTGGATGAGTGCGGCCGGGATTGATATCGCCCAGTTCCAGGGCGATCATGCCCACTCCACCGATCTGCAGTTTTCCCGCCAGATCCGCGGACCAATCGTTGATGTGATTGACCGCACGGTTGAGTTGCTCTGGGCGCGCTCCGACCATCGCTACCGCCTGGAGGGCACCGAACGGATCGAGGAACATGCCTACGCGCCGGTGGTGCTCCGGGAGTTGACGGTCAATGCCCTCTGTCACCGGGACTGGAGTTATACCGGCTCATTGGTACGCATTCAGATCTTTCCCAACTGTATTGAGTGGGTTACCCCGGGCGGGCTGCCCCCGGGTGTGACCATTGATACCCTGCGGACGGCCCAGGTGTCCCGGAACCCGGCCATCGCCCAGCTCCTCTATCACGCCGGCCAGGTCGAGAAGTTCGGCATGGGCGTTGATACGGTGCTGGATATTCTCAGCGAGTGGGGCTGCGACCCACCTGTGCTGTGCGATGATGGTCATTTCTTTACCTTTCGCGTCTGGGGGAAACCGCTCAGTCCGCATGAACTGCCGGACGATCCCTATCTGACTTCCCGACAGCAGCGGGTGCTGGCCGAGCTTGACCAGCGCCGGGTCTGCACCAGCGCTGATCTGGCCCGCGCCCTGGGCGAACCCCGACGTAATATTCAACGCGATCTGCAGGCATTGATTGCTGCCGGGCTCGTCGTGACCGAGGGGTCAACCACGCGTAGCCGCTACCGCCGCGTGCGTTCGTAGTCAGTTGGGCGGCATATGGCGCAAATATGGCGCAAGTGTGGCGCGAGTGGCGCGAGTGGCGCGAGTGGCGCGAGTGTGGCGCGAGATTGGTTCCGATCTGGCGCACCAACCGCTTGAAGATGGCGCTAGATCCTGCTAGAATGCAAGGATAACCTGGTGAACGAATGATCGCGTTCACCAACGGTTCCAACATGGACTTTACTGCGGGATACGAGAAGCGCGTGGGGGCCGCTGCCGACCTTACACCAGCCCCACGCTGCATACGGAAGAGAACGCCCATCATGTAAGACGGACGGACGCGAGGGACAACGCACCCACGGGTGCAGCAGCGACACAGAGAACACAGCGACGCAGATCGCTGGACATGAAAACGGCCCCCGACCCTTATGCTTGGCGGCGAATGGTCGAAGGCCAGACTCTGTCCAGTGCCACATGCGTGGCGTGGTTTTGTGTTGTCTGCTCCTATCATACCATCCACTGATCCTGTCGTCAAGTCTGATTGCGGACGCAGTGGGTGGCCCAGGAGCCAGTATGTGCAGATATGCCCCCATGCCAACGATCGTTCTGCCCGCCGCCATGCCGATCCGGTGGTCGGCGCATCCGCCCGGCATTGCCCCCGGTGAGGTGCCGCGATGATCGAGGCTCCCACCACCACCACCGGCACGGACGATGATCTGGTGGCGTTTTGTGTGCGCAACGCCAACCCGGAACTCTGGCGCACCACCATTCCGCTGGTCGTCCGGCTCCGCTGTGACGGCCATAAGGGGCTGATTGCCACCTGGACCGCTATTCACTGGCTGATGGTGCTCTGGAGCGCCAATGGCTGGCGCGATTTCGGCGTGCGCGAGATTGCCGCCGAAGCACGGGTGGGACGTAATGAACTGACCGGACCCACCGGCTATATTCAGCGCCTGGTCGATCTGGGCCTGCTGGTTATTGCCGGCTACCGCCCGATCCCCGGCATGCTCCACCCCCGCCCGATCTATACGATTGACCTCTGGCACCTCGAACGGGACAGCATGGATCTGCTGCCGGATCTGCTGCGCGATCGGGGTCTGCCGCCCCCACCCCGGCCCGCCCCCGATCCACGCCAGCTCTCGTTTTTTGACCAGCTTGAGCCCGATTCCGGGCCAGCACCGGCCCCCCCTGGCCCGGAATCGCGCCCGGCCAGTGCTGACTGTCACCCAACCGGGCCAGCGGGTGCCCGCAACCGGGCCGACTGTCCCGGTCGCGTGCCAGGCGTGCCCGCAAACGGGACAGATGATGCCTGCGCCGGTGCCGGTGTGCCCGGAAACGGGACAGACGTGCCCGGAAACGGGACAGTGTCGCACCCGGACGAGCCAGTGGTGCCTCCGACCGGGACAGTGGCTGCACTGAATCGGGACATAGAAGGAACGAAGGGACGAACGAACGAGGGAGCGAACGACTACCTCACCCGGCGGGACATTTCCGGCATCCTGGAAACGGTGATGCAGCATGTCACGGAAACGATTGCCGGTCTCCTGGGGCATCCTGCCACCGAACCAGCACTCCCCACCCGCCCGATTCCGGCGGCTCCCCCGGACGAACCGCCCCTGCCGAATGATCCCCTGTCCCTCTGGGAAGCGGACCGGGCGCATGTGCGGCAGGGCGACCAGTACCAGCTCCAACTGCTGGCGGGACAGTATGATGCGCCAACGGACGGGTACGGCGCGTACTGGGTGGGGCGCGCCATCCTGATGGCCGATCTCTGCCTGCAGGGACGCGGCGAGCGCGCCACGATTCCCTATCTGCGCAAGATGCTGCGGCGCTGGCATGAGACGCAGCACTGGGGGAGTGATCTGGAGCCGGAGCCCGCATCCGCGCTCCCACCCGGGCCGGACCCGGACCATCCGGCGGTGGTGGCCTACACCCGACTGACCGGGCATCCGGTGCCGGCGGCGCCGGCGGCGGCAATTGCGGCGACCGTCACCGATCCGGGTGCCTGGGAGCAGGTGATCCGCGTGTGGCAGGACCACGGCTGGAATGCGCGGAATATCGCCGGGATGCTGGATCGCTATCAGGCGCAGACCCGGCTGGTGGACCTGGAGCTTCCGGGGACGACCTCGCTCCATCTGTTGCGGCAGATGGGGGTGCCCGCGCATGTGCTGGTGCAGGTGCGCGACCAACCGGACGCGGTGCTGGCCCCGGTGATTGACCAGGCGCAGCGCCGTACGGATCTGCGCGACCGGGAGGCCTGGCTGTGTGCCGCGCTCCTGCGGTTACCCGCGCGTGCGCCGGAAGCGGACGCCGCACTGCCGGAGGAGGAACCGGAGCCGGAGCCGGAGCCGGACCGCCCGCCCGCTGTCCGGTTGCTGGAGGGGGTCAAAACCCGGGTAATGCAGTCGGCCTGGCCGCTGCTGGAGCGGCTGCGGGTGGTGATTACGACCGATGCCGTGCAGGTGTTCTGTGCCTCGCCTGCGGACCGCGAGGCGGTGTCCCGGCATCTCCCGGCATTTCGGGGGGCCGCAGCGGAACTGGGGTGCCCCGGGAGCATTGTCTGTTTCGTCCGCCCATAGCGCGCCGGGGATGCCTGTTTGTGATATCTTAAAAGTGGCTCTGCCCCACGTTGTGTGGCGCACATTCGTGCGTATTCTGCCTCTCACCATCGGCCATGCAGGCGACACCGCACGGCAATGCGGAAACGCCGTGTGGATGACCACCAGCCCCTGTCGCCACCGCATGATCGCCCTGCGCCCATCACCCATGACGCACTTCCACCAGAGCACACCGGCTATACCGCATGGGAATGCAGAAAACGACACATGCAGCAGGGAATACCTTATCTTCGCTCATACGTTCGCCACAGAAAGTGAGACAGAGCCACTTTTAAAATACACAAACACCCGGCGTCCCGGCTAACGCATGCAGCCCAGCAGATTCGGGGGCTCCCGCAGGTGCAGCAGCGTATCCACCTGCTGGCGCTGGGGGCAACGGGGACCGACAGGACCGGTGCGAACGCAGAAGATGATCGCGCCGATGCATGCGAAACCAGAGCCCGTGAATAGGTCAACGACCCGACGCCCCGGATGCAGTGCATCCGGGGC
>Ga0207419_1002832_pt1 | contig 10947 bp, 8 predicted proteins | sample ElkSloMetagenome_4_FD_184723 | JGI IMG/M metagenome (GOLD analysis project Ga0207419, IMG submission 184723) | Hot spring microbial communities from Elkhorn Slough, Monterey Bay, USA - MD2A (version 2) | ecosystem: Environmental > Aquatic > Marine > Intertidal zone > Estuary: Microbial mat ... | reverse complement strand
CACATTCCACCAAAGCCAAGAGACTTGCGGGGCAAAAATCCACAGCAGAATATTAGTAGCAAAACCGCCAAGTAAGCCAATAATGGCACCTATATTATTAATCCTTTTAATTAAAATTCCCATTACAAAAACGCCTAAAATAGGCCCGTTTGCCAAAGAGGAAATTTTATTGATAGATACTATGATGGAATCGGAAATACCACCAACAAAAAAGGCAAAGACTGAAATGAGCAAACCCCAGAAAACTGTCAAAACTTTAGATAGATAGAATTCCTTTTTGGTAGTCATATTATTGCTGAAATAGCCTTTTACAAGGTCTTGCATGGTGGTGGCACTTAAAGAATTGATAATAGAATCTAATGAAGACATGGCTGCAGAGAACAAACCAACCATAAACAAGCCAATCATACCAATAGGGAATTGCTGCATTACAAAGATGGGTACTGCCAAATTGTAGTTGGGTTCTTGGTTTTCTTTTAAAGGCAGCTCACTTAAAAACTCAGGGTGAGTAACTACATATGCCCCAATGCAAATTCCTAAAAAGCAATAAGTAAGTACCAAAGGAAAACGCAAAACACCATTGAGAAAGAGAGACATATTGGTGCCTTTTACATCTTTGGTAGAAAGTTGCCTTTGCACTTGTGTTTGGTCAGTACCATAGTAGGCCACATACAAAAAGAAGCCACCGATGAGCATAGGCCAAAAGGCAAAATCTTTTCCATCAAAACCTGTATGGCTAAAGTCTATGGCATTTAATCGCTGACTATCAAAAGCCGCTATAGCCGCATCATACCCGCCTACAATATCTAAACTGATGTAAATTGCAAATAAGATAGCCACATATAAAATCACCATTTGGATAACATCGGAATAGATAACGGCTTTCATGCCGCCGATTGAGTCATAAATGACAGTTACTATACCCAAAGCAGCTACCGACCAAAAAAATGAGATACCTGTGCAATACTCAATTACTATACAAATACCATAAACCGTAACCCCAGCAGCAAAAGCCCGAAAAAGTTGGAAAAAGATACTTAGCAGGGTTCTGGTTTCTTTGCCAAAGCGCTTTTCTAAATAGGCATAAACTGAGATAATTTGCAGGCGCTTAAAGAGCGGCAGCAAAAAAATCATCAAAAAAATCATAGCAAAGGGCACTGCCAATTCGTATTGCAACCACAATAAGCCACCCCCAACCGAAAAGGCCACAAAGGCCGGTGCACCTAAAATGCTATTGGTAGAACATTGTGTGGCCATAATGGAAATGGCTACAGGAAAAGCCCCTGTGTTGTTGCCACCTAAATAATAATCTTTTTGGTCTTTTTGCCCGCGAGAAAGGTAGATACTAAGGCCGATCATACCGATAAGGTAGCCTACTACAATGACCCAATCTGTTACACTTAAAAGCATAGCTCAGTCGGTTTATCCTTTAAACGAGCTTAAATATAACATTTTACAGATTTTATTGTGCTTTTTTGATAGAATAAGCGATAGGTAATTGGTAAGAAATAAAAAAGACCCGCTAGATTTTCATCTAACAAGTTCCTTGAAATTTCCGCTTATTGGTTATATAAATCTACTATAATACCTTTTTCAGAGATGCACATTCTGAATAGCTTTAAGCTATATCCCATCAATCACGGCTACATGACTCATCACCGCAGAAAACAATAAAAAGCCAGAAATAAAGATAATTACCAAAGCCATACCTAGCCACAACTTTTTGCTTTCAACATTGTACTTCTTCAATAACTTAAAAAAGAAATAGGCCATGTGCGCAAATGGAATCAAAAGCGCTAGAATTATTCCTGCGGTATCATTTTCCATATCTAGACCAAAAATAGCTACGGTAACAAATTGCAGGAAATATACAGCAGCATACTCATACACCAAGTAACCGATGTACTTTCTTGAGTCTGCAACTTGCATATTGGTCACTTTCTTCAACAACCAACCAAAACCCAAATAAACAGCGATAAAAGCACCGTAAAATAAAAAGAATACTGTTTTGGACACCCAAGTATCGTCTTCTGCCCCTTCTGTACCTACCTCGTAAGAGGTCTCGACTGCCAAAAACAAAAGTGAGAAAATGAACAAGGTTTTCATCAACTTTACATCGGTAAAGTATTTTTGAGCATCTATGGCAGATTGACTCGCTTTCTTCTTCATTTCACGTACATCAAAAGAAAGCGGTTTAATGAACCACATGCCGGTAAACTTAAAAAGTGTAAGAAAAGCTTGAAAATCACCAAGCAAGGTATTGGCGAAATCGGTGAGGGTTTCTTTAATGCCATCAATCAGTTCCTCTTTGGCTTCATTTATTTCGTTGAGCACTTCTTCTTTGGCCTCGTTGAATTCTTCTTTAGCAACTTCTTTCATTGAGTTAGGTAAATTTTTTTAAATCTACAGAAAATTCTTCTGCTAACTCTTGTGCCTCGCCTACTAATTCGTTTTCAGCCGATTTTATCTCAGATGCCAATTCGTCTTGGATGTCCTCCTCCGTAGTTGTTTTGTGTCTTTTGCTATAAGTAAGGTGCTTAAATTAATTCCACCTTAATAATTATTAACACAGTAGATTATTGCTTGAAGGTGAGGCTTTTAAAAAGCATTGTATAGATCAAAAAGAGATGTTTTATCTCAAGGGCAAGTTTGTTTGGCTAAAGCCTTTTTTAGGTTTATTGAAGTACACAGGTTAAAACCTGTGGCTATTGATGGTATTGAATAGGTACTAAAACTGTCCGCTCATTTCAATTGCACTCGACTTTAGTCGGGGCATGACATATTTCATGAACAGGGCTTTAGCCCAATCTATCGTCATAGTTTTTTGCACTCATCAATCCACAGGTTAAAACCTGTGGCTATTGATAATACGTTTTTCTTGCGGCAAAATGTCTCAAACCTTTGCCTCTAACTCCTTACTAATTTTCTCAATCACTATTTCGGCATGCTCGCGAGAATTTTCTATAAACCATTTGCTCGTTACCATGCCGCCGCAAACTACACCTGCTACATATAAACCAGGCATATTACTCTCGTAGGTTTCTTGGTTGTGTGTAGGCATTCTAGTTTCATCATCACAAAGTACAATACCTATGTTCTGCAAAAAGCTAAAATCTGGCTGATAGCCTGTCATGGCCAAAACAAAGTCATTCTCTATGGTAACTATGCCTTCTGGTGTTTTAATGTCTACTTCGTGTTCTCTGATTTCAGCCACTTCTGAGTTAAAATAAGCTTTAATAGAGCCTTCTTTTATACGGTTGTCAATATCTGGTTTGATCCAGTATTTTACCCGGTGGCTAATGGCCTCTCCTCTCACCACCATGGTTACTTCGGCGTCTTTTCGGTAGGTTTCTAGGGCGGTATCAACCGCTGAGTTGGCTGCGCCGACCACCAATACTTTTTGGTTAGCGTAAGGATGTGGCTCTTTGTAATAATGTTCTACCTTGGGTAAATCTTCACCGGGCACATTCATATAATTAGGTTTGTCATAAAAACCTGTGGCTACTATCACAGCTTCTGACAAATACTTGCCTTTGGTGGTAATAAGTTCAAACTTAGTTTCTGTACCTTTTTGCACCTTTTCTACTTTTTCGTAGAGATGCACGTTCAACTCCCAGCTTTGCGTTACCCTGCGGTAATACTCCAAAGATTCGCTACGAGTAGGTTTGTGCCCATGCGAAATAAAGGGCACACCTCCGATCTCTAATTTTTCAGAGGTGGAAAAAAAAGTCATGTTGGCCGGGTAATGGTACAGCGAATTTACCAAACAGCCTTTTTCTAAAATCATATAAGAAAGTCCCTTCTTTTTAGCCTCAATACCACAGGCCAAGCCAATAGGGCCACCGCCTATGATCACAATATCATATTTATTTGGGGTACTCATTTTATTGTTTTTTTAGTGATAAGTCTTTTATTTCTAAATGCTTGTTGCACACGCTAGTTACGTAAAAATACAAAGCAGTAAGGGCTTACTCAAATATAAGCTCTTGCCATTTGCCTAATCTCACTTAAATTTCAAACAAAATAGCCCACGATTTAAATCGTGGGCCAAGCGTTTATAAGAATTTCAAAATGACTGTTTTTCAACGCACATTTCCCATTAGCCTTTTCATAAATGGAGAAAGCATCAACATAACCACACCTGCAATAACTGAAAACTGTGTTACCAACCAAAACAAGTCTGGTAAAATATTGGGGTTAGCGGCAATGGCATCGCTGTCGAACTCACCTGCTACTAGACCGGCTATTAAGTTACCCAAAGCAATAGACATAAACCAAACGCCCATCATTTGGCCTACTAACTTTTTTGGAGAAAGTTTGGTTACCGCTGAAAGGCCTACAGGAGAAAAAACCAACTCGCCGGTGGTGTGTAAAAGGTAGGTAATGATCAACCAAGTAGGCAGCACTGTAGTGCCTTTGACCACAATGCCCGAGGCAATGGCCATAACGCCAAAACCCAAACCGAGGAAAATCAAACCAAATGAGAATTTTACAGGTGTAGAAGGCTCTAGATTTTTTTGCGAGAGGCGTATCCAAAGCCAACCGAAAAAAGGCGAAAGTACAATAATGAATATGGGGTTAACTGATTGCAACCAACTGGCAGGCATCTCCCAACCACCAATCATCCTGTCTGTATAACGCTCTGCAAAGAGGTTAAGCGAAGAACCTGCCTGCTCAAAACCTGACCAAAAAACAGCAGAAAAGAAAAATAGCACGAGTATCATCCCTATTTTCTTTCGCTCGTCTGTAGTGAGGGATACTCCAGTAAAAATATAGAGAAAGTAAAGTACAACGCTACCTAGAATGATATAGCTAGACACATTAGCAAGGCTTACAGGGTCAATAATTACAGTTTTAGTAAGCAGTAAAATGAGAAAGATGCTTACCAAAGCAACAAAGGCCAAAAGGTAAATGCGTATTTTATTCTTAATCAATCGGTCTTTTTCTAAGTCTCCAGTAGATTCTGGCTCTGCTCCTGCACCTTTAAGATAATTTTCGGTCATTTTATATTGGATCACGCCTATGACCATACCCAAACCTGCAGCTCCAAAACCATAATGCCAAGAGATGCCTTCGCCCAACCAACCTGTAACCAAAGGCGCTATAAATGCTCCAATGTTGATACCCATGTAATAGATAGAAAAGCCTGCATCTCTTCTGGCCGGGGTGTCATCAGCGTATAATTCGCCTACTATACTAGAGATATTGGGCTTGAGCAAACCAGTACCTACAATGATCAGGAACAGGCCTAAAAAGAAAGTTTCATTGGTAGGAATGGCCATGCTAAAATGGCCAATCGCTATAATGATACCTCCGTAATAAACCGCTCTCTGCAAACCAAAAAGCTTATCGGCCAACCAACCTCCTGGCAGGGCCAATAGATAAACAAACATGGTGTAAAGTCCATAAATTGCAGCACTGGTTTTATCATCTAAACCCAGCCCTCCATTTTCTACTGAATCTACCATGAACAATATCAACAATGCGCGCATTCCATAATAACTGAAACGCTCCCATAGTTCGGTGAGAAAAAGCGTTCTTAAGCCTTTAGGATGGCTACTTAGCCCTGTGTTATCCGACATAAAATTGAAAGATTTTGATTGTTGTAATTTTAGTACCTCTTTAGTTTGCCTTTATGTTGTAGCCATTGCTTGTTTTACTGGCAAAAGCTCACGCATTTTCCTTATGAATTCACTAAAGACCTTGCGTAACAAAGATTCTCGAAATTAATGAATTCCCCATAAATTAATACATTTCCCTAAAAAAATACCATTTACAGCAAAAGCTTTAGGTGCGAAATTTTGGACTTACTTTAATTAGGTAGAAGGCGAGAATGTAAGGTTCTGATTCAAAAATTCAATTTCATCTAAATTACTTCAATATTGATATTTTTTTTCTGCCGCTTAATTAGTTTTAGCAAAAATTGAGGTGGGATAACATTTTAATAAATCTATAATTTTATGGGCAATTTATCGTAAATAATTCATAAATTCACATAATAAGCAATCAAATTTTCTATTTTATTAACTTACTGAAGCAAACGACCTTAAAAATTACAGGCCAAAACCACAATTGGCAAGATATCATTACAATGTAATTTTTAGCCTTGCTTACCACCTCATAACGCTGTATTAACACCTGTTAAAAAGCTATATTTGTTTCATATTTTTTAATAGTAGCTGCAGTGCTACTACTTTTTGAACTAACCATACCAAACGTACCACTAACGTCTTATTTTGTAATAGCAACAACCTATTGTACCTATGGCTAAAAATTTACGCATCACTTTACTTACATACATATTTTTAGCAGCTCCATTATTGCAAGCGCAATCTATGGGTAGCGACGATAAATTGTGGGAGTCTGAACAGTTGTATGTATCTACCATTTACCCTAACCCAGCGGTAAATGTAATTACTTTAGATTACCGCTTGCTAGATTTTAACACTAAGGCGAGCATTGTTATCAGAAATGTAATAGGCAGCGAAATGGGAGTATTCCATTTAAACAGTGCCGAGACAAACGTTACCATGCAGCTAGATAACTTTAGTTCAGGTATTTATTTCTATACTTTACAAGTAGATGGGCAAGAGATTGTAACAAAAAAATTTATGGTGAACAAGTAGTTATTTCGCCTTGCTACACCAAGGATTTTTTGCTATGCGAAAGCGCCAAGGCAACAAGGCGTCTTCTTCAGCATAATCTATGCCCACTCTCGGACTAGCAATTATATTCTCAGGGCTTATAGTTTCCTTGTGATCTTCAATCCAGATAGTATTACCGGTTAAATCTGTCCCGTAATGTTCAGTGCTTATTCCTAGGGCGCTGGACATTACACCGGGACCTGCCGTAAGCCTATACTCTTGCTTGTTTAAGCCCCGTCTTTCCATCATATCTTCTATGCCATTTAAGGGCTCAACTGCTCTTATCAAAATAGCATCTGCATAGTTTTTTTGGTTGGTAACAATGTTAAAAAGATGATGTATTCCGTAACACAAATACACATAAGCAAAACCTCCGGTACCAAACATGATTTCTGTTCTTTTGGTACGGCGGTTTAAATGGGCATGGCATGCCTTATCGGTAGCACCACAGTAAGCTTCGGTCTCCACGATTTTTCCACTAGTAAAAATGTCATCTATCTTTGTGCAAAAGACTTTCCCTAAAAGCGATTGGGCCAAGCCCACTACGTCGTCATCCAAATAAAAATCCCTAGAAAGTTTGTTTGGCTTATTCATCAAAATCTAACCCTAGTTTTTGTTTTAGTGAAATTAAAGATGGATTGAGCTCTGCCAGGTGTTCAAATTTTTCGTGTGAAGTGTAAATCCTCTTTTTCCCCTTTTTAGGAGGCACAATGTTCAGTTCTAGATGTAACCTGTCATTAGACAATTCATCAGACAAAAATTTAAATATTTTTCTCTTGAATTGATTAAAAGGTTCTCTAAGGATTTTGTTATGCAGATTTACTTTTATGCTATGGTTACCTACCATCTCAGGCTCTCCATCTTCTAAAATGATTTTATGAAAATGATGGTTGCCGTGTATATCGCTTTCTTGCATTTTAGACCATGCTACTTGGAGCTCTTCTTGAGTAAACACTCGATCGCGCTGTACTACATTTTCTGTAGAAACGGTGATTTGTTGGGTAGTTTGCGCCTCTTTTTCTTTTTTAAGTTGCTCTCTTACCTTGCTAAGATCAGTTGTAAATTTACCAGTTGTTTTTAAGGGCACTTTTAATGGTGCGGCCTTAGGCTTTGCCGGCTTTTCTGTATTTTGTTGCTGTTGAGGTGGAGTAGCGACCGATTTAGGCTCTGACGTATTTTCTGCCTTTTGTTCAGCTACTGTAGGACTTTTTTTTTTAACTCACCTTGGTTGGCGAGGTTAATGGCGCTGTTGATGTGGCACATCTTAAGCAGGGCCAATTCAACGTGGAAACGCTGGTTTTTACTAGACTTATAGTTTAGGTCGCATTGGTTGCTAATGTTCATGGCCGTAAGCAGAAAAGAAACTGATGCCGCATTGGCCTGCTCATGGTATTTTTCCTTTACATTATCTGCCACTTCAAGTAAAGCTATGGTCGAGGCATCTTTACAAACCAGCAAATTTCTAAAATGCTCACCCAAACCGATAATAAAGTTATGCCCATCAAAACCCTTACTCAAAATATCATCGAAAAACAGCAACATACTGTTGTGATCTTCCTTTAAAAGTGCATCGGTGATCTTAAAATAATAGTCGTGATCGAGTATATGCAGATTTTTGATTGTCGTCTCATAATCTATGGTATTATCGGTAGAAAATGTTACAATCATATCAAAAAGAGAGAGCGCATCTCTTAAGGCACCGTCCGCTTTTTGAGCAATCAGGTACAAGGCTTCTTGTTCAGCGGTAATTCCTTCATTTTTAGCTACCAAGGCCAAGTGATCTGCAATGTCTTGCACGCTGATCCTATTAAAATCAAAGATTTGGCAACGAGATAAAATGGTCGGAATCACCTTGTGCTTTTCTGTAGTAGCCAAAATAAAAATGGCATAAGGCGGTGGTTCTTCTAATGTTTTCAAGAATGCATTAAAAGCTGCATTAGACAGCATGTGCACCTCATCTATGATGTATACCTTGTATTTTCCGGACTGCGGGGCATAGCGCACTTGGTCTACCAAGCTTCTGATATCGTCTACTGAGTTATTGGAGGCCGCATCTAACTCATAAATATTATAATCGAAGTTGAGCTTATCGGCTTCTTCTTGAGAAATATCTTTAGGTGTATTGATCAATTTGGCAAGAATACGCGCGCAAGTGGTTTTGCCTACGCCTCTTGGGCCACAAAACAAAAAGGCTTGTGCCAAATGGTTGTTCTCAACCGCATTTTTAAGTGTAGTAGTAATATGGCCTTGGCCTACTACCGTCTCAAATGAATGGGGTCTGTATTTTCTAGCAGAAACCACAAAGTTTTCCATACAGTCTCAGAAGCTTCGAGATGAATATTTTTAATAAAGAATTGATAAAGAGCCCAATTTTACTTTTAGCCGATGAGCCTAACTGCAAAAATTTACAGCTCTAGCTCAACTTATTTGGAGGGCTTAACACAAAACGAAATGCAAATTAATAAAACCGCGAATAATAACCCTGCTAAAACTGAAAATTCCTACTAGGCTTTGCTTACTTATCCAACCACTCTTTAAACAAAGGGGCTTTATGGCTACTCACCACGATTTCATCATTGGTATGTGGGGTGAGTTCTATCTTAAGCCTGCCTTTAAAATAAGGATAAATGTTTTGGGTAGCGTCTATATGGATCAGGTACTGCCTGTTGATCCTAAAGAAAATATCTGGATCCATCATTTCTTCTAACTGCTCTAAAGAATGGTTTACTGCGTACTTCTTATTATCGTAGGTAATGATAAAGACCACCTTGTCTTCAGAAATGAAATAAGCGATTTCGTGCGCTTTTACCGATTTTATTTTGCGTCCATATTTTACCAAGAAACGCTGCTTGTATACTTTTTTTTCTTTGCCCAATAAGCCGATCAATTGGTCTATTTTAGAGTTCCTCACGGTTTTTTGCAAGGATTCAGACATTTCATCTAGCTTAGAAAGTGCTTCCTCTAACTTGTTGTATCGCACTGGTTTTAGCAAGTAGTCTATGCTGTTTACCTTAAAAGCTTCAATGGCGTACTCGTCGTAGGCTGTAGTAAAAATTACGGGGCAACTTACCTTAATTTCTTGGAAAACCTCAAAAGAAAGCCCATCGCTCAATTGGATATCTGCCATGATCAAATCAGGCTCATCATTTTCAGAAAACCATTCTATCGCTTCCTCAACAGAAGGCAATTGCGCTACTATTTCGTTTTCGTCGCTGTAACGCTGTAGCATTTGTTCCATTTTCTTGGCCGCCAACGCCTCGTCTTCAATAATTACTATTTTCATGATTTCTCAAAACTTAAAAGTGGTAACTTCACTATAAAGTGCTTACCATTATCAATCACTTCCATTTTATTATCGGTTACATAACTAAAGCGTTTACTCAAATTATGCAAACCTGTTTCACCGGGATTGCCCGGTTTTATATTCTTTTTCTGAATGTTGTTTTTCACCACCAAATAAGAATTGCCCTCGTTGTAAATCTCTACTTTTAATGGCGCTTTTACCGAGAGCTTGTTGTGCTTAATGGTATTTTCTACCAATGTTTGCAGCGCCATAGGTGGGATCATCTTATTTTTTAGTTTGTTGTCCACCTTACTTTCGATAATAAGCTGATCTTCAAAGCGCTTTTCAAGAATATGGAGGTACGCTTCCATAAACTCCAACTCTGTAAGCAGGCTCACCGCCTCTGTCTCCTTATTTTTCAATAAATATCGGTAAACTTCGGCAAAGTTATCGAGAAAATCTAAGGCACTGTCATTATCAGGCTCTATTAAAGAAGATAGGATATTTAAATTATTAAACAAAAAGTGCGGGTCTATATGAGATTTCAGCGCCTTAAGCTCCGAAAGCATATTCTCTTTTTCCAAGGCATTTTTCTCAATGGTTACTTTTTTCCACTTTACCATAAAATAAATCCCAAAAAATATAGAAAAAACCGGCAAGGCGAACAATATGCCATAAATGTTGAGCAAAACCATTTGGTATGCATCTGGAGGCAGTAGCGTAAAAACCGATTTATAAATATAGTAGGTGAGGTTTACGATCAGTAGGGTGTAAATACCACTAGCGAGCAGCTGCAGGTAAAGCCGCTTTACCATATTGGCAGTCCATGGGATAAACCGCTCAAATATTTGATAAATACCAAGATTGCCCAACCACAACAATAGCAGTACACTCAATATCCAAATGGCGGCCAAATAGTATACTCTGTCTATTTCTGGAGTTTGCTCTTGAGGGGGCTCTAGGGAATAGAAATAAATACTTGCGCCGAGTAAAACTAATAAGGATATGATCGCGATTCTC
>Ga0207419_1002831_pt1 | contig 10950 bp, 20 predicted proteins | sample ElkSloMetagenome_4_FD_184723 | JGI IMG/M metagenome (GOLD analysis project Ga0207419, IMG submission 184723) | Hot spring microbial communities from Elkhorn Slough, Monterey Bay, USA - MD2A (version 2) | ecosystem: Environmental > Aquatic > Marine > Intertidal zone > Estuary: Microbial mat ... | reverse complement strand
CCTCTTTTTTGAGAATATCCGGATCGCGACTGTGCACCTTTATGCCCACGCGTAGAGGTTCCACCTCTTCCTGATCCTTGACCCCTGCCAATTCTCTTATTGTTTTTTACAGATCCTTCTGCTGGCTTAAGTGTATGTAATTTCATATTTAAGCTTCGATTACGGTTACCAAATGACTTACTTTCCTTATCATCCCTTCTATTTGAGGGGTAGCCTCAACTTCTACAGACTTATTTATTCTGCCTAATCCCAAAGCCTTAATTGTAGCTTTCTGAGTTTGTGGCTTTTTAATCGTACTTCGAGTTTGTGTTATCTTTACCTTTGCCATTGTTCTAACCATTAAATACTTTTGATAATGGAACACCTCTTTGCTGAGCTACTGTGTAAGGATCCCTCATATTGAGTAAAGCATTAAAAGTAGCTTTTACAACATTATGTGGGTTTGAAGATCCTTTAGATTTTGCCAATACATCCTTTACACCGGCACTCTCAAGCACAGCACGCATTGCACCACCAGCAATAACACCGGTACCAGGAGCTGCAGGTTTTAAAAGTACAAATCCTCCACCATATTTACCTATTGCTTCATGAGGTACTGTACCTTTTAAAACAGGCACCTTGATTAAATTTTTCTTAGCGTCATCGATACCTTTAGTGATAGCATCAGTTACTTCATTAGCTTTGCCGAGACCGAAACCCACTACACCATTGCTATCTCCTACTACTACAATGGCCGAAAAGCTAAATCTTCTACCACCTTTCACTACTTTAGCTACTCGTTTGATAGCAACGACTTTTTCTTTAAGATCTATTTCGCTAGCTTTTACCGATTTTACGTTTGCTTGTGTCATGTTACTTAAAATTTAAGGCCTCCTTCTCTTGCACCATCAGCTAAAGCTTTCACTCTACCATGGAACAAATAACCACTTCTGTCAAAAACTACTTTCTTAACACCACCTTCTGATGCTTTCTCAGCAATTTTTTTCCCGACTTCTTTAGCAGTTTCAATGTTAAAGTTTTTGTTATTACCTATCTCACGAGATGAAACCGCTGCCAAAGTATGGCCTTTTATGTCATCTATTAGCTGAGCATAAATTGTAGTGTTACTTTTGAACACGCTCAATCTTGGTAATTCAGCTGTACCACTGATCTTACTTCTTACACCTAAGTGTATTCTTTTCCTTCTTAAGGTCTTTTGCGTTGCCATGCTTATTTTATTATTTAGCCGCAGTCTTACCTGCTTTACGTCTTACAAACTCGCCTTTATATCTTACCCCTTTACCTTTGTAAGGTTCAACTTTTCTTAGCGATTTAATTTTAGCTGCTACCATACCAACTAACTCTTTATCAATCCCTTCAATAGATACTTCAGGATTTTTACCTTTTTCAGCTACCGCGTTTACTTTTAGCTCTTCTGGTAGGCCAATAAAAATATTATGTGAATAGCCAAGGTTAAGTTCTAATACATTATTCTGAACATTAGCTCGGTATCCTACTCCTATTAACTCCAATTCTTTTTTATATCCTTCATTTACACCTACTATCATATTGTTAATCAAAGTTCGGCTTAAACCATGCATTGATTTGTGCCTCTTCTGTTCAGTGGGTCTTGACACCTCAATAGTACCATCTTTGACTTCAATTATCAATTCAGGATTTATACTTCTTGATAGTTCACCTTTCGGACCTTTAACTTCTACTAGGTTCTTTTCAGAAACAGTAACAGTTACGCCGTCAGGTATTGATATAGGATTATTTCCAATTCTTGACATTGTCTTAATATCTTAATATACGTAACATAAAACCTCACCACCGATATTCTCTTGACGTGCTTCTTTGTCAGTAACAACTCCTCTGGAAGTTGACAAAATTGCTATTCCAAGACCATTCAACACTCGAGGTAAACTTTCAGCATTGGCATACCGTCTTAATCCAGGCTTGCTAATTCTTTCTAAATGCTGAATTGCGTTTATCTTAGTCATTGGGTTATATTTCAAAGCAATTTTTATTACACCTTGCTTACCCATATCATCCTCAAATTTATAATTTTGGATAAAGCCTTTATCGTAAAGCACTTTCGTGATTTCCTTTTTCAAATTAGAAGCAGGAACTTCTACAATACGATGATTTGCTTTTATCGCATTTCTAATCCTGGTTAAATAATCAGCTATCGGATCAGTTGTCATATCTTTATTTTAATATAATTATGTTCTCTTTAAAAACAGGCCTGCAAAGATAGTAAAATCTACTTAAAATCGCAATTACCAACTTGCTTTTGTTACTCCAGGTATTTTACCCTCAGAAGCCATTTCTCTAAATGTAACTCTAGAAATTCCAAATTTTCTCATGTAACCTTTTGGTCTTCCTGTTAGCTTGCATCGATTGTGCAAACGCACAGGAGAGGAATTTTTAGGTAACAAGTCCAAAGCTCTATAGTCACCGGCTTCTTTTAATGCCTTTCTTTTTGCGGCATATTTTTCTACCAGTCTTTGTCTTTTTCTTTCTCTTGCAATTACTGACTCTTTTGCCATAATTGATTATTTGTTTTTATTTGAAAATGGCATACCAAATGCCTTTAGTAATTCATAACACTCTTCATCAGTTTGGGCGGTTGTAACAAAAGTGATATTCATTCCAGAGATACGAGTCACTTTATCCAAACTCACTTCGGGAAAGATAATTTGTTCTGTAACACCTAAGGTATAATTACCTTTACCGTCAAAACCTTTTTCATTTATTCCTCTAAAATCTCGTACCCTGGGAAGGGCAATTGACATTAGTCTATCAATAAATTCATACATTTTTTCACCTCGCAAAGTAACTTTAGCCCCAATAGGCATTCCTTCACGAAGTTTGAAATTAGATACTGATTTTTTAGCAATTGTAGGAACAGCTCTTTGACCAGTTATGGCAGTTAGCTCATCTACACCTACATCTACTAACTTTTTATCTGCTACTGCAGCCCCTATACCTTTATTGATGCTAACTTTAACGACTTTAGGTACCTGCATTACTGATTTATACTGAAACTTAGTCATTAGTTGCGGTATAATATCCTTTTGATACAATTCTTTTAATCTTGGAGTTGCCATTATATAAAATCTCCTGTTTTCTTCGAATATCTTTGTAACTTATTGTCTTTATTAAGCTTACGCCCTGTTCGTGTCGGGTCTCCAGTTCCTGGATCTACAAGCATCAAATTGCTGACATGAATTGCAGCCTCTTTTTTCTCACGACCTCCTTCAGGGTTGCCTGCTGAGGGTTTGGTATGCTTAGTTACCAGATTTAGTCCTTCTACTATGGCCCTGCTTTTCTCAGGATATACCATTAGAACTCTACCTTTTTTCCCTTTTTCATTTCCTGAAATTACCATAACAGAATCATCTTTCTTGATATGTAATTTCTTTCTTTTGTTGGCTTTAATTTTCATCTTACAATACTTCAGGTGCCAATGAAACTATTTTCATAAATTGCTTTTCACGTAATTCTCTAGCCACTGGGCCAAAAATACGCGTACCTCTGGGCTCATCGTTTTGTGATAATAATACAGCAGCATTATCTTCAAAACGAATATAAGAACCATCCTTTCTTCGCACTTCTTTTTTAGTTCTAACAATAACGGCTTTTGAAACCGTTCCTTTTTTTAATGAGCTTGATGAAATGGCAGATTTAACTGTCACTACTACTTTATCGCCCAATGAAGCATACCTTCTTTTGGTGCCCCCTAGTACACGGATTACCAGAACTTCTCTGGCTCCACTATTATCCGCAACACTTAATCTTGATTCTTGTTGTATCATGATTATTTAGCTCTTTCAATGATTTCCACTAATCTCCAACGCTTCCTTTTACTTAATGGACGAGTTTCCATAATTTTCACAGTATCGCCAATATTGCAATCATTCTTTTCGTCATGCGCTGTAAACTTGGTGATTCTTCCTATGAATTTACCGTAAATAGGGTGCTTTATTCTTCTGTGAATAGCTACTGTAATGGATTTTTCCATTTTGTTGCTTACCACAGTACCTATTCTTTCTTTTCTTAAATTTCTAGTCACTGACATTGCTTCCTAGTTAATATTTTCCCGTTGTTTGATATTGAGCTGGGTTTTTAATCTGGCAATTAACCTTCTTGTTTCCCTTATTTTCATTGGATTTTCAATAGGAGAGATGGCATGTGCAAACTGCAATTTTTGCAAATTCTCTCTTTCTGCTTCAATCCTCTCTTTTAGTTCGTCTTCAGTCAATGATTTTACTTCTGAATGCTTATCCATAACCTTAATAATTTATGCCAAATCTTTTCTTTGAACAAACTTAGTTTTAACAGGTAGTTTTTGTGCAGCTAATCTTAAAGCTTCAGCAGCTAATTCTTTATTAACACCTCCACATTCAAAAATAATTCTACCCGGCCTGACCACAGCAACCCAATATTCAGGTGCTCCTTTTCCTTTACCCATACGTACCTCTGCAGGTTTTTTGGTAATTGGTTTATCTGGAAAAACCCTAATCCATACTTGGCCTTCTCTTTTCATTGCTCTGGTTACAGCAATCCTGGCAGCTTCTATCTGCCTTGATGTTAATCGACCAGGCTCAAGTGTTTTGATAGCAAAATCTCCAAAGGTTATATTGTGACCTCTCTGGGCAATACCTTTCACTCTACCTTTTTGCTGTTTCCTAAATTTTGTTCTTTTTGGCTGTAACATCTTTATCTAATCTTTTCTTTCTTAAACAAAAAATCTAGCGTCTTCTACGGCGAGGATTATCATCTCCTCCTCTTTTTCTTCTTCCACCTCCTGATCCGCCTCGTGGTTGATCACCGCCAGTATTTACCCCTACATTAGGAGAAAGATCTCTCTTACCAAAAATTTCTCCTTTGAAGATCCATACTTTTATACCTATCTTTCCATACACTGTGTTTGCTTCAGATATTGCATAATCAATATCTGCTCGAAGGGTGTGCAATGGTATTCTACCTTCCTTATATTGTTCTGAGCGTGCCATCTCTGCACCACCAAGTCTCCCAGCCACTTTAATTTTAATTCCTTGAGCACCTACACGAATAGCTGATGCAATTGATTGCTTCATTGCTCTTCTATAAGAAATCCTGGCTTCTAATTGCTGAGCAATTGATTCACCAACTAATTTGGCATCCAATTCTGGTCTTTTAATTTCAAAAATATTAATTTGAACATCTTTACCGGTGATCTTTTTTAACTCTTCCTTGATTTTATCAACTTCACTACCACCTTTACCAATAACAACACCAGGACGTGAGGTATGTACAGTAAGCGTAATTCTTTTAAGAGTTCTTTCTATAACTACCTTTGCAACACCACCTTTAGGAATACGAGCATCGATGTACTTTCTGATTTTCTGGTCCTCAACCAGTTTATCTGAAAATGTTTTTCCACCAAACCAGCTGGAATCCCATCCTTTTACTATACCTAAACGAAGACCTGTTGGGTTTACTTTTTGTCCCATATCTATTAATGTTATTCTTTTTCGTTACTTTCTTCTACCACTTCTACAGGAACATTACTATCAACTACCAACGTAATGTGATTTGAACGTTTCCTTATTCTATGTGCTCTACCTTGAGGTGCCGGACGTAATCTTTTTAAGATCCTGCCTCCGTCTACTTTTACCTCTTTAATGAAAAGATCTGCATCTTCAATTCTTGACCCTTCATTTTTATTTTCCCAGTTGGCAATTGCCGAGCGTAAAAGCTTTTCCATTACAGGAGCACCTTTTTTTGCCTGGTATTTAAGAAGACCCAAAGCTTTATACACACGCTCTCCTCTAATCAAATCAGCTATGGTTCTCATCTTTCGAGGAGAAGTAGGTACATTATTTAATTTGGCTACAGCTTCCATATCGTTATCTTTTACCTTTATCTTTTTTTGCAATATGACCTCTGAACGTACGTGTAGGAGCAAATTCACCTAATTTGTGACCCACCATATTCTCAGTGATATATACTGGTATAAACTTATTACCATTATGCACTGCAAAGGTATGTCCAACGAATTCAGGAGAAATCATACTTCTACGAGACCAGGTTTTGATTACAGATTTTTTAGCTGAATCATTCATTTTATCTACTTTATTTTCTAACCTGGGATCAATATAAGGTCCTTTTTTAAGAGATCGTGCCATTTCTTATTTCTTTCTTCTACTTATAATAAGCCTATCTGAATATTTATTAACTTGTCTGGTTTTTTTACCTTTCGCATATAAACCATTTCTTGAACGAGGATGACCACCTGAAGCCCTGCCTTCTCCACCACCCATTGGATGATCTACTGGATTCATAGCAACACCTCTTACTCTAGGTCTTCTGCCTAACCATCTTTTTCTACCTGCTTTACCAAGTCTCACATTCATATGGTCTGCATTAGATACTGATCCTACTGTGGCGAAATTTTCCACCAAAACCATTCTCATTTCGCCTGACGGAAGTTTAATTGTAGCATATTTGCCTTCTCGTGCCAACAGTTGAGCATATGATCCTGCACTTCTTGCCATAGCGCCACCTTTGCCCTTTTTAAGTTCAATATTATGAATTATCGTACCTAATGGAATTTTTGACATTGGCAAGGCGTTCCCGACTTCAGGAGCTACGCTTGCACCAGATGTCACTTGTTGTCCTACTTGTAGACCATTGGGCGCAATAATATACCTTTTTTCACCGTCAGCATAAAATAGTAACGCTATTCTAGCAGAACGGTAAGGATCGTATTCAATAGACTTTACTGTTGCCGGTATTTCAAGCTTATTTCTTTTAAAATCTATTTCTCTATATTTCTTTTTATGACCACCACCTCGGTATCTTGTAGTCATTCTTCCATCGCTATTTCTACCGCCGGATTTTTTTGCTGACTTAACCAAAGATTTCTCAGGTTCCGATTTTGTAATATTATCAAAAACCGGTGCCATCCTGTACCTTTGTCCTGGTGTTATGGGTCGTAATTTCTTAACAGCCATTATAATTTTTATTAAATTCCACTGTAAAAATCTATAATTTCACCTTCAGCTACAGTCACTATTGCCTTTTTAAATCCTGGAGATCTTCCAGTGATTATTCTGGATTTTGTATATCGTGACTTAGCTTTTCCTTGATAGCGCATCGTGTTAACACTTACTACATTAACACCATATATTTGCTCTACCTCTTTTTTTATTTGTATCTTATTTGCGTTTTTTGCAACTACGAAGCCATATTGGCCTTTTTCATTAAGGGCAGACACCTTTTCGGTTACTAATGGTTTAACTAATACACTCATTTTGTACCCCCTAAATTATTTTTTATTTTTTCTAATGATTTTTCGCTAATGATGAGTTTGTCACAATGAAGCACTTCATATGTGTTGAGTGAATCTGCAAGTACTACTTTAGAATTCTTCACATTTTTACTACTCAGATACAAGTTTTTATCAGTTTCCGGTACCACATAAAGCGTTTTCCTATCAACTAGATCAAGACCATTTAAAAATGTAATAAAATCTTTTGTTTTAGGGTTATCAAAATTAAATTGTTCTAAAACAGTGATGTTATCTTCTTTTGCTTTATAACTTAATGCTGATTTTCTAGCTAAAGTTTTAGTTTTTTTATTAACCTTAAAACCATAATCTCTTGGCCTAGGCCCAAATATTCTACCTCCACCTCTAAAAACGGGAGATTTTATACTTCCTGCCCTTGCAGTACCCGTACCCTTTTGTCTTTTAATTTTCTTAGTAGACCCGGTAATTTCAGCTCTTTCTTTAGCTTTATGAGTACCTTGTCGTTGATTAGCCAAATATTGCTTTACATCTAAATATATAGCATGATCATTTGGCTCAACATTAAAAATATCTTCTGGTAAGCTAATCTTTCTACCGGTATCTTCTCCTTGCCTATTTAATATAGATAATTCCATCGTTTTACTTCTCTAATACAATGTATGAATTTTTTGAACCAGGTACTGATCCACTAACTAAAATCAGATTTTGCTCGGGATATAATTTAACTATTCTTAAGTTTAAAACCTTTACTCTCTGATTGCCTGTCCGCCCTGCCATTCTAAGTCCTTTAAATACTCTAGAGGGAAATGAACATGCACCAATAGATCCAGGAGCTCTTAATCTATTATGTTGACCATGAGTACTTTGACCAACACCACCAAATCCGTGACGCTTAACGACACCTTGAAATCCTTTACCTTTAGATTTACCAATGGCATCTACAAAATCACCTTCCTTAAATACCTCATGAGCTTTAACTTGTTGCCCAATTTTTACTCCACCTTCAAATTCTACTCTAAAATCACGAAACTCAACGACCTTTTTCTTAGGTGTAGTTTTCGCTTTTTCAAAATGTCCTTTAAGTGCTTTAGGTGTATTTTTTTCTTTCCTTTCACCATAGGCCAACTGAACTGCAGTATAGCCATCTATAGACACATCCTTTACTTGGGTTATTACGCAGGGGCCACCTTGGATCATTGTACAAGCTATATTCTTGCCATCCTCATTGAAATAACTTGCCATGCCTACTTTTCTTCCTATTATACCAGACATTTTTTATCAAAAATTGAAATTTTTAAAATAATTCTGTGTTCCTTTTTTCAGAAAGGACTGCAAAGATAGTGAAAATATTATATTGCACCAAAGCATAATTCACATTATTTAAAATCCTTAACTGAGCATTTACACAAAAAAAGAACCAATAATCTTAATTATTTTTATTGGTTCTTTTCGTTATATATTTTTTAATAAACTTAAACTTTTATCTCAACATCAACTCCACTTGGCAATTCAAGCTTCATCAAAGCATCAACAGTTTTTGTGCTGTTCGAGTAAATATCTACCAATCTTTTATAAGTACATAATTGATATTGTTCTCTCGATTTTTTATTTACATGTGGAGAACGCAAAACAGTAAATATTTCCTTTTCTGTTGGAAGTGGAATTGGACCGCTAACAACTGCACCTGTAGTTTTTACAGCTCTTACAATTTTTTCGCTTGATTTATCAACCAAATTATGGTCGTAAGATTTAAGTTTTATTCTAATTTTTTGGTTCATTATCTTATCTATCTATTAACTAACCATTTCACCTTTTGTATTGGCAATTACTGTTTCTGCAATATTATTGGGAACTTCAGCATAATGTGAAAACGTTAATGTTGCTAATGCTCTACCTGATGACAAAGTCCTTAAATCAGTAACATACCCAAATAATTCTGCTAGTGGCACATCTGCCTTGATAACCTGCGATACGCCTTTTGAGTCCATACCCTTCATTAGCCCTCTCCTTTTGTTTAGGTCACCAGTAATTGGCCCCATATATTCTTCGGGAGTAACTACTTCTACAGCCATAATTGGTTCGAGCAATTTAGGGCCAGCCTTTTTTGCTGCAGATCTAAAACCAATTCGAGCCGCAAGTTCAAAAGATAATGAATCAGAGTCTACATCATGATAGGATCCATCAAATAGCCTAACTTTCATGCTTTCTAAGGGATATCCAGCTAAAGCACCATTTTTCATAGCTTGGTCAAATCCTTTCTGAACTGCAGGTATGTATTCTCTTGGTATATTACCTCCCACAATTTCATTTGCAAATTGCAATCCTTCTTTTTGATCATCATCACGTGGGCCAATTTCAAATTGAATATCGGCAAATTTACCTCTACCACCTGTTTGCTTTTTGTAAATCTCTCTATGGGTTATAGATTCGGTAATTGATTCTTTATAGGCTACTTGAGGAGCACCTTGGCTTATTTCAACCTTAAATTCTCTTCTCAACCTATCCATTATAATTTCTAAGTGCAATTCGCCCATACCTTTCAAAACTGTTTGACCAGTTTCATGATCAGTTTCCACTGTTAAGGTAGGATCTTCCTCCACTAATTTTGAAATTGCCATTGTCATCTTATCTACATCAGCTTGTTTTTTAGCCTCAATAGCATATCCAATAACAGGCTCGGGGAAGGTTATACTTTCTAAAACTATCTTATGCTTTTCATCAACAAGTGTATCACCTGTTTTAATATCTTTAAATCCTACACCAGCAACAATATCTCCAGCTTCAACCTTATCGATAGGGTTTTGCTTATTACTATGCATTTGTATCAAGCGCGAAATACGTTCCTTTTTGTCCGTTCTCATATTGTGAATATATGAGCCAGATTCTAAAGTACCCGAATAAACTCTGAAAAAAGCCAATCTTCCAACATATGGATCAGTAGCGATTTTAAATGCTAATGCGGCAAATGGTTCACTTGGATCAGGATTTCTGGTTAATGTTTCTTCTGTACTAGGGTCAAGTCCTTTAACTGGAGGTAGATCCAATGCACTAGGGAGAAATGCACAAACCGCGTCTAATAAGGCTTGAACACCCTTATTTTTAAAAGCCGATCCACACATTACAGGTGAAAACGATAGATCAATAACCGCTTTCCTTATAGCAGATTGCATTTCTTCAACTGTGATAGAATCAGGATCCTCGAAATATTTTTCCATTAAGGCCTCATCATATTCCGCTACACTCTCTACAAGCTTAGTTCTCCATTCAGTAACTGTATCAACAAGATCAGCAGGAACATCCTCAATTTGATAAGTCATGCCTTTATCTTCATCATTCCAGATTATTGCCTTGTTGATAAGTAAATCTACCACACCTTTGAATGACTCTTCAGCTCCAATAGGTATTTGCAAAGGTACAGGATTAGCACCCAATTTATCTTTTATTTCTTCAACTGCTTTAAAAAAATCTGCTCCGGCACGATCCATTTTATTAACAAAACAAATTCGGGGAACGTTGTATTTATCAGCTTGTCTCCAAACAGTTTCGGATTGTGGCTCTACCCCAGAAACCGCACAGAATAAAGCGACAGCTCCATCTAAAACACGTAAGCTTCTCTCTACTTCAACAGTAAAATCAACGTGACCAGGAGTATCAATAATATTTATTCTATA
>Ga0207419_1002830_pt1 | contig 10953 bp, 7 predicted proteins | sample ElkSloMetagenome_4_FD_184723 | JGI IMG/M metagenome (GOLD analysis project Ga0207419, IMG submission 184723) | Hot spring microbial communities from Elkhorn Slough, Monterey Bay, USA - MD2A (version 2) | ecosystem: Environmental > Aquatic > Marine > Intertidal zone > Estuary: Microbial mat ... | reverse complement strand
TGATGCCGACCTCACTGCCGCTAAACTCCGAACCGATTAATTGGCGACGCTCATCCGGCCGGATGGCTGCCAGGCGCTTAGTCAAATCCCGGACCGGTTTGAGCGCGGGCCTGGCGCTAATCACACCCAAAACTACCGCGAGCAGCAAGACCGCGAGCAATCCCCAGCCCAGTAATGCCAGGACCGCATGCTCCTGCTCCTCCCACTCGCTGATGTCATAGCTCAGCATAATGGGCTCGCCCGCATCGCTTCCGACCTCCACCTGGTAGTAGCCAGAGTCTGTCCGCACGCTGTGGTAGGATCCCGGGGGGAGGTTGGCAAGCTCTGGCGGCATTCGCGTCAGGTCCGGACCGCGCAAATACCGCCAGCCGTCGGACAGCGGCGGGATTATGTTGCCGTCACTGTTGTCCAGGATGAACTGCATCTGATCCCTGACCATGTCAACGAAAATTACTTCCTCTAATTGGTCCTTTATCGTAAGCAGCGTCAATCCGAACAAAAAGCTGCTTACAGTCACGATGACGACAGTCGCGATGACGAATCGGGTCTTGAGAGATTTCAAGTTCAAGGTTGCGTTCATTAGCTCAGCTCGATTCCGAAAGTCGATAGCCGCTACCATGCAGAGTATGGAGCAGACGGGTAGGGAATGGCTTGTCGATGATATTACGCAGGCTGTAGATGTGTGACCTGAGGATATCCCTGTCCGGCAGATCGTCTCGCCAGATCAATTGTTCAAGCTCGTTTCGGGTTACCACGCGGTGGCTGTTGCGCATCAGATATTCCAGCAGTTTGCGCTGAATAGGGTTCAATTCCAGAAATTGGCCGCCACGAGATGCCTTCAGAGTCTCTGGATTGAAGCTGAGGTCGGCAACCCGAAGAGGCTGCTCCCCGTCATCAACGCCGCCGCGTTTGCCAAGTGCCTTGAGTCGGGCCGCCAATTCCTTGACGGAAAAGGGTTTGACCAGGTAGTCATCGACCCCGGCCTCGAACCCGGTCAGTTTGTCCTCAAGCTGATCGCGCGCTGTCAGCATAATCACTGGCGTGGTCAGGCGGAGCTCTGTGCGCGCTCGGCGGCAGAGTGCGAAACCGTCGATTCCGGGCAACATGACATCGAGCACGACGGCATCGAATTGATCCTGCCCGAGCAGGCGCAGGCCTTCCAGTCCATCGGCGGCGAAATCCAGCACAAAGCCCTGGGGCTCAAGGAAGTCTGCAATGTTCGCGGCGATGTCGAGATTGTCTTCGACCACTAGTACCTTCATGTTTCGGCTCTTAACCTGCTCCGGGAGACACTATTCACAGTTTGCTCCCTATCATGTCAAAACTTTGTGAAATTAGTTTCATTGCGCCAGATCAAGAAACGCACCGGGCAATGCTGGAATTGTTTCTGCGCCTGACTTTTTCGACAAACTTTTGACAAGGCGTGGACTACTATCCCGAACATGAAACGCAGAAGTTCGAGTACGATGAAAATAGAAAGCCTTTCCGATCTGGTTCGACTCGCTGTGCTTCTCATAGCGCCAATAGCCACAATAGGACCCACGGCCGTGACGCTCGGGGCCGAGCTCGACCATGAGCCGCTTTCACGTAGCGAAACTATCGACTTCGTGGCGGTTATGGATAGTGCGCTGCGGTTCGCTCCGGAGCAGCTCGCAGCGGAGTCGCGACAGGCCCAGACTAATCTCTATCAGGAGGTGGGGTCGAGCTGGTTCGCCGGCGCACCGACATTGGAAACCTCGTTCTATGACGATAAAGCCCTCACTTCTGTTGGCCTGCGGGAGTTAGAGGCAGGCCTGCGTCTGCCCCTGTGGCAATGGGGGCAAAGAGGCATGGCGCAGGACCTGGGGCGGCACTTTCAGGATCTGACCGACGCCTGGAATGCCAACCTCGCACTTGCGGTCGCCGGGCGTGTCCGCGCCAATCTGGCTGACCTTCAGGAGGCGGACGCGATGCTTGATCTTGAGGCTGAGGCCACCGCAGCCACAGCATCTTTACTGGATCTCACGCAGACCTTGTTTGCGATCGGCGAGGTACCGCGTCTGGATGTTATGCAGGCGCAGTCTCTGCTGCTGGAACAGCAGCGCATGCAGTACGAGGCCGAAGGCGCCCTGGTCGATGCCGAGTGGGAGTATCAGATACTGACGGGCCTCAGTGTGAGACCACAGGATAACTACCGCGAACGCCAGAGTGGGGAAAGTGAGATTGACATGACGCATCCCATGTTGCGCTTCATGCAGGCGACTCTTGAGGTGGCCCGGTCGCGAGTGGATCAGGCCCAGCATGAAAATGCGACCAATCCGACGCTTGGTTTCGGGGTTCGCCGCGAGCGGGCCGGACGCATGGATGACTATATCGACAGCTTGAGTGTCTCACTGAGCATACCCATTGGGCGATCACAAAGGGTGGCTACCGCCGTCAGTGGCGCCCGCCGGGATGTGGCCGATGTTGAGGTGGCGCTGCGGCGGGCTCGACAACAGCTGGAAAGCACTCTGCACGAGGCAGAGCACAGTCTTTATGTGGTTCGCCAGCAACTGGAAGTCAGCAGGACTCGAGCTACTCTTGCCGGTGAGCGCCTGCAGATGTCTCGGTCCGCCTACGAGCTGGGAGAAGCCGATCTTCTGTCCGTTACTGCCGCCCTTCAGGAAGCCGTGCGTTCCCGTCAGGGGCTGCGCGAGCTGGAGCTACGCGAACAAAGATTAATCAGCGATTACAATCAGAGCCTGGGAATCATGCCATGAGATCAATTTTATTCAGCTTGCTGCTGGTAACTGCTTGCCCGCCTCTGGCCCAGGAGCAGCTGCGGCTCAGCGCCGACGACCTGACCCTGCTGGAGCTTGAATTTGCCCGGGTGGTAGCCGCAGAGAATCAGCTCGGGGTGCCGCTCCCTGGAGAGGTGGTAGCACCACCGAATGCGAGCAATCTTGGCATCGCGCTCTACGCGGGGGTGCTGGAGCGCTGGCATCACGAAGCCGGCGCCAGGGTTGCAGCCGGTGATATTCTAGCGACGATTCGTAGCAGCGATGTGCTGGCACTGCAGCAGGATTATCTCGCTAGCCACAATGAGTTACAGCTGGCACTGAACAAGCTCGATCGGGAACGGCAGATGTTCGACGCCGGCATTATCTCGCAGCGACGGCTGCAGGCAACGCAGACGACAACCCAGGGTAGCGAGCTCCAGGTGAAGGTTCTGGCGCAGCGATTGACTCAGGGCGGTCTCGGTGCAGAGGAATTGAAGGCATTGGTGGCGGACAGTTTGCAGCTGGGCACCTACTCGGTGCGAGCCCCTGTCGACGGCAGCCTTGGGCATCGCGTTTTCAAGACCGGTGAATATGTGCCGGCAAATACCGCGGTGGCGGAGTTGAATGCGGCTTCCCGACCATGGATGTCTATTCAGGTTCCGGCACGTCTCAATGAATTTCTACAGATCGGGAGTCGTTTCAGCATTGCCGGCAGCGGCCACGCGCTGACTCTCAGGCAAAAGGATTTCAATATCGATACGCGCTCCCAATCTGTAGAGGTTCTAGCCGAATTTGATGATCACGTGGACCTGGTGCCAGGGCAACTCCGGACCGTTTTGTTGCATCCGCAGCGAGGTTCCATGTTGATACCTGCTGCCGGCGTCGTGCATGAGGGCACCGAGACAATCGTCTATGTGAGAAACGATGACGGCGTCGAAGTGCGAAGGCTGGACCTGCTGCCGCTGGGAGAGGCCTACCTGGCGAGCCGTGGGATTCGTGCCGGAGAAGAGATCCTCGTTCGCGGCACGGCGCTGGTGAAAGGCATTCAGCTTGGCCTGGGACGGGATGAATAATGTTTACGCAACTCATACAGTTTTCCCTGAGTCAGAGGCTGATGACTGCCCTCGGGGCGCTGCTGCTTATCGGGTTCGGCGTCAGGGCGTTAGTTGATTTGCCGATCGACGCCTTCCCCGATATCTCTCCCACCCAGGTGAAAATCATCATCAAGGCTCCGGGTATGACGCCGGAGGAAGTGGAGTCACTGATCACACAACCTATCGAAGTGGAGCTTCTCGGCATACCGAATCAGTCTATCCTGCGCTCTATTTCCAAGTATGCGCTCAGCTCGATCACCCTGGACTTCGAGGAAGGTACAGATATTTACTGGGCGCGACAGCAGGTTTCCGATCGTATCGGTAACGTCTGGGACGATCTTCCCGGTGACATCAGTGGTGGGCTGGCGCCCATGAGCACACCGCTGGGTGATATGTTCATGTTCACTGTCGATAATGACGCTCTGAGCCTGACAGAACGTCGCTATCTGGTGGACTGGGTCATTCGGCCCGCCTTGAGAACGGTGCCGGGGGTAGCGGATGTGAATGCCCTAGGCGGCTACGTCAAGACCTATCAGGTAGCGCCACGACGGGGAGCCATGCTGCGTCTGGGTGTGGACAATGATGCCCTGGTGACGGCTCTGGCCGAGAACAATCGTAATGACGGCGCCGGTCGTCTCGATCAGGGCGAAGAGGCGCTGCTTGTGCGCGTATCGGGTGCCGTCGCCGACCTGGACGATATTCGCAGTATCCGGGTGGCAAGCGCCGGCGGTGCCACCGTGCCACTGTCCGAAGTGGCGATCGTGTCTCTCGGAGCGCTCGAGCGCTATGGCTCAGTGACCGCCGATGGCGAGGCGGAGGCAGTTCAGGGCCTGGTCATTGGTTTACGCGGGGCCAACGCGCGGGAAGTCGTGGACGGGGTGCAGAGCAAGCTGGCGGACATCGAACGGACGCTGCCACCAGGAACGGCACTGAATGTATTCTACGATCGCAGCATTCTGATCGAAGGTGCGGTCAGTACTGTGACCCAGGCACTGCTCGCAGCCGTCGCCCTGGTGGTTCTGCTGCTCGGCCTGTTTCTGGGAAACTGGCGAGCCGCATTGACGGTTGCCTGCGTGCTGCCGCTGACGGCACTATTCACCTTCCTCATGATGAGCAGTATGGGCATGAGTGCCAATTTGATGAGTCTGGGCGGACTCGTAATCGCTATCGGCATGCTGGTGGACTCATCGATTGTGATCATCGAAAACATTGTCTCCGCCCTCGCGTCCCGACGCGAGGGCGGCCGCAAGCTGCCGCGGCTGCACATCATCTTTCGTGCAGCAAAGGAAGCGGCAGTACCTGTTGTCTCAGGAACGGTCATTATCATTATCGTATTCCTGCCCCTTCTGACTCTGGAGGGGCTGGAAGGCAAGCTTTTCCGTCCGGTGACCTTGACCGTCGTCTTTGCCCTCCTGGGCTCTTTGATCCTGGCGCTTACCGTAATACCGGCACTGGCAAGCTACACGCTGAAGAGTGGCTCTAGTAAAGAACCCTGGCTCGCAAGAGTTCTTCTTGATCTGTATCGACCGATTCTGAATTTGGCTCTCGCCAGACCAATAGTTCCAGTTGGCATCGCCGGAGTCTTGCTAGTCCTGACCATTGCCATTTTTCCACTGGTCGGCAAGACCTTTATGCCCACCATGGACGAAGGCGACATCATTATTCAGATGGAAACCATACCCTCGATCAACCTGGAAACGAGCACCCGCACGGTGCAGCTCGTGGAGCAGGCCATTCTGCGTGAAGTGCCGGAGGTGTTGCGGGTGGTCTCCCGTTCCGGGTCAGACGAGATTGGCATGGACCCCATGGGTCTGAACGAGACCGATATGTTTTTGCAACTACAAGCGCCGGCGCAATGGGCCGTCGACAACAAGGCGGAGTTGGAAGATAAACTACGGGTGGTAATGGAGCGTTTTCGCGGACTCAACTACGCCTTCACTCAGCCTATCGATATGCGTGTTTCCGAGATGCTTACCGGTTCGCGGGGTGATGTAGCCATTAAGCTTTTCGGTGACGACCTGGATGAACTCAATTCCTACGCTCAGCGCATTTCCACAATGGTTGCGGGACTGGACGGAGCCATCGATACCACCGCCACACTGAATGAAGGGGCCCAGTATCTGCAGATCGACATCGATCGAATGCAGGCGGGTCGACTGGGGCTGAACGCCGAGGCGCTGCAGCAGCGATTGCGGGCTGAGGTAGAAGGCCTGCGAGTGGGAACGGTCATCGAAGGGACTGCACGCGTACCCCTCATGCTGCGCTATGACACCCTGTCCGGAGACGGCGAGGAACGGATGAGCAATAACTACATCAGCCTGAAAGATGGGGGGGTTATGCCTCTCGCTGAGGTGGCCCGTATTGAAAGAGTAGAAGGTCCGGTCAGTATTTCCCGGGAAAGCGGGCAGCGCTTTGCAGTCGTGCGGACCAATGTGGAGGGACGCGACTTGGTGGGATTTGTGGAAGAGGCGCGCAGCTTGTTAGAAGGGGGCCTGGAACTGCCGGAGGGTTACTATCTGGATTGGGGCGGAGAATTTGAGAACCAGCAACGTGCGGCTGCCCGCCTGGCCCTCGTTGTACCTATCGCTCTACTGCTGATCGCCCTGATCCTGTTCCTCACTTTCCGCTCGGTCAGGCAGACCTTGCTTGTCCTATCGAACATTCCGTTTGCGATGACCGGAGGCTTGCTGGCGCTGTGGGTTGCGGGTGAATTTCTGTCCGTGCCCGCGTCGGTCGGATTCATCGCCCTACTTGGCATAGCCGTACTTAACGGCGTCGTATTGATGTCTCACTTTAATTATCTGCGTGAGAAGGGGGTCGAGATCACCGAGGTAGTCAGGCGGGGCGCGCAGCGCCGATTCCGCCCGGTTATGATGACGGCGACCACCTGCGCCTTCGGCCTGCTGCCGCTGCTGGTAGCTTCGGGGCCCGGCTCCGAAATTCAGAAGCCTCTCGCGATCGTTGTCATCGGCGGTTTGATCAGTTCGACCCTGCTGACTCTTTTCCTGTTTCCGATAACCTACAGGCATTTTGTAGGCAACCCTCCCGGGCAGGGTGCTGACTGATGGCTACTTTGCTCGTTGTTAATCTGCCGCCGGCACTGGAAGAAGATCTCATAGACTACCTGTTGGCACAGGAGACGGTGCGTGGCTTCACCTCCTATCACATCAAGGGGCACGGAGAATTCGAGAATCTATCCATCGCTGAACAGGTAAGCGGTCAGATCAGGCGCGTGCAATTCGAGATACTCCTGGACGACGATGAGGAAGCCCATCTGGTTGTCGCAGGCCTCGGCAGCGAGGTCGGCCGCAACATCAGATACTGGCAACAATCTGTCTATGGGGAGGGCGTGACCTAGTCTGAAAAACGCAGAGCAAGCCTAGGCGGCGCCTTTCTCAACGAATTGGTAACAGGGCTGGTAATCCGTAGTCGAGATCTTCATGCGGCCGGCGCCGACAAACTCCGCCAGCATGGTATCCATGGCCTGAAGCAGATCCTGGTTACCGTGCAGTTGGAAGGGACCATGCCGGGAGATGCTGCGAATACCTTCCGCCTTCACGTTTCCCGCCACCATACCGGAGAAAGCACAGCGCAGTTGGGCTACCAGTTCACCCAGGGGCAGACTTGGGTCTAGCTTCAGAGCCGCCATGGCCTCGTGGGTTGGGACGAAGGGAACCTGCATAGTCTCGGGGATATCCATGCCCCAGTTGAATGCATAGGACTCATCGAAGCGACGGCGATGGGCCAGCACCCGATTCAGATTGCGCAGTGAAAGCTGGGCAACCTGTTCGGCGTGATCGATCACGATTTCATAGAATCTGGTGGCCTCTTCACCCAGGGTTCTGCGGATGAACGCATCCAGGATCTCGAAGTAGTGGGCGCTGGCCGCAGGTGCCGTGAAAATCAGCGGCAGGGGAATTTCGCTGTTTTCCTTGCGCATGGCAATGCCGAGCAAGTAGAAAATTTCTTCCATCGTCCCGACTCCGCCCGGAAACACCACGAAACTGTGGCCAATGCGCACGAAAGCCTCGAGGCGCTTCTCGATGTCGGGAAGTATGACCAGCTCATTGACCGTGGGATTGGGCGACTCGGAAGCGATGATTCCAGGTTCGGTAAGGCCGATATAGCGACCCTGACTGACCTTTTGCTTGGCGTGTCCGATCATGGCGCCTTTCATTGGACCCTTCATGGCGCCTATGCCGCAGCCGGTTACGATGTTCAGGCCGCGCAACCCCAGTTGATAGCCGACTTCCTTGGAATAGTCATATTCCTGCCGGCTGATGGAGTGCCCGCCCCAGCACACGACGAGATTGGGTGGGGTATTGGCTCTGACCGTGCCGGCATTGCGCAGGATTCGAAAGACCGCATCGGTAATGCCAGGCCCCGAACTAATGTCGAAGCCACCGGCCCGATCGATCTTGTCCTGAGTGTAAATGATGTCGCGTAGCGCTGAAAAAAGATGTTCCTGAATACCGCGAATAATCTTTCCGTCGACGAAGGCACTGCTGGGACCATTGCTGATCTGCAGTTTGATGCCTCGGGGCTCCGGAATGATCTTTACGGAAAAATCCGGATAGGCCTTGAGCAGGGCGTCGGCGTCATCGGTTTCGTTACCAGTATTCAATACGGCCAGGGCGCAGTCGCGAAAAAGTTGGAAGGTCTTGTAATCGGACTGGGTAGTAGCCAGGATTTCTTTGTGGGATAAAAGATCCAGGCTGACTGAAGGCCGGATGACCGCTTCCTTAATGATGCTCATTCTTACTCCTGGCTCTTGACGCTTCGACGCGGGAGTGTAGCAGGAATCGCTTCCAATCCTGCCCCGGATCGGGCAATTTGCTGATTTACTCTAATGGTCCCCTCAAGGAGGAGTGGCATGATTGCAGCTAATGATCGAAAGCGGCCGGACTCACTCGATACCATGCTTACTAGCGTGGACCGTCTGTTCGGGTACCTTATGGAGCGGGGCAAGCCCCTTACGCCGCGACCGTCGGACATCATCATCTCACCCTACGGCAAGTGCGGCACAACCTGGTTGCAGCAGACGCTGCACAGCCTGCGTACCCGGGGCGATACGGACTATGACGACATCTCTCGTGTGGTGCCGTGGATCGAGACGGCACCAGGGCTGGGACTGGATCTGGATGCCGAGCAGCGGGCAAATCCCCGCTGTTTCAAGAGTCATCTTAACTGGACCGAAGTCCCCAAGGGTGGACGTTATATCGTTAGTTTTCGTGATCCCGAGGATGCGGCGGTCTCATTTCATAAATTCTTCGAAGGCTGGTTTTTCGAGCCGGGCACAATCAGCCTCGATGAGTTCGTCATGGACTTTTACGTAAAGCGCCCTCCCGAGAGCGCTTATTGGCAACATCTGGCTTCCTGGTGGGAGCAGCGTGACAATCCCGACGTGCTCCTTCTGACCTACGAATCAATGAAGTCTGATCCGGCTCTGAATCTGGAGCGGATCGCAGGATTTGCTGGTATTGAACTGGATGAGGAGCTGCGTGAAATCACTCTCACAAACTCCTCATTGACATTCATGCAGGCGCACAAGGACAAGTTTGACGACCTGCTTATGCGGGAACTGAGCGAAAAGATTTGTCCACTGCCCGAGGGCAGCGACTCGGCCAAGGTCAGAGTCGGTCAGGTAGGCGATAACAGACTTTTACTTTGTGCTATGGCCCGATCGGCGTTGCAGTCGGAATGGGACAGTGTCGTCGGTAATCGATTCGGATTTCGAGACTACGAGCAATTCCGGCAGACGGTCGATGCTCGCCATAATTAATAAGACTGCGCTGCCAGACATCGACCTGGTCCAGGATATTCCGAGCCCGCAGGGCGAAAAACCAGAATGCGGATTCACTCCGGGAGCGTTCGGCCAGATTCGGTATTTTTGCAGACTGGCCGGTGCCGATATCGATTAGTTCAGAACAGGATATGGAGGCCGTTTTTGTGCCGGTGCCCCGCGTAGCGAACAGAAACTGCTAACAAGATACTGTGAAGCTACTGGAGTTTACCCAATTGCTGCAGCTTGCCCTTTAGGGCTGCGAGGGCGCTCTGCAACTCCTGCTGTTTCGCCCTTTCCTTGGCCACCACGGCCGCCGGCGCATTGCTGACAAATTTTTCATTATTGAGTTTGCCGTTGACGCCTTTCAGGGCCGCCTCCAGTTTGGCGATCTCCTTGTCCAGTCTGGCGTTTTCGGCGGTAACGTCGATAAGACCGGCCAGGGGTACCAGAATCTCCAGCTTGCCGTGCAGGCCGGTAGCGGCAGCGGGGACTTCGGCCTGGTCATCGAGCCACTCAATGGATTCCAGTTTGGCCAGTCTGGTCAGGTAAAGGCGATAGGCGTCCAGCCGCTGGCGATCCTCGTTGTCGCCGTGGCGCAGGTAGACTGGCAGAGCCTTGCCCGGAGAAATGTTCATCTCCCCGCGGATGTTGCGGATGGCAACGATTATGCCCCGTAGCCAGTCGATATGCGCCTCGGCCTCGCTATCGATATTACTCCCGTGAAAACGCGGGTAAGGCTGCAGCATGATGCTGTCGCCTTCGATCTTCAGCAATGGCTGCAGCTTCTGCCAGATTTCTTCGGTAATAAAGGGCATGAAGGGATGCAGAAGACGCAGACTTTTTTCCAGCACGGTAAGAAGCGTCAGCCGCGTTGTGCGGGCGGCGGCAGGATGATCGTCCTCGTCCCAGAGTACGGGTTTGGATAACTCGACATACCAGTCACAATATTCGTTCCAGATAAATTCATGCAGCGCTTGCGTCGCCAGATCGAAGCGATAAGATTCCATCGCCGACTCCATCTCCTGTGTGGTTCGCTCAACCCGGCTAAGAATCCAGCGATCGGCGATGGATAACTGCTCTGGCTGCAGGGAATCGGCAATGGGCTTGTCTTCGGCGTTCATCATGACATAGCGTGCCGCATTCCAGATCTTGTTGCAGAAATTACGGAAACCCTCCATGCGGCCAATATCGAACTTGATGTCGCGACCCGTGGAGGCGAGCGAATAAAATGTAAACCTGAGTGCATCGGTACCGTAACCGACGATGCCGGTTGGAAAGGATTCTCGGGTATAGGCTTCGATTTTTTCCCTGATGTGGGGCTGCATCATATCGGCGG
>Ga0207419_1002829_pt1 | contig 10955 bp, 8 predicted proteins | sample ElkSloMetagenome_4_FD_184723 | JGI IMG/M metagenome (GOLD analysis project Ga0207419, IMG submission 184723) | Hot spring microbial communities from Elkhorn Slough, Monterey Bay, USA - MD2A (version 2) | ecosystem: Environmental > Aquatic > Marine > Intertidal zone > Estuary: Microbial mat ... | reverse complement strand
AAAGGGCATATCTCTAAACCAAAGGGAAAATACGCCCCCAATGGCAGCAAAGGGAATGGCTAAATAGATCATGATGGATTGTTTAATGGAACGCAAGGCAATGAATACGAGAATAAAGATCAAGGCTAGAGAAATGGGAACCACAAGCTGCAGTCTGGCGGAAGCCCTTTCCAAATTTTCAAATGCACCCCCGTAGTGAATGTAATAGCCGGGAGGCAAATCGAGTTTTTCATCCAATACTCCCCTAATCTCTTCGATCAGTGATTTCACATCTCTTCCTCTTACGTTGATTCCCACGTACGTCCTGCGATGGGTGTCGTCTCTCCCAATTTGCATAGGACCCGGACGATAGGCAATATCCGCAAGCTCTATAAGCGGAACTTGCTTTCCGTTGGGTAAATTCACCAGCAGGTTTTTGACGTCATCCAAGCCATCCCTGAATTGGTCTTGCAGCCTGATCACCAGATCGAATTTGCGTTCACCTTCAAAAACAGTTCCCGCCGTTCTTCCAGCCATAGCCGAGGAGAGTAAATTGTTCAATTGACTGATATTCACCCCATAATAGGCCAATTTATTTCGATCGTATTGCACGCTAATTTGCGGTTGGCCTTCGGTAGCCTCAACCCTCAGGTCTCCAACCCCTTCGATATCGACGATCAGCTTGCTTACCTCTTTTGCCTTGGCGGCCAACACATCCAGGTCTTCTCCGTATATTTTGACGGCCACATCCTGACGAATCCCCGTCATCAATTCATTGAACCGCATTTCAATTGGCTGGGTGAACTCATAATTTACTCCCGGAATTTGTAGAAGCCGTTCCTTCATCTTTTCAACCAGCTCTTCTTTGGTTTCGGCAGTCACCCATTCACTTTTGGGTTTCAATATGATGAAACAATCTGCCAGGTCCATAGGCATGATATCAGTAGGCAGCTCTGCTACCCCCACTTTACTGAGTACCTGTTCAACTTCGGGAAACTCTTCCAGAAGCACTTGCTCCACTTGAGAGGTGATTTTGACCGATTCACTAAGTGCCGTACCTGGTCTAAGGATATCGTGAAAGGCAATGTCTCCTTCATCCAGCCTAGGTATGAACTCTCCGCCTAAATTGGAAAAAGTTACATACGCTAAGACAAACAAGATCACCGCAGCCCCTATTACCACTCCACTCACCTTCATTGTGGACTGAAGCAAGGCCTCGTATCGATCTTCCAGCCAGTTTATCAGCTTATCTCCTCTGGAGGGCTTGCTTGGAGCCACTCTTAAGAACCAGGCCGACATCATCGGCACGTAAGTAAAGCACAAGATCATCACCCCGATCATGGCAAAAATGAAGGTAAGGGCCATGGGTTGGAACATTTTGCCTTCAATACCTTGTAGCGCTAGGATTGGCAAGAATACGATCAGGATGATCAGTTGGCCGAAAAAGGCAGAACGCATCATCTGTTTGGAGGCTTTTTCTGCGGTCTCATTTCTCACGCTTGCAGTAATGGTCTTCTGTTTGTTAAGTCGTTGGTAGAGCAAAAAAACGGTACTTTCTACAATGATCACTGCTCCATCTACAATGATTCCAAAGTCGATCGCTCCCAGACTCATTAGGTTGGCCCAAACATCAAAGACGTTCATCAATATAAAGGCAAACAAAAGCGAGATCGGGATGGTCGAGGCCACGATCAGGCCACCTCGCCAATTGCCCAAAAGAAAAACCAAGACAAAGATCACGATCAAAGCCCCTTCGATCAGATTAGTTGCCACGGTGTTCGTGGTATTACTGATCAACTCACTTCGGTCTAGAAAACCCTCAATATGCACCCCTTCGGGCAAGCTAGTCTGGATCTCCTTCATTCGTGCCTTCACGGCTTGGATCACCTCATTGGAATTTGCCCCTTTCAACATCATCACGATTCCGCCGACGGCTTCTCCTTCTGCATTTTTTGTGAAGGCTCCGTAACGGACCGCATTGCCGAAATCGACCTTTGCCACATCCTTTACCATGATTGGTGTTCCATCCACCGTTTTAACCACGATGTTCTCGATATCGCTGATGCGCTTCACTAAGCCTTCCCCTCTGATGAAGTTGGCTCGATAATCAAACTCGATATACGCTCCGCCGGTATTGGCATTGTTGTTCTTTAAGGCCTGGTACACCTCTTCCATTGAAATGCCCATCGCATTCAGTTGGTGGGGGTTAATGGCTACTTCGTATTGTTTTACCGCTCCGCCAAAGGCATTGATCTCGATCACTCCTGGAATCATCGACATTTGTCGCTTCACGATCCAGTCTTGCATGCTTCTCAGCTCGTATAAGGAATATTTATCCTTATATGCTGAATCTACTTCAAGCGTATATTGGTAGATCTCACCCAAACCGGTGGTGATTGGCCCCATATATGGACTGCCAAAATTTTCGGGAATTTCATCACGCAATTGGTCAAGTTTCTCCGCAACCAGCTGTCGAGGAAGATAAGTGCCCATCTCATCTTCGAACACAATGGTAACTACGGATAAACCAAAACGCGAAACCGAACGGATTTCAATTACTCCCGGCAGGTTAGACACGGCAAGCTCCACAGGATAAGAGACGTATTGTTCGATCTCTTCTGTTCCAAGATTAGGCGATTGCGTGATCACTTGCACCTGGTTATTGGTAATATCAGGCACGGCGTCTATGGGCACTTTGGAAATGCTCCAAATTCCGGCTACGATGATGGCGAGCGTAAAAAGAAGTACGATTAGTTTATTCCTTATCGAAAAGGAAATGATTCCATTGATCATGAATGCGATAGTTTAATTGAAAAATAAATTCAACTATCTGATTATCAGATAGTTGAAATTCATTAGAAGGCCCAATCTTAACTAGGCCACGCAATTAAACAGAGGGTGGATGGTCAATAGACGCCGAAAAGCCTATTGGATAAAATTCCGCATCACTGAAGTCGTAATCCGGATCATAGGAAAAGTAAATCGGACTGAGCTGTGCTTTCTGATTCAATACATAAAAGCCGCTAGAAGTGAACTCTTTGAACGGAAGTTCTTCATGTTCTCCTTCATCCTGATGTTCGTGTTGAAGTGCGCTGTAGTGTTCTGCAATAAATTCCAAAAAGGCCAGACCATCAGCATCTTGTTCCTCACTGGCATGGTAATCGGAAAAATGAGTAAAAAGATTGCCCAACAGTTTAAGCTGGCTGATATCCGCTTTGGGAATCACCGCCGTAAGACTAATTAGAAATATGAAAAAACAGCTTAACGTTTTCACCTTGTAAAATTGCAAAAAAAACTTCAATTCCCTCTGCTGCTTATACGACAATCCAAAAGACTGGCTGAATTCCTTGGCCCAATGGGTCTAATTCAAGGCAAATTTCAAGCCCACAAAGAAAGTCCTGGGCCTTAAGGGACCATAGACATAGCCGGCATCACGATCAGCTCCCCGATCGAAGTCCTCCTGATAACTATTGCTTAGGTTTTGTACTCCCCCAAAAAATTCGAGTCTATATTGATCAGCTGTTTTTAGCGTATAGGTCAATTTGAGATTATGCTCAAAAAAGCTCGGGGTCTTTTCGATGATGGTTCGCTCAGATTCTATATCGATCACATGAGGCACCTCCATCTGACCGGTATATATGCCTGAGTATGACAAAGAGAGCGCATCAGTCGGACTGTACACCAAGGAAAAGAAACCGTAAAGATCAGGGGTTCTCAATAAGCGGTCGGTAGTGGTAGCGGGGATGTCTTCTGTAGTCGTTTCAGGCGCCCAAAGTTCTTCTTCCACATCGAAAAGCGCATTCTGGATCGTAGCTCCCGACTGCAAAACCAGCTTACTACCCAAGGCAAGATTGGCCTCGAGATTGATCCCTGAAACGGTAGCTCCATCCCCATTTCTTTTAGTGACTACCGCCACTCCACTTGGAAGCTCTTCTTGGTCGGCAAAAATAAAGGGATTGCTGAGCTGGGTGTAAAACCCTTCTACCACCAAATTCATTTGCTTATTCCCGATATACTGGTCGTAATTCAAGGAAACCACCGCACTATTGGATCGCTCCACTTGCAGTTCTCTTCCCAGCCGGATGAATCTTGCCGCACCACCCACTGTTTCGATATGCAAATCTTCGTCGAAAGCCTGCGGGCCTCGGTAACCTTCTGCATAGGATGCTCTTAGCTTCAGATTCTCTCTGATTTGGTACATGACTGATAATCGAGGGACGAACACCTTGAGCTGCTCGTCGTTGTCGAAGGTTTCATCTTCAAGCTCATATTGTCCCATGATGCTCAATTGATCGTAACGACCGCCGGCCAATAAGGTCAATTTCTCATTGAGAGTAAACTCCAGTTCTGCAAAGGTTCCCCAACTGCCTACCCGCTGATCGATCAAACGACCGTAACCGGGCATAGCGTCAATTACATCGTTGTAAATGTATTCCGATCCGAGGGTAAGCGAAACCAATGAATTAAGGTAATGATTATACTGTATCCCGCTCACCATTGAAATATCTTCTGAGTTGCCATAGGCGTTAATGGCTAGAATGTCTGCTTCAGTAATGCTGTCTCCTTCGGCGATCACCCTTCCGCCACCACCGTAGTAACTGGCGCGATCCACTTGCTGAAGCGAACCATAGATGGATAACTTGTGCTTATTGTCTTTACTGTAGTGCTCAAAAGCAAGGTTGGTGCTAAGAATATCATGTTCGAGCTGCTCGGTAAGATCGGTTTGATGTGGAGCAAGATCGAACTTGTTACCCCCTCTTCTGAACTCATTGATGTAGTAAGCACCCAATTCGATTTTATCTCGATCATTAAGGTGGTAAAAAGCGTCAAATCCGAAGGTATTGTTCTTTAAGGCAACAATTTCAGAGAAGCCGTCGCCGTTGGCGTCCCAATGGTCTCGCTTGCGATTGAAGCCGAAAAAAGTGATCCCTTGATTCAGATCATCTGAAACCATCGCTCCGTTGAAGTTCACGGTACGATCGGAAACTTCTCCATTGATCAGAGACTGATTGATTCCCGCTTCAAAGTTATTTTCTATAGGGTCTTTGGTGACGATATTTACCGTACCGGCAATGGCGTTACCGCCATACATCACCGAACCACCGCCTCTCACCACTTCTATTCTATCTACCATATTGGCAGGAATCATCTCCAATCCGTAAACCCCGGCCAGTGCAGAAAATACCGGACGAGAGTTGATCAAAACCTGAGAATACGCTCCATCTAATCCGTTCATTCTCAATTGAGTAAAGCCGCAATTTTGACAATTATTCTCCACTCTAAGCCCGGGAGAAAAATTTAAGCCGTCGGCCACATTGATCGATTGTGTGGCTTCAAAGGTCTTCGCATCAATAGTATTCACGATCACTGGAGAATTATATCGCTCTATTTGGTTTCGTGAGCCGGTCACCACCACCTGAGATAAGTTGAGCACGTCTTTTTTTAGCGAAAAGTCGATGGCTAAATCCTGACCCGCTTCTAAATGGATCGACCGGTTGATCGTCATGTAGCCGAGCGCACTCACCTGAACATCATACGCACCCCCGCTAAGCGCATTGATCTCAAATTCTCCTCGCTCATCGGCGGATGTCCCCTTTTCAACTCCTTCGATGTACACCGCAGCATACGGCACTGCCTCTCCCTCAGAAAGCACTTTACCTTTGATGCTCGCCGTTTGTGCACTAAGGGTAAGGTTCGCGAAAAAAGCCACAAGGAATATGATGTGCTTCGATGCCATAGGAAGGCGGGCTATTTTAGGATTATAATTTTGCTTGCAAAAATAATAATTTAGTTATGTCTAAATATGTATTTAGATAATATTAATTTTGTACTGGATTAAAATCGTGACCATGCCCTCACTAAGTGAAGAGAATTATTTGAAAGCCATCTTTATGTTGGAACAGGATGAGGCTTCAAAATCAAACACCAATGCGATTGCTGAAAAGCTTGAAACCAAAGCTTCATCGGTGACCGCCATGCTTCAAAAATTGAGTGCTAAGCAACTCGTGAAATACGAAAAGTATCAAGCCGTGGAACTCACCGAGTCTGGCCGAAAGGTTGCGATATCAGTGCTGCGTAAGCATCGTTTGTGGGAGTATTTCCTTTATGAAAAGTTAAAGTTCAACTGGTCTGAGGTACATGAATTGGCCGAGCAACTAGAGCATATTCAGTCGACCGAGCTCACCGACCGCCTGGATCATTTCTTGGGGCACCCTCCCCGAGATCCTCACGGAGATCCGATCCCAAACAAAGAAGGGCAGTTCCCTCCTGCCTTGGACCTGAGCCTCATCGACCTAGAAGCTGGGGATAAAGCCAGGGTTTTGGGGGTAAAAGACCACAGTCCTGAATTCTTCAATTACCTTAAATCACTTTCTTTAACACTCGGCGATGAATGTGAATGCCTGAAACGCAATGATTACGACGGTTCAATGGAAGTGAAGATCGACCGTCGTAAGGTAAGCCTATCCAAAGAAGTGGCCGAAAATCTATTGGTGAAGACGGAATGAAAAGGTTCTTCACATACCTGATCGCCTTGGTCTTGCTTGCGTGTAGCGATCCCTCGGGGAAAAACATCGATCAAAGACCGCAGATTGTCTGCACCACGGGCATGCTAGGTGATGCGATCAAAAAGATCACCGAGGGGCAGGCTGATGTAACTCATTTGATGGGTCCTGGAGTTGATCCTCACCTTTACAAAGGTACGCAGGGCGACTTAAAACTGCTGACCAATGCCGATGTGATCATCTACAACGGACTTCATTTAGAAGGAAAGATGGGCGAAATCTTTGAAAAACTCGAAAATCGGAAAAAGATCCTCCTTGCAGCAGATGGCGTGGATAGCACTTTGCTACTAAATAGCAGTGATTATCAAAATACCTATGACCCCCATCTTTGGTTCGACGTGTCGATCTGGGCGCAGTGCTGTCGTTACCTCGGCAATAGCTTGGCCAAACTTGAAGGCATGGATCGGCAAACTATTCTTGACCAAACCAAGGCATACACTGACAGCCTTTCAAAATTGCATGCCTGGGTGCTCCGGCAAGTATCCACTATTCCCGACAGTCAAAGGGTATTGATCACTGCCCACGATGCCTTTGGCTATTTTGGCAGAGCCTATGATGTGGAGGTGAGAGGATTGCAGGGCATATCTACCTTGTCAGAATACGGCTTGAAGGACGTCAGCGAATTGGTGAACTTCATCACAGATCGTCACATAAAAGCAGTTTTTGTAGAAAGTTCAGTTTCGGATCGCTCTCTTAAAGCAGTGGTAGAAGGTTGCCGAGAAAAAGGCCATGCAGTAAAAATTGGCGGCACCTTATACAGTGATGCCATGGGCAAAGCGGATAGTCCGGAAGGCAATTACATGGGCATGGTACGTTACAACATCCAACGCATAGTGGAGGCATTGAAATGAAAGACATCGCCATAGAAACCCATAACCTTACGGTCAGCTATAACCGGCGACCGGTATTGTGGAACATCGACTTCAAATTACCTGTAGGACAAATCATAGGTATTATTGGTCCGAACGGCTCTGGAAAAACGACCTTGCTAAAAGCCATTATGGGTTTAGTGAAAAGCAGTAGCGGTTACGTCAAGATCTTCGACCAAGAGCTGGAAGATGTTAGAGCCCGGATCTCCTACGTACCTCAAAGAGAGTCGGTAGATTGGGACTTCCCGGCATCGGTGATGGATGTAGTCTTAATGGGTCGGTACCGTTCGCATAATCTCTTCAAACGAATTCAGCAAAAAGACCGCGATCTAGCCGCAGAAGCTCTGGAAAAAGTAAATATGCTCGAGTACAGTAAACGACAGATCAACCAACTGTCGGGTGGTCAACAACAACGCGTATTTATCGCCAGATCATTGGCTCAAGGAGCCGATCTCTACATCATGGATGAACCTTTTGTGGGGGTTGATGCAGCTACGGAAGAAGCTATCCTTAAGCTGTTTGCTGAGATGAAAGCAGAAGGAAAAACCGTTGTGGTGGTGCACCATGATCTGCAAACTGCCAAGGACTATTTTGATTGGATCGTACTGCTCAATACCCGCATGGTGGCAGCCGGTCCGAAAGAAGAAATTTTCAACCAAGACCTTCTGCAAGAAGCTTATGGCGGAAAACTTGACGTATTGAGCAAGGTGGGCGAATTGGTTAGAGAGCGTGATTTCCCGATTCGGGAAAAATAGTGGGGAGTGCGACTAAAGTGAACTAAAGTTGAAGTATCTGAACGAAATAAATACTAGCTGTCTAGGCTCTAAATTCTAGTCCATCAAGGAAATGAACGACACGATCCGCTTTTTAAGTTTCACTGACCCCAACGTACGATATGTGGTGCTGGGTACCATGATCCTGGGCGCCACAGCCGCCATGGTGGGCTGTTTTTCGTTTTTGAGAAAGCGAGCGTTGGTAGGCGATGCCATTGCCCACTCTATCTTACCCGGAGTATGTTTATCCTTTATGATCAGCGGAGAAAAGGATCCACTTTGGCTGATACTTGGCGCCATCTTTTCAGGCTGGTTATCGCTTTTGATGATCGACGGGATCAGTCGCACCACAAAACTTAAAAGTGATGCCGCCATTGGCATTGTGCTCTCGGTTTTTTTCGGCTTTGGTATACTCTTACTCACTACGATTCAACATTCCGGCAATGCCGCCCAAGCCGGATTAGACAAATTCCTATTTGGCAAGGCCGCTTCGCTCACCAAAGATGACATCATGATCTTTAGTGGAATTGGCGTATTCCTGATCCTGATCATTCTCTTGCTCTACAAAGAATTCAAATTGATCAGCTTTAATCCTGAATATGCGAAGGTTATTGGGCTACCGGTTAAATTCCTCGAATTTCTATTGGCCACCATTACCATCCTTTCGGTTGCCGTGGGCATCCAGGCGGTGGGCGTGGTATTGATGGCTGCCTTACTGATCACGCCGGCTTCTGGAGCCAGGTTTTGGTCGGATCGATTGGGGATTATGATCATTATTGCCTGTGTGTTTGGAGCGGCTTCTGGCTTTTTAGGCTCCTACGTCAGTTATATTGCGCCTGCCATGCCTACCGGACCTTGGGTGGTGATGGCGCTTTCCGTGCTGACGATCGGATCGATCTGGTTTGCGCCGAAACGGGGAGTATTTTCAAAATGGAGGACCTTCTGGAAAAATAAAGACCAAATCCTCACTGAAAACATCCTCAAGCTCTTTTACCACCTTGGAGAGGCGGACGGCAATTTCGAGACTGCTCGCAGCTTCCAGTCCTTAATGGAAAGTGATCGATTCAGAGCCTATGATCTTGGGAAAGGCTTACGCAAACTAAAAAAGCGTAATCTGATCCGTAAAAAGGACGCCCAATGGTTCATCACGGCAAGTGGACTAAAAGAGGCGAGTAGAATTATTCGCCTTCACCGACTATGGGAGCTTTACCTAAACCAACGCTTGAAGTTAGAGCCCGATCATGTGCACAATGACGCCGAAGCCATCGAGCACATCATAACCCCGGAAATTGAGGCTCAATTAGCCAGTGAGCTAGACAGTCCCACCGAAGACCCTCATGCCAGTAAAATCCCTTACCCAACTCAAAGCTAGATGGAAGCAATTTGGATCATCGCAGTCGGCAGTTTGATCGCCATAAGTTGTGGCTTACTGGGTAGTTTTTTGGTACTTCGAAAGATGGCTATGGTAGGAGATGCCATTTCCCACGCGGTTTTACCGGGAATTGTACTGGCTTATCTGTTTTCCGGATCAAGAGGCACCATACCCATGTTGATCGGGGCCGCGGCACTGGGAGTGCTCACTACCCTTCTGATCGAATTATTCTACAAGCAAGCCAAACTGCAAGTGGATGCCTCTATTGGCATCACCTTTACTTGGTTATTCGCCATAGGCATCATTCTGATTTCCTTGTTTGCCGGTCAGGTGGATCTTGATCAGGATTGTGTGCTTTACGGAGAAATTGCTTACGTCCCTCTAGACCTATGGATTATCGGCGATTTCAATCTCGGTCCGAGAACCCTTTACATTGCGGGCTTCATGCTATTGGTCGTGCTATTCATCATTGTTCGTGGCTACAAAGGTCTCTTTCTCACTACCTTCAATGAAGAATACGCCTCAGCCCTGGGAATCAAAGTAGCTTTCTGGCACTATTTATTAATGAGCTCGGTTTCGCTCACCACGGTGATCTCCTTTGAATCTGTGGGGGCAATTTTGGTAGTGGCATTCCTGATCGTCCCCCCCGCCACCGCTTATTTGCTTACCAACCAACTGAAAAGCATGCTATGGCTTACGGCTTTGTTTGCGGTACTTTCCTCAGTATTTGGCTATTATCTGGCAGTGTTGATCAACGGTTCCATTGCCGGGGCCATGGCAAGCGTGGCGGGCATCCTTTTTGTCATGGTGTGGGGGTATACGGTATTGAAAAGACGGGTAGAACCTAAGCTCATTCAAAAGTGAAGTAGAATAATAAATTATCAATTTGTGAAGTCGTGTTCACACACTCGGACTAACTTCGACACTTCGCTAGGCTATTAGATTAGTATCGATAAATTTATTGGGTATAAATCAGATTGATTTAGAACAACCAAGAGGCTAGAGGTGAACTAGTTCGGCTCTTTATTTTAGGAATAGTCATCGATCTTACTTCTTCTTCGTTGTAAACTAATAAGTAAAAGGAGCTCAATGCGGCTCAGCTTAAAGGAACGCACCCTTGACATTACCGGCTTCTTCGTGGCCATTGGGCACAAGCCCAACACCGATATCTTTAAGGGATGGCTGGATATAGACGATAGCGGATACCCGAAGATCAATCCGGGTACTTCCAAAACCAAGATCCCCTATGTTTTTGCCAGTGGAGATGCTGCCGACAAAGTATATCGACAAGCGGTGACCGCGGCCGGAACCGGTTGCATGGCGGCCTTGGATGCAGAAAGATACCTGACCGAGATCGGTAAGCATTAGGTTTTTCTTCATTTCTGTTTTCTTGAGCGCG
>Ga0207419_1002827_pt1 | contig 10958 bp, 10 predicted proteins | sample ElkSloMetagenome_4_FD_184723 | JGI IMG/M metagenome (GOLD analysis project Ga0207419, IMG submission 184723) | Hot spring microbial communities from Elkhorn Slough, Monterey Bay, USA - MD2A (version 2) | ecosystem: Environmental > Aquatic > Marine > Intertidal zone > Estuary: Microbial mat ... | reverse complement strand
TTTGGCGGGAAACAAAGAATGCAATAATAATGAAAAAGATAGCCCTCTTCATTGTCGCTCTCGCAGCTTATTCAACTGCGATATCTCAAGATTCTTCCAATACCTCTGACAGCAACCAAAAATTCCGTTTGGGATTGAGCTTTTCACCTGTTTTATCTTGGTTTGCCACTTCCGGAGATGCGGGATTGGTTCAGCCCGACGGAACACGATTGAATATTGCCTTTGGATTAAATACGGACTTTCGCATAGGAGAAAATAGTCAGTATTATTTTAGCACAGGCCTGTTTTTACTCAATACAGGAGGCTCCATTCGTCACGACTATTTTGTAGAAGACGGCGGACAGTTTGTACTCACTGAGCGGACTTCTGATTTTAGAGTTAACTACGTTAATATTCCGGTGACAATAATGCTGCGAACGCAAGAAATCGGCTACAGTCGTTATTTTGGAAGAGTGGGTTTTGACGCCGGAGTGAGCACCAAAAGTACTTACGACTACAGAGACACCAGAGATGGTATTGATTATCCTCAAGTGGAAGATGAGGACAGTTCTGATCTCACATCACTTTTTCGATTTGGTTTGCGCGTTGAAGCGGGGTTTGAATACAATATTGGCGGCTCAACCAATCTTTTCTTTACCGCAGCTTATAATCACGGTCTAAACAACGTTTTTTCCAAAGACTATGAGCTACCAAAATTGGATGGCAATAATGAGTTTATCCCATCTGATGATGGGTCGCCTCAGACAGAAAGAAGGGTGAAAGCATCTACTAATCTTTTCACCATTACTGCCGGTGCATACTTTTAAACAAGGATTGCTATCTCTTGGTTAATAGTTAAAAGCAGATATGAAGACAGAGGCAGTTGTAAATCACATCGTCAATTGGATGAAGGGCTATGCCGCCCAAGCCCATACCGATGGATTCGTTGTGGGTGTATCAGGTGGAATCGACTCTGCCGTGACTTCATCCTTGTGTGCACGCACCGGTTTGCCGACGCTATGCGTGGAGATGCCGATTCATCAAGCGGCCAATCAAGTAACTCGTGCGGCTACTCACATTGCCAAGCTCAAAACACATCACAAAAACGTATCATCGCATTGGATAGAGCTGACTGAAATTTTTGACAGCTTCGTGAATGCCTTGCCGACAAATGACGATAAAGACAAGCACGATTTCAGCTTGGTCAATACCCGAGCGAGGTTTCGGATGTCCACGCTCTATTATTTTGCGGGATTAAATAACTACCTGGTGGCCGGAACAGGCAATAAGGTAGAGGATTTCGGTGTAGGCTTTTACACCAAATATGGTGATGGTGGAGTAGACCTCAGCCCGATTGCCGACTTAAACAAAACTGAAGTATACGCTCTTGGAAAGGAATTGGGCGTGATCGATGAGATCATGCAAGCCCCGCCTACCGACGGACTATGGGGAGATGACCGTACCGACGAGGATCAAATCGGAGCGACGTATCCCGAATTGGAGTGGGCAATGGAGTTTTCGGATGACCCGAATTCGCTGGAAGGCAGGAAAAAAGAAGTTTTCGAGATTTATCAAGGCTACCACAACCGCAATAAACACAAGATGGAGCCCATTCCCGTTTGTGAGATTCCCAAAGAGTTGAAGATTTGATCTTTAAAGGATTCACAGAGTCCTCAGAGAAAAATTGAAAAGCAGAGCTTATTTGGCGAGAACACAGAGGATCGCAGTTGCGATCATTGAGATTCACTAGCGAAATGAAAACTTTTCGGCTAATCAAAATTTGCCAAAAGCAGAGAGCATAAATCTGCGAGGATTATCACAACCGCAATAAACACAAGATGGAGCCCATTCCCGTTTGTGAGATTCCCAAAGAGTTGAGACTCGGGTAATCGCGATACCTATTGGAATTGGAGCCTTACGTTCGGGTAATCACAAAGCACTTCGCGAAGTCCGAAAAGGGATTTCTTAAACCTCATCATTTCTGAAGTTCAACCACAGGGCGCATGACGCTGAGTAGCGAGCTGCCGAAAAAGATTTCACAGAGAATTGATCGAACAACTATTGAAGAGATTTTCTTAAAAACCCAATGCTCACTTTCAAAATGATTTCTCCGCGAACTCTGCGCAGCCTCCCCTTCTCTGCGTTTTCCTAAACGTAATCGTTCGTTTCTGAAATTCAACCGCAGAACGCATGCCGCCGCGGAACAACCGAGCAGTGAAAAGCTGATTTACTCGATTTCCCAAGTATTGCTCCCCTTCAACAGTTCCTCCAGGTTTCCATCGCCTTTCAAGGACAAGCTGGTCTTGATCTGAGCGTGAAGCATTTCTTCGTAACAGGTTTTATCTTCTTGATAAAAAATACCAAAGGGGCGCGGTAAGCTTTCAAATTCTTGGCTTGGTGTGTCGAAGCAACGCATCAATAGGCCTGCCTTCGACCGGTCGGTTTTGTCGTGTTTCCACAAATCATCTTTGGAATAGTCGCCCGATTCGAGATCGACTACGACCGGGTTTGCCCCGTCTAATCGCACTCCTTTGTTTTCGTTTACCCCAAAGACAAGCGGCTCACCGTGTTCTACAAAAACCGTCGTACCCGCTTTGGTTTTCTTATCGGTGAATACGCCAAATGCACCGTCATTAAAAACATTGCAATTCTGGTATATCTCAATCAGCGATGTGCCTTTGTGATCGTTGGCTTCCTTCAAAATCTGTCGGAGGTGTTTTGGATCTCTGTCCATCGTGCGGGCGATAAAGGTTCCATCTGCCCCTGCCGCCAAAGCCAGAGGATTGAAGGGATGATCAACACTTCCCATCGGCGTACTCTTGGTCACCTTACCTTCGGGCGACGTAGGTGAATACTGACCTTTAGTCAATCCGTAAATCTCGTTATTGAAGAGAAGTACGTTCATGTCGAAGTTTCTTCTCAACAAGTGAATTAAGTGGTTTCCTCCAATGGAGAGGGCGTCGCCGTCACCGGTAATGACCCAAACACTCAAATCGGGATTGGATATCTTCAATCCACTCGCGATGGCCGGCGCTCTACCGTGGATGCTGTGCATTCCGTAGGTATTGAGGTAATACGGAAAGCGCGAAGAACAACCGATTCCCGAAATGAAAACGATGTCTTCTTTGGCCACACCAATGTCGGGAAGTACACTTTGCACTTGCTTCAAGATGGAATAATCGCCGCATCCGGGACACCATCTTACCTCCTGATCACTGGAGAAATCTTTTGCTGTATATGTCGTTTGTTCTTGTGTCATGCTTCCAAGTATTTAAGGGCCGCTTCTTTGATTTCTGTAGAAGAGAATGGCAATCCCTTCACTTTGCTCAATGGCTTGGCATCAATCAGGAATTCAGTTCTGATTATTCTTACCAATTGCCCTTTGTTTAACTCAGGTACGATCACTTGATCGTATCCTTTGAGCAGTTCTCCCAAGTTCTTTGGGAAAGGGAAAAGGTACTTCACGTGTACTTGAGAAACCGAATGACCTTCAACCAAAAGCTCTTTAACGGCAGTCTTTATCGCTCCAAAGGTGGATCCCCATCCAAGGATGCAAAGCTTTGCTTTTTCTTCTCCCTGATGTACTTTTTGCAATGGAATATGATCGGCGATTTTCGCAATCTTTTCCGCACGAAGCCCCACCATCTTTTCGTGGTTTTCGGGATCGTAAGAAACGTTTCCGGTTTCGTCTTGCTTTTCCAATCCACCGATGCGGTGTTCGAGTCCTTTGATACCCGGAACCGCCCATTGGCGCACTCCTTTCTCATCGCGGCGGTAAGGCAAAAATTCCTCGTCATCGGTTTCGTGTACGATCGGTGGTTTGATCGCCTTCAGCTGATCTGCCGACGGAAATCTCCAAGGCTCTGCTCCATTGGCAATGTAGCCATCGCTTAAAAGGAAAACGGGAGTCATGTGTTCGATCGCAATCCGCACTGCTTCGAAAGCTTGATTAAAACAATCGCGCGGCGAACTGGCTGCAATCACCGGAATAGGAGCTTCTCCGTTCCGACCATAAATGGCTTGGAGTAAATCGGCTTGTTCGGTCTTTGTCGGCAATCCCGTTGAAGGGCCACCGCGTTGAACATTTACCACGACCAGCGGAATTTCCAGAATGCAGGCCAATCCCAATGCTTCGCCTTTCAAGGCAATACCCGGGCCGCTGGATGCAGTGATTCCGATATTGCCGCCAAAAGATGCACCGATGGCCGATGTAATAGCGGCAATTTCATCTTCTGCCTGGAAAGAGCGTACATTAAAATTTTTGTGCTTCGACAATTCGTGGAGAATGTCGGATGCAGGAGTGATCGGATAACTTCCGTAAAAGAGGGGCAATCCCGCTTTTTGCGAAGCTGCGATTAAACCAATGGCAATACCTTGATTTCCCATGATGTTTCGGTAGACACCTTTGGGAAGAGGCGCCGGCTTTACCTCGTATCGAGTGGTAAAAGTCTCGCTGGTATCACCGTAATTGTAACCTGCCTTGAGCACCGCCATGTTGGCCTCAATCAATTCGGGCTTGTTTTTAAACTTCTCGTGGAGAAACTTTTCGGTGGGCGCCAGCTCACGATTGTACATCCAATAAAGGAAACCGAGAACGAACATATTCTTGCTTCTGTCCTTCTCTTTGATTCCGAGGGCCGATTCTTTCAGCGCTTCACGAGTGAGTTTGGTCACGTCTATTTCGATGACGCGGTACTTTCCCAATGTATTGTCGGTAAGTGGATTTTGCATATCCACATATCCCGAAAGCTTTAAATTCTTCTTGTCAAATCCGTCGGTATTGGCAATGATGGTTCCGCCGATTTTCAATTTTCCCAAATTTGCCTTAAGCGCTGCCGCGTTCATCACTACGAGCACATCGCAAAGATCTCCCGGAGTGAATATCTCGATACTCCCGAAATTGAGTTGGAATCCGGATACTCCCGCTATGGTTCCTTGAGGAGCGCGAATCTCTGCGGGGTAATCTGGAAAAGTGCTGACGTCGTTGCCGAATAATGCGCTGGTATTGGAAAATTGACTTCCCGTCAATTGGATTCCATCACCTGAGTCACCCGCAAATAGGATGGCGACATCTTTTCGACTCTCTTTATTGTGTTTTGCTGTTTTGAGTTCTTCCAAGGAATGCTAAAATTGTTGGGTTAAGAGAACGAGATTAAAACCTATTTTGCCTGCAAAAGGTTGATCGCCTCCACTGCTTTAATTTCGGGAGCTGCCTTCTTAATGCTTTCCTCCACTCCCGCTTTGAGCGTCATGTAACTCATGGAGCAATCTTTACACGCACCGTGCAACTCTACCCGCGCCACCAATCCATCGGTCACTTCTACTAAAGTGATGTCACCGCGATCGGCTTCTAAAAAAGGTCTGATTTGTTGAAGGGCTCCCTCTACTCGTTCTATCAAATTGTCCATAATAAGCGGCGTAATATTTTGAATTTCAAAGTTTTGAATTAGCTTTTTCGCTTTGACAATTCGCCTGTAAAATTACGAATTATTTGGCGAAACGCTTCTCCCGACGGGGTCTCTTCCTGAAGCACGGCAGGCCGCCCTGCATCTCCCGATTCGCGTATCGATTGAACGATTGGTACTTCTCCGAGAAAAGGCACTTGCAGCTGTTCAGCCAAGCTTTTGGCACCTTCTCGTCCGAAGATGTAGTATTTCCGATCGGGTAATTCACCCGGAGTGAAATAGGCCATGTTTTCGACTATTCCCAAAACGGGAACATTAATCACATCCAGATTGAACATACCCACGGCTTTTTTGGCATCAGCCAAAGCAATGTTTTGAGGAGTACTCACGATCACTGCTCCCGTGAGCGGCACTGCTTGAACCAAGCTCAGGTGAATATCGCCTGTTCCCGGAGGCAGATCAACGATCATGTAATCCAACGGGCCCCAGTACGCGTCGCTGAACATTTGATTCAAGGCCTTGCTAGCCATCGGCCCTCGCCAAACGATGGCTTGAGAGGTATCGGCAAAAAAGCCGATCGACAATAACTTGACCCCATAATTTTCTACTGGCAAAATGTATGTCTTCTCATCGATCTCTTTGGTCTTCGGCTTTTCGTCTTCCACATCGAACATGATGGGCATCGAAGGGCCGTAAATATCAGCATCGATCAGGCCAACGGAATACCCTTCTCTCGCCAGACCGGCAGCCAGATTGGCGGCGACGGTTGATTTGCCCACGCCGCCTTTACCAGAGGCCACCGCGATGATATTCTTCACTCCAGGAAGTATTTTGCGCTGGTCGGGGCTGCGGTCTTCTTTGCTCAAGACTTTCGTCGAAATATGCACTTGTAAATCCTTGCCGAAATTTCTCTCCAAAGCAAAACGACAAGCGTCTTCCATGCGCTTGCGGCTGTGCATGGCCGGACTCAAGACGTGGAGATCGAAAGACACTTGGCCTTCGCCTACTTCAACATTGCGAACGAGGTTTTCGCTCACGATGTCTTTTTTCAATTCGGGCTCCATCACGTTGCCCAGGATCTCTAATACTTTTTCTTTGGTCAATTCCATCTAAACCGGTTCTAGTCTAAGCTCAATTCTTTAGCAGGATCCCAGAGGTGTTTTTCAAAGTCCAGGATTTGATCGTTTTCAATTTTTATTCCTTCAGCCTCAAGCCTTCTCTGCATTTCAAATTCATCTCCGAAATGGTGTTTCCCCGTAAGGAGACCCGAACGATTGACCACGCGATGTGCGGGAACCTGCTCGGACAATGTATGTGAAGCGTTCATGGCCCATCCCACCATTCTGGCAGATCTGGCCATACCCAAATACTTCGCTATCACTCCGTAGCTCGTAACGCGCCCGAAGGGTATTTGTTTGACCACTTCGAAAACCATGTCGAAGAAGTCCTTATTCTTTTCAGATATCTTGGTAGTGGCTGTCATTTAATCTGAATCTGAGGTATTTAATTTTCTTGCCGATGGCGAGCCATTTTTGCTCGTAAAAGGTCTTTACTGCCAAGATTTCTTGCTCTTCCTCATTGAAGGTTTTCCATCCTTCTCCATAGATGTCGTCACTCGATTTCAGGAGATGGTGTTCCCCTTCCTCAATAGTCTCTATCGTGGCATTGTAAAAAATCTGACTATCCGTCTTCACGTGTATCAGCCCGTCTTTCTTCAAAAGTTTACCGTATCGCTTCAAAAAAGCCCAACCCGACAAGCGCTTTGTTCCTTTCGTATCCTTGGGTTGTGGATCGGAGAAGGTGAGCCAAATCTCACTCAGCTCGTTGCAGTCAAAGGCATGGTTGATGAATTCAATTTTGGTTCTAAGAAAAGCCACGTTGGGGATGCCCTCTTGCTCTACGGTTTTGGAACCCCGCCAGATTCGGGCTCCCTTTACGTCCATCCCGATAAAATTTCGCTCGGGATATTTCCGGGCCAGAGCCAAGGTGTATTCTCCTTTTCCACAGCCAAGCTCGATGGTGATGGGGTTATCGTTTCCGAAAAATGAAGCCCACTCTCCTTTCATGTCAAAACGGCCTTCGAGCAAGGTATTTTTATCCGGCTCAAATACGCATGACTGCCTTTTCATTTCAGCAAACCGACGTAGCTTGTTTTTTCCCATGTTGAATTCAAAGGTGCAAAAGTAGCCATTGCACTCGGTTTCGCTAGTATATTTGGGCGGTGGATAAACGTGTGCTTTACGCCGTATTGAATTGGGGACTGGGTCATGCCACGCGCTCCGTACCGATCATCGAATCGCTACAGCTCTTTGGGGCAGAAGTAGAGATCACCTCATCGGGAGTGGCTCTCAGTTACCTGAAAAAGAGATTTCCCACGTTGACATTTCACGAATTACCCGACCGCGAAGTGCTCTACTCAAAAGCAGGCGCACGTTCCGGCTTGCTCAAAAGAGCCTTGATCCAATCGAGTATCAACGCCGAGCAAAACCGTTTTGTAAGCGGACTCGTGCGGGAAAGAGAGATTACTCACATCACTTCTGACAACGTCTACGGAGCTTATCACCCCGATATCCCGTCGGCGATTATCAGCCATCAGCTTTCGCTCAAAGTGCCTTTCGGCGAAAGCCTGGTCAATGCGAAGCTGGCGACTTGGATCAATCGATTCTCGGAGGTATGGATTCCCGACGGGCCGAATCATTTTGTGTCAGGTGATTTGGCCTCAAACCAAAGAGTGACGATTCCGAAAAAGCACTTAGGAATTCCTTCGCGATTCGTGCGCGATCATACGGCAAAAAAGACGTTCCGCATCGGTGCTGTACTAGGTGGCCCCGAACCTCAACGGAGTATTCTTGAGGAAATTCTGCTGAAGAGCTTAAGGGATTTAGACGGAAGAAAAATTGTTTTTCGGGGTAGTGAAAACCGAAGCCTTCACGGGGAGGAAGACGTGGAATTTCATTCGATGGGAGATGGTGATGAAATGGCTCGATCGTTAATCGCTTGCGATTTGGTTGTCAGTCGATCCGGTTACTCTTCCATTTGCGACCTATTGGCACTGGGCTCCAAAGCACTTTTAATCCCTACCCCCAATCAAACAGAGCAGGAATACCTGGCAACGCGAATGAGAAAGTTGCCTCAATTTCTGAGTATTACTCAAGACAAACTGAATGCCGCCGCAATCAGCAGAGCATTAAAAAAATCTGCTCCTATCACTGAAAAATATTCCTTTTTCAAGGTTGAAAGCCCGATTGTCGAGGCATTTTTGAAATAGAAATAAGTAAAGGTTACGCTTTCGCAAGGGTGAAAGAAAAGACGGAGCCCTTTCCCACTTCGCTTCGCACATTTAGCGATTGTTCGTGTCCTTCTATGATGTGCTTGCAGATGGCCAGTCCCAGTCCCGTTCCACCTTGGTGTCGAGAACGACTTTTGTCAACGCGGTAAAAACGCTCGAAAAGTCGTGGGATATGTTCCTTGTCGATACCGGGGCCATTGTCCTCGACCTCTACGAGAATACGCTCATCCATATCGAAGAATCTCACCGTGGTCTTTCCTTCGATCTTCCCGTAATTGATTGAATTTGTGATCAAATTGATGAGTACTTGGCTCACCCTGAAGGAATCGGCTTCGACGTAAATCGGCTTGTCATAAGCCTTGTTGAAGCGAAGAGCAATTTCTTTCTGTTTTGCTTCTTCTTCTCGTTGCTCGATCACTTCTTTTACCAACTCTACGATATCGATCTTCTCGATATCGAGCTTCAAGCTTCCCGACTCAAATTGGGTAATGGTGTCGAGATCTTCAACGAGCATAGTCATTCGATCCACTGACTTTGCGGCTTTCATAAGGAATTTCCGATTAAAATTGGGATCTTCAAGCGCGCCTTCGAGCAGGGTCAAAATATAACCTTGAATACTGAAAATGGGAGTTTTGAGCTCGTGTGCTACATTTCCTACGAACTCCTTACGAAAATTCTCTTTTTCACGAAGATCTTCGATTTCGGCCATGCGGTCTTCGGCCCAGTCCACTACTTCTTTGTTTACATCGCCCAATACATCTTTAGACATGTCAAGCCGAAAAGCCGATCGCCCCACTTTGAGAGAGTGCATATTTCGAAATATGAGCTTGATTTTAGCATATATAAATCGCTGGAGTGACTTGTATATGACCAGCCAAGCCGACAAAAAGGACAGTATGCCAAATACGAGAACCTGAATGGTGTCTACCGTTTCGCCGAAAAGCACCAGAGTTCCAACAAGAAGCACAGTTATGGCTAAAGCAACGACTACAGCCGTCAAAACAGCAACCTTAAACGGACTTCGTCCTGTCATTTAGCTTCAAATTTGTAACCGACCCCTTTGATGGTTTTGATGAATTTACTTCCGATTTTCTCGCGGAGTTTTCGGATGTGCACATCTATGGTACGGTCGCCGACGACGACATCATTTCCCCAAATGGTGTTTAAGATAACTTCACGAGTGAAAACTCTTCCGGGCTTACTGATCAATAGGGCTAGCAATTCAAATTCTTTCTTGGGCAGATTAAGTTCTTTGCCATCTTGAATCACGAGATACTTTTCTTTATCGATGACTATTCCAGCGACGGGGGCGCCTGACTTGCTTTCGCCACCCGAGCGTTTGCGCCTCAGGAGTGCTTGGATTCTGGAGAGGAGAACTCGTGGTTTAATGGGCTTGGAAATGTAGTCATCGGCACCTGCATCAAAGCCCGCTATTTGCGAATAATCTTCGCCTCTGGCGGTAAGGAAGGCGATGATACTCGGCTTCAATGATTCGATTTCTCTCATCTCGACACACGTTTCGATGCCGTCCATTTCGGGCATCATTACATCGAGAAGAATGAGGTCGGGAAGGAATTCTTTTGCTATTTCTATCGCATCGCGGCCATTCAAAGCCGATTTCACTTGATAGTTTTCCTTTTCCAAATTGTAACTGATCAAGTCAATAATGTCTTGTTCGTCATCAACCAGGAGGATCTTTTCTTTTTTCACGATTGGTAAGGTTTAAGTAGAAACCATTTGGCAAAAGTATAAGCGGATTACAGCGCCGACGTTAAACGACGGTTAAGCATAATTTAAGTCCAAATATAAGAATCGATCAGGGCTCTGCCATGTCTTAACATTGAGACAACAATAGAATAACTCAGAGGTAAGTTTGAATTCATGTTCCACTAATTTGATGACCCTTACTTCGCACCATCATAAAACGGTTTATCTAATCGACAAAAAAACAAGCAAATGAATAATTTCAGAAAATTAAGAAACATGGCTGCCATCCTAATGATGGGGTCTTTGGTATTGACATCGTGCGATGATGATGATGATGAGGAGGACAACAACTCTACTCCAACGAATACGGTTCGAATCATTACCGGAACAGAAACATGGCCTGCTAACACCATCACTGCTTTGAACGGTAGAGTGGTGGTAGAAGATGGAGCTACTTTGTTTATTGAAGGAGGGGCTATCATTAAAGCGGCTTCGGGACAAGGAACTGCAGCATCTGCCCTTATCGTTGCCAAAGGGGGGCGCATTGAAGCAACAGGTTCTCCATCTGCGCCAATTAT
>Ga0207419_1002824_pt1 | contig 10968 bp, 6 predicted proteins | sample ElkSloMetagenome_4_FD_184723 | JGI IMG/M metagenome (GOLD analysis project Ga0207419, IMG submission 184723) | Hot spring microbial communities from Elkhorn Slough, Monterey Bay, USA - MD2A (version 2) | ecosystem: Environmental > Aquatic > Marine > Intertidal zone > Estuary: Microbial mat ... | reverse complement strand
TAAGGTTCTCGATCTAGAGGCCGTGGTACCGATCGAGGTGCCGGCCGCAGCGGCAGCCTGGTGGCTGAGCGCGCAGGAACACGCCTCGGGTCGAGCCCGCTGTTCGCCCTGGGAAATCAACGACGGTTGGCGCATCGGGGAAAACGAGGCGCGGCATCTTGACCTGGAGGTCGGGGAAACGCGATTCGATCTCGAATGTCGCGGCACGATTCAAACCGGGTACAGCTTCGAATGGTCCGGCGTTCAGCACAGAGTTTCTCTGACCCGAATCGGCAAGTCATCGTGCAGCCTGTCGCTAGATGGCCAGGCCCGCGGGATCCACATCCACGCCGGTAGCGATCAGCTGGAACTCGTCCTCGATCATCGGCGCTGGTTTGTCATTCATCACCGTAGATTCGAGTCGGTGGCAAGCGCCGCAGTTGGCAGCGGCCGAGTCATCGCGCCAATGCCCGGCAAGGTGATCGCCGTTTCGGTCGGCGAAGGGGACGCCGTTGCCGAGGGACAGACCGTCGCGCTGATGGAAGCGATGAAAATGGAGCTGTCGATCAAGGCCGAGGTATCCGGCACGGTGGTCAAGGTATCGGTCGAGCCGGGAGAGCTGGTCGAAGCCGATACGCCGCTGCTGGAAATCGAGTAGTTACCGCATGAGCATTCGGATCGCTTTGGCGTGTCGGTTTTTAACCAGCACGAACGCCCTGCGCCGTATCGATGCCGGGCGGTGCCGGCATCGGTAGGTTGCCGTTCGGCTGATCAGAGATCAGGTCGGATCCACGCCCGATCGTAAGCCGCCCGAATGCAGGCGGTAAACCCCGATCCTGATCGGCAGGTAGTCGACCGGATTATCGGCTCTGGCCCGCCGAACGACCGCGACGAGCATTTCCACTTCCGCCTCCGCCGTTCCTCTGGCGTCCGCCCTTGGCGGCGACGCGACCCGGGCGTTTCCCTCCGGGACGTGATTCGTTCCGGTTTCCGCCCCGCCTGCCGCCTCCACCGCCACCGCCACCGCCACCGCGACGCTTTCCGCCGGTTCCATGATCCAACGGTTCGGTCGGCGCATAACCTTCGACTTCGCGGGTCGGTATCTCGACGCTGACGAGTTTACGGATCGCTTCGAAACGACCGTGCTCGGCTCCAGCGACCAGCGACAGCGCGACGCCTTCGCGGCCCGCCCGGCCGGTTCGGCCAATTCGGTGCACATAGTCCTCCGGCACTTCCGGAATCTCGTAGTTGACGACGTGGGGAAGCTGGTCGATATCCAGGCCGCGCGCCGCGATATCGGTTGCCACCAATGCGCGAACCCGACCGTTCTTGAAGCCGCTGAGCGCGCGCGTGCGCGCACCCTGGCTCTTGTTGCCATGGATCGCTTCAGCGCTTACGCCGTCGCCTTCCAGCTGCTTGGCGAGCCGGTTGGCGCCGTGTTTCGTACGAGTGAAAACCAGAACCTGGCGCCAGTTGTTGTCGCCAATCATCCAGGAAAGCAGCTCGCGTTTGCGGTTCTGATCGACCCGGATCGCTTCCTGGGAGATGGCCTCGACGGTCGAGTTGGGCGGAGACGTCTCGACGCGCTGCGGCCGATCGAGGAAGCGGCCGGCCAGCTGGGTAATTTCCTTCGAAAAGGTCGCCGAGAACAGAAGCGTCTGGCGTTCCTTCGGCAGCGCTTCGACGATCCGTTCGATGGCCGGCCGGAACCCCATGTCGAGCATACGATCGGCTTCGTCCAGCACCAGCGTTTCGAGCCGGGTCAGATCGACGCAACGCCGCTGCATCAGGTCGATCAGCCGTCCCGGTGTCGCAACGATGATGTCCACACCGCGCCGGATTCGGTCGATCTGGGGATTGATATTGACACCGCCGAAGACCACCGCCGAGCGCAGCGGGAGGAACTTCCCGAGATCGCGCAGGTTCTCGTGGACCTGTGCCGCCAGTTCGCGCGTCGGTGTGAGAATCAGCGCTCGTGTGGGCGTGCGCTTCCCGCCGCCCTCACTCAGGCGCTGAAGCAGCGGAAGACAGAACGCCGCCGTCTTGCCGGTACCGGTTTGCGCACTGGCCATGAGGTCGTGGCCGTCGAGCACCAGCGGAATGGATCGTGACTGCACCGGCGTGGGCTTGGTGAAACCCTGCGCATCGATCGCGCGCAGAAGTTCGGCCCGCAGGCCGAAAGTATCGAATGTCATGGATTGTTGTCCTTCGCGACCAAGGCGGATGACTGCCGTACGGCAGAGTCGATCGAATCGAGGGAGGCCTTGGTTGGAGATGCGCCCGCGAAGCGAGGTGTCGGCCGAATCAGCCGAATCGGGGCGGAGTATACCAGCCAAAAGCCGGGTTCGATGCATTTGGCGTCACGACGATCGCTTGCTATCCTTCCAGCTTTGGATTTTCATGGAGATTGCACATGCCCGCGAGGCCCGTTCGAGTCGTTGCTGTTGTTTCCCTGCTGTGTGCCGCTGCCATCATGAATATCGAACCCGTCGAATCCCAGAGCACCGCCAAGCCCGTTCTGCACGGCAAACACTGGATGGCGATCACCGGTAAACCGCTGGGTGCGACCGCCGGGGCGAAAGTCTTCGAGCGAGGCGGGAACGCGGTGGACGCAGCAGCTGCGATGCTTGCTGCGACCGCAACGATGTGGGACGTGCTCGGCTGGGGGGGCGAAACCCAGGCCCTGATCTATAACCCGAACACCGGCAAGGTCATCGGCATCAACGCACTTGGCGTAGCGCCGACCGGTGCAACCCCGCAGTTCTTTCGGGAGCAGGGCATGCTCTATCCGCCGGAATACGGACCGCTCGCGGCGGTCACGCCGGGAACGCCGGGCGGGCTGATGACGATGGTCGCCGAGTACGGGCGGCTCAGCCTGGCCGAAGTGCTGGCTCCGGCGATTCAAATGGCAGAGGGATATCCGATCGAGAAGTCGCAGGCCGACAACATGGAGCGCCGCCGCGACGTGCTGGCGCAATGGCCGTCGTCGCGGGCCGTGTTTCTGCCCCATTACGATCCCGACAACCCCGATCAGCGCGCCGCGCCGAGAGAAGGCGAAGTTTTTGTTCAGACCGACCTGGCCAACACCCTGAAGAGGCTGGTCGAGACCGAACGGCAGGCACTCGCCGCCGGCAAGACGCGCACCGAAGCGATCTATGCGGCATATGACCGCTTCTACACCGGCGACATCGCCCAAGAAATCGTCTCTGCCACCCGTGAATCCGGCGGCTTGTTCACGATGGAAGATCTGGCTGAATGGGAAGTCAAGATCGAGGAGCCGGTATCGACCAACTACCGGGGTATCGACGTCTACAAACTCACCACCTGGACCCAGGGTCCGGTGCTGCTGCAGGCGCTCAACATTCTCGAGGGCTTCGATCTCCAGGCGATGGGCTACAACTCCAGTCGTTACATTCACACGCTGTATCAAACCATGAACCTCGCCTTTGCCGACCGCGACTTCTACTACGGCGACCCCTACACGCCCCCCGCCGAGCCGATCGATGGCCTGTTGTCGAAGGAATACGCCGCCGAGCGCCGGAAGCTGATTCCCGGGGATAGGAACCTGACCGACTACCTGCCGGGCAACCCCTACCCTTACCAGGGCGACGAAAATCCCTACGAGGAACTGCGCCGGGCGTGGCAGATCGTGCCCCCGGTGGCCGACGCCGAAGGCGAGGACGGGTTTCAGCAGGCCGGCTTGATGAGCTTCGAAGAAGGCTTCCAGGCCGGTACCACGGCGATCCAGGCGGCCGACGCGGAAGGCTGGATCGTCTCGGTCACCCCCTCGGGCGGCTGGATTCCGGCCTTCATCGCCGGCAGCTCGGGGATCGGGCTGAGCCAACGCATGCAGAGCTTCGTCCTCGACGAAGCGCTCAACCCCTATAACGTCGTGGCGCCCGGCAAGCGCCCGCGGGTGACGCTGACGCCGTCCATGGCGCTGAAGAACGGCAAGCCGCTGGCTTCTTTTTCGGTGCAGGGCGGCGATCTGCAGGATCAGAACATGCTGCAGTTCTTTCTGAACATGTTCGAGTGGGACATGAATGTTCAGCAGGCAGCCGACGGCGCAGGCAACGTCATCAGCTACCAGATGCAGAGTTCGTTCGGCGCCCACCAGTCCGAGCCGGGCCGCCTGCAGCTGCCTCGTGGGCACACGACGCCCTATACCCGCGAGACGCTGGAGGCCATGGGCTACGACGTCGAGGTCGTCGACCGCGTCTACAACCCGACCATGGGCATCTGGTTCGACCGCGAAAACGGCACCATGCAGGGCGGCGCGAGCGATTACGGTGACGATTACGGCATCGCCTGGTAAACGGACGAAGGACCGGCAGGGGCGCGCATCGCTCGCCGCACCCCGAGCGCATCTCCACGTGTACCGACCGGGCCTTGCGATCCCGCGCCAGGAGTGAGTGAACCTCGACCATGGGCTGCCCTGGCCCGGCGGTCCGTGAGCTTCGGCCGGTCGCTTCGACTGCGGTTCGCGAGTCCGTGCAACGCGCCGAATACAGCCTAGGTCGGGAAATGTCTCCGGCCGTCATCACGCTTCGACGGAGGTGAAGCCGAATGTTCAGAATCGTCATTGCGGGTCTGCTGCTGATCGGATCTGCGCCGGCATTTCCGTGCCCGGCGTTCCAGGTCGACAAGACCTTCGAAGTCGACCGAGGCGTTGCTTTCAGCTTCAAGGCTGCGGACGGCTACGAGGCCCATGTCATGGAACTGCCGGATACGCTGCTGCGCATCACGCTGCGCCCGGAGGGCGTCTCGGCCATGGACATGGCTACGGGAAAAGTCTCGGCGCCCACGCTGCTGATCAGCGTCGTGCTGCGCCCGATCTCGGAAGAAGACCTCGCGCTGGTTCCCGATATCACCGCCGACACGCCGTTTATCGAATTGCCGGGCGGAGTGAAGGCATACCGTGAAGACATCGCCGACGGCGATATCCGGCACTTCCTGTATCCGGAAATCGACGGCGACGCGCGGGAGATCGAGGTGATGCTGCAGGTTCCACAGGACCACCGCGGCTGTATGGCTGACTACGAAGAGGCCGCCCGCGAAGTCGTCGCTTCGCTGTCGTTCTGAAGCAATTTGCCACGTGCACCGGATCGCGATCTTCGAGCGCGGTAGCCTTCCCGGATCTGTAGCTCCGTCGCCGAGGCGAGGCTTGAGAGCCCTTCGCGTTTCGCCTTACCGCGCGGATCCGAGTCGCTTCGCTCGATCGGCAACCGGCTCCTAGCCCGCCCCCGCGGCGGGCACTTCGGCGGATCCGTGCCCGGCCGGCCGAGCACGCGGCCCGCTATACCTGCACTACTCCACCTTCAGAGGCGCGCTGGCGATTGCCGCACCACTGGCTTTCAGCAGGTAGCGGACTTCGTAGTCGCCGGGCGTATCGGGCACCGTCAGGGTCGCTGCAGTGCCGGAACCGACGTACTGGTAGCTGTCGTAGACCTCGGCACCTGCATTGGCCGGAACGATCGTCACGTAATCGCGCGGGTGGATTGGCGTCGTCCAGGTGACCTCGATTCGACTGGCCGGTTCGGCGGTCTCCGGCGCCGAGACCTGGGTATCCGGTGAACTCGCTTCCAGCGGTGCCGATGCAATGAACTCACCGCTCTGCTGGAGGATGTAGCGTACCTCGTAGCTGCCGGCATCGGCCGGGATCGGCAGCTCCGCCCCGTTACGGCCGCCCACCCTTTCGTAGCGTCCGTAGGCATCCGCCGCGGCACCGGCCGGCACGATCGTGACATAGTCTCTTGGATGAATGCCCGTGGTCCAGGATACGGCCACCATCCCGCCGGCCATGGCCGACGGCGGCGCCGAAATTTCGGTTTCGGCGGCGGTGACTTCGATCGGCGCAGAAGCGATCGACTGGCCGCTTTTTTGCAGGATGTAGCGAACCTCGTAGGCACCGGCATCGGCGGGCACAGGCAGACTGGCTTCCAGGCGCCCGCCCACGCGCTCGTAGTCCGCGTAGGCATCGGCCGCAGCGCCAACCGGCACGATCGTGACGTAATCGCGCGGATGAATGGCCTGGGTCCAGGACACCTCGACGGTGCCTCCGGCCTGGCCCGATGCCGGCGCCGAAACGCTCGTCTCGGCCGACTGGACCTCCACCGCTGTCGAGGCCACCGCCTGACGGCTCTCATTGAGTATGTAACGCACTTCATAGGCGCCCGGGGCTCCCGGCGCAGCCAGGCTGCCGCGGCGCTCCTCGCCGACGTAGACGTAGTCTGCGTAGGCATCTCCCGGCGCGCCGGCCTCGACTACGGTCACGTAGTCTCGCGGATGAACCACGTCGCTCCATTCGACCTCGAGCGTCGTCCCCGCAGTCACCGACTCCGGTGCGCTGACGCTGATCGCCTTCTCCTCCACTTCGATGGGTAATCGCGCGATTGCCGTTCGGCTGGCGGCCAGCAGATAGCGGACTTCGTGAGCTCCGGGCTCAGCAGGCGCCTCGAGGGTCCCGGAGCTCTCGTCACCGATGTAGACATAGCTCCCGTAGGCGTCCGGCGGCGCATCGGCCGGCACGATCGTCAGGTAATCACGCGGATGGACGCCGTTCTGCCACTCGACGGTGAACCGCGCGCCGCCGGCCACCGACTCAGGGGCAGAAATCTCGACCGCCGGATCGCTGAGTTCGATCGCCGCTTCGGCCACCGACCGGCCGGTCTCGCTGGAAACGTATCGAACCTCGAACGACCCGGCGTCACCGGGCGCCTGAACCGCGGCAGCGTCGCGGTCCTGAACGCGCTCGTACCGATCCCAGACGTCGGGCTCGGAGCCGACCGGCACGATCGTCACGAAGTCGCGCGGCTGGATGTTTTCCCCTTGCCACGAAACCTCGACCGTCGATCCGGCTACCGCGGATTCGGGGGCCGTCAGCGTGATCTCCGGCGCCGCAACCTCCTCGGTTGCGATTTCGCTTGCTTCGGCCAGAGCCGCCTGGAGACCCGCCGCATCGGTCGCGGCGAAAAAGCGTCCGCCGGTATTCTCGGCGATACAGGCCAGCTGTTCCTGGTCGGCGTCGCCGACGTCGAATCCGATCACATGCGCGGTGAAATTGATGCCCGCCTCGCTGAGCTCGGCGGCGGCGGCGCAGGGATCGGCGTTACAGGTTTCGATTCCGTCGGAAATCAGAATCACGTTGGCGGGCGCATCACGATACGACAGCGCCTCGGCGGCGTGACGAACCGCTGCGGTCAGCGGCGTCTTGCCCCGGGGCGAGATGGCCTCGATCTGTGACGACAAGGCCTGGCGGTCGACCGGGCCGACCGGCACGACCGTCTCGATATCGGTGCAGTCGCCTTCGCGCCGATGGCCGTAAGCGACCAGGCCCAGCGGTTCGGACTCGTCCCAGTCACGCACCAGGTCGCCCAAAACACGCCGCGCGATGGTGACCTTGGCCTCGCCTTCGATCTGACCCCACATCGAGTTCGACGCGTCGTAGACGATGACCGTATCCGCGCTGGCAACTGACACCAGCCCCGTCAACGCGAATAAACCGGCCATCCAGCCGGAACAACGTACCGATGAATTCATGAGAGCGATCCTCCTGGTGATGAGCGCCAAACGGCGTCCGTGCATCTGATCTTACGAGACTTACCCTCGGAACCGGACACCCTACCCGATCACTTTGCCGATGGGCCGGCTCCAGCGGCTCACATGCCGACGGCTCTCTATTGGGCAACGTCGGACGCGTCGGCGGCCTCGTTTTACCTTGTGACACGCTGTGTGCGCCGGGACTTCTAGCGTGCAGGGGTTCCTATTGTCGTTCTATGCGAGGAGTAAGGAACGATCAAAATGAATTGCATGAGGGTGGGCAGAAGCGCAGGGTAACGAGTGCTTCTGCCAAACGCGTTACCATGCGCTCGGCGTTTTTCTCATTCAGCATCAAGGCATTCCATGCGGCTTCAGGTAAATCACAAGACCCTCTACGACTACGATGCGCCCGCAGCGCTGAATCCCCACGCGCTGTATCTGAAGCCGCTGCCGCGTGCCTACATGCGAGTCCATGATTTTCGGCTCGTCGTTGACCCGATTCCCGACGGGCTCGAGGAGCGAATCAGCATCGAGGGCAACGCCTATTACCAGGTCTGGTTCAGCGACGAGACCCAAAAGCTGGAAATCGATTCATCCTTCATTGTGGACGTTCGGCCCTTCAATCCCTTTTCGTTCATCATTAATCACGATTTCATTCGGCAGATTGAGCCCCAGTCCGAGCAGATGTTTCGGTATTCGCCGGAGCAGGAGGTGCTCCTTTATGCACCACTGCAAGCGCATACCGAACCCAGTCTGCGTCAGTTCGCCGACCCTATCTTCGCATCATCGCCAGATAACCCGATCGGCTACCTGAACGCACTGACTGCCGAAGTCCATCGCGAGTGGGATCACATAATCCGCGAAGAAGAAAATCTCTGGACGCCCCGCGCCACTTTTGAAGCGCGAGAAGGTTCCTGCAGAGATCTTTCCTGGATGCTGATTCACATTCTGCGCATGCAGGGCCTTGCCGCTCGGTTCGTCAGTGGGTATGCGTTCAACCCCGAACTCGACGACGGCAACGAACTGCATGCCTGGGTGGAGGCGTACTTGCCGGGGGCCGGTTGGGTTGGCGTGGACCCGAGCCTCGGGCTGTTCGCCGATCAGAACTACATTCCACTGGCCACCAGCAGCTTTGCGCAGGACACCCTGCCGGTGCATGGGAACTACGGCGGGACGGCGCGCGCCAGGCTGGAGACGAAAGTGGATATTCGACAGCTTGATAAAATGGCGGGGGCCGGGCAGGAACAGATTCAGTAACAAGGGCCATTCGCTTGCCCGCCGCCGAATTCCCGCAATGCGCAGCACGATCAGGTGCTGGGCAACTTTGTGCTAGGTCAAAGCGCTCGAGATTCAATTGCGCCGACCCCTTCTTTGTTCAGATGCTGCCTGCGGCAATCTGATCGCGGCCCTGACGTTTGGCTGCGTAAAGCGCCTGATCGGCGGTTCGATAGAGCGCGTCGAGTTCGCTGATCGCTTCTGAGCGTTCGGCGACGCCGATGCTGATAGTCAGTTTGACCGCGATGCCGCCGGCGTCGACCGGATGGTCGGACACGCGCTGGCGGATTGTTTCTGCCAACGATAGGGCTTCGGCGCGGGCCCGATCCGGCAATGCAACCATGAATTCCTCGCCGCCCATGCGGCCGAACAGTGTGTCTGGGGGCAGCACATCGCCAACGCTTCTGGCGATGCCGCGAATCGCTCGATCGCCAACGTCGTGGCCGTAGCTGTCGTTGATGCGCTTGAAGTGATCGATATCGAGCAGCAGCAGCGAGAAGGGGCGATCGCCGACTACCGACAGGCTGAACAGCCGTTCGGCCACATTCATTGCGCGGCGTCGATTGGCGATGCCGGTCAGTGAATCGGTGCGGGCGTGCTCGCGGAAGCGTTGTCGCGACCAGAAAAGGAAGCCGGCGAGCACCAAGAGCGCGATCGCCGTCACGCCGATCAATGCATTGAACAAGCGCGCGTTTCGCTGGGCCTGCTGTGACTGGGCTAGCTGAAGCGCCTGGTTCTCGAGTCGCTCGCGCAGAATGGCTGACTGGAAGGCCTCAAGCCGTCGGTCGTGGATGGCCGCCTGCCCGGCGGTATTACGCCGCAGCTGCTCGAGTGTCTGCGCGCGCTCCGTGTCGAGCATGTCGAGCAGGATCTGCGTCGATTCGAGCTCACGACCGTCGGCAAAGGCCAGCACGCCGCGCGCTGACAGCAGCTCCGGGTCGCCGCGGCGCACTTCCGTCGAGTCGATGTAGGCGCGTGCGTGTTCGGCCGCGGCGCTAATATCACCGCTGCGAAATTTCGACAGGGCAAGGTTCCGCTGGGTTTCGGCAACGAAGTAGCGTTCCTGAGTGGTGGCCTCCAGTGCCAGAGCCCGTTCGAACGCGCGGATCGCTTCGGCGTGGTCCCCACGAGCCCTCGCCAGAGAGCCGGCATTGAACTCGATGAAGAATGGAAAATCATCGAAACTTGGTGAGCGCTCGGTAAGCGCTCTCATACGTTCGAGGTGCCGCTCTGCCTCGTCCCAGCGACCGAGGCGAACGCTGGTCTGGATCAGGCCATGCAGCATGTTGAACATGTCCTGCCGGTCGTCTTCTTCTTGCCAGGCCTGGTAGGCCAACTCAAGGTGAGTCAGTGCCGGCTCGAGAAGCTGGTTGTTCTGATAGATCGTGGACGTGGCGTTGTAGATCATACCTAACTGCCCAGGACTCATATCTTCAGCCTGGGCGAGTTCCAGGGCTTCTTCAAGCAGGCTGAGGCCCTGAACAAGCCGTTCCGGGTCCTGGGCGAAGCAGAAGGCGTTCTGATTCAGGCTAGTCAGCAGCGCCTCGGGATCGCCGATGACTCGGGCCAGGCGCAATGCCTCGGCGCGATCGGGACAGTAGCGAGCCGTGTCGTTGGTCCGGAGATAGTCGACATAGGAGCGGTCAAGCAGCGCCCGGATTTCACCGATGACGGGCTCAGATAGCTGACCGTAAGCCTCGATGGCTTGGGTGTAGCTCTGGCGAGCGGCCTCGAGATCGCCAGTCTTCTCCAGCGCGGTCGCGCGGCAGTAGAGCCACTGACCCTGAAATTCTGGCGACTCTGGAACGGCCACGTCGCGCCATTGTTCGAGCTCCTGCAGTCGGTCTGCGCCGTCGTACTGCCCATCGGGCAGGCAATCGAGGGCAAAAAGCGGGTGATTTGCAAGCGATCCGGTTGTTCCTAGCGCGACGTGCGGGGCGCCGCCGAGCACGCTGACGATCAGCACCAGAGCTCCGACCCACGCCCATCGATGGATCCGGATCACAGAGTCAGCGCGTGTATTGACGACATGGAGCGCATTCATGGTTTCATTATGCTCGATTAAGAAACGCCTGAACAATTATGCTCGGAGCGCGTTTCAGTCGGAAAAGCCGCAGATCGTGTGGTGCGACGCAAGTGACAGTAGGCATTGCTACGGCCGAGTGGCGATTGTCA
>Ga0207419_1002823_pt1 | contig 10972 bp, 10 predicted proteins | sample ElkSloMetagenome_4_FD_184723 | JGI IMG/M metagenome (GOLD analysis project Ga0207419, IMG submission 184723) | Hot spring microbial communities from Elkhorn Slough, Monterey Bay, USA - MD2A (version 2) | ecosystem: Environmental > Aquatic > Marine > Intertidal zone > Estuary: Microbial mat ... | reverse complement strand
AAAATGGTCGGGGCGGAGAGATTCGAACTCCCGACCCTCTGTTCCCAAAACAGATGCGCTACCAGGCTGCGCTACGCCCCGAACCGAGTGCGTCTTTAGCCCCACGCGACTGATTTGAAAACCCCTAACTTTGGGATTCTTGATCGCAGGCGAGGATCGCCTCGGCGCCGAAGCTGGGGTGGCGCATCAGGTCGCCCGTCGCGATCCCCAGCCGGCGCGACAGCCCCCCGTTGATCTCGAGAACGTACTGGATACCGTCGCCTCCCGGGATCGGTGTCAGATCGCCGGGCACCGCGTTCTCATGGATCCGCTTGATCTCGCCCGATGGGCCGACAAACAGCATATCAAGCGGAATCAGCGTGTTCTTCATCCAGAATGACACCGTTTGCGGGGCATCATAGACAAAGAGCATTCCCGCAAGCATCGGCATGTCTTCGACGAACATCAGACCCTGGGCGCGTTCGGCGACATCATCGGCCACATCGACGGTGAACGTGGCTTGCCCCCAATCGCCCTGCACGGTGACCTTGTCTTCGGCACAGGCGGCCAGCACCGGTGCGGCGAAACATAGGAAAAGTGCAGTCAGAAAGGCCAATCTCACTGCGATGCACGCTCCCAGCTGACGACCTCGACGGCCATGCGTCCCCGCTCGCCTTCGACGATACGCAGGCCGACGGCCTCACCCGATTGCAGGTCGGCCAGACCGGACCGTCGCAAGACCTCGACGTGAATGAAGATATCTGCGGGATCCCCGAAGACATTGGCGAAACCAAAGCCTTTGGCCTTGTCGAACCATTTCACCCGGGCAGGCTCGACGGGCCGCGCGGCGATATCCTCGGCTGAGTAGTCGGCCATGTCGCGCAATGGCATCATCTCGGATCCGGCAGGCGGATCGATGCGTAGCACTTCGACGGCCTGCAGGCCGCGCTGGGTATTCTGCACAAGGATGGTCACGGCAGAGCCGTCCACAACGGAACCCTGTCCGAAATTGCGCAATACGTTTGCGTGCAGCAGGATATCGGGACCGCCCGCACTCGACACAACAAACCCGAAGCCCTTGCCCGGGTCGAACCACTTCACAAGCCCCTGAACCTGACGCGGACCGTCCTGGTCATGCGTACTCATGTCTCACCCCCACGGCCAATGGCGTTCGCAGCGCCTCCGACCAGCCAGTATTTTCGTTTCCGAGCGCACCCCGTATACAAACGGTGCCGGAATCACAATCGCGCGACGCCACAGCGACAGTAACGTCAGGGTGACAGGCGCTTGACGCGCCAGTCACCGGTCCCGTCACCGCGCGACCACCGAAACCGGTCGTGCAGCCGAAACGCCCCGTCGGACCAGAACTCGATCTCGACAGGCATCAACCGAAAACCTCCCCAGAAAGGCGGACGTTCCGGGTCCGTCCCTTTCTGAACCGTTAATCTTGCCACCTCCGTCATCAGCGCCGCGCGCGATTGCAGCGGCTGGGACTGGCGGGACGACCAGGCCCCGATCCGGCTCTGCAAGGACCGCGACCGGAAGTAATCATCGGCCTGCGCACCGTCTTCACGGGTCACGTCGCCGCGGACACGGATCTGGCGCCGCAGGGATTTCCAGTGCATGACGAAGGCAGCCTTGCCCGAAGCACTGATTTCCTGCCCCTTCACACTGTCATAATTCGTATAGAAAACAAAGGCCTCTGCCTCGATTTCCTTAAGCAGCACCATCCGCGTATTTGGAAGTCCGTCCTGATCCACGGTTGCCAGGGCAATCGCATTGGGATCGTTGGGTTCAGTCGCTGTCGCTTCATCCAGCCAACGCTGCGCGATGACGAAGGGATCGTCCCCTGCAAAAATGCCGCCTCTGTCGGCCAATCCGAGCCCTTTCGTCCAGTACCGCCCGCTTGACGCTACGGTTAATATAAGCGGGCCGCAAGAAAATTTCCGTACCCCATCGGCGCTTGCCCGTCGCAATGCAATCGCCTAAACGAAAGCCAAGGGCACACCATGAAGACGCAGGGGAATGCGACAATGACAGCAGGTTTGATGGCGGGCAAACGCGGCCTTATCATGGGGCTGGCCAATGACAAGTCCATCGCCTGGGGCATCGCCAAGGCCTGCGCTGATGCGGGTGCCGAACTCGCGTTCTCGTACCAGGGCGACGCACTGCGCAAGCGCGTGGGTCCGCTTGCCGCCTCGCTGGGCTCCGATATCGTCCTGCCATGCGATGTCGGCGACGAGGCCAGCATAGATGCGCTCTTCGCCGAACTCGCCGAGCGTTGGGGCAAGCTCGACTTCGTGGTGCACGCGATCGGCTTTTCTGACAAGAGCGAACTGCGGGGCCGCTATGTCGATACCAGCCGCAACAATTTCGCCATGTCGATGGATATCTCGGTCTATTCCTTTACCGCCGTGGTGCAGCGCGCCGAAAAGCTGATGACCGACGGCGGCGCATGCCTGACACTGACGTATTACGGCGCAGAAAAGGTAATGCCGCACTACAACGTCATGGGTGTCGCCAAGGCCGCGCTCGAAGCATCCGTGCGCTACCTGGCCGAGGACCTCGGCAAGGACGGCATCCGCGTCAACGCGATCAGTGCCGGCACCATCAAGACGCTGGCCGCATCAGGCATCGGCGATTTCCGGCTGATCATGAAGTGGAACGAATACAATTCCCCGCTGCGGCGGACCGTGACACAGGAAGAAGTGGGTAAATCCGCACTTTATCTGCTGTCAGATCTTGGCAGCGCCGTCACGGGCGAGGTGCTGCACGTCGATGCGGGCTATCACGTCGTGGGCATGAAGGCCGTGGACGCCCCCGACATCACCAAGGAATAGGAGCAGCTTATGAACGACCGCCTGCCCCATGAAAAAGGCTTTCACATCAGCTGGGACCAGATCCACCGCGACAGCCGCGCGCTGGCCTGGAGGCTGGACGGCTACGGCCCCGACAACGGTGGCTGGCGCGCAGTCGTCGCGATCACCCGCGGCGGCATGGCCCCTGCGATGATCGTCGCGCGCGAGTTGGACATCCGTACCGTCGATACCATCAGTGTCAAAAGCTACGACCATCAACACCAGTCCGACGCCAAGGTGCTCAAATCTCCGGATGCCGCAATGATGGGCGATGGCACAGGTATCCTGATCGTCGACGACCTGGTCGACAGCGGCAAGACACTCGAACTGGTCCGCGCGATGTATCCCAAGGCGCATTTCGCCACAGTCTATGCCAAGCCGAAGGGCCGCCCGCAGGTCGATACCTTCATTACCGAGGTCAGCCAGGACACATGGATATTCTTCCCCTGGGACATGGCCCTGCAATACGTCGAACCCTACCGCGGCACGGAATGATCCCGGCATCATTATTGGCCCATAAATATCCCCGCCGGAGGCACCCGAGATCGCCGAAAGCTCCAGAGACCCGGATCAGGTAGACATGCCAGACACCCGCACCGCCAGCACCTTCGCACCGCCCGTGATGGAGGCGCGGCGCTGGCTCGAAGGCGTCACCCACCCCCAGAACAGACCCCTCCTCAACGTCAGCCAGGCCGCGCCCGTCGATCCGCCACCCCAAGCACTGCGCGCAGCCATGGCCGATATCGTGATGCAGGATGCTGGCGCGCATCTTTACGGGCCGGTCCTCGGGCTGCCCGACCTGCGCGCCGAGGTCGCGACACGGTGGAGCGCGGACTACGGCGGCACGGTCACACCGGCACAGGTCGCCATCACGTCGGGATGCAATCAGGCATTCGCGGCCGCCATCGCCACGCTTTGCGGCGAAGGGGACGAGGTGATCCTGCCGGTGCCATACTATTTCAATCATCGCATGTGGCTGGATATGTCCGGCGTGGCGACGGTCCCGCTCGTCGTGGGCGACGGCATGATCCCCGATGCGCAGGCGGCCGCGGCGCTGATCACCCCGCGCACCCGTGCGATCGCGCTGGTGAGCCCCAATAATCCGTGCGGTGTCGAATATCCCGCGGCAACGCTGCGCGCTTTCATGGATCTGGCCCGCGCCCGGGGCATCGCGCTGATCGTGGATGAAACCTACCGCGATTTCGACAGCCGGACAGGCGCCCCGCACGATCTGTTCGCCGACCCCGCCTGGGACGACACGCTGATCCAGCTTTATTCCTTTTCCAAGGCCTACCGGCTGACGGGCCACCGCGTCGGGGCTGTCGTGGCCTCGGCCGCGCGGCTGGCCGAGATCGAGAAATTCCTCGATACCGTCACGATCTGCCCCAATCAGCTCGGTCAGCGGGCAGCGCTTTGGGGGATGCGCCACTTGCAGGACTGGCTGGCCGCCGAGCGGCTGGAAATCCTCGACCGGCGGGCGGCGATCCATGACCACTTCGGCCTGCTGGCCGCGCAGGGCTGGGAGCTGTTGGGCTGCGGGGCCTATTTCGCCTATCTGCGCCATCCTTTCGCGATGTCGTCGGCCGAACTCGCACCGCGTCTGGTCGATGACGCGGGTGTGCTGCTGTTGCCGGGCACAATGTTCATGCCCGACGATTTGCCGGGCGGCGAAAACCAGCTGCGGATCGCCTTCGCGAATATCGACCGCGCGGGCGTCGAGACGCTTTTCGAACGGCTGGCAGCGGTAAACCCCTGAAGGCTTGCGCCCTGCGCGCCGCGTGCTTATTCATGCGCCAATCAGCGGGTGGAGCAGCAGTCCAATGGCGGAAAAGAAGAAACCTCGGTACGGTGCGTGGATCATCGTGGGCATCATTCTGGTCGGGCTTGCGGGCTTTGGCAGCGGCGGGCTGGGCGGGACGATCCGCACGCTGGGGACCGTGGGCGACAAGGAGGTCTCGGTGCAGGCCTACCAGCGCGCGCTCGATCAGCAGATCGAGGCGATCTCGGCACAGGTGGGACAGCGGATTTCGTTCCAGCAGGCGCAAGCTTTCGGCGTGGACCAGATCGCACTGAACCAGGTGATCCTGCTGCGCACGCTGGACAACGAAGCGGACCGTCTCGGGGTGTCGGTGGGTGACGAAAACGTCCTGGAACGCTTGCAGGCCATTCCGCAGTTCCAGGGTGCGGGCGGCTTCAACCGCGATACCTATCGTCTGGCCTTGCAACAACTGGGACAGACCCCCGTTGAATTCGAGAACGAACTGCGCGACGAAACCGCCCGCACGCTGTTGCAGGGCGCAGTGGTCGGCGGCGTGCCCACGCCCGAGGCACTGGCCGATGTCCTGGTGCAGTTCACCAGCGAAACCCGTGACATCACCTGGGCCGTTGTGGACGACGGCGACCTGACTGCCCCGGTCCCCGGCGCCACCGAGGCCGACCAGCAGGCCTACTACGAGGCCAACCCCGACGAATTCACAGCCCCCGAAACACGCCAGATCACCTATGCATGGCTGACTCCGGCCATGATCCAGGACCAGATGGATGTCCCCGAGCAAGCCATCGCCCAGCTTTATCAAGAGCGGATCGACGACTTCGTGCAGCCCGAGCGCCGCCTGGTCGAACGTCTTGTCTATGTCGACCGCGACCGCGCCGAAGAAGCCGCGGCCCGCCTCGAAGCCGGCGAGGTGACATTCGAGGAACTGGTGGCCGAGCGGGGTCTCGCACTTGCGGACGTGGACATGGGCGATCTGTCGCGCGATGATCTCGGCGCGGCGGCGGATGCCGTATTCAGCGCTGATCCGGGTGACGTGGTCGGCCCCTTTCGCACCTCCTTCGGTCCTGCCCTTTTCCGGATGAACGCCGTACTGGCCGCACAGGAAATCACGCTTGAAGAGGTTTCGGGCGACCTGCGCGAGGAACTCGCGATGGAAGCCGCCCGCGATTACATCAACGTCAGCGAGGATGCGATCAACGATCTGCTGGCGGGCGGTGCAACGATGGCGGATCTGGCCGAGCGTACCGACATGGAACTGGGGACGATCGCCTGGACCGCGGATGTCTCGGAAGGTATCGCCGCCTATGACAATTTCCGCGCCGCAGCGGCGGCAGCCGAAGTGGGCGATTTTCCCCAGTTGCGCGACCTGTCGGATGGCGGGCGTTTCGTGCTGACCGTCGACGAGATCACACCGCCCAGCCTGCGCCCGATCGATGACGTGCGCGACGAACTAGTCGAGGCCGTCAGGGCCGACAACACGCGGCAGGCGGTGATGGCACGGGCCGAAGAGCTGGCCGATCAGATCGCACCTCTGACAGGGTTCGAAACGCTCGGTCTCGAAGCCACCGGCGAAGAGGGTATCACCCGCCGCACTTTCATCGAAGGCACACCCCCCGATTTCAACACGGCCGTGTTCGAGATGTCGCTTGGCGAGGTCCGTGTCCTGGCCGCCGATGATCGTGCGATCATCGTGCGTCTGGACGATATCGCGCCACCCGACACGGACGATCCGGCGGTCGTGGCGCAGCGCGAAGCGATTGGGGAAAACGCCGCCGCGGGCATATCGCAGGATATCTTCGAAATCTATGCCTCGACGCTGCAACTCCGGACCGATATCGAGATCAACCAGCAGACGCTGAACGCGATCAACGCGCAGTTCCAGTAAGGCGGATCAATGGCGCTTTTGCCCGACTACGACACATTCGCCGCGGGCTTTGAGGCCGGTGCCAATCAGGTGGTCTACACCCGCATCGCTGCGGATCTCGACACGCCTGTTTCGCTGATGCTCAAGCTGTCGGGCGCAGGCAGGAACGCCTTCATGCTGGAAAGCGTCACCGGGGGCGAAGTGCGCGGCCGCTATTCCATCATCGGCATGAATCCCGATCTGATCTGGGAGTGCCGCGGCACCCAAAGCCGCATCAATCGGACCGCCCGGTATGATGATACTGCCTTCGAGGCCTGCACGCTCGCCCCGCTTGCGGCATTGCGGGCATTGCTGGCCGAATCGCGGATCGACCTGCCGGCCAGTCTGCCGGCAGCCGCGGCGGGGCTGTTCGGTTATCTGGGCTATGACATGATCCGGCTGATCGAACACTTGCCCGATATCAACCCCGACCCTCTCGATCTGCCCGATGCGGTGATGGTGCGTCCCTCGGTCGTGGCGGTTCTCGACGGTGTGAAGGGCGACGTGATCCTTGTCGCCCCGGCCTACGTCAACGCGGGTCTTTCGGCACGTGCGGCCTATGCGCAGGCGGCCGAGCGCGTCATGGATGCACAGCGCGCGCTGGAACGCCCCATGCCGAGCGAAAGCCGCAACCTTTCCGATCCTGCGCCCGAGGCGCCCCCGCAATCGAACTTCACCCACGCGGGCTATCTCGCTGCTGTCGAACGCGCCAAGGAATATATCCGGGCGGGTGACATCTTTCAGGTGGTGCCCGCACAGCGCTGGACGCAGGATTTTCGCGAACCGCCCTTTGCGCTCTACCGGTCGCTAAGGCGGACCAATCCCTCGCCCTTCATGTTCTTTTTCAATTTCGGCGACTTTCAGGTGATCGGGGCCAGTCCCGAGATCCTGGTGCGCGTGTTCGGCAAGGAGGTCACGATCAGGCCGATCGCGGGCACGCGACCAAGAGGCGCGACCCCTGCCGAGGACAAGGCCAACGAGTTGGACCTGATGGCCGACAAGAAGGAACTGGCCGAGCACCTGATGTTGCTCGATCTGGGCCGCAACGACACAGGGAAAGTCAGCAAGATCGGTACGGTCCGGCCGACCGAGCAGTTCATCGTGGAACGCTACAGCCACGTCATGCACATCGTGTCCAATGTGGTGGGCGAACTGGCAGACGATCAGGATGCGCTGAGCGCCTTTTTCGCAGGCATGCCGGCCGGTACGGTCTCGGGCGCGCCCAAGGTACGCGCGATGGAGATCATCGACGAACTGGAGCCGGAAAAGCGTGGCGTCTACGGTGGCGGCTGCGGATATTTCAGTGCTGGCGGCGATATGGATATGTGTATCGCGCTGCGCACGGCGGTTCTGAAGGACGAAAAACTCTATATCCAGGCCGGCGGCGGTGTCGTCCATGACAGCGACCCCGAGGCCGAGTATCAGGAAACCGTCCACAAATCGAACGCCATCCGCAAGGCGGCAGCGGACGCGAGCATGTTCCGCGGGAGCGGAAACTAGAAACGGGGCCTAGTCAGCACCGCGCATGACGGACGAGACGGGTCCCATGATCGTGCCGGCGTCACCATTCTCTGCCGCCCACGCGGCCAGTGTTGTCAGTGTTTCGGTATCCAGCCCCGCCCGCAGCACCGCATCTCCGGTCTGGCGGGCACGAAAGGCCGACTGATCGAGCGCGCGCATCATGGCGCCTGTTGCGCCGCCATCGTCCAGATCACGCGCAACGGCGATGGCAGGCACCTGCGCTTGCGTGGCCGCGCGGATCGCGCCACCCAAGCCGCGCTCTTGCGCGACAAAACCCATCCCGCGTTCGGCGAGCACCTGCATGATCTGCGTGGTGACCTGCCGGTCGCCCTGCACCACGTCGTTGCCCGACGAATAGAGCATCGTGACCTGCGGCATCAGGCCGATGGCGGCTTCGAAGGCGACCTCGACATCGCTGGGCAGGGCGCCTTCTGGCAGTGCAAGCTCCATCGCGACCTCGGCACCGGCATCGCGGTAGGCGGCAAGCCGGTCGGCCGCATCCGGTGCCAAGGCATTGACGACCACGGTCGGTGCAAATCCGAGGCGTGCGACGGCTGCGACAGGCGCATCGCGCGTGCCGTCATCGACAAGCAACACGGCGAGCACCGGCAGACCATCGGGATTATCGAAGGCAGCGGCGAACCGCTTCAGTGCAGGTGCGTCTTCGGTCGCGTCCGGGGGTGCGATGACTGCGGCTTGCGCACCGGGGCTGACGGTCGGCGACGTTTCCGGACGGTTGATGACCACGCCCGCGCCGCTGCCGTCCGGCACAGCCTGCGCAAAGGTGATCTCGGCCGTCGCGGGGGCGGGCATGGCGGGTGCGCGCCCGGCTGCCGGCGCCTCGGACCGTGTCGTATCGAGGGCGACGGATGGCGCTGTGTCAGGCGCCGTGGCCTGTGCAGGCGGCGACGCGCGGTCCGGTGGGACGGTGCCCGCGACGGCCCCGGGCGCCTCGGCCTGTGGGGCGGGGAACGGCGCAGGGTCGAGCGCGGGACGTTCGGGCCGCCCTGCAACATTCGTCAGGACCGGCACGACCTGGTCAATCACAGGCGCCGCTATGGAGCGCGGCAGGGGCGGAAGATCCGTTGGCGCCGGAGCGGCAGGCAGAGCCTGGGCGACTGTTGCCATCACAGTGGGCGGGGTGTCATCGACGACCCGCGTCTGCGCGCTTTCCTGCGCCGCGGGCGGAGATACTTCGAGGGGGGCAGTGTCATCCACGACCGCGGTGGTTTCCTCTACCGGCTGTGTCGTCACTGGCGCGGCGGCGTCGGCCGGTGCGGGCAGCGTGCCCGCCGGTCTGATCGTCGGATCATCATGATATGACCAAGTTCCGACCGCCAGACCACCGATGATCAGTGCCCAGAGTGCCCCTTCGAAGTAGCCCCGTATCATGCCCCGTCCTTGTCTATCCGCTTGACGCCGCCCGGTGTCCCGGCCCATGTATGATGCTCGGTATACCGTCCCTTCGACGGGGGGTGATAGCCCCAAATTATCCTTGCGCGGGAAGTTGCAATGCTGCTCTTGATCGATAACTACGACAGCTTCACCTACAACCTCGTCCACTATCTGGGCGAGCTTGGTGCCGAAGTGGTCGTCAGGCGCAATGATGCGCTGGATGTGCAGGAGGCAATGGCGATGCGGCCCGCCGCGATCATGCTGTCGCCGGGGCCCTGTGATCCGGCGCAGGCGGGTATTTGCCTCTCTCTGGTCGAAGCCGCGGCCGAAACCGGCATGCCGTTGATGGGGGTCTGTCTGGGCCACCAGGCCATTGGCGAGGCTTTCGGCGGCAAGGTCGTGCGCTGCCACGAGATCGTGCACGGCAAGATGGGCGCGATGCATCACACCGGTCGGGGCATCTTCGACGGGTTGCCCAGCCCTTTCGAGGCGACGCGGTATCATTCGCTGATCGTGGAGCGGGACAGCCTGCCCGATTGTCTGGAGATCACCGCCGAACTGGAAGACGGCACGATCATGGGCCTGCAACACCGCGACTTGCCGATCCACGGCGTGCAATTCCACCCCGAAAGCATCCGGTCGGAACATGGCCACAGACTTTTGCAGAACTTTCTCGAAATGACCAAGGTGCCCGCATGAGCGACGCGATGAAGCCCCTGATCTATGCTGCCTCGGAAGGGCCGCTGTCACGTGCCCAGGCCGAAGAGGCGTTCGGGTATCTTTTCGATGGCGCCGCGACGCCCGCGCAGATCGGCGGTTTTCTGATGGCGCTGCGGGCGCGGGGCGAATCTGTTTCCGAATATGCCGCTGCAGCCGCCGTGATGCGGGCCCATTGCGTACCTGTGAAGGCCCCCGAGGGTGCGATGGACATCGTCGGCACCGGCGGCGACGGCAAGCATACGCTCAATATCTCGACCGCGACCGCTTTTGTCGTGGCCGGCGCGGGCGTGCCCGTGGCCAAGCACGGCAACCGCAACCTGTCGTCCAAGTCCGGCACGGCGGATGTGCAGGGCGCACTTGGCATCAATGTCATGGTCGGCCCCGATGTGGTCGAGAAGGCGATTGCCGAGGCAGGGATCGGATTCATGATGGCCCCGATGCATCATCCGGCGATGAAACATGTCGGCCCGATCCGTGTCGAGCTTGGATCAAAAACGATCTTCAACATATTGGGACCATTGACAAATCCTGCTGGCGTCAAGCGCCAGTTGACCGGTGCCTTCGCCCCCGACCTGATTTTTCCGATGGCCGAGACATTGCAGCAGCTTGGCACCGAAAAGGCATGGCTGGTCCATGGCAGTGACGGAACGGACGAAATCACGATCTGCGGGCCGACCGCCGTGGCCGCGCTCGAGAACGGCAGGATCACTTCGAAAACGATCCACCCCGAGGATGCGGGCCTGCCCGAGCACCGTTTCAGGGATATCATCGGCGGCACGCCCGAGGAGAACGCGCAGGCGCTGATGGCGTTGCTCGCGGGCG
>Ga0207419_1002822_pt1 | contig 10973 bp, 9 predicted proteins | sample ElkSloMetagenome_4_FD_184723 | JGI IMG/M metagenome (GOLD analysis project Ga0207419, IMG submission 184723) | Hot spring microbial communities from Elkhorn Slough, Monterey Bay, USA - MD2A (version 2) | ecosystem: Environmental > Aquatic > Marine > Intertidal zone > Estuary: Microbial mat ... | reverse complement strand
GGGGGTTTGCACGGTGTGGTAATTCTCAATAAAATACTGAAAATCGTTACTCATATCTACAGAATAAGTACCACTTTTTTCTGAGAGCCTTTCCTTTTTCTTGCCCTTTAAATCTATGCGGTAAAGGTGCCTTTCAAGTGGCGAAGCTTCGGTTGAGATGTAATACACCATAGGTTTTCTTTCTTCGTGTACACCTATCAATTCGGTCACTTCCCATTCGCCTTGCGTGATTTGTTGTACTTCCTTGCCATCTATGGAGTGTAAATAAACATGCTTAAAGCCGTCTTTTTCGCTGGTTCTTACAAAGTACTCCCCATCTTGCAGGTAGGTTAGGTCATTGCAATAATTAATGTCTATATAAGTATCACTTTTTTCTGTATAAACTACTTCGGCATTTCCAGTACTTGCATTGGCATGCATAATCTCTAATTGGTTTTGTAAGCGGTTCATCCGCCTTACCGAAAGTAGGTTGGCATCCTGTGTCCACATCACTCTTGGAATGTAAATATCAGTTTCAGTACCAAGCGGCACATCTACAATTTCTCCATTATTTAAATGATAGATTTTGATTTGCACCGTAGAATTGGTTTCCCCGGCCTTAGGATATTTAAAGCGATAATCTGTAGGGTACAATTGATCGCCCCAAACCTGCATGTTGTATTCAGGAACAGCTGTTTCATTAAATCGGTAGTAAGCGATTTTTTGATTATCAGGTGACCAAAAGAAAGCCTTCACAAAGCCAAACTCTTCCTCGTACACCCAATCTGTACTGCCATTGATGATTTCGTTAAACTGGCCATCAGTGGTAATTTGAGTTTCTTCATTGCTAGATAAGTCTTTGTAAAATAGGTTGTTGTCCCTTACAAAAGCCACCATACTGCCATCAGGTGAGAAGGTGGCATAAGATTGCCTACCATTTTCACTGAGTGCTTCCACAGATTTACTTTCAATATCATACACCAAATAATCGGCAGTAAACGAACGGCGGTAAATCATTTCTACATTAGTACGGAGCAATAGCTTTTGCTCATCACCGCTAAAGCTGTAATCGTTTAGCCTGTTGCCATCGGGTAGCAAATCGCCATTAAAAATGGTTTCTACAGGCTGGCCCGTGGTCACATCCACTTTATAAATGTCGCTGCCAGATTGTGCCGAGTAGTATTTGCCATCATTCATCCAATTGACCCCGCTAATTCTTTTGGGGCTAAAGGTGCCTTTGCCAAATACATCATCTATTGTAATTTGTTTTTGCGCTACTAGTGGTAAGCTGCTCATAAAAAGCAGCAAGTATAAAAGTGTTTTCATTTGAGTTGTAGAGTTGTTTTAATAATTTGCTTGCAAAGATAATCTTAATCATCATTCTCACTAAAGTGATCAAAAAATACATAGCAGCCGTTGTGCAGTCGGGTTCGGTTTTTTTCGATAAAAAAGCTACTGTAGAAAAGGCGCTACACTTATGCGAAGAGGCAGCGGAGGCAGGGGCAAAGTTACTTGTTTTTCCAGAAGCCTTTATTCCAGCCTATCCTAGAGGTTTGTCTTTTGGTGCTGTAGTAGGCAGTAGAAGCAAAGAAGGAAGGGCCTTATGGCAAAAGTATTTTGAGGCATCTGTTAGTTTGAGTAAGGATGAATTAAAGCCACTTAGGAAAATGGCCGAACAACTCGATCTACATATTTCTGTGGGGATTACCGAGCAGGATAATGCTACAAATGGTACACTTTATTGCACCAATGTTTTGATCAATGATGAAGGCGAAATACTGGGCATGCACCGTAAATTAAAACCTACAGGTACTGAAAGGTTAATCTGGGGTGAGGGAGATGGCAAAAGCCTGAAGGTTTACGATACTAAACTAGGAAAAATCGGAGCTTTGATTTGTTGGGAAAATTACATGCCCTTGGCCAGAATGGCTTTGTATGAGCAAGGAGTACAAGTTTATTTGGCACCTACTGCCGACGCCCGGCCTACTTGGCAAAGTACCTTACAACATATTGCCTGCGAAGGCAGGTGCTTTGTGTTAAGCAGTAATCAGTATATGGAGGAAAAGGATTATCCAGAAGATTTAAGGTCTTTGTTGCAAGATAGCACAGATATCATGTGTAAAGGTGGCTCGGCAACATATGACCCAATGGGCCAGCTTATCTCAGGGCCTGTTTATAACCAAGAGCAAATACTATATTCTGATATTGACCTCGCTACCTGTACTAAAGGCAAAATGGATTTTGATGTAGCCGGGCATTATCATAGAGCAGATATTTTTCAATTTTCTTATCCTAAAGACAAGCTGTGAGATTCTTTTCAATAATAGTGATAAAGGCGATGATCATATTTTATATATCAGTGCCTGTTTTGGCACAAGACACTGCAACAGTTCTTATTGCCTACTACAGCAAAGAGGGGCATACAGAAAAGTTGGCGCTTGCTGTAGAAAAAGGAGTATTAAGCACAGAACAAAAAGCCGTTCTGAAATCAGTAGAAATGGTTACAGAAAAAGATTTGCTTGAAGCAGATGCCATTATTGTAGGCAGTCCAGTTTACAATGCCAATGTAGCACCTGAGGTACAGGCTTTTATCAATTCTTGGCCTTTTGAGGGAGTCCCACTAAAAAATAAGTTGGGGGCTGCTTTTGTAACAGCAGGTGGAGTTTCGGCCGGTGAGGAAACCGCACAGCTTTCTATCTTAAGATCTATGCTGATTTTCGGTATGGTAGTAGTTGGCGGGCCTGAATGGACTCAAGCTTTTGGTGCATCTGCAATACACGAAGAAATTGAACTGACCGAGGTAGAGATGGATGAAATCTTTTGGAAAAAAGGAGAAAAGTTAGGTAAAAGAGTGGGTAACTTATTAATGCTTTAAGATAGATGTATTTAAAATGGGGAGGGAGAGAAGTTGAAAAAATAGGTTTTGGCAGATTAGCCAAAAAGGAGGGATGGAGAATTCAGAGTTTGTTTAGTTAAATTTATCTTCTATGATTATAATCAATTGGCATATACGTCAGAAATGTCGATCATATCTAAATACACCTTTAAGCACTTAGTAGTAGTAAATGGTAGTACATTACTGATGTCGTCTGTGTTTCGGTTAAACCATACTTCTGCATAGAATCTTCCTACTGAATAAAGAGATACTTTAGTTTTTGCATAAGTTCTGCTGCACAAAAGTACCCCATTCTCTGAAAGATATTTTAGTTTATTTTCTGTGGAAAGGTTGCTGAATTTTTGAAAAGTTAGCATAGCTCAATTGCTTTAATTTATCTTTTTAGTTTTAAATACGGATGTAAGTTATCACTAAGTTTCATAAATATAATAAATCCGCTGTTAATGATATTTAAACTCGAATAAAATCTTAGGAAGATTTTTTTTAAGCGGTTTTGCATGTAATATTTTAGGCAAAAAGTGACTTTTTTATGCCCTCATTCCCTCAAATTATCGAAATACACAACATTTCTTTTAGGTAGAGCTCAATTCTAATAAGTAATAAATAAATGGGGTATTTAGCAGAAAAATTGTATTTTTAATAACCGATAAATCTATTTTCATTCCGATGGGACTGAACTATTAATGTAAGAAAATCAATAGATTTAGGTAAAATCCAATAAAGGCCTAACAATTCTTTAACTACAGCTTGCTTGTTGCAAACTAATTATGAGTTTATGGAACTGTTGTTGGCCATCGCACTTCTTTTGATATTATTGGTAATTAGCCTGCCACTGTATTACATTGGTTCAGAGGTATTAAAGCAAATTATTCTTTTGATAGTGAAGAATGTAAAGAAGTGGTTAGGCAAAAAACATTAAAGTCTATTTGCCCTTTTCACTTGCTTTACTTCCATCCACTTCTAATATCAAATCTTTACCAAATGCTTTTGAGGGGGTCATAAAACCTGTAGGGGCTTTGCCTGCTATCACTTTTTGTAGAATCAAAACGGTGGTAATTGCTGTAAGTTGGTAACCTTCGGGCGTTTCTAGATACAAGGCTTGCTTTTGGTTTTGCTCGTTGCTAACCTCTCCCCACAAATAGCTTTTTTGTGTTTTTCTCGCATTTGCATCAGGGCCCTTTACCCTAGATTTTACCTTATTTTCTAAAAACTTCTGCACAAAAGGCAGTTTTAAAAGCCAACCGCCGTATCTAGTAAACTTCATTCCTTTTAGCATGTTAGCGTTGGTAGCCATATAAACTATAATGTTGGGAATGCCAGTACTATAATAGGCGGTAGAAACATCGCCCCAAGGAATGCTCACCGTTAATCGGTCTTTATTTTTTAGATGGATCTTTCTTGTTTTGTAAGCTGCGGGCACGGGTTTGATTTTGCCATTTTCCCTGATTACCCCGCCTTTATCTATATTTTCTAGCATGGTGAGCGCAGTACCTCTGGAGAAAGTACCCACCCCTTTAAAGGCTAAAGAAAGGTGCGTGGCATTGGGCATTTTATCTTTAAGCATGGCGGCTAGGCAATCAGAAGGTACCACATCAAAGCCACAGCCGGGCAACAATGTAATGCCTGATTTTTTTGCTTCATCGTCTTTAGTAGCAATCCATTCAAACACCTCTAGCTCGCCGGTCACATCAAGGTAATGGGTTTGAGTAGAAATACAGGCATTGACCAGTGGCCTGGCAGTTTTAGAGTAAGGGCCCGCAGCATTGATCAAGATATCTATTTCGGAAAATTCATGTAACAGTATATTCTCGTCATCTAGACTAAAGGCGCGGTAGTCTAATTGATGTTTTTTGGCTATGGCTTTGGTTTCTGTTTCGTTTCTACCGGCTAAAATAGGTTTTAAACCTTGCGAAAGTGCTTGTTCTGTAATTAAGGCACCGGTGTAACCATAGGCGCCGTATATCATTATCTTCTTTTCCATAATTTTAATTTAAGTAACTGCAAACAGCTTTGCAACTAGCATAGAGAGCGGCAAAAGTAGTAAAACGCCTAAGCCGTATTCTGGGCCTGCAAAACCTGCTGTGAGTCCTGCATCCATGACAATAAGCGAGAGCACGCCAAATTTAATGGCCTTGCCAACATCGGCAGGTTTTAGGGTGCGATAGGCTTTGATCAAGGGTCGATAAACCAAAAGCGCAAATATTAGTGCAAAGGGCATAGAGAAAATGGGCATGTAGATGGGGAATGCATATCTAGCACCAAGTATGAATAGCACGACGATAGCATACAAAATGCCTCCGGCAATAATGGCCGGCCGGTTACCTCCATTGACTTCGCCTCTACTCACCATGGTTACGGCAGTAATGAATACCACAGGAACAATGGCGAGCGATAAGCAAGGTGCTATGGCTGTATTAATGATGCTTATGCCTAGCAACAAATTCCCTCCTCTACAAAACCCCATATTTATAGGCCCGAAAGCTTCTTGATGTTTGCCCCAAGCATCGTACAATACAGCCAAAATAGCTACAGCTAAAGCAATTATGGCTGAAGAAAGGGATACTTGCCAAGCTGTGAGAACTCCGAAGATTAGCAATAATGTACCGAATAATGCAGCACTTTGTTTTTTAGCCCTTCCACTTGGTATGGGTCTTTCGGGTCTTTCTACCGCATCTAACTTGGCGTCAAAAACATCATTTAAAACAATACCGCCCCCGTAAAGCCCGATGGTAGAGAGTACTAAAAAAAAACTGTCTATAGTTAAGGGATCTTGAGAGAATTTACCCGTACTCCAAGTGTGAGCGATAATAATGCCAGCTACTACATCTGCAATAGAGGTTATGATGTTGGCAGGTCTAAGAAGTTGGAGATAAGCTTTGAGAGTAGTGTTGAAGTTGCTCATGGTTTTAATGTAGATAGCTGTAAAAATAAAGCCTCCCTTAAATTATTTAAATCTTAGGGAGGCCAGAGAATTGACAATATGAAATCTCAATCCTGATTTTCATCAAATTTGATATAAACTCTTTTGTGTCTAGGCGATATTTTGAATGGAAATTTGAGTGGCTCATTGGGGATTTCCACTTTGCTATATTTCATCTCGACCGTAGCGTCTTTTACGCCTGTTTCATCATAATAGGACATAACTGAATTTACCTCAAAAGGCATGTCTGCTCTTGCAACTTCTTTAAAGTCTGCATAACTTATATTGAGTTCGTTGCGGCTGTTTAAATCCTCTACGGTAATTTTTTCTAGTTTGGAGGAATTTCTACCGACCCAAAATCTAATTTTTAAATTGTCTAACAATTGTGAGAGTACCTTATAATTATCTAGTTTGTCTACTAGTGCAGTACCACCTTCAAAAACAACAGGGTTACCTACAATAATAGATTGGAGCATTTCCAGGTTGAAGGGAAAGTTGATTTTTTGGTCTAGCTCATCAAAGGTGTATATCATGTATTGTTTTTCTAGTCTGTTGATAAAAAAGATCGAATCTTTTTTTACCAGGGCACGTGCACCTTCTATTCCAGTACCTGAGCGCATAGATATCCAAACCAAGCTATCTTTTAGCATGCGTATGTCTACAGAAAATCTTTCTCTGTCATCGGCATTTTCATATTTTACCCTGCCTCTTGCTTCAAAAAAAGTGTAATCTATTTCTTTGGCCCTGGCTTTTCGGGTAATGCTATCAGCAGTGGTACTGGTTTTCTTTTGACAAGAAGAAAATAGGCTGGCAAAAAGCAAAAAGGCCGAACCATATAAGGCCAATTTCTTTAATTGGCCTAAAAAATTGTTTGGCGTGATCATGTTTTTTTTCATTAAGTAATAATTTTCGCTAGCGATAATTAATAAGGTTTTGGATTGACATTGAAGTTACAAATTCAATGATCAATCGGCCACAACATCGCTAACAATTTTAGAGATGTATTAATTTAATTTAGCCAAGGCAGCCTTAATTGAAGATATTTTACTCTCAGCGTCGGCCTTTTTTTGTTGCTCTTTAGCAACCACCTGTTCGGGTGCATTGTTAACAAAGCGCTCATTGCTTAGCTTTTTTTCCACCGACTTTAAAAAGCCCTCTGCATATTCTAGCTCTTTCTGTAGTTTTTGCTTTTCTTCTTCAGGGTCAATTTGATCGGCTAATGGAATATAAAACTCATCTGCCTTATAAACAAAACTTGCGCAATCTTCTATGGCATTTTCTGTAAAATTTAATGCGGAAAGATTGCCTAGTTTGATGAGAACAGCTTCAAAATCTTGATAAACTTTTGGAGAAGCGGTTTTGATGTACAGTTCTAGCGGCTCGTTTTTACTGATGTTCTTTTCGCTACGGATGTTACGTACATTTACAATGGCTTCAAAAACTGCTTCGGCTTCTTTTAAGATGTTTGTATCAAAAACTGCTGGTTTGGGATATTTAGCCACAATGATGCAGTCTTTATCATCGCGCTCTTTTATTTGGTGCCAAACCTCTTCTGATATAAAAGGCATAAAAGGATGGAGAACCTTCATTAAATCCTCAAAAAAGGCAAGTGTGGCATCTAGTGTATATTTATCGATAGGCTGCTGATAGGCAGGTTTGATCATTTCTAAGTACCAAGAACAGAAGTCGTTCCATATCAATTTGTACACTGCCATTAAAGCATCTGAAATTCTGAATTTACTGTAATGGTCTTCGATTTCTGTAAGCGCTTGGTTAAAGCGTGCCTTAAACCAAGTAATGGATTCTTGATTAGTCTCAGAAGTTTCCTCTTGCTTTACTTCCCAACCTTTTACCAAGCGCAGGGCGTTCCATATTTTATTGGTAAAGTTTCTACCTTGTTCGCACAATTTTTCATCGAACAATAAATCATTACCCGCAGGCGAGGAAAACAGCATACCAGTACGAATGCCATCTGCTCCATATTTTTTTATCAATTCCAATGGATCAGGCGAGTTACCCAAAGATTTGGACATTTTACGGCGTTGTTTATCGCGAACTATACCTGTTAAGTACACATTTTTGAAAGGCTTTTCATGGCGGTATTCGTACCCGGCAATGATCATCCTAGCTACCCAGAAGAACAAGATTTCGGGCGCGGTTACCAAATCGTTGGTTGGGTAGTAATAGTTGATGTCTTCGTTATTTGGCTTGGTAATACCATCAAAAACTGATATGGGCCACAGCCAAGAAGAAGCCCAAGTGTCCAAGACATCTTCATCTTGCTTCAATTGTTCAGCTGTAATGTCTGACTGAATGGTTTTAGCAATTTCAAGTGCTTCTTCTGGGGTTTCAGCTACTACATGAGAGCCATCGGGTAAGTAATAAGCAGGTATGCGATGCCCCCACCATAATTGCCTCGAGATACACCAATCTTTTACATTTTCCATCCAGTGCCTGTAAGTATTTTTAAACTTAGGGGGCACTAATTGGATGTCGTCATTCATCACGTGCTCGTAAGCAGGTTTAGAAATTTCCTTCATCTTCAAGAACCACTGCGTAGAAATCCTTGGCTCGATTACCGCATCGGTTCTTTCAGAAAAACCTACCTTGTTGGTGAGTTCTTCTACTTTTTGCATCTGACCGAGTTCTTCCAGTGCTTTTGCCATTTTTTTGCGAACTACAAAGCGGTCTTCTCCAATAAAATGCCCAGCCGCTTCTGAAAGCGTGCCATCCTCGTTGAGTGTATCGACTACCTCCAGATTATGGCGTAACCCAATTTCGTAGTCATTAATATCGTGGGCAGGCGTAATTTTCAAGCAGCCCGTACCGAACTCCATATCCACATAATCATCGGCAATAATGGGCGCCTCGCGTTCGGCAATGGGAATGATGATCGTTTTGCCCACCAAGTGTTGGTAGCGCTCATCATTCGGATTTACACAAACTGCTGTATCGCCCAAGATGGTTTCTGGTCGCGTAGTGGCAATGGTCAAAGTTTCCTTACTGTCTTTGATTTTGTAGTCTACATAGTACAATTTAGACTGTACTTCTTTGTAAATAACTTCTTCGTCTGAAAGGGCGGTTTTACCTTGGGGATCCCAGTTTACCATACGCGCACCTCGATAGATGTAGCCCTTGCCATATAAATCCACAAATACTTTGATCACCGCTTTGCTCAATTCTTCTTCCATGGTAAAGCGGGTACGGTCCCAGTCACAAGAAGCCCCTAGTTTTTTGAGTTGCTCTAAGATGATACCTCCATATTTTTCTTTCCACTCCCAAGCGTGTTTCAAAAACTCCTCCCTAGAAATGTCTTTTTTATTTATGCCTTGTTCTTTGAGCAGCTTTACCACTTTGGCTTCGGTAGCAATTGAAGCGTGGTCGGTACCCGGCACCCAGCAAGCTTCTTTGCCTTGCATTCTGGCCCTTCTGATGAGTACATCTTGAATGGTATTGTTCAACATGTGCCCCATATGCAGCACGCCCGTAACATTGGGCGGGGGAATGACAATGGTGTAAGGCTCTTTGTCTGGATTAGGTTTCGAGGCAAAGAACTTTTGCTTCATCCAGTAGTCGTACCATTTGTCTTCAACTGCTAGCGGGTTATAGGTTTTCTCCATTTCTTCTTGCTGTTTCTTTCTATGATGTGGCAAAAATAAGCAGCATTTATGAATTCCATACCCAGCCCATGAATTAATTTGCAGTCTGCAAGACGTGGGCTAATTTATAGGCTTGGTTGGGTAGTGGTTAATTTCCGTTTTATTTACCAAGGCTAAATTGTGCAACATACCAAGTTTTATGAAGTTGACTATGAAAATCAACCATAACTAATCATGCCTTACGCGTTTGTTAACCTCTATATCCACACAGTCTTTTCAACGAAAAATAGAGAACTACTTATTACTCATATGCTCAAAAGGCAGATTTATGGAATGATGGTCAAAGAACTAGGAAAAATGGATTGTAAGATAATCGCAATCAATGGGATGCCAGACCATGTGCATTTATTGTTTAAATTAAAAGCTGCTCAAAATTTAGCTAAGATAATTAAGCAAGTAAAAGGGGCTAGTTCTCGACAAATTGATGAACTTGGTATAATCGAAAATTTTGAATGGCAAGTGGGTTATGGGGCTTTTTCCGTAAGTAAATCATTAGTTGAGAAAACGAAACTATATATTGATAATCAAGAAAGACATCATAGTAACATGGGTTTTGATGAGGAGTACAAGCGGTTACTTAGCTTGAATGGTTTTTAATGCACCAAGCCCATGACTTTCAGTCCGAGACCTAATTTATGGGCTTGGTTAGTGAAAATACAGCAACCTATTTCACATAAAATAAGTAAAAAATAAATGTGCCAACATTTAAATTTATGGGATTCGCTGATTTCGGACATAATAGCTTTAAACAGAATAGGGCTTTGAGGCAGGACAAAGAACCTTTTCAACGAATGAAAGAAAACTATTTTATAGCTCCGCAGCCGGTCACAATTAAATCAGCTCCTCCTCAAAAAGTAGAAGAAATCACAAAGCGCTATTTAAAATTAAAGAGAAGGGAGAAGCTAATTAGAGCTTTCCTTTTTATACTATCCACGCTACTCGTTGGATGGTTGTTTTTTACTATTTTATTTTCCCATCCCACGATTTAAATCGTGGGCTAAGCCAAAAAATGTCTAAACGAACCCATCCCTTTCATTCCTAGCATGAATGTACTTTACAGCCTTCTCGTAACTCTCGGTTAGTTCTCTAAATTTCTTTACAGAACCGCCTCGGTCGGGGTGGTATTCTTTGCTTAACTTGCGGTACCAATATTTTACATCGGAAATTTCCGCACTCCAATCCAAGCCAAAAATCTGCAAATAACTGGGGGCTTTTTTAAATCTATCTACTTGCGCTTTGCGTTCTTCGGTACAAAAAATCTGGCCACGGGCCTTGGTTTCACCCTTATTGTCGAGCTCTCGTTTGTTAAGCTTAAAGGTTGGCGTACTGGGTTCTGGCTTAAATTTTTCGTGGTAGCGCACCCCATAAACCTCTATTTCTGCACTAGACTTCTTTTTAATCTGATATTTGCAAGCTCCGTATTTTTCAAATACGAACTCTAAGCGAGAAGTCTCTGAGAAATCCATATCAGCGCCTTTAACGGCGGCTTTTTCAATGGTTTGTTCTAAATATTCCTCTA
>Ga0207419_1002821_pt1 | contig 10973 bp, 11 predicted proteins | sample ElkSloMetagenome_4_FD_184723 | JGI IMG/M metagenome (GOLD analysis project Ga0207419, IMG submission 184723) | Hot spring microbial communities from Elkhorn Slough, Monterey Bay, USA - MD2A (version 2) | ecosystem: Environmental > Aquatic > Marine > Intertidal zone > Estuary: Microbial mat ... | reverse complement strand
ATTGCTGAAGTCATGATCAAATTCTTCCGTAACATACGCCAATCAATGATAAAAGAAAATCGAGTTTCGAAGTACATCCTTTATGCCATTGGCGAAATCGTACTGGTGGTCATTGGAATATTGATTGCCTTGCAAATCAACAATTGGAACGAAAACAGGAAGGTTCAAAACGCGCAGAACCTTCTGTTGATCGATTTATACGATAACCTGAGAGCTGATTCCATTGTGCTGGATAATAGCAGGCAGTTGATCCTGATCATCCTAGAAAGCCAAAAGCAATTGCGCGCAGTGAGAATAGGAAAGCTGCAACCCGATGACGTAAAGAGTCCCCAAAGTATCAGAAAATCCATCCGCAATTATTCCATTACTCGGGCAAATCATCCCGATGCGGCTGCGCAAGTATTTAAGGATTCACTGCAAGACCAAATAAGGGAATATTATCGATTGCTGGCATTTTCAGACAATGCGTACAAGCAATACGATGATATAGTGAAGAAAACAATCAGGCCCTATTTGGCCGAAAATTTCGCTCTGAATCCCAATTTTCTCTTTGAAAATCAAAAAGATTTTGACGGAGCCAACCTGCTTAATTTGGATAATTTTTATTCGGCTATTGAGAAAGAATACTTTGGTCAGATACTTTTTGAGGCCAACTTGAAAGCCGTTGAACTGTTAGAACAATTTACGAATGTACTGAAGGCCAATGAAGTACTTCGGAAGAATGTCAAAAATGAAATAGATGAAGAGTGACCGGAATATCGAGAACAGTGATTTTTTCGATTCTTTAACTCTACCCGCAAAGTGAGTTCGCTTGATTCGATGCTCGAGCTTTGAAGGTAGTTTGACCTTCAGAAAAACATTTTATTTCTCGAAGGCACTTTTTAACATAATCAAAGTGGTATTCGCTCATCCGGCTATCTTTAGCTTCTTGGAATAACAATTAAGTGCATGCTTTGTGAGTATAGCAGTTGTGTGTATTCACTTGAGATACCAATAACCAATGATCAAATTCTTCAGGCATATTCGCCAAAATCCTTTCCTGAATGCATTCATCTCGTTGTATATCATCGTCGGATGCAATAATGGGTGGGGTTTTGGATTTCTCTGGTCGGATTCTTCGCGAAAATTCGATTTGCGCAAGCTCGCCCCTTTAGGGGAAGGGGGCTGCGTAGAAATAATCAAACTGCTATGATAAAATTCTTCAGACATATTCGCCAACAAATGATAAAAGAAAACAGATTTTCGAAGTATATGCTCTATGCCATCGGCGAGATCGTGCTGGTAGTGATCGGGATACTCATCGCCATCCAACTGAATGAATGGCGCAATGACGCGATTAATGGCCAAAAAAGGGACAAAGTGTTACAAGCACTGCACTTTGAATTCCAATCAAATCTGGCTCAGATGGATACCGTTCAAGCCTATCAACGAAGAATAGTCTCGGACTATCCTGTTGTCATGAATCTGATCAAGACTGTGGATGACCTTGCCAATGACTCCATCCTTTTTCTTGCTCATAATCGGATGGGAACTGCTTGGAGTTTTGACCCGATCAACGGAGCGCTCCGTTCTGCCATTTCCTCAGGAGAGGTACATCTTGTAGAGAATGAAAGACTCTTGGATCTTCTATTTAGCTGGCAAGATGTGGTCAATGATTCAAAAGAAGAGTCAAATAGACAAAGAGAATTTCAGACCGAGAACCTGAATCTATTCAAGAAGCATGTGCGAGTTGGCGATCTCTGGGCGTCGTATTATCCGAACACCATACTCAGTCATTTCCCATCCGATGCACGTGGACTCTATAAAGACGAGCTATTCGAAGATTATATATCACTTAGTTATTTCATGGCTCATGAATATTTGATAGAGCTGGATATCATCCGAGCTAATAATTTGGAGATTCTGGAATTGATCGAAAATGAAACAGTAAAATTACAATGATCAAATTCTTCCGACATATAAGGCTTCGCTTGCTCACACAAGCTTCGTCAGACAAAGTCCGTCAACGAATGATAAAAGAAAACAGATTTTCGAGGTATATGCTTTACGCCATTGGTGAGATAGTGCTGGTGGTGATCGGAATCTTGATTGCTCTGCAAATAAACACCTGGAACAATGCCCGCGTAGACAATGAAAGAGCGCAGGACTATATAGAAAAGCTCAAGTTACAATTAGACGGTAATATTCGAACCGTCGATGTTGAAATTGTGAAAATTGAATCTTGGTACAAAATTACCTTGAGCCTGCTACCCATAATAGGAACGGATACAACGGCCAATATTGACGAGAAAATAGACAGCCTAATTATGGCCAATTGCCATGATTATCATTTGAACCTGGATATGAACACGATAACCGAAGGCAGAGAAAACGGGAATATGGCCTTGATCTCTTCGGACTCCATCAGGCAATCTATCTATCAGGTTGCTAGGGTCAATGAGCGAGTAAAGGAGCGCGAGCGCATTACCAACGAGGACTTAAACACGCTTTTCACGCCATATTTAAACAGAAATTACAATTATAGAAACCTTGTAAGTAAGAGGTATGCCGATGAACGTATCGGTGTTTCCAAAACCTATTCGGGAGACAATTATAAGATGCTAAAGGATCAAGAATTTGAAAATCACATTGCCTCGAGAATGGAGTATAATGTCGGGATGCTCAGGGAATACAGACATGTAAGGACTGTTTTGAAAAATGCAGTTGAAATGCTTTAATCGCAAATGATAAAATTCTTCAGACATATTCGCCAAAATCTTATTATGGAAAACAAAACCTCGAAGTATTTTAAGTACGCCATTGGCGAAATAGTCCTTGTGGTCATCGGAATTTTGATTGCTCTACAAATAAACATGTGGAATGAAGGAAGAAAGGCCAGGGACAAGGAAGTGAAATTGATAAAGGGATTGATGGCTGACGCAAAGGCAGATTCTGTTTTTTACACCAGCAGAGTAAAGCTCTTTGGTAGTCAATTTGAGACATATAGAAACTTAGCTGACCTGTGCACGAGATCAGAGTTCACTGCCGAAGACTCTATCCCACTGGAGAATATTGATAGACCATTCATATTGGCTGCCAATTACTCAGACGTGATTCACAACAATACAGATATCATGGAAGTCATTTCCAGCGACAGCATAAAACACGCCTTACGCGACTACTACAAATCCTATGCATTTATATCGTCGGCCATCGAATTAGTGAATCAAAACAGCAAAGAATACGGTGACGTTTTTGTCAGGCATTATGAGAAAAATACAAGTTTTAATTCGTCCCAACCCCTTATCTATTATAAAAGTCTTTGTGAAATGGAAAATGTAGAAAGCGTATTGGGATTGCTCATGCATAGAAATCGAAATGCGCAAAATCAGGCAAGGCGATTTCTCAGGGATAATGCCGTATTGCGTTCAAAACTATCAGCTTATCTCAAAGAATTATGATCAAATTCTTCAGACAGATACGCCAAAATCTTATTATGGAAAACAAAACATCAAAGTATTTCAAGTACGCCATAGGCGAGATCGTACTGGTGGTCATCGGTATTCTGATTGCTCTTCAAATCAATAATTGGAATGAACAACGAAAACAAGCAAATAAAGAGCAAATAGTTCTAAAACAATTACTGTCTGATTTTGAGGCCAATCTCAATCAATTAGATCAGAAAATAAGAGTGAGAGAAGACATGATGATGAGTGCCAAATTCATTCTTACTTATATAGATGATAAGAGCATACGAAATATCGATAGCCTGGATAAATATTTAGCAAAAACCATGGCTTATACAACTTTCGATCCTATTAAGGTTGATTTATCAAGCTCTGGAGAACTGGTCTTGATTTCAGATCAAAGTTTGAAGAAAGCTTTAAATGATTGGAGCTCGGATATTATCGATGTAAGGGAAGATGAATACAATTGGAAGGACTACCGTAATAATGAATACATTCCTTTCATAATCAGTGAGTACCAATTAAGATCCTTGCGAAATAAAGCTTTCAAGACAAATGTTTTAGGTCAGTTTTCATTAAAGCGAGATTCTGGTAGTAATGGATACGTAGATAATGAAATTGGACTTTCAAATCACCCTGTAGATATTCATGAACTGCTTGATTCTCCGGATTTTGAAGATCATATTTCGCGATGTTATTCCATCAATAGCTGGACAAATTCTGAAGCATTAATCTTAAGAAATCGGTTACTTAATATACTCAGGCTCATCAAGGAGAATTTACAAGACTTATGATCCAATTCTTTAGAAAACTACGCCAAAATCCAATTGCCGAAGGAAAAACGGGCAGGCCTGCCAGGCCGGTAGGCAGGTATTTCAAATATGCCCTTGGTGAGATTGTGCTTGTGGTTATTGGTATTTTAATCGCTCTTCAAATCAACAACTGGAATCAGGGCCGATTAGCCCTGGATAGAGAACGAGTTACCTTATCAAATCTCAATTCAGAATTCAGAGATAACCTGGAAGATCTGGACTCAATAAATAACATTCTCTTAGGGGCCATTGATGCCAATGAATTGATTTTTAATATGATCCGGGCAGAACCTGTAGAACATTCGGTAAATATTGATAGTCTCCTAACTAGGGCTATTACAAGCCCTTCCTGGAAACCGAGTGAGTTTGTTTTAAATGAACTCAAGAATTCCGATGGACTAGCAAAGTTGAACGACAATCATCTCAAAAAACAATTATTTCAATGGTCTCGTTTTTTCAATGAGTTACAAGAAACGATGGCACAGCTTGAAGACACCAACAAAGATTTAATCTTATTTATCCGCGAAAACGGGTCGCTTAGAAATGTGGATGTAGAGTCAGAACTCTTTAATTACAGACGTTCGCAATTGGGAATTGAGAATGCGAAATTGTTACAGGATTTTAAGTTTGAAAATATTATTGACGACAAACTCTATGTTCTTATTGAAGCTAAAAATGACTATGCGCGAGCCAAGGTATTGATTGAAGAAATTTTGCAATCAACATCTACGGAATAGGGACTTAATAAGAGAAATATCTAAGACTCTATTCATATCAATAGTCCTATCTAACTCCCCACTCCGAATTCAGAACCCCTTCCCAAAAATATGATAGATTTAAAACTGTCAAACCACATACATCAGAGGTAGTTATTTTAAGGCCAAAAGCTTGCCTGACACACAGGCAATAGTTTTCATTTTGCAATAGCTAATATTTTGACATTTCAAGCGTTAAGATTTATACGGGTGAGTTGTCGTTTGCAATGATTTCGCTCCAGTACCCATTTAATTTTCACCAAGATGAAAAGAATCGCTTTTATATTATTCGCCTGTATTTTTTTCTTTGCCGCTTGTGAAAAGGAAGAACCTGAAATTCCCAAAACTCAAACGGAGTATTTCCCCAACTCGGTAGGTATGTATTGGAAGTATGAGCGATTTGATAGCACATCAAGTGAGATCGACACCATTACCGTTTCGATTATAGGTGACACGATGGTTTCTGAAGAAACCTACAAGATTTGGAAATACGATTATGGAGATTGGATTGATAGGGAGTATGTTATACAGACAAATGATTCAATCAAGTTTTTTAGAACTCAATTTGACTACTCCGACCGCTTGTATATCGTGCCTTTTGAATTAAGTCTGGGTTGGGACAACCCCAGATTTATTGAAGACACGAGTTACGTGGCGAGTATTGCTGATCTTATTATCGATGATCGTTTATATGAAGATGTTGCTTTCATTGACCGCTTTTCTGCCGGGTTGAATATATATTTGGTAGAAAAAATTTGGATCAAACCTCATGTGGGTTTAGTAAAACTCTACAGAGAACACTATGTCTTAGGAGGTGGCAGCAGATGGACATGGAAGCTCATCGAAAGCAATATTCAGTGATTCAAATAGTTGAAACTTGATCTGTCGTAAACACCCTTCCCCCAAAATTTCATAGTTTTATAAAGTCCTTAAGCTGAAGTGATTACCGATCCGGCCCAATTCATATGAATAGAATAGCACTCTACCTGGTTTCGCTTTTGGCATTTTCTTTTGCTATCCATCCGCCAAGTCCGACAGAGTTACCAGCGGTGTTCAAAAACGATTTAATCTCTCTTTCTATCCCGTTAGAAGATGATACCCTAAAGCTATATACAGACACCGGGGGCAAGAATTTCCTGTACAAATCGGGGATAAAGAAGTTGGATACAAAGCGATCCAAAAAGAATTTATGGGAGCACGCGAATTTTGAAAATCTCCTCGCCGAAAATGAAATAGCAATTCCGTTTATAAAAGAAATCTACTTCACCAACGATAAATCTTCAAATTTTGATGGCATGTTAGGCAGGGAGTGGTTTGCCAATAAGATCTGGGAATTTGATTATTTGAATAAATCCTTGAAAAACCTGAAGCGCCGAGAGGAGAACCGGGAAAAAAGCCGGCAAAGCCTGAGCATCTATTTTAAAACCGATTCTACCGGCCATCATATTCACCATCTGCCCAGGATTGAAATAATAGTGAAATCAGATACGCTTTCAATGCTATTGGATACCGGGGCTCAGGCTTACCTGTCTAAGCAAGCTCAAAAGGAGCTTCATAAAAATGAACTGGTTGCTATGAGTTTTATCAATGCATCTACTTTCAATCGGTGGAGAAATACCTACCCTGAGTGGAAGGTGATAGAGAAAGGGGATTTGTCTTTTGGCAAGAAAGCGGATATGATCATTGTTCCTCTTGTTCAAATAGGAGGAGTTACCGTTGGTCCTGTTGAATTTGCAAAACGCGCTGATTCCAACTTTGAAGTCATGTCAAGCTATTTTATGGATAAAGAGATTGTAGGTGCCCTGGGCGGCAATGCCTTGTCCGGATTAAAAAAGTTTGTGGTGGATTACGAGAAGGAAGAATTAAGAATCCGGAAATAAGGTCAATATCACCTACCTGATATCCTTACTAATCCGAGTGCTTGCTGCAAAATTTTACAGATTTAAAAACTTCCGGAGACATTAAGATTAAGAGTGAATGGAGGCTTCTTTTTGAAATAATTTGAATCCACTAATACATGCCGTGAGTTGAGAACTTTTTAACCCGAATAGCTTGTAAATCCTTCAAAGCACTGTCTTTTTTTATCGCTTTGCGCCTTCGCTAATCGCCTAAAAGCTTTCCGCGAGCGCCGACCGCGTATCGCCGAAGCTTTAGCGGTGGCGCAAGCTACTCTGCGGAGGCTCTAGCGATGGCATAAGCTACTGCGACATGCGAAGAGTGTTTTATCTGAGGGCCAAAGATAAAATGGATCGAGAAGGTTTTTGCAGAAGTCATTCGCGATACACTCGCGATTATTAATGGAATCACTCGAATTGCCTAACTATCTTTTAGTCAATAACCAGGAAAAGTTGAATAAGGAGTTACTGGTATGAAGGATGGCAATCCTGTTAAAATAATTTTCAAAAGATTTAGTAAGCTGATTTCACAACTTACAATACACTTGACTTAGCATAGATCGGAAGCTGATGTTCCATAAAAGCCAAAAAGTCAATTTTCAAAATCACTATCTGTTCCTTTAGTAATATTTGTAGGTTTACACCGAAAAAGCGTATATTTCTCAAAAAATTTCTAAAATTGACAGTTCAGGAATATACCAGGCAACTGCTTTCACTTGAAGAATATTCGTTCACTCTTGACGAAGTGTTAGAAAACTCTTCTAAGAGTGCCACTGCAGTGCGAAGAGAACTTAATAGATTGTCAGAAAAGAAAATGATCCTAAACCTTAGAAAAGGTTTTTATCTTATTATTCCGCCCAGGTACTCTAACACCGAAAAACTTCCGGTGCAACTCTATGCTGAAAAACTCTTCAAATACCTAAATAGAAATTATTATCTCGCATTGTATTCCGCTGCCAAAATCCATGGGGCAAGTCACCAACAATCTCAACGAGATTACTTCATCATTCAAGCACCTAAGCTAAACTCTATTAAAAAGAAGAACTTTGATATTCAATTTCATACTACGGGTAACTGGCCAAAAAAGAATATAGAAAACAAGAAATCAGATGCCGGAATTTATAAAGTAGCTTCTCCTGCACTTACTTTTATAGACTTGATTCACTACCACACCAAGATAGGAGGCTTAAACCGCGCGCTAGCTTCTTTAGAAGAACTCTCCGAAGAGCTAGTTGAGCAGGATCTCCAGTTATTACTTCATTGGTATGAAAACAAAAGTTCATTACAAAGAATGGGATACATGCTAGAGATTTTACTGGGTTCAAATAGTTTTTCTGACATGGTTTTTCAGAAACTCAAGCAAGACAATTTCTACCCAATACTACTCAGCCCGAAAAAGAATGAGAAGCCAGGTAGCGCTGATAATCGTTGGAAGATAGATGTTAATCTAAGGCTCGAATCCGATTTATGATTCCAAAACCTTTTATAGCTAAATGGCAAGAACATGCGCCATGGAAAGACTTTGCTCAGGTTGAGCAAGACTTGATTATTAGCAGGACTTTGGTTGAGATTTTCTCTGACCGCTTCTTGCTTGAACATTTAGCATTCAGAGGGGGTACAGCACTGCATAAACTTTACCTGAACCCTGCGCCTAGATATTCAGAAGATATTGACCTGGTTCAGATAAAGCCAGGCCCAATCAAACCTATAATGCAGCGCATTGGCGAAGTGATTACTTTTTTTGAAGAGGGCAGGAGGACTGAAAACAGAGGGCATGGAATAAAAGCTCTATACCGTTTCACTTCAGAATATGAAGAAATACGGATGCGTTTAAAACTTGAAATAAATTGCCGGGAGCACTTAAATGTTTTAGGTTGGAAATACTATCCTTTCAAAGTTGATAGCGATTGGTTTCGGGGCGAATGTAAAATCAGAACCTTTAGCATTAATGAATTGCTTGGCACCAAACTTCGGGCCTTGTATCAGCGTAAAAAAGGCCGAGATCTTTTCGATTTGGACTATGCCAGGTTAAATGCGGACATAAAGTTGGATGAAATTATTCAATGCTTTTGCAAGTACATGGAGTTTTCTACAAATAAAAAACCGCCTTCTAAAAAGAGCTTTTTGCAGAACATAGAAGCAAAAGAAAAAGACATGGATTTTTCAGGAGACATGGAAGCCTTGTTAAGACAAGAAATTGAGTACGATGAACTAGCTGCCTTTCATTGGTTGAAAACGGAAATTATTGAAAAGATGTAAATAAGAATCATAAGCTCTTATCAAAGCCTTTACCCATTATTTCCAAATTCTCAGCTCTCATTCTCCTTCCCCAAAAAAATGATAGATTTAAAAACTCACGTAGACTCAGCTTTACAAAATGGTGAAAGGGTTCAAGGATTCATTCAATCAGCTAATAATCGACTGAATTCCAACATCGTTTATTATTTGCAGTGAAACCTTCTGTGTCAGTATTTATTTTTCTACCATAAAGGACTTAGATGAATTATAGAACCTATGAGCCGAGCAGTGAATTAGCAACTTTTATTAATTGCTATTGGACTTTAGAAAGCCCTGCTCAAGAAAAGCCTGAAAAACAAGTCATTGTACCAGATGGCTGCATGGAAATGATATTTCATTACGGCGATTTGTATAGGCAATACATTGAAAACCCTTTAGAAGATGATGCTCAGAGTATTATTCAACCGAAGTGTTTCGTTTTTGGACAGCTTACACGTCCACTTGAAATAGAGCCAACAGGCAAAGTTGGAATTTTCTCCGTACGCTTTCATCCTAACGGCTTTTTGCCTTTCGCAACTATTCCAATAAAAGAAATGGAAAACACTGCGGTTCCATTTGGGAAAGTATTCGGAAAAGCAGGATCAGAACTAGAGAAAATGATTCTCAGAGCTGAATCTACTTCAGAGAGAATTCATAGGGTAGAGAAATTCTTATTGGATCGATTGTCAAACAATGAAACCATAGACCGAATTGTAAAATCAACAATTGATACCATTTTAGAAGCTAAAGGCCAACTCTCAGTTGATGAACTTGCAAAGCAAACCCAAATCAACCGCAGACAATTGGAACGTAAATTTTCATCGACGGTAGGATTGAGTCCCAAGCAGCTTTCAAAAACAATAAGACTCCAGTCAACAATAAGAATGTTGCTCAATAAAAAGTTTACAAGTCTTACGGCCTTGGCGTATGAAAATGATTATTACGATCAAGCACACTTTATTAAGGATTTTAAAGAATTGACCGGCTTCACCCCAAAGCAGTTTTACGGAGTTAACCTGGAAATGTCTTCCCTATTCTACGCAAAGGATTAGTCCTGTCGCGTTTTTACAATTTTTAGATCGGCCAGCTTAGCAAATTCGCTCAAAATAATTTTAAAAAGAAAATGGAAAATTTAATTAGCTGGTTTGAAATACCTGCAACAGATTTCAACCGGGCAGTATCCTTTTACAAATCGATCTTAAGTATGGAGATTAATGAAACGGAATTGTTCGGTACAAAAATGGGATTCTTTCATTCAGATGGTAAAAATGTATCTGGAGCCATCGTTCAAGGTGAAGACTATAAACCATCTACCGAAGGTGTCCTGGCATATTTGAATGGTGGAAGCAACTTGCAAACAATTTTGGATAAAATAGAACATCACAAGGGCAAAATACTTGTCCCTAAAACTCAAATAAGCCCTGAGATGGGATATTTCGGAATATTTATTGACACAGAAGGCAACAAAATGGCCCTTCATTCAACCAACTAAAACGATGAAAACAACTGTATCAATTATTCTTACCCTATTTTCAATCAGCTTAATTGCCCAATACGATGTCTCAACTTTTGTTGATGACTATAACAATTTAACCGATGATCTAAGCCTTAATATTGAGAGCGATTGGGACGATCCATTTTTTGACCTACCTCTGGGTTTTGATTTTCAGGCTGGAAGCTTGATCAGTAGTGGGCTGACTCAGGAAGGATTTGGTTCAACTTTCTTTTTGGGTACACCGGATAATGGCTGTGCCATAAGCTACAATCCAGATTTGCGAGATGGAGTTT
>Ga0207419_1002818_pt1 | contig 10977 bp, 8 predicted proteins | sample ElkSloMetagenome_4_FD_184723 | JGI IMG/M metagenome (GOLD analysis project Ga0207419, IMG submission 184723) | Hot spring microbial communities from Elkhorn Slough, Monterey Bay, USA - MD2A (version 2) | ecosystem: Environmental > Aquatic > Marine > Intertidal zone > Estuary: Microbial mat ... | reverse complement strand
CCTGTACCCAATTCATTGGCAATGATGTGCGATAAAGTGGTTTTTCCCAAGCCCGGAGGGCCATGCAACAACACGTGGTCCAAAGATTCTGACCGCTTAAGCGCTGCTTGGGTAAAAATGCGTAAGTTTTCGACAATTTTTTCTTGCCCAGTAAAATCCTCAAAAGACAAGGGACGTAGAGATTTTTCTATGTCCTTATCTTCATCAGAAAAATTGTCCGCATCTCCGCGTAGATAATCTTCACGCATAACTTAGTTGTTAGTGTTTGCTTGTGCCATTTATTCTGTAAAAACTTCTCCTAAATCTATTTCAATTTCTGGGAACAGAACTGGGTTAATTATGTCTGTATGCGTAAAAAATCCTTTGTGTACATACTTCCCATTTTCTAAAAAAAATCGTTCAATGGTCTTTTCTTTTACCCTTGCCAACCAATATTCTTGCACGCCGTTTTCTTCATATAATAAAAACTTATCTTTTACATCTCTAGCGGCATTTTTTTCAGAGACTATCTCAGTAACAAACTCTGGCGCACCTAAGCAGCCTTTATCGTCGAGTTTACTCAAATCACAGACAATACACAAATCTGGCTGCACCACTGTATTTATTTCTCGGTCGCTTTTCTTACTATCTGTCAATCTTACATCAAAGGGGGCATGATAAATCTTACATGCTGTCTTTTTAATTGGTACTCCTAATAATAAGTATAAATTACCTGAAACCTCCTGATGAGCCCTGCTTGGGGCAGACATAGGAAAAATCTTGCCCTTTATCAATTCAACAAATTCATCGAACTGCCAAGAGAGATAGTCTGCATAAGAATAGCTTTTTGTAAAATCTATTTGCTTTAGAGAGGTAATAACCATTTTATTCTTATTAAATGTGATGCTTCTAAAATTAGGGAATAATGCTAAAAAAAGAAACAATGTTATCCATTATAACATTCAATCAGCTAAAAATACTATCACGCAAAAGTGGCATACTCAAACAATGTGATCCGCCCCTAGCCCTAGACAACTCTGCCGAAGGCAACAAAATCAAGGTATTTTCCATTTTGTCGGTATCGATGGCTCCTTTATCTAACTTCTGAATGAGTTCTTCTGCGTGGATCACATCAAAGCCTTTTTTCTTAAAGCCATCGGCGGTTTTGTCATTGCGGTCATAAGCGATCACAACGCCTTCTTTTAAGGCCAATACGTTGCATGAGTCGGTCCACTGCTCGCGTTGTCCGAAAGGAAAGACGCCATCACCCGAGTAAATAAATTCGGTTTCTTTTTGGCTTTTTAAATCATTTTTACTGATGTTGTCCAACAAATCTTCTAAAAACTCGAACTTAACAGGTTGATCGGTGTGGTCCTTATGAAATTGGGTTATGTCTACCGCAAACAATTCTTTGGGCTCACCCAAGGCCGGTATCAAGTCTCTAGTAGCATAATCTATGTGTTTTTTAGAGAAGGGTGCATGTATTACCCAAAGGTCTTTTCGCACTTGGGTAAAAGTGGTGTCTATGTGCATAAAGGCCCGTTTGTTGGGTATTTTTATCACAGAAACCTTTTCAACCACATCATTGGCAAATAAAATCTGTATCACTCTACTTACCGCATGCAAAGAGGTCCTTTCGCTCAAGCCGATCAAAAGGTGATTGGGCGCAATGGTCATTACATCACCACCTTCTAAACTCACGGTCTTTGAATTCTTTTCATCCTCATCGTATAGAAAATGGTCTTCGGTATTGGTAATTTCCAGCAGTTTATCTTTATAGTCTTTAAATGCAGGATGGTTGAACATGATGTATGCCGTTAAAATGCGCTCTCTTGAGCGGGCACGGGTAGCGGGTTTTGTTAGTAAAATATGCCCGTTAACCACCACACCAATATCTCTTGTAAAGATGAAATTGGGCACAGGCGGAAAGATCATACGCTCATCTGGCAAGATGCCTGATATAAAAGCTTTAGCAAGTTCGTTTGCGGGCAAATCGTACAAAATTTCCTGTATTACAAAAGACACATCTTCATAAGCAGAAATGGCCGCTACCATTTTGTTCTTAACCTCTACATCTTCTAAAATATCTGCCAACAAAGACTGTGGATCCATTACTTTGTCTGAATGGAAATAGTTTTTTTTACCTGGTTTGTAAAAATCTCTGTTGTTGCTTGGCGCATCAATCGATTTGAGTTTACCCTTAATTTTTTCTGGATCTAAAAAGTAGAGCAATAATTTTACATATAAATCATACTCTTTGGCCCGCATGGTGTCTAGATGGATGATGTCTTCAAAAAGCCAGTCTTGTGCCTTACTAGGAATAACGTTGCCCAAACCCTCATCTGGAGAATGTATAATTAATCTTCTAAGCCTTCCTATTTCAGAGTCGACGTGTATTTGGTGTTGCTTACTCATTTGATTAAGTGTAAAAATTTTTTGAAGGGACAAATTTAGAAATTTACCTCACAAGGCGCTCTTGAAGCGGAATAAAATTTTAAGTAGACATTTGATATGCTTATTGTTAATATTTTTCAATAGCGTAATAATTTATTTAGCGAAAATTCGCTTTTTATTAAAATTACACTATGTTTGTAAAGCCGATGGATAACTATCAAGATATTTTTCAACATAAACTTTGAAATCATGGGCCATTCAAAAATAAATCGCATCGCCAATGAGCTACATATTATGGGCATAGAATTTCCCTCTGTGTTCTACAATGCATCGCCAGCAAAACTCATAGGCGATACCCTCTACAAAAACCAAGGTGTGCTTAGCGATACCGGTGCTTTAATGGTAGATACCGGAAAATTTACCGGCCGCTCGCCAAAAGACCGTTTTATTGTTAAAGATGAAATTACCAAGGACAAAGTTTGGTGGGGAGAGATCAACCAAGCGTTCGATGAAGAAGACTACTACAAGTTAAAAGACAAAATGCTTACTTTTTTATCTGGTAGAGAGCTTTATGTAAGAGATGCCATAACAGGCGCTGAACCAAGACATGCCCTAAAAGTAAGAATCATTAATACCAATCCTTGGCAAAATCTTTTTTGCTATAATATGTTTATCAGGCCCACTGCAGAAGAACTGCTCAATTTTAAGCCAGAGTTTACTATAATTTGCGCCCCTGAGTTTAAGGCCAATCCCGATAGAGATGGCACTAAGGCCGAAAATTTCTCTATCATCAACTATAGCGATAAAACCATTTTAATTGGCGGGAGCGCCTACACAGGAGAAATTAAAAAAGGGATTTTTAGCGTGCTCAACTTTAATCTTCCTGTACATGATCAAGTACTTTCTATGCATTGTAGCGCCAATAAAGGCAAAGAGGGCGACACGGCCATATTCTTTGGGCTTTCTGGCACGGGAAAAACCACATTGTCTGCAGATCCTGAGAGAAGCCTGATTGGGGACGATGAGCACGGCTGGACAGACGAAGGCATTTTTAATTTTGAAGGCGGATGCTATGCCAAGGTCATAGACCTTTCTAGAGAAAAAGAACCGCAAATATGGGATGCCGTTAAGTTTGGAGCACTTCTAGAAAACACTAGGTTTTATGTAGGTACTACAAAGGTGGACTACCACAATAAAGAGGTCACCGAAAACACTCGAGTCTCCTACCCTGTAGATTTCATAGAAAATGCTGCAAAACCATCTATTGGGCAAAAGCCTGAAAATATCTTCTTCCTCACTTGTGATGCTTACGGTGTGCTGCCTCCCATTTCTAAACTCACTAAGGAGCAGGCCATGTATCACTTTATTTCTGGATACACGGCAAAGGTAGCCGGTACCGAAGACGGTATAACCGAACCTAAAACCGTATTTTCGGCATGTTTTGGAGCACCTTTTATGCCGCTGCATCCTGCCAAATACGCAGAAATGCTAGGGGAAAAAATCGAAAAGCAAAACGTAAACGTTTGGTTGGTCAACACCGGTTGGATCAAGGGTGCCTATGGCAATGGTTCTCGCATCAGTTTAAAATATACCAGAGCTATGATCAAAGCCGCATTAGAGGGCAAACTAAACGATGTAAGACACATAGAACATCCAATTTTTGGGCTCTATATGCCCACTAGTTGCCCCAATGTACCTTCTGAGGTACTCAACCCAAGAAAAATGTGGGAAGATAGAACCGCTTATGATCTGCAGGCGAAGAAACTTGCAGAAGCTTTTAGAACAAACTTCTTAAAGTTTACTGAAAATGTTTCCGAGTCGATTTTAAATGGTGGCCCTAATCTAATTAAAGAAGGCCTATTGGCTGAAAAATAAAATTGATTTTCCGTTAATCGATGAGCAACACATGAAATGAGCAAGGCATAGTAGCCTTGCAATTAAAAAGACAGGATTTTTGGTCCTGTTTTTTTGTTTTAGTAAGCCTGCATGCAATCTTTGCTAAGTTGTTTTTCTGATCCAACAAAGAATTTTGATATGATAGTAGTTACAGGTGCCGCTGGTTTTATTGGCAGTTGCTTATTAAGTAAACTCAACCAAGACAATTTCAACAATTTAGTCGCTGTTGATGACTTTAGTAAAAAAGAAAAGCTGCCCAACATAGAAGGCAAGAAAATTATGGATCGCGTGGAGAGAAATGATTTTTTTGATTGGTTGGATGAACATTACGAAGCAGTGGAGTTCATCTTCCACATTGGCGCAAGAACAGATACTACCGAGTTTGACCGAGAGATTTTTGAGACGCTAAATGTAAACTATTCTAAGAAAATATGGGAGGCCTGTTGTCAGTACCAAATACCCTTGGTTTATGCGTCTTCTGCAGCTACTTATGGTTTGGGAGAATTGGGCTATGATGACAACGAGCAGGCCATTCCAAAGTTAAAACCGCTCAACCCTTATGGAGACTCTAAAAATGAGTTTGATATTTGGGCATTGCAACAAAAAGAGCAACCTTTATTCTGGGCCGGACTCAAATTTTTTAATGTATATGGCCCCAATGAATACCACAAAGGAAGAATGGCGTCGGTTATTTTCCACGCTTACCATCAAATCAAAAAAACCGATGGGATGAAGCTTTTTAAATCACACCGTGCAGATTTTGAAAACGGAGCGCAAAAAAGAGATTTTATTTATGTAAAAGACTTGCTTGAGGTACTCATTTTTTTGATGCACCACAGAAAAGATTCTGGCATTTATAATTTAGGAACAGGCACTGCACGCACTTTTTTAGATTTAGCCAAAAGCACCTTTGCCGCTATGGGCATAGAAGAAAACATCAGCTTTATCGATACACCTGAAGACATTAGGGACAAATACCAATATTTTACCGAAGCCAACATGCAAAAGTTAAAAGGCATTGGGTTTGCCAAGCAATTTACCAGTCTTGAAGAAGGTATTAGGGATTATGTTCAAAATTACCTGATGGAGGATTTAAAACACTATTAAACATTTCATCAATCCTCAAAAACATACACTCTATTGTTGTTCCATTTTCTCACTATCTTAAATAGCACAGGAATGCAAAGGGCGTAGAAACCGATGATCAATAAAATGGCTATATAAGGGCCGGCTATTAACGAGGTATTGAACAAAGCGGCGAGTACAGGAAATACCTTTACCGATAACATAAAAATAGCCCCACCAATAGATAAACTCAAAAAGAAGGCCTCTGTAAAGTTCCTATATCGGTTTTTGAGCATAAAACCCGTCAATATTAAAAAATAAATGAGTGTTGTGCTGAAAAATCCTATACACAACATTTGTATCTCGTTTGCCACAACATAATCGTTGATCCGAGAAAAAATATTGATGTTGCCTAAATTGTTAAATAGTAATGTTGGTTCCATATCCCTTAAATTTTTAGTGTTTTTGTTCTATTATATTACACGAGATTTGTAACCCATTTGCTGCATTCAGAAGGTTTTTTTTGTGTATTAAATGAGTTAATTAACAAACATTAAAGTTTCTACTTCACTGCTTAATCTCTATCTTTGGATAAAATTTTAAAATGAAGAAGATAATAATAGCCATAGATGGGCATGCGGGATGTGGCAAGAGTACAACGGCCAAGCTTTTAGCGAAAAAATTAAATTACATCTTTATTGACTCAGGAGCTATGTATCGTGCCATAACACTCTATTTGTTGCAACAAAACATAGATACTGAAGACACCAAAGAGGTGATCAATACTTTGGCTGATGTAGACATTTCTTTCAGTTTCGATTCTGAAACTGGTAATAACGACATTTTATTAAACAAAAAATCGGTTTCGCACGAAATACGCTCTATGAGTGTTAACCAAAATGTAAGTGCAGTAAGCTCAATAAAGGAAGTAAGGCATTTTTTGGTAGCAAAGCAGAAAGATATTGGTGCTAAGAAAGGAATCGTAATGGATGGCAGAGACATCGGTACAGTCGTTTTTCCCGATGCTGAATTGAAGATTTTTATGACAGCCAGTATTGAGGCGCGAGCAGAAAGAAGGTTGGTGGAGATTAAAAACCAAGATATAGAAGTGAACAAAGAAGAAGTGATCAAAAATCTGAGAGAGCGTGATCACAAAGATTCTACCAGAAGAGAAAGCCCGCTAAGAAAAGCTGAAGATGCCATTATTTTTGATACTTCTTCCTTAACCATAGACGAACAAGTGGACAAAGCTTACCTATTGGCTTTAAATGTTATAGACTCTTAGGATAAAAAAGATTTGTTTCTTTATGAAATTGAAATTTGCTTAATTTTCGAATCCATTTTTTATTAACAAGGTTGATCAAGCAGTACATATTTTACTGAACTATTGAAGCCTAATTAACAAGAACAATCTAAAAATTTTAAAATACAGCGCTAAACTATGGAAGTAATCATTGATGAGAAAGCAGGCTATTGTTTTGGAGTGGAGTATGCTATACAAATGGCTGAGCAAGAGATGGAAGAAGATGGTAAATTATATTGTCTTGGCGACATTGTACATAACAGCATGGAAGTAGAGCGGCTCAATAAAAAGGGTTTGAAAATTATAGATAGAGAGCAACTGAAGAATTTGAGAGATTGTAAAGTGCTGATCAGAGCCCACGGAGAGCCCCCCGAAACTTACAGAACAGCTATAGAAAATAACATAGAATTGATCGATGCCTCCTGCCCTGTGGTGTTAAAGTTACAGAACAGGGTAAAGCATGCATTTGATAAGGTGAACAATATTAATGGGCAAGTGGTGATTTACGGTAAAAAAGGACATGCTGAAGTGATAGGCCTTAACGGACAGACCAATAACTCGGCCATTATTGTCACTACCATAGAAGACTTAGACCAGTTAGATTTTAACAAGCCAATTACACTTTTTAGTCAAACCACAAAAAGCACCAAAGGCTTTTATGAAATAAAAAACGAAATCGAAAAAAGGCAAAAAGAAGCAACTGGTATTGCCAATGCAGAAACTACTTATTTTGACGCCAATGACAGTATCTGCCGCCAAGTTTCTAATAGAGAGCCTCAAATGGACAAGTTCTCTAAGCAAAACAACGTAATTGTTTTTGTAAGTGGTAGAAAGAGTTCTAATGGGAAATCTCTTTTTAACGTTTGCCTAAGAAACAATCCGAGATCTTATTTTGTAGAAAATGAGCAAGAAGTAAATCCAAATTGGTTCAAACCTGAAGATACGGTAGGTATTTCAGGGGCCACTTCTACTCCAATGTGGCTTATGGAAAAAGTAGCACAGCACATAAGAGATTTGGACCATGCTTATGAACCCGCTCAGTAATGATGGAACAGTTAAGGGTATTCTGGTATAAAATAACCTATTTGGGAGTAGATGTAGCTATGCCCTACTCCTTACAAAAAAAAACACTGCTATGTAATAAACTGAGCCTTTTGGCCTTGGTATTGATTTCAGGTAGTGTGCCCGTACTTTCCATTTTAGATATTAAAGGGTACCAAACACAGATTATGTTATTGATCATAGCATTGGCCATGGCTACTGTGCCGGTATTCAATTATCTAAAGCAAACTAATTTTACCAGGTTATCCTTAAGCTTTTTTCCTCCTATCGTTATTTTGGTCTATACCATTATCAGCAAAGTTAGGCATCCTGAAACCATAGAATACATAGATTATTTTGTACCAAGAGCACTTATTTTCCTCACCATTTTGCTGCCATTGGTGATGCTAGATTTTAAACATAGCATACAAATGGTTTTCGGTACTAGTAGCAACATCATTTGCCTACTTTTTTTCGATTATTTTCATAATTATTACGGAGTCGGTTACCAACAGATAAGTGGAATTAATGTAGATGGTTATAATCAAATCAATTTGGTGTATTTGGTGTCTATTGCAGCGGTAATCATGGCTTTCTATTTTTACCAAAGAACCAACGATCATTTTGAAAAAGAAAACGAGGAGCTTTTAGAGAAAATAAAAAAGTCTAACAAAGAACTGATTCTCAAAAAAGAACAGCTAGAAGAAGCATACAATGAGTTAAAGCAAATCGATGAAGAAATAAGGCAAAACTCTGAAGAGCTTCAGGCCATTAACGAAAACCTTATTACCACTCGAGACGAACTAAAGACCTCTTTTGATAGAGAGAAAAAGAGCAAAGAAGAACTCGCCCGTGCTAATGAAGAGTTAAGGCATGCACAAATGCAAATCGTTCAATCTGAAAAAATGGCAAGTTTAGGTCAGTTAACTGCAGGCGTTGCCCATGAGATCAACAATCCTATCAACTTTGTGTATGCAGGTGCGAACACCTTGCGCTCACTTTTAGATGAGTTTATGGAAATAATCAATCACTATGAAAAGCTGTCCTCAGAGCAACAGGAACTCAAGTTAAAAGATACAGTGGCTAAAATTCAAGCATTAAAAGAAGAGCAAGAATACGACGAACTCAAAAAAGATATCGATGATATTGTGAATGATATCATAGTTGGTGCCGATAGGACAGCTGCTATTGTAAGAGGCTTGAGAAACTTTTCAAGGCTAGATGAAGACAACATCAAACTAGCTAACATAAATGAATGTATAGATTCGACTTTGGTTATATTAAGTGGTCAATTTAAAGAGTTTATAGAAGTAGAAAAAGATTATGACCCTTACCTACCTGATGTTTACTGCTACCCTGGTCAGCTCAACCAAGTTTTTCTTAATATTTTGAACAATGCTCGGCAGGCTATAGAAAAAAGAGGTAAAATTTGGATCAAGACCAGCAACGCCGAGAAATACATAACCATCAGTATTAAGGACACTGGATCGGGCATTCCTCAAAAATTGCTCAATAAAATTTTCGAACCTTTTTACACCACTAAAGAAATCGGAGAAGGCACTGGTCTGGGTCTATCAATAAGTTATGGCATTATTGAAAAACACAGAGGGAAAATTGATGTTAAAAGTGAAGTAGGCATCGGAACAGAATTTATAATCGATGTGTCTAAAAATCTAGATGCGGAATAAATCTTGTTAGGTCACTTAACTTTTTAAGCTACTATTTTTTCAATAGCGCCTACTACATTTTTTCATCATTGTATACAGCAAAATCTATATTATTCCTGTTGCTTGCAGCATTGTGTTTTTTGGGAAGTTGCATTCCTACCAAGCCGTTGGCTGAAGATGAATATTTGTTGTACAGCCAAAAAATCAAAAAAAACAAATATGTTGAGGACGACGATTTAGAAGTATTTTACAGACAAAATCCCAATAGAAAAATTCTATATCTGCCCATAATGCCTTATTTATATGCCTACTTTGCTGGCAAAAAAAAGTACGAACGCACCCTTTCTTCCGATTCTGTAAGGCTTGTTAAGATTCAAAAGAAATTCAATAAAAAAATTGAGGCTAAGCAAGAAAGAATTGCCTACTTGGCAGACAGCAGTAATTATAAAAAAGGTTCTACTAAGTTAGATAAGGATACCACAGCACTCATAAAAGATATAAGACAGCTTAGGCAGAAGATGAACAAAAAGCTCTTTAAAGTGCAAGAACGCATGGAAAAAGGCAATTTTTTGATGAGTACAGTTGGCTCTCCTCCTGTTGTTTACGATTCAACATTAGCTGCATATACTGCGGATCAAATGAGTAGGTTTTTGCAATACAAAGGCTTTTTAGATGCAGAAGTTGCAGTAAAAGCAGATACCTCTGAAAAACTGGTTACGGTCAACTACATGGTAGATGAAGGTGAACCCTATTTAATAGATAGCATCATCTATCAGATACCCGACAGCAGCATCCGCCAAATTGTAATAGATGGCAAAAAGAATGCTTTGATACAGCTTGGCGATAGGATAGACCAAGAAAATATTGAGAACGAAAGAACAAGACTGGCTAGGCTCATACAGAACAGTGGCTATTTTGGCTTTAGCCAAGATCAGATTTACTACATCGTTAATGATACTATAGGGGAAAACAAAGTATATCTTACTGAAATAATAAAAAACCAAAACGCAGGAGAAACCCTAGATAAGTTTAAGATAGATGAAGTTTTCTTTTACACAGATGTAGATGTTAACAGCAGTATAGAAACAAGTCAGGCTAAGTACCAAGGCATCCACTTTGTAGAAAAAGAAAAGCGTTTTTCTAAAAAAGTACTGAACAACAAAGTTTTTATAAGGCCTGACAGTCTTTATAGTTTGCAAAATACTGAAGATACCCAAATTGCCTTGGGCAGACTAGATATTTTCAAATTCGTAAATGTATTGTATGATACAACGGGAGGCATCAATAAGGCCAATATCTTTACGAGTCCTTATCCGAGGTACCAATACTCTTTAGAGGGCGGGTTAAACGTGAGCCAATCTGCCATACCGGGACCTTTTCTCAGTTTCTCATTCAAGAAAAGGAATCTGCTGGGCGGGCTAGAAATTTTTGAAGCCCGTATTAGAGGTGCCATAGAGGCACAAGCAGGCGCAACTGAGCAGCAAAATTTCAGAGGTCAGGAGTATGGCGTTAATCTTAGCTTATCTTTCCCTAGGATTTTATTCCCAATTAGGAGTCGGGCCAAGAAAGGCCTGTCTATGTTTTCCCCGAGTACGCAGTTATTAGGCGGTTTCAGCTTTGTAGAAAGACCGG
>Ga0207419_1002815_pt1 | contig 10985 bp, 10 predicted proteins | sample ElkSloMetagenome_4_FD_184723 | JGI IMG/M metagenome (GOLD analysis project Ga0207419, IMG submission 184723) | Hot spring microbial communities from Elkhorn Slough, Monterey Bay, USA - MD2A (version 2) | ecosystem: Environmental > Aquatic > Marine > Intertidal zone > Estuary: Microbial mat ... | reverse complement strand
CGGAACTCGAGATCCTTGGCAATCAGCAGGTTTCGTGCTGGCACGACTTGTAGATTCGCAATTCGATAAACTTCAAGGTTCGTGTTCTCAGTCATCCGCCGCACCATAAAAAACATCAAGCAAAACGTTGCAGCAACAACATCCTTCAGGCCGCATCCGAACAGACGATAGCATGAGAGATTTGATCCTCTTGAGCATTTCGAAAACTCGTTCGAGTTACAGGCTGTTTTCCGCGTATTACCAAGACCTGAATCCAATCATCGAAAGCCTCTTCAGCAAGGACACCAGATCAGCAACGTCAGCTTTCGTCCGCGAATATTTAGAAGTATGGTGCTGGTGCTCAGTGACGTCTGTCAGATCAGCTCATCTACTGGCATTCTTTCGAATCTGGACTTCGGAGACAAAACATTGGCAGATACTAAGAACGTTAAAAAATGTATCGGCTGACGTCTAATTTGGAATCAGTTCATATGTATGGTGATCGCTTTAAAGCAATCCTTGGCGCCCTGAATGACTTTCTCACCGTCCATTCCAGCGGCTTCAGAAACCTCATCCAGATAAAGCCGGAAATTGGGCCAACTACTGCTCTCGATTGAATAAAAATGACAAGCACCCTCCAAGCGATCTCCAAATCGCTCCTCCAGGTGCCGACAAATCACTCGAGCTCCTAGACAAGACCCTTCAATGACATAACAGCTACCGAGCACCTCTTCCGCAGACTGCGGAAACCAATCAGGACATCTGAAATCTGGAGTGTGGCAAGGGTCGCCACATCGTTCTTGGAGTGCCGCAAGGTCGATTTCTAAGGAAGGCAGACGGGACTGGTAGCGATAGCGCCCAGAAACGGCCTGCAGATGAGGCTCAATGAAGGTGAAAAATTCCAGCCAGCGTTGTAGAAGCAATCGGTAAGCATCCATACCGAATTCTGGCGCGAACAACGACTTTAAAAGCGGCGCAGCCTCTACACGTTCGTGTGCTGCTCGAGTTTCAGATCTCAACCTCAGTGACAAAGCGGATGTGGCCATGAATCAATCCAAATATTTTTTTAGAATAAGATCAACAAGATTTTTGACCTCACCCTTGATCGGTTTGCCAATCAGTTGGTCGGTTAGAGCTCTTATCTTGGCTGGCTTGAAAGTATGATTTAAAACCGTGATTCGCTCTAGCTGGTTCTGATTTTTCATCAGAGCGATACCCTTCGAATCAGATTCGATCCATTCGCACGACGCAACGCTCTGCTGATCGACTCGACCTAATCCAATGGACTCCAGGCGGAGATCAAAAAATTCGCTGTAAAGAAACTGGCTTGGCGAATATGTCTGCGATTGACCTGCAAGATTTTTTCCAGCGATCGACCCACTGAGAACGGCATTTTCCTCATGACGAAAAGACTCCCTGAATCCCTTAACTCGTATGATGTCCCCTGAAGCGAATATCCCGTCTGCACCCTGCACTCTCAGTTGGTGGTCTACGGACAATCCTCGCGCCCTCTCCTCCTCATCCAAATTCAGAAAGTCCAACGATGGCAGCTGGCCAATCACTGGAATAATATGGTCAGACTCAATCAAGGTGCCATCATCCAGATGCACGCCTTGATCCAGATGAGCTGCGCGACGCCCTTTGACTAACGTGATTCCCGCTGTCTCTAATCTTGAAACTACAACATCGCCCAAAGGTGAAGGCAAATATCTGGAAAGCGGCCACTGAGATGGAATGACCAAAGAAACGTTCAAGCCAGTTGATTGAAGTGAAGCTGACAATTCGGTGGCTAGAAGCCCGCCGCCAATTACAATAGCTGATTGGCCTGGAGAAATCTTACGCCTTAAGGCTCTGAAATCAGCCAGCGTATTAAAGTAGGTCACATTTTCAGCCTCGCCCTTCAGTTTTACGGGAGTGAGTCCGGTCGCAAAAAGAATCGACGCGAAGTTGACTTTAATGCCATTGGTAAAGCGCGCAATTTTTTTTCTGAAATCGATGCTTTCAATTAAAACGCCTGGCCTGAAATCAATATTAAATTTCGCTGGGTTATAGAAAATTTCAGACAGTGCTAACCCATGCCAGAGTTGTTTGCTAAGCGGTGGCTTTTTGACAGGAAGATCTTTCTGCTCAGACACCATCAAGACCGAAGAAACAGCATCGAGAGCGCGGAAACTTTTTGCCGCCGCCATTGCTGACATACCCGAACCAACTATAAGAACGTCGTAAAACTCCATCACTATCCCACACTGTGATTATTTATAATTTTCCACTAACCAATAGGCCGCCGACATTCCCAGCCGGGTTGCGGGAGCGGCGCCATGATCACGACTCAGCTTAAGCCAAACTGCTTCCGGTTCAGACTGGGTACAGATTGCAATCGCAGCAGTTGAAACCAGCGGCGAGCGACTCTTACCCAAATGACAAAAAACAACCTGGTTTTGTCCCTCTTGAAAGTTCTCGGAGACCTTTCGAACCGCTTGAGTCAAAGTCGATCGGAGCATCGGATTCGAGTTGTCCAAAAAATATCGAGCGCTAGGCCGGAACTCCGGGCTCAGACTCTGACTGTTCGAAAAGGGGTCACCGAGCCTGAATACATCTCCTTCGAAAGAGCGCAAACGTTCGCTCTTGGTAATGTCATGCACCGAGACGCCGCATAGGCTGACCCACTTGGTCACGCGGTCGCTGACCCACCGCTCGAGGGTCGCCTCATCAGGCAACGCGGAAATCGTAATACCTTCAATCATCACTTGACATCAAGCACGAGCAGGCGCTTGATTCTTTACAAAAAGCGATGAAAACTTTTCAATTGAAGCCTTAAGCCCTGAGGAAACGGAGTTTTCCGTTCCAAATTCAGCGTAGAAACCTACGCCCTTCCAGCTTGACGCATTCAAGACCTCAAGCTGTTGCAGAACTTTCACTGCCCGAATCAATGCCATGGGTACGGGATCCTGTTGATTAAGAAGCACCGAAAAACTGTCCGCGATTTGGAGTGAATAAAGGAAGCGATCAACCTCTGAAAGATGCAGCATGATAACGAACCGATCGTAGTCGCTTGGCATGTTCTTCAGATTCGCAAGGGCGGATTGAGACGCACTGGCAGAGACCGTCGGCCTCGAACCCAGCACGATAGAACGCCTGTTCTTGGTGAAAGTCTTTGGCAGTGTGTCAATGCGGCTTGAATCGCCGAGTAGACCGGCCAAGCCGAAACGTAGCTTTGCCTGCTGATCAAAAACCGGCGCGAGCACAGATGAAGCACTCAACTCCAGCACCAAAACTTTTGCGTCTTCTGCAATGCCAAGGGACTCAAGCTGCAGTATGGCTGAGGCGTTTTGATAGAGAACAATTTCAATTTTGTTTGGTGACATCATTTTCTTCCTGAGGTAGATAGCTCTTAATGCACGACGCTAGCAGAGACAGTTTCACGAATCGCTCTACCGGTAGGTTCTAGCACTCGGATGGCACCTGATTCCTCCCAGATAACGCATCCTTGGTGAGACAATGCGACGTTCCGGATTTGCTTTGAAAAATACGCTTCCTGAACAAAACCATCGACGGAAATCGTCATAAACAACAGCTGATTGCAGACGTGAAAACTCTCAACCAGCGCGTGCACACACTCGCCTAGACCGCTGCAGAGGTCCAATATCATCCCTGGCAAAGCAATCGAGCTCTTCAGCTTCATCTCAGAATCGAATATTAATAGCGTCGATCCCGTTGAACCGCCAGACACATAATTGCAACCAGCGACCGAGACTAGATGATGGCTGGTCACAAAGCCTTCGATATTAGTTCTGGAGCGAATATTCCCATTCAGATCAGCGCTTAAAAGAACGCCAGCACTGAACCAAATCACCGAATCGTTATAAATATCATAAGCTTGCGGAGGGAAGCGAAAAAATCCGACATGCTCCGTTTTCATGACTGAAAGCGAGAATCTGTAAAGATCTGAACCCAACCAAAACCATAGAAAGCCCGATTTCCATAAAGGGTGACTGCCGAAATAAGGATGCGATACGACCTCTTCTGAACTCTGATTCACTATGCGTAGGCAATTCTGATCAAAAAAACAAAAATACTGCGCGGTTGAATCTGAGCACACTGAAACTGCTCTCCTGTCTCGATATCTGGAAAGGAGAATCCTGAGATCTGGCATGGATCGGCTTTGGGGTGGCGCCACCACGCTCTCAAGGGTGCAGTCCTGATTCAGAATGGTCAAAGCCTCCGCCGCCGATGTAGGCCGAGTAGAAAGATCAGTCGCCAAAAGCCTCGCCAACAAATATCGAAAACGAATATCCTCGATCGAGCTGAGAGGCGGATTCTCGTATACCGACATCCTGAAAATCTCAGATGGCATTCCTACATACGGCCTTTTTCCGGTCACTGCTTCATACAACAGTACTCCTGCACTGTAGAGATCAGAGGCGAAGGTAGCCTGGCCCTGAACCGACTCCGGCGATTCGTAGCAAGGCGAGGCCGCCCTCCAGGCTTTTTGCCTGAGTTCACCAATAAATGCCGAGCTACCGAAGTCAGAAATCAAAAGACTATTTTCAACATCTCCCGAATCAGCGATCAAAAGATTGTCTGGCTTCAAGTCTCCATGAACCAAACCTGTCTCGTGCATTGCCTCAAGCGCACGGAAAAGACTTCGAGAGAAAGCATAAATATCAAAATCCTTACCAAAAGCGGATTGCTCCAGATAATCTCGAAGGGAACCGCCATCTATCCAAGGAAAAATCAGCATGCAAATTTCGGAACTGATGTAGAAACTATCGACTGGATTGCATGTGCAACTCGAGTCGTTCGCAGTCAAAGCGTTGAGCTCACGCAGATAGCGCGCGCTGTTGACCACTTTCAAGAAAAGAAGCGCTTCTTTATTGCGTTCTCTGACTTTAAAGCACTGACTTTGTCCCGATGAGTCGACAGACTCAAGAACATTAAACCCCTTCTTCTCTATTTCCTCAAGAACAGAGTTGTTCACAGATCTCTTCCGCAGGAATCCGCTCTTCGACCAGAGTTGCTATTTCTTCAATACGCCTGGGTGAGGATATAGCGAACTCCGTATGGGGCGAACCCAGCAACGGCGAGGCAATCTCAATGCAATCGAGATTGACCTTGCTGACGCCGGAGAACATTCCTGTCAGCATGCCTCCGACCATATGATCCACGGGCTCTGATAGGTCGGACAAGGCTTTTACGAAGATACTGTCGACAAATCTGACTCTAATCAGCCCGTTCGAGCGCGCTTTGGAGAGATCAAAGTCGGCGTGACCCCATCCATGAAGTTGATAGTAGGCCTGAAGCAAGTTGAAGTAATCACTGACCGGGAGTTTACTTGCTCCTTGGGGAGATAATTCCTGAATCTGAAAATCGAGTAATTTGGCTGTTCTTCGTCCCCAAGATGTTCCAGCGGTCTTCATGATCAGAGTCCACGCTTCACCAGTTTCATGTACGAGCGCTTCGTATACGCCCCTGATTATGTCCTCGGACAAATAGATTACCCGGACTTGCTTGTATCCTCTGACCGTTCCTTCTGCCAAATCGAAACTCAGGTCTGACGAACCAAAGATCTGCGCTAGAACAGCGTCGACGGCCTGGTCAAGATTATTCTCCGCGGCTCTGACATTAACACTCACAACTACTCCCCCGCCAAAAGGTCTTTTACTGTGGAAATAAAGGGCCGAAAGATCTCGAACTGTTCCTCGCTTAAATGCTTTTTATAGTTCTCTTCCAGCAGATAATAGGTCTCAAAGATCGACTGGCGGCCGGCCGGTAAGGAATTGATGATTTCGGTGATCTCCGAATTGCCAAACATAAGAGTTTCCTTCGGTTTGGAGCGAGCCGGAAAGTCAAATGATTGAAGAATCGTTTTTAACCAGAGAAGCAGTTTGTCATTGAACCAGTCCAGGTCATTAATCAGCATCGAGTGGATGGCATAAGTACTGACGTTGGTGACGTCTCGCGCACATTTTTCAGAGAAGAGCTCGTGATAGACATGATAAGGATAAACTTCAAAGATCGCGTCGATCGCTTCATCAACGGCGCGTGTTTCATTGTCGTAACAGACTCGAGCAACATCGATGCGTGTTTGTGCTGATTCATCATGAGTCAATAAGACACTGAATTCTTTGTTAGTCCAATGCCGCGCCTCGGCGTCTTTAAACTCAGATCTCAGTTGGGAATTCATCTGTACTACCTGTGCGTGGCTCGAGTTCAGTGTGAAGGCGGACATCAAGTTTGATCTTTTTTGCTATTGGATCGTTTCACTGCATCTTCAGTCGGATTAAAGTCCTCAGTTTTCGATGGTTCGACAAAGTCCCTGACGTGCTCTGGCGGCGACTGGTTGGGGTCAATGGAGACCCTACGCTCTGCGCTTTCCCAGTTCGATTGTTCAAAAAATTCTTCCGCGCTGTCAGACTCTGGCGAGGCCTGGCTCTCCGGGGTTTGGTCTTTCGTCTGCTCTGCGGCCGCGGATTCACCCTCCCAATTGGCACTCCCGAAAAAACTGTTCGCGTCTTCAGCAACTTTTTCGGCTGCTGGCGAATTTGCATTTTCGTGAGTCACCGGGGATTGCGTTTCGCTTTGATCATCCCACGCAGCTCCAGAAAAGAAATCCTCAGCATTTTGATCAGAACCGTTTGCCTTCACGCGCTCGCTGGAGGCTGTAGACACCGATTGCTCACCGTGTTGGATGGACGAATGAAGCCCCGGCTCATTCTTCTCATCGGCCGTTCGATCGATCAGTGAGACCGTTCCGCTGCTTGCCTCTTGGGGCATCTCAAGCGTGTCTTCTTTTTCAATTGCCACATAAACATCTAGTTCCGGCAAGCAATCAGCTTCTTCGGCATCAATGATTGCATCGTGAACAATTGAGAGAGCGGTGTCCAAAATCTCTCTAGATTTCATATCTAATCCTCCAGCTTCCCTAATATTTCCTTGGCACTGGCACCTTCACTTCGCCAGAACTCAGCCGCATTCACTTTCTTTTCTGCTCCAACCAGAAACTTGCAAACATCACTTCCCATCGAGTAACACTGGACCTCGATCGATTGGAGGTCTGTGCGATGAAAAAAACTGAACGCTCCCGCAAACAATCCAGCGTACATGTGGCACACGGGTTTACCGACAAGTTTCATCGATTGGGCAACTGCAGAATTCCGTATTTCTACAACAGTGAAGTCCCGATCTTTGAATTCGAGATCGAGTCGCCACGCGCCAAAACCCATAATAGTGAGCGGCCACCACCAGCATTCCCAGACAAACTTGGGATTCATTTGCCAGATTTCTTTCTTGCCCCCACCAAACTCCTGGCGCATCCGATTGGCAAAACGCTTCATATCCTCAAGGCCCCATGAAACACCGCATCGATACATCAGAAGACCACTCGAGCTCCCGACTTCCTCTTCGACCCCCAGATGCAAACCGACCATAAAAGCTTCAGTCACTTTTGCAGCACGTTGACCATCTCTGAGCAGAATCTGACCTTTCCCTGGATCATCAAGAAAAAATTCGTCGGGGGTGTAGTAGTTGTGGTAACCGGATCGACCACCTTGAGCGACATCAATCGCCATTGTTCGTCTCCTTAATCGCCATCAATTGAAAAGTCCATATCTTTCAGCTTCATGATCTGGGTTCGGATAATGATTTTGTTGGCCTCGACGAGAACCTGCCCCGTTTTTGGATGAAGAATCGGACTCGAGGTTCGTTTACCGACTTGAGATTCGAGATCTTCAAAGGACTCGACGTACAAACCATCAGGGAAATCCAACCTGAGGCCCTCTGCCTGGACTTTGCACTGGCAAGCCAGGCGGCTATTTTCCTGTGCACCGGTAAGAATCGAAAGCGTCAACTTCTCTCGCTCTGTCGGCGCGGAAAGGCCGTTGCTATCACCCGAGACGTAAACATGGCAAGTTGCACACAGACCGCGACCGCCACAAATTTTTTTAACATTAACGTTTTCACGTTCAAGCACGTCCAGCAGTCTCTGGCCCGCTTCAGCCGCAACGGCCTTATCTGGCAATTGAATTTTTATCAAACCTTAGTTCTCTCCTTCAATAGCGCATCCAGTGGTTGAGCAATTTCTTTGGCGACTTTGTAGGACGGGGCCGGAAGCTCCTTTTTCAAAACCACATCAAGCGCTCCTACCATTTCAGAAAACGGTTCTAGCTTTTTATCGCCAATAAACTCGAGCACGTGGCGTTGATACCACATGTCCAGCGCGAGAATGCCACTTAAGCCAACAGCAATCTGCATCATCTGAATTAAGAGATATCTCAGATCCCGGCGGCAACGATTGTGTAGGCTTTCTTCAGTCTCAGTTCCTCTATAGGGAGCCCAGTGCTTGACGACTTGGTCAGCAAGATAATCGGCGTTCATTGCTATTGCCGCTGCAAGCCAGGCTTCAGCCACAATAGTTTCAGTCGATTGTTCAACATCAATCTTTCCGACAAGGCGCTCGGTCAGGGCAAGTAATTCTTTAAAATTCCAAGCTCGCAGAGGACCCATCTTCAGGCTAAACAAGCACTGCAGTTGACAGCACGCATCCTCGCTGTTTGCACCAATTGCTACGCCGATCAAGCGAGACCGAAAGGTGTCGACCTCAGCTGTATTGATCGGCGCTGGCTGACGTCTCAAAAGGCCGAGACGGATATTCTTGGAATCGATGGTTCGAGCGGCAGTCAATAACTTTCCCCACTGCGAGTTCAGTCGAGCGGCATCGCGTTGATCTCGAAGATCCCAGCCCGTATGTTTACTCACTACCATAAATGATTTTTGATCATAACCGTGCTTTAAACCCACTATGGACGAGTAGTTCTGCCAACGTTTTTTAGCGTGCCCGGAGGCAGAACGCTTAAAGAATGCAAGCTCGTCAGGGCTGGTTTCATCAAGATCCATTTTTCTTGCTGCAATTCGCTCGCTCACCGTATTTTGAACTGAATACAAACCCTGCATGAACCACGGGTCAGCAACGTCTTTAAGTTTATTTTCGAACAAGGTACTGACCTGGTTCCATTGTTCGAGATTAAGTCGCGATACCCGCGAAGACGTTTCAAACCACTGGATCGTCAGCCACTTCCTCGGCAGCCGGCCATGTTCTTCGGCAACGGAGCAAACCATCAATCCGGCAAACGCATTTTTCCACTCGATGTCTTCTTCTTTGCCTTCAGCAAACATTCGTGTATTAGCGTCAAATATCGGAATAATTGACTCACGAAAAGCGAGCAGCGACTCGATACTGGTTGACATACGGTTAGCCCAGGAACTGATCGAAACAACCATTTCCTCAGGGACGAGTTCAGCGCAAACATCTCTAAGCGTAATCATTAGCAACCGCCAGAATGCGGCGCTTTGGCCGACTTCAGGGACGACATCCTGAAGCCAAAACCGGGTCTGATCATAAGTGATCATGGAAGGTCTCTGGCTCAGCAAGATCTCGCCAAAACCTTGCACCATAGAAGCAACCTGATCGGACTGAGGATACTGCGTATCCTCGAAGCTGCGGAGGCTCTCCATCAATTGCAGCATTGATGACGACATTTTTTCATTCTTGTCGCAGAAGACATCGCCGATTGCCAGAAACTGCAGATAGGCGCGACCCTCAGCAAAAAACTCTATCCAGTGTGAGGCAGGAATGCCTTCGAATTGGCCCGCAATATCGCAAATCAATCGATCAAACTCACGACAGACCGAGCCGTAGCCCTGCAGCCTCAACTTATCAAGAAGTATCGATCTTGACTCATACCAGGCAGTCTCTTCATCGCCATAGGTTTCCAGATTTTTGACCACATTCTCAGCCCAAATCGGGAGACCTGAAGACAGTCCAGATCTGAAGGCTTCGATGAACAGGGAGAATGGCTCAGAAGTCTTCCAATCATCGGGTAATGTTTGTTGAAAAGCGGCGAGCCGGAACAACTTGAACCCATCGAGCTTACTTCCTGCGGCTTGCTGGCCAGACCGAACGCCTGTAATTCGGTACATAAGTGATTCAATCCGACTAGCGGCCTGGTTTGGCACCGCTGTCACCAATTCAGCCTGTAGCGATGACCAGTTGATATCACTAGCCACGTCCTCATGCGCCATCAACTCGCGAATCAAAGGCGCAACCCAAATCTGAAATTCCTCGTCTAAACGGTCGATGCGGGGGCCGGTGACCAGAAACAGCGTGCGATGCAACAGGCCCAATTTTTTTTCGACTCGCGCTTGCGTCCCGGACGGTGCGGAAGGCGATGACGGCTTGGCTCCCAAAAGCATAAGTGAACGTTCCACATCGTTGAGCGTGACTTCAAGGAGATTTGCAACTGTGCTGGGTACTGCTCGTTTCCAGACGGAATCCGGGCCAAGCAGCGCCCTAGCACTGCTTAACTCATCCGCTCCAAGCCTGCCCGACGTCGCTTCGGCCCTGATGAAATCCACAAACGTTCGGAGACCCTCGTCACCACTGGGTCGCTGTAGCGCAATCAGACCCTCGAACAACAAAGTCACATTGGCAGAATCCAGTGACGAAAAAAAATCGTTCGACATTTCCGGCGCGGTGGCAGCCTGCCAGTGTGAAGAGGTAATTCTCTCCGCGATACTCTCCAGCCGAGCCTGGACGATTTCATTTCTACCTTCTGCAACACGGCTCAAGACGAGCAAGAAGCGCGAAAGGCTTCTATGGACAAGTTTTGCCGTTTGATCTCCAACCAGGGGTTGGAAATATTCATAAAAAATCTCGACCGCATCATTATCGCTCTGCGTGACGATCAAGCAATGTTCAATAATTCGAGTGACTTGCTCCAAGACTGGTGTGAGTTCAGCTCGGGCGATGGCACCTTTCGATTCAGAGGAAAGCTGACTAGCAAGCGAAGAGAGCTCCTCAGAGTTCTGGAATGCGAGCCGTTGAACGTCTAATTGTCGACCAACAAGATTGCCCAGCGTGCTTGCTGCATCCTCAAGCCAATCTAGTTCAAACCGTTCTCTAGCCCCCCGACATTTCTGTTTAATCGAATCGATAAAAGCAATTAGCTCCA
>Ga0207419_1002814_pt1 | contig 10985 bp, 10 predicted proteins | sample ElkSloMetagenome_4_FD_184723 | JGI IMG/M metagenome (GOLD analysis project Ga0207419, IMG submission 184723) | Hot spring microbial communities from Elkhorn Slough, Monterey Bay, USA - MD2A (version 2) | ecosystem: Environmental > Aquatic > Marine > Intertidal zone > Estuary: Microbial mat ... | reverse complement strand
TTACAGTGACGAAACTAAAAAAATAGATATTCCTCTTTATTGGACCTATTCCAATCAAATGAATGTTATTATGATGAATTTGCAGTTGCTAAACTACTTACAACCTAACAATGCTTTTATACCTAATGAAAAGGCTAAAAACTATTTTGATAATTTGTACACGGATAAAGAGCTACAAAATAGGATCAAGAAATACTACACGAAAAACGATCCTACTCAACAAATAATGGATGCGTTGAAAAGTGCTTTTGGAGGCAACTTAACCCTTAAAAATATAGATGAAATTGACGAAGCAGATATAATGAAGAAGTATCAAATAGCTGATAAAATAATGATGGAGTATCTGATTTCATTGAGCAGTACAGATTAACAAGGGTCAATCAATAAAAAACTGCACACAACAATACCTAAAGAATACCCAATTCAATAAGAAGAAAAAAATGAAAAGTCAAAAGGTAAAAATTAAAAGTGTCCGTTTTTTAAGAAAAGTAATTGGTCTTACTATGGCACTTCTGTTGTTGACTATTGGTTATATTCCTGAATCAAGAGCCTGTACAAGAGTGGTGTACAAAGGGCCAAACAATACTGTACTTACCGGAAGAACAATGGACTTTTCATTGGAAATTCCAGCAAACCAATGGATCTTTCCCAGGGGAATACAGCGGAATGGAGAAGTTGGCAAAAATTCCATAGAATGGACTTCCAAATACGGAAGTTTAGCAGTTAGTTCTTGGGATATATCTACTACGGATGGGATGAATGAAAAAGGACTGGTAGCGAATATGCAATGGTTAGTAGAGTCAGAGTATCCAACTTTCGATAAAGAAGGCAGTAAAAAAGGAATGGCGATTTCTCTTTGGGCGCAATATGTATTGGACAACTTCGCTACTGTTGCAGAAGCTGTTTCCGCTTTAGAAAAAGAAACATTTGCCGTTGTGTCCGACTTCATACCGGGTACCAATAAATTTACAACCGTTCATTTATCTATTTCTGATGCATCAGGAGACAATGCCATCCTTGAATACATTAAGGGAAAATTGGTTATTCATCACGACCCTGCTTATACGGTAATGACCAATGATCCGCCTTACGAGCAACAATTAGCCATAGCGAAGTATTGGGAAAAAATTCCAGGAAAAACCTTTCTTCCAGGTTCTGTAACCGCTTCAGACCGTTTTGTAAGAGCTAATTTTTTTATCAACGCAATACCTCAAACCGACAATACACGTGTGGCGGTAGCTGGTGTTTTTAGTGTGATTCGAAATGTGTCGGTTCCCTACGGATTTGAAATTGAGGGATATCCCAATCTATCGACAAGCCGGTGGAGAGCGGTAGCTGATCAAAAGAATTTGGTTTATTATTTTGAAACCGCACTTACGCCGAATACTTTTTGGGTTGATTTGAAAAAAGTCGATTTCAATGAGAAGGCAAGGTTTAGAAAATTAGACTTGTCAAACCATAAAACCTATTCCGGTGAAATTTCCATTGAATTTGTAGACACCAAACCCTTTAAATTTATTGGCCTTTAAGGTGAAACGAATTATGTAAAAATTGAACCAGTGAGTAAAGACAATTTAGATAACAAAGACATGAAACACCCGCAAGGGTTGTAAGTAATTGATTGCTCTCGCCTACTTTTGCGAATCATCGTAGATTTTCAGCTTGGTATGTACCTGCAGGCAGATAGGCTTGCAAAGTTTCGTGCTAACCGACACAACTACTCATGGCCTAGAACGTTGCTCACAATTAGAGGAAAACTAATTCACTTTTAACACTTGAACCAAACTAATTTAAAACGAACAATTGGGCTTATCTCCGCTACGTCTATAGGTTTGGGCGCAATGCTGGGAGCAGGAATCTTCGTTTTTCCAGGACTGGCTGGAGGACAAGCTGGTTTTGCAGCCATCTTATCCTTTTTAATAGGTGGGGTAATAGCTTTAGCCGTAGCAGCATGTACCGCAGAACTAGCAACTGCAATGCCTTCGAGTGGCGGTGGTTATTTTTTCATTTCAAGAACCTTCGGAAACTTTTTAGGCACTGTCACGGGCATCGCTCAATGGATAGGCCTTGTTTTTGCCTGTGCCTTTTACCTAGCTAGCTTCGGAGAGTATGCTCTTACTATACTTGAAAATTTGAATATTCAATGGAATAGTAGTGAAAAATTATTTTCATTTTTCTTTACGCTGATGCTCTTGATGATCAACATTCTCGGTACTAAAAAAGTCGGTCAGCTACAAAATGCTATGGTCATTTTACTCACTGTACTCCTCGTATTGATGTTTACCTATGGCCTTTTTGATTATTTAGAAATTGAAGAAAAACCCATAGCCTTTACTGCAATCGCCCCCAATGGCATATCGTCAATATTTGGAACCACCGCACTTATATTCACTGCCTACCTTGGATTTGTGCAAATCGCGAATATTGGCGCTGAAGTGAAAAATCCCGACAAAAACTTGCCGCGGTCACTGATTTGGAGTGTGGTTATAGCAATGGGATTATATGTCTTTATCATGTTTTCATGCGTGGTCACTTTCCCGCAAGAAGAACTGAGGAAATTTGGAGAAACCGCCACCATTGAAGTGGCCCGTAAAATGTTAGGAAACACGGGAGCGCTCATCGTTCTATGTGGTGGTTTATTGGCAGCTTTATCAAGTGCCAATGCCACCGTAATTAGTGCATCACGAAGTGTTTATGCCGTAAGTAAAGACAAACTGATTAGCGAAAGAGCAAGCAAAATAAACGAGCGATTTGGCACGCCTCATGTTGCATTAATAGTAACTGCCTTACTTATTGCGGTTATTTTGATCAGAAGTAAAATTGAAATTTTTGCAGAAGTTGCCTCCTTTTTACATCTGATTATTTATGCCGGTATTTGTTTGTCGGTTTTGAAATTGAGAATTCACCCTCCCAAATGGTACGTTCCTACTTTTCGTGTCCCGATAGCCAAAGTAATTGCTGGATCTGCAGCTTTAAGTTGTATCGGATTAATGTGCTTTATGCAAAGTCTGTCTATTCTAATAAGTCTGGGCATTTTGATGCTCATTGTAGCATATTATTTCATCCATGTCAGAAAAAAAGAGATTTCCTTTCCTGCCCCAAACCCTCCTCATGTCGATTTACCATTTATTAATCCAGATATTCTCATTCCGGTAGACATTTCTGAAGAAAAGAAAGATCTGCCAAGCACGATCCTGAAAATCATACCTCGTGCTGAAATGTGGTTGTTAGGATACAAAGAAACTCCTGAGCAAACTGAATCAGAGCAATCCGAGAAAAAATACAAAAAAGAGGGTGAGGAAAAGTTTGAGCGTATTAAAACTCAAATGGAAGAGGACGATTTTAGTTTCGATTCAAAGCTAATCTTCGGAAATAAAATAGTCTCCCAAATTAAACAGCTGATCGATAAAAATGAATTCCAGATTATCTTATCCCTAAAGCCTTATTCTGCATCGAGTCAAGTGGTAGTTCCTATTTATCATCCGTCTCAAATCAGCACAAGACTAAGCACGTTCTTCCGCAATCTTAAGTCCCGGAATCAATTAAAAATCAAGGTGATTCTCTTTGAAGAAGATAGTAATGACCCTTCGAATGAAACCGAATTGAAAAAAGCTTTGAAAAGCTTATTCAGTAGTGTCGACATCAACACACAGGATTATGATGTGGTCAGAAAAAAAGAACTTTCGCATCAGGAATTGATTCGAGAGGTATCTGCGAATTATGCGCAGGCTGAAGATTTAATTATCTGGCCTGAGGCAGAAGAGCAAAAGAGAAAAGAATTGCTAGAACTCATTTTTAAACCAGGATCAAAAGAAATAAAGTCGCCCATAATCATGCTTTTGAATGATGCAGTTGAGACAGAAAATTAGATGCATTAAGTTTAGAGGAAAAATATTCGAAATGGCGGTAAGTAAATGGATTTGGCTTTTTTCTAGTGTTGGGCTAAATTGAAGCTTTCGTGCTTCGAGATCGCCTACTTTTAATATATTAACCGCTGCCCCCACTCCCATTCGTTTTTGTTGCACCACTCTTAACCCTTTACTTTGCAGCATGAAAAATTACCTGCTTGCTGCCGTCTTGGTTTCCCTAATTTCTGCTTGCGTTCAAAAGCAAGATGCAGCCTACCTCATCAAACAATCTATTGAAGCCTCCGGCGGGGAGCGCTACACCAATTCGGTAATCGATTTCGACTTTCGCGATCATCACTATCAAGTCAGCAGATCCCCAGAAGAATGGACTATGCTTAGGATCAAAGCAGATTCAGGTCAAAAAACAGTAGATACCTTCAGCGGCAAATCCTTCTCAAGAAGCATTAACGACAGCCTGGTAGAGCCTCCCGATAGCATGATCTTCAAGTATCAGGAATCGATCAATTCCGTTTTTTACTTTGCCCTGTTGCCTTTTAAACTTGACGACGCGGCGGTGATTGCCGATCGCTTGCCCGATGAGCAGATCGACGGTAAAATGCATTATAAGATCGAGATCAGGTTCAAAGAAGAAGGTGGCGGAGAAGACTTTCAAGACGTATTCATCTATTGGTTTGATCAGCAAGACTACAGCCTGGATTATCTGGCATATTCCTTTCAAGTGAATGGTGGGGGCTTGCGCTTTCGAAAGGCCTACAACGAAAGAGTGATCGGGGGTATTCGCTTTGTGGATTACCTCAACTTCAAAGCCCCTAAAGAAATGGCAGTTGAAAATTTAGCCGCTCAGTTTGAAGCAGGAAAATTGGAGGAATTGTCTAGGATTGAACTTGAAAATATTGAAGTGGAGAGGAGGAGAGAGATAATGAAATAGAGAGATAGGGAGATAGGGAAATAGAGAGATATTGAGATAGTGAGATAGTGAAATGGAGAGAAAGGGAGATAGTGAAAAGGAGAGTAGGAGTGCAGGAGACAGTCAGGAAGTGAAATGAGGTAGAAGTACTGGGCAATTTCGGGACATTGAACAAAATGAGTGCACTTCAAAAGAAATCAACCGTTGAAGTGCCTCAAATTGGATATTAGGCAGTAGCTTGTGGCGCCCATGAAGTGCATAGCATGCCTTCTGCCGACTTCTCAGGGTGTGCACAATTTGAAGTTTCAAATTTGATACAATTCCCACAATGCGCATCATTCTTTAGTGCTGCCTTCATCTCAAAGCTGTCACAGGTATGTTTTGCACTCACTGCTACCTTGTGCACGGAACAAAAGTTGTCGTCCGTCATTTTTTTACAGTTTACGCAATTTGAAGATAGTCGAATAGCCATTTTTATAAGGTTTTGATTTTACTTCATAACAAGAAGACGAGGCCATCGTTTAGCATTTTTGCAATACCTATTTAGACTGAATAAAAATAAGCCGGCAATTGCCTTGAAAAGGCTGCCGTTCCAGTATCGGAAAGTCCGGCAAAAAGTAGATTTAAAATTGAGACGATGTAAACAGGAATGAATTCCTCAGACAAGCCCTAGGCCTCTGAGATTTAAAGCGTTTCTACGATTTTTCTTACCGCCGCTGATCTACTCTAATGATGAGACCCTATGGACCTTTCTTGGAAATACCTGATCTAATCAAGGTTTCAAATTCCCAACAAAATCCCTCACATCACCACCTGATGGGGTCTGGAAGATCTCCAATTCGAATTGGGAGATCACAGCCAGGGTATGGTCAAAGATATCCGACTGTACCTCCTCATATTTTACCCAGGCCGTATCCTTACAAAAACAATAGATCTGAATGGGTATACCGTGCTCGTCAGGCGGCAACTGTCGCACCAACAGCGTAAGGTTTTGATCGATCTTTGGGTTGTGCTGCAGATACCTCAGCAAATAGGCTCGAAAAGTACCCAGGTTAGTCATTCGGCGACCGTTCGACACGGTGGAAGTATCTACCTTCTGCTCTTCATTGTACGCACTGATCTCCCCTTCTTTACCTTCTACATAGCCCTTTAGTATGTGAATCTTTTTAAAGCGTTCGAGCATTTCCGGACTGCAAAACTTCACCGAATGTTGATTGATGTGGATCGAACGTGCAATCCGTCTGGCTCCGGTCTCCTCCATTCCTCTCCAATTCTTGAACGAATCAGAAATGAATGAGTAAGTCGGCACGGTAGTGATGGTCTTATCCCAGTTTTGCACCTTCACCGTCGTTAAATTGATCTGCAACACATCTCCGTCGGCGCCATATTTATCCATTTGTACCCAGTCGCCTACCCGGATCATGTCATTGGCCGACAATTGGATACTGGCAATGAATCCCAAGATGGTATCCTTAAAGACCAATAGAATGACCGCAGTCATCGCGCCAAAAGCGCCTAAAAAATAACCCACCGATTTGTCGGCCAATACCGAAAGGGCCAACACACCCAAAACGATCCCGATAATGATCTTAGCCAATTGAAAATAACTGTCAATGGGCTTGTCTTTAAAATTATCGATCTTCCTTACGATCACCTTCACGGTGTCTAGTAACCTGAATATGATGATCATGGAAAATATGATCAAGCACAATCTGGAGATGGTGACAAAGCCATCGTGCCAGGTAGGGTACTCCTCAAAGATGAGGGGCATGATCTCAAAGATAAATAGGATTGGAGCCAAGTGAGCCAAGGCCGAGAAGACCTTTTTTTCGATCAAGATATCGTCCCAGTCGGTCTTACTTTTAGCCGCCACACTTTCAAACACACCCAAAAGCACCTGACGTGTAATCCGATCAATTATGAAGCCGAGAATCAAGGTAATTAGAACCAAGATCAAGATCACAATACCCTCTGCGTAGATGTCGCTCAACCCTACTTCTTGAAAGTACTCGATCCATTGATTTCGATATTTAGATATGATCATCTTCTTTGTCGTTTTGCAGGTTCGTGAAAGAAATACCTCAGGTCTAAAGTGAGGTAATTTCCTTGTATATCAAAGAATGTGCGTTCTTTCTCAATGAAATTATCGGTATCGCGGTACAATACTCCGGCTTCAGTAATGTTGGTGAAGGGTTGATGAAAGGAAAACCCGAGGTATAAAAATCCGCTCTCCCGGGTGCGGTACTCAAAGCCTACGTTAGCCTGAAGCGCGGGCACTACCCAATAGCTTCTCGCGGAATAATGTTGGAAATAAAAGTCAGACGTTTCCCAATCGGACGGGAGGAAATTCAGGTTCAGGCCAAAGGCATTATTGAGATAGGTATTCTCACCCAATCGCACATAGATCAATGCCAAAATCGGGATCTCATAGATCACGTAGCTGAATTCAGATTCTCCTAGGAAGTTGGCAGAATCTTCCCGGATGGTTAAATTGTAATTCCGTCGGCTGTAATTGATTCCCGATTCTATAGAAAACTGATCGTTCAGGCCTTTTCGCACCACCATGCCGAAGGCAAATCCATTGCTGGGCTCAATCGTGAAATCGATCGCTCCTACCCTTTCAGACTGTGGGCCGGTGTTCAGAAATTCTGAGCTGATGATCGGCTTTAACTGAATACCCACGGTGGTGATATTGGATTGGGCTGATGACCCAAAGGTGATCAAGCCCGTGAGAAAAATGATCAGAAAATGCCTGATTGCTCGCATCTAGCAAAATTAAGTTTTCTACTAATCAGTCGCTCAGTAACGCACCGCTTATTGCCAGGGCAAGAATCAAAATGGAAATGATGATCAGCGCGTAGCGAAATCCCTTATCGGGAATGAATGGTTTTCGAAAATGTCCGATGGTGAGGTAGTTCAGTTTTTTCACTTTTCCGAAATCGCTGCTTTTCACTCCAAAATAGATGGTTTGATCGCCTTCCACATCCACCTGCTTTTCGTAGAATAGCCCTTCTGCTTTCAATAGCTCCTCGAAATAATCTGCCTTCTCCGACTCACGAAAATAAAAGACCCGTTTGCGGATATTAGTAGGATGATCCTTGATATTTACCTCGAGCATCAACTGCCTACTCTGATTTTTTGACCCACTTGCAAGGGTCGGTTTCTCGGGATCCCATTCATTTGGCACAACTGATAAATGGTGGTTCCATATTTTCTGGCAATCCCATAGAGGTGCTCTCCTCTTTTCACGGTGTGATACTCAATCCCGAGCGGGATAGCCCGGTAAGACCAACGTTCTTTCACCAGTTTCAATGAATCGCTGATCAACCGATTGCGGTTGAAGTCGATGAGATGCCGAGGGTTGAGGGGCTTGCCTTTAAACCTGACTTCAAAGTGCAGATGGGAACCGGTCGACCTGCCGGAGCTGCCTCCCAATCCGATCACCTGACCGGCTTCTACTACCTCACCCGGCTTTACTTTCAACCTGTGCAAATGGGCGTAGAGGGTTTCCAAGCCGTTGTAGTGTCGGATCACCACCACTCTACCATAACCGGGATGATGGCGCGAAATACGCACCATGCCGTCAAATGAGGCTTTCACCGGATCCCAGACCTCCAGGTCTATGTCCATTCCATTGTGATTACGCCCATCTCTCCAACCAAAGTTAGAGGTGATCAGGCCCTTGATCGGCGGAATAAAATTGCAAAAGTTGGTCGTATCTTGAAGCACGAGGTCGATCTCTTGATCATGCCTACGCAACGATTCTTTGTAGGGATAGAGATTGTAAGTATCCCAGCTTTTGTACATGGATTGGGATGGATAAATGGATGGATCGTAAAATCCCGTTAAGGAAATGTAATAATCGTGCTCTAGGAAGCGCTCTTCCACGTAGTCGTTGATCCGGCTGACCAATTCTGCGGGAACCTGATCCAGATCCAAAAGGGAATCGATGAGACCAATGATGGATTCTCCGCTCATTTGATGGATCTTCATTTCTTGAATGGCGTCATTGGTTGATACCACCAAGGCTTGTACCGTATCTCTGCCACCTTCTTCTTCTTCACCCCCTTCGGCATGAAGCAAAGGCGTGATAAGAAGCAAGATCAATAATGTAGAAATATGCAATTTCATAGTCAATAAACGCACCTTTTGGCTAGAAGTTGTCTCCATCCAAGAGCCCCCCTAATCCACCGAGAACACTACCTTCTCCTTTTCGTTTGCCCCCGGCCTTGGGCGCATGTTGGTAAAGGCGGTCGGCCAGTCGGCTCAATGGCAAAGACTGGATCCAGACCTCACCGGGGCCGGTCAACTCGACCAGAAAAAGCCCTTCACCACCAAACAAGGTGTTCTTAATTCCCTTTTGCAAGCGAACGTTATAGTCAACCGTTCGGCTAAGGGCTACCAGACAACCGGTATCTACCGTGAGACGCTCTCCGGCAGACAAAGTTCGCTTAACCACTGTTCCGCCAGCGTGTAGGAAAGCCAATCCATCCCCTTCTAGTTTTTGCATGATGAATCCTTCACCGCCAAAAAAACCAACGCCTAACCTCTTCTGAAAAGCGATTCCAATATCCACCCCTTTTGCGGCGCATAAAAAGGAATCTTTTTGACAGATCACCTTCCCGCTCATTTCACTCAAATCCAAAGGAACGATCTTACCCGGATAAGGGGCAGCAAAACTCACTTTCGCCTTGGCCGTTCCTCTTTGCGTATAGGTGGTCATGAATAAAGACTCGCCCGTTAGCACTCTTTTGCCTGCGGAAAAGAGCTTACCCATGATGCCTTGATTGGTGCGCCCGTCGCCAAAAATGGTATTCATTTCGATGGTGGCGTCCATCATCATCATACCGCCAGCTTCGGCAATTACGGTTTCATTGGGATCCAATTCAATCTCAACGGCCTGAAGGTCATCTCCAAATATCTGATAATCAACTTCATGTGAATTCATAGCGTGTCGGATTTAGAATTGTAAAAAAACAAAAATTAATGATACCTTCGGGAAATCAATCGATTCAATAAACCAAATCAACAGTTATGAAAGTCTTAAAATGGATTGGGATCGTCTTCTTGATCTTGATCGCCGTCTTTTTGATCTTTTCTGCCTCACAAGCCGATAAAATAACGCTTGAAGAAAGCATTACCATCGATGCGCCTAAAGAAATGGTCTTTGCGGAAATTTCGAATTTCAAAAAATGGAAATCATGGTCGACCTGGTCGCAGATCGACAGCAACATGGTCTCTACATTCTCTGAAGAGGTCGCAGTAGTTGGCGCTTGGAACGAATGGCAGAGCAGCCACCCCGAAGTGGGCAATGGACGCCAAGAGATCGTAGAAATTCGAGAAAATGAGTATACGAAAGTGGCCTTAGATTTTGAAGGAATGGAAGAGCCTGTCCATGCAGAAATGATCCTGGAAGAAGTTGAAAGAGGCACTCAAGTACGTTGGACCTTTGAAGGCAATAACCTGCCATTCTACCTAGGTTGGCTGAATGCGTTGATCGCGCCTGCCTTGAAAGTAAACTACCAAAGCAGTTTGAAAAATTTAAAAAAACAACTGGAGGCGATGCCTAAAACGGTTCCCATGCCAGAACCTTTGGAACTGGTAGAACTTGAGGCGCAGCCGATCATCAGTATCATCGACTCTACAGATGGCAAAGGCCTCTCTAAGCTGTTGGGCCAACTGTATACCGAATTGGGCATCTTTGCCTCGGCGAATGAAGGCATAGAGATCGATGGGATGCCAATGGCGATCTACCACAATTATTCTCAGGAAAAGGTAGTCTTGGAAGCGGCCATGCCCATCACCGGTGCCGCTCAAGCTCAAGGAAGGGTGAAAGTGGGTGAAATCGGGGCCGGCAAGGCGGTTAAGGCCATTCATTATGGCGATTATGACGCTTCAGAGGATATGCATTATCTTATCGGCGACTACCTTAGTGCCGCTGATCTGGAGATGATCAGCTCTCCTTATGAGATCTATGCCAACGACCCCACTTTGGTAGACAGTGCCGCTGTTGAAACCCATATTTACTATCCTGTTAAATAGATCATCATGAATAGCTCCAGCATCTTCTTCCTCCTCAGTGCCAGTTTACTCTTACTCTCCTGCGGTCAAAAGGCGGAGAGTTCGGATAGCGGAAAACCTGATCCGCTTTCGCTGGAACTCAAGGCGAGCTCTAGGACCTTTAATGAGTATTGGTACAATGGCTTGGC